>JABAHP010005395.1_pt2 | contig 15408 bp, 13 predicted proteins | sample 7062081 | NCBI WGS metagenome assembly JABAHP01 (sample SAMN14534357, study PRJNA622989) | marine sediment metagenome | biome: marine biome [ENVO:00000428]; feature: marine pelagic biome [ENVO:01000023]; material: deep marine sediment [ENVO:00002113] | place: India: Gulf of Kutch | collected...
CTCCGGTCCACACTTTTCTGGGGTGAGTATCCACGCGGCTTGGCATGGCAAATATAGCGCACCTGCGGTAGGCTTCTATGAGTTCCTCAGTACCTAAACGCCCTCTGAACTCAACCCGATGGTCTAGCTTACATTGGCTGGCTATTGCTTCCAGGCGCGGGCGGCCATCCCCATCCCCCACCACAGACAGGCACGCTTTGAGAGAATACTTCCTCTCAAGTATATGGAGGGCTTGCATCAGCATGTCATGGCCTTTGTATTTAGCTCGCGCCGCCAAACGGCCAACTATCAAGATTTCGTCGCGCTTGACCTGTGACCCATCATTGCCTGGGGTAAACAGACTGGTGTCTACCATATTGGGAACAGTGCAAAGTCGATCTGGTTCGACCCATTCCCTGACTTGCGATGCAGTAAACTCACTCACAGTGATAACTTTATCAGCCCAGTTGAGATCCTGAGCAAGTATCGCGCCAAGGTTCCCCCAAACCTCGGTGCCGTGTGCCCACGCCCAGCATGGAGGGCTCTCGCCTCTCACTTTTTCCAAGACACGCCTGATGGTTGTCAGCAAACGAGCATGCCCGGCTATCACAAGATCGAAAGACCTTAGTTTCTGCTTCATGCGGTTTGCCAAGAATCCCTTCCAAAAATAGATGTCGTGGAACCACTTCAGAAAATAGTTATGTGGAGCAAATCCCTCGGCGGCAATACCACCCTCAGAAATGATCCCGCTCTCGTAGATACTCCAAACTTCGAGGTCGACTCCTGCTGCTTGAAGGGCACGCCCGAGTTCCACTGTTACGAGTTCAAGGCCACCAAGTTTGGTCCAATGGAAAACAACGAGAAGAGCACGCACGAGAGAAAGCCTTCCTCAATTCCTTGCTTTACGAACAATTGGACGACAACGTATGAAAAAGGGCAAAAAATATATGACTAATGATCATCGCCGGTTTTATGAACTATCTTCTCTTTCTTATAACGATTAAGAAGAGCGAAAAATATATTCTTCAGAAATACTACAACATCAGCACTTAGAAACTTCTCAATTTCTTTTATAATGGAGCCATGTGACCCATACTTTCCAAGAATCAACCATCTCTCTGCCATGGCCCTATTCTTAAATCTCAACGAAACCGTTTTTGCTTTAGAATGATGCAGATTTATACTGAGAATCTCCTCTATCGGTATCATTGAGAATCTTTTGGATATTCTCAACCAGAGATCAAAATCCATCTGCAGATGATATGACTCGTCCAAATAGATCTCTTCTTTCAGCACCCTGCGATTGAGAAAGCAAGACGGTTGAGGGAGATAGTATTTGTTCCATCCCAGTATTTGACTGAATTCAAGACCTGGAGGAAGCCTTTCCCAGATTATCCTCCCACTCCTGGGGTCAATCCTGCGGCCCCCACCTGCCCAGGCACCGGCCTCGGGATATCTGTGGGCGTGTTCTGCAATTGTTTTTAGAGTGCCCGGTAGGTACTGATCATCAGAATTCAGCCAGGCAGTGACTTCACCCGAAGCAATCCTGAATCCTTTGTTTATCGCATGACTTTGCCCTCTGTCAGGCTCACTCACCCAATATGTCAACCAAGGCTCATATCGCTTGATGATATCCAAGCTTTCATCCGTGCTGCCGCCGTCGATTACGATATACTCCAGATTGGGATAGCCCTGAAGGAGCACTGAACGGATAGTCCCCTCAATGAACCGACCCTGGTTGTATGAAGGCGTGACAATGCTTACCCGTGGCCATGATATAGCCTCAACCATCCGAGGTTGCATTTCCGGAGTTTCCTCTCGCCAAGGCCAGCCTGTCTTTTCTGGAGGAGGCGGAGGAAGTTCTTTTAATGTTGGACAGCGCATTGCGTTCACTTCACAGGTTGTGTTACTGGCAGAGACGTTCCTGCGATAAGATCCCCCATATCATGTATATTATCCCCAGGCCTGCTTTCACACTTCCATCATCAGTGATTATCCTATGGTTCCACGAGATAGAATCAACTGCACTGCATGGCCAGACAACCCTCTTGAGCTTTCCCCTTTGGCAATGCCAGTGTATTCCGTGGGAGTTTCTCTAGGTTCTCCATTTTTTGTAAGTTGCCCAAGAGATCTAGGCCAAAGAGGGTGTAGTCCATGGACTTCAGAATCTCTGCAATCTGAGCGAAGATATCGAAACCTCGGTGTTGCTTAAAGGCCGTCAAAGTTTCATAGTAGATTACTGGCTTGTACTCTTGAAATGTCCTCGTACCACCCTTAATAACTTCAAGCTCCATTCCCTCAACATCTATTTTTACAAAGTCGAGTCGTGATACATTTTCACGGGAGATCAGTTCATCTAGTGGTATTACCTCCACTGGAATACCGTAATCATTCAACAACCCAGCATTGCCGGGATTTCCTGGGTCTTCGTACCAGAAAAGCTTATCCTTGCGATCTGAAAGACCCAATTGAACGGTTCTTACCCTAGATTTTATTTTGGGATTCAATTCCAGGTTGTTCGCCAATCTCGAAAATATCGGCGGGCCTGGCTCAACAGCGAGAACTGCACCATCCTTGCCAACGACTTTCGCCATCAACATTGTAAGGGCACCGACATTTGCACCAATATCAGCAGCCACACATCCTTCATGCAGGAATCTTCTTATCACCCTGCTCGTGCAAGGATCATATTCACCGGTAAGCATCTCAAGTTCCACTGGATAAAGCGTATTGATGTTAACTCTCAAATCTCCTAAATAACGATCATACACCAGTTCTCTGTTAGGTGGGATGAGAAAGCGAAACACTCTCCTTTTGTCTGCTAACCACAACTTAGCGCCAAAGGGTATCAGAGGAATGCGTCCGAATATCTTCAACATGACTATGATAAGATGCATCATTGCTTGTATCGCATTGCTTTTGGTTATGAGTTTCCCTTGATGGTAAGAAAGAGTTAACCTGCTTATCCTGGGCTACGGATGCCAATTACGCACCGAGTTTGCAACTGTGTAGTTCCTTATGTCCAAGACAAGCCAGCCCTCATTCTTCCAATACGGCACATCTGTTTCACTGTCCTTTTATGAGGTCCTCATAAAGCTCAATGTAACGATTGGCCTGTATTTCCAGTGAATATTCCTCAGTGGCAATGCGGCGACAATTGGCAGACATCTCTGCCCGCGTCGCGTCATTCTCTAGCAGGTGGCTGATTGCGCCTGCCAGGGCACGCTCATCCCCGGGTGGTGCCAGCAAACCTGTAACCCCGGAGCGCACCATCTCGGGGATCCCTCCAACTGAAAATCCCACAACCGGAGTGCCACAGGCCAGAGCCTCCAAAACTGTGTTAGGAAAATTGTCCTGAACGGAAGATATGACAAATACATCTGCTGCACTGTAAGCAAAGGAAAGCAGACGATCATTATCTGCATAACCCAGATGTAGATGATTAATGCGGGAGTTGAGAGCAGGCTTGCCACCGCCCAGGGAAACCAAGAATAGATCGGGCAACTCAGGCAATTCGGAGAGAGCATTAGCCAAGAAAACAAAGCCCTTACGCCAGTTGTCTGTCGAGCCAGCAACGAACAAGACTACTTTTGCATTTTCAGGCACCTCTAAGACGGCTCGCGCAATGCTAGGGTCCCGTGCAGAAAAGCTGTCCGTATCCAGCCCATTAGGAATCACTGAACTCGAAAACCGTCCCAAAAGAGAACTCCGTTTGGCCTCCTCGGCAAGCCAGAGACTGGGGGTGACAATGTGCAGTGCCTCAGGTTCTAGCCGCTGAAAAATGTTGCGTTTGCGACGCCAGATCTGCCTGGAAAGATCGTGCACATCTTTGGAACCCAGTTGAGGGCATTCCCCACAGCACTCCACAAATCTGCCGCAGTCTTCGTCGTAATGGCAGCCACCTGTGAAAGGGTTCATGTCGTGAAAAGTCCAAACAATTGGGATATGGCTGGGAGCCCGTAAAAAAAAAGATCTATAATCTACAAAACCAGCAATCCAATGCAAATTGATGAGATCACAGGAAGGCAACTGCTCCAGGAGGGTCACCCCATATTCGCTTCGACTATCATTAAAACTGTCATGGCAGGACGGTCGTGAAGACTCGTATCGCCGGAAGTCTCGCCAGATCAGCCCCCTGCGCAATATACGACGCAACCCACTGGGAAAGTCCATAGGGGGCACGTAGGACGTCACTGAAGGATCGTCGCTGCCACGGTGAGCAACGAACATGGANNCGGGGGGGAAAAGGCGGTGACTGAACGATCGCCACTGCCACAATGAGAAACGAACATTGAAGAATCATAGTCCTGCCTGCTCAGCCCACTATGCAGCCGATAAGCGGCTCGAGCCGCCCCACCTCGTATATCCGTGGTGCTCAAATGCAGAATCCTCAACTGTGACTCCGGTAAGCAAAAATGTTCAATCGTTGGTCCATTCCTTCTTTGTTCAACTGCTCCACGAAAGGCTTCTGTGATACCAACTCCGGTTGAATATGAATGCGGAAATCGGCATGCCTGAGCACCCGCAATATTGCATCGATTTCCTGTTCTTTGCCGACGAAGGAATGATATTCCACAAACACGTTGGAAATCCGCCGAAGACGGTCAGCGCAATGAAGCAACACCTCAGTTTCTGCACCCTCTATATCGAGTTTCAGGAAGTCAACCTCACCCTGCAAATAGTCTCTGAGATTTGCGGTCATAACAGTAGTGCTGGGTTTATCATTTAATTCTGAGTTCTCCAGCAGACGCCCGGCGTCCGCTCCTTCCGCCCAAAACGGTAGTTCTGTCTCACTGCTCCACACCGCTTTGTTTATTAATTCTACGTTAGTCAACTCCCAATGCTTGCAGTTCCAGACCAATGTTTCAAAAACTTCTGGATCAGGTTCAAACGCTGTTATGTGCGCAGCCGGATAGAGCTGTTTCCAGTAAAGTATGCAAAGGCCGATGTTTGCACCACAGTCTACGATCTTAGGATTTTCCCGAGATGTGTTAAAGCGGTACAATTCTCGCTCAAATATCTGCTGGTAAGCTGAGAGGAACGAGGCGCTATCTACCAAGCGGACACTTTTGCCGAGCAGATCCGTAGAATCCTGGCGGTATCGAGGAAACAACTGAAGTCGTTTGATTTCCCTGCACCTGGACCGATAGTCAGACTTCGTCATCCACCAATACCAATGTCTGAATAGTCCCATCAATTTGTCAATAGCTGCAAAATGGTCTGGTGCAATTCTCCAACCCTTTGCCTATAGGTATGATCCCGTAGGGTGCGTTTCTGCCCGGCAGCGGCAATGGCCCGGCGCTCCGTATCGTTTTCAAGCAAGTAGCTAACCTTCTCTCTGCATTCTTCCACACTTCGATAGGTTACAACTTCCACCTCAGGCTCGAATAATTCCGGCAGGTTGATCTTCCAGTCGGTGAGAAGGCAGGCTCCCATACCCGTGACTTCATAAAGGCGCATATTCCCAGCATAGTTTTCAAAGCAATCTATATGACTATTGAGAGCAATTTTAGACCTAGCCGAAATTTCGTAATTTTCCACCCCAAACACGGACCGATTAATTCTTCCTGGGTAGAGCTGATTCAGGGTGGGCAATGTCGGGTCCGACAGCCAGGATTCCCCTCTACGGATGACCGGCAAACTTGCCCGAAGGCTTTGTGGTACTCCCATTGCCGCAAGAGATCTATTCGTATGATAAATACCCTTGAGGAAGAGTCGTTCTGTGCGAGATCCACCACTAGCCTCATCAATATCGGACCAGACTTCTATTGGACTGGATGCGATGAGTTTCTCGATAAGGTGGTAGCGTTGAGAATGAGCCCCATTGCGATTACCCAAATTTCCGACAAAGGTGAAGTCCAGGTCTCTATCGCGCACCTGTTCCAATACCTCCACCAGGGTGTCTTCAAAGGCCAGGGGAAGATACATGGCGTTAGCCCCACATCGCTGAAACATCTGGACCAGATGAGGACCGGCTGACAGCACCAGATCCAAGTCGTTGAAGACAGTAAAATCCTTTGTGGGCGCTGCCCGCCAGCCAATCATAATAACGCGTTTTCTTAGGGCCTCGCGCAGTTGTCGACGAAAATTCCGATTAAAAAGATAAAGGTCCTGTAAGTACAAAACATCGGGTTGAAAAGATTTGACTTGCGCGAGAACTATACTCTTTAGCCATTCAGTCCCTTCATATCTCAAACCATTCTCTTCAGCCCATAGTTTTTGCAGGTGTTCAAAAGAAGCAAATATATCTTGGGCCTCATTGCCCAAAGCTTTCATGTGCTTTTCATAGAAGTTGGAGAGTCCGTACTGGGTATTGATGAACCTGTCGTATAGTTCTTGATATGAGAGCTGTTCGTATCCTGGATTTCTGGCTAAAAACTGTTGCACAAACGCAGGATACACAGAGGTGAATTTTTGAAACCTGTAGTTCATCAATCAATAACTCATTAGGGTAATTATGAATAAAACCAACCTACCGAAGACCTCTGCTATCTCTGCCGCAAGCGGATGTTCAGACCCATAACTCCAGAAAGTGTACCAAGCTTGTAAAATATTGGCCTGCCTTCCTCGATCAGCCAGATTTGAAAATAGGCATGTTCCTTGCGTCGCCTGAGGAGTTGGCCCACCATTATTGCGATGTCCCTTACTCCTCCTATGAGAAACCGCATTCGGTGCCACGATATTTTTGGACCATGGGACCGGTTCCATCTTTGTCCTGCTGCGAATGCCCGCTTCAGTCGGTACGACACGGTCATCTTGGCGGGGGGTACCCAGTGGTATACCGCTAATGCTGGCGAATAATAGAAATGTGGTTGATCAAATGAGTGCCAGATCTTTTCGAAAAGAATTGTTTCCTCTCCGAGGGAGAGGTACTCACCCCTCATCCCACTTGTCACATCGAACCCGCCAAAGGTTTCTACAATCTCTTTTCGCCATACCATATTTAAGCCCGAAAAAAATTCGCCTGGTTGGAGATACCTGGGGCTATCCCCCCACGTCTGCATCTCCCCCTTGAACCAGGTAGGCTTGGCGGTGGTGTAAAACGGCGAAATGGGCCCCCCAAGGCAAAGAGGTGCTGGTTTCATGTTTTCAAACAGACCCAAAGCGGTCTCGAGCCAGCTTTCCCCGGCACGAGCATCGTCATCTATATACGCCACATATTCTCCCCTCGCCTCCTGCCATCCTCGATTGCGGGCGTACGAGATGCCTTGCTGTGGCTCAAAGGAATAGCGCACATTGGGAAAGCGACGGCAGAACTCGTCAACTATCTCAGGGGTGTTATCATTGGAGTTGTTATCTACAACTATTACTTCATATTGAGATGTATCAAGGGTCTGGTGGCACAGAGTGTGAAGGACGCCACCCAAGAGTTCTGATCTGTTGTACGTGCAGACAATAGCTGATATTCTTATCATCTTGGTGCAGTCCTCCCGACGAGAATGTTTTTGCCTATCAACGGGAGCCTAAAAAGAAATGACAGAGGATCTAATTCGAGTGCTTTCATAATGATAACGAAGCACTTCCAAAAAGAGTACGCTTTCACTCATCAATCTATCTCTCAAGGAAGTCTAATGATCTTTGACGCCAACATGTCATGGAATGCTTAAATTTCCTTTTGTGAGCGAAAAAGCTGACCTTTAAACGACATCAGTAATCGGTAAAGCCTGGGAGAAAAACATCTTACGAAATCAGTCATCAAGTGGATGTAGGAAACTGGAATTGAGGTGGGGGCTACCATTACACATCTAACCAGATTGGAAAGCGCCTGAATCTTCTCTTGCCGCTGTTCGTAGAATATGCCTGCCTCGTAATAACGCTTAGACATCTGCGATTTCAGGAGTTTGAGGTACTGTTTTCCGAGATGATTGCAGAATATCTGATATGCCTTTGCGTCATCGAGGTGCTTTCTTATGCTTCCACGTGAGGACCATAGCCCCTTCCGATGTACTCTGTAAACGCTCATCACTTCATCTAGATATCCGATTGTTCCATGCAGCGAATTCAGAATATGCAGCGGCCAATCTCCCATGGGAATTCTAAAATACCAGTCAGGAAATTCGCCCAAAAGTCCGTTGCGAAACATGGCGGAGCAGGCGGCGATAAAATTTGACTCTAGCAAATCTTCTACAGTGTATAGGTCTTTCTTTTTTGGCGGATAAACAACTCGCTCTTCCTTGTCTTCTATTTCGAACAGATTGACCACCGGATGAAAACAGATTGAACATTCTGGATGGTTATCCAAAAAATGAACCTGCTTTTGAAGCTTGAAAGGGGAAGTCCAGAAATCATCTCCATCGAGCAAAGCTACATATTCACCCCGGCATGCCTTAAGATTGCGAACAAAATTCAATCGACCGCTTTTCCCATCATTCAGGGGCTTCTTGCTCAGAAAAATTCGAATTTTATCTGGATTCTTTCTCTGGTAATTCAAAACAATTTCTCGGGTGTTATCTTGTGAGCAGTCTTCGCCGATCACAATTTCATATTCGAAATTTACCTGCTGCAAAAGAATACTGTTTAGTGCTTGCTCGATAAAAGGTCCGTGATTATATGCCAAGAGCGACACACTGACTTTTGGTTGTATTTTATGCACTAAGCTATTCTTCGTATATTCTTCGGCTATTAGTTGTTTTAATTGGCTTTCGGTTATCATTCTGCCAGCCATAGATGAAAACTCTTCTATTTGTTATAAATATTATATCTTTATTAGCTGATTTTATATTTCATCAGATATAAATTTTGATTTAATCTGACTACTTTCCTCCACGACAAATGCAATTAATTGACAGATATCTTTTATGTCATCAATGGTGATAGCCGTTCCTGTAGGCAAAGATATCATTCGTTGTGATAGTCTTTCTGTCTCCGGTAACAGTAATCCCGCATTTGGATAGTAGGAGCGGTATGGTTCCATCCGATGACAACCTGGATAAAAATACCTTCTTGCTCTGATATTCTCTTTGTGCAGAATAACAACCAACTCATCGCGGGAGATACCAGCTTCATCTGCATCAATTTCTATTACGATATATTGAAAATTGTTTGCCTCGCGCTCATCGTAGGTTCGCAACCGTAGTCCTGTAACACCAGTCAAATTCTCGAGGTAAGCATGGTAGTTTCGATAATTACAGTCGATGAATTCTTCAAACGCCTCTAAAGAACATAGTCCCATAGCCGCGGATACCTCATTCATCTTACCGTTGGTGCCTAAGTAGATTACGTTATCCAAGCCCGCAAAGCCGAAATTCTTCATGAGTCGCATCTTTTCGGCCAAACCGTCGTCATTAGTGGTGACAGCACCGCCCTCGAATGTATTCACAAACTTGGTGGCATGAAAGCTAAACACCTCGGCGTCACCCAAGCTCCCGATCAATTTGCCTCTGTGTGAGCAGCCAAAAGCGTGAGACGCATCAAAGAGAAGACTCAGGTTGTGTTTTCTGGCAATGGATTCGAGACCCTCCACATCGCAAGACCGACCCCACAGATGCACACCAAGGATCCCTGTTGTTCTTGGAGTAATGAGTCTTTCTAGCGAAGCTGGATCGATTGTATAAGTTCCAGCGTCAATGTCGCAGAATACAGGGGTTATCTCCTGCCATTGCAGGCAGTGAGCAGTGGCAATAAAGGTAAATGAAGGGACGATAACCTCGCCTTTCATGCCCAAGGCGCGCACGGCAATTTCCAAAGCCACTGTGCCGTTGCACATTGCAATGCAGTGCCTCACCCCGAGAAAATCAGCAATTCTTTGTTCGAACTCACGAACGTAAAGCCCTCTATTGGTCAGCCAGCGACGGTCCAGAATGTCATTAATCCTCTCCAACAATCCTTCTCGATTGCCAATGTTGGGCCGGCCAACATGCAGTGTATCGTTAAAAGCCGGTTTGCCCCCGAAGATAGCTAGGTCACTGATTCTTTGTTTTTTCATATGGTCAAGTCCGTCCCTGAAAAACGCTTATATGCCGCGATGATTTTCCGGCAATCTTCTGTTGGTAATCGAACCTGATTTGTGGGCTGAAAGTTTTTCGGGCCCTCATACTCCCAGTTGCCAATCTCCATCCCCTGGTTTTTCAGTTTCTCTAAAATCTGACTAAAGACCTTGCTCGGAGACTCGCAGAAATCTTCGTAGTTCAGTTGTAACCATCGTGAAGCATCAATTTGTTTTAGCCCCTGCTGAACGGCCTTGTTGGTGAAATAGACCTGTCCGGCCACCTGGCTAAAAGGATCAAGATCCTTGAGCGTGTCGTATTCTTTGGGCTTGACGGAATACCACGGTCTTCGGTCACCGAAATACGTGACCCTCGCTTCCAAGAGTGACTGAATATTGTAAAATGGATTCCTCTTTATAAAAACGAACAGTACTTTCTTTAAAATATTCGACAAAAAAGGAATGTTAAACTGTAAGATGTGTCCTTTCATAGCAACTGGCTTATCAAAAACGGCTTCAATTGCTGCTAATTCTGCGACAAATTGTTTAGTTTTGACTTTCACTAGTGCCTTGTCATCCAAAACTTCTGGATCTGTGTTCGGAATGAATCTTCTCCAAAAATACCAGAATTCATGGGGTTCTAATGCTCCCCTGGTCTTACCAAGATTAGAGTTAAAAGATATTTCATCACCAAAATCCAAGATTTCACTATTAAAATCGTACTCTGGATCTGTTAGAAGCTTTTGAATTTTCGCCCCTATGTAAGGAGCGCCGTAAAATCTCGAGAGCAAATTACTCGGATATGCAAACTTCCCTGTTTTTGCCAACCACTGCATCATCAGGGTAGAACCTGACCTAGCACATCCTACAATCAAAATTAGCGGATACCGCGGCATATGAAAAAGTTTTACAATCTTGGCTTCAGCTACTTCTAGAATACTGTTGATTTCTCTCAGCAATTCTTCAAGCTTTTCATTTCGCTTAAATTCTGGTTGTCGCTCAAATTCCATAATCCGAGTCTTAGCTTGATTGTCTCAAGGAAATTTTTCCTATAATTTTATATTCTTCTTATAAATTCCGGCTGATATCGCCAGAGCCTAATCCTCTTTTATCCAGCCTTAAGTCCTGTGTTCATCGAGATAGCCTTTGACTTTATCAGGCGGATTCCACATAAGCACATCAATGATTGAAAGGTCTGGGACAAAGTTATATCCTCGGCATTCATATTCCATATGAGGCAAATTGCGTATGTTCAACTTAATACCCGCAGCTTTGAACCTCGACGGATCAAAGATTGCCTCTCCCCCAGGGAGGTTCACATATTCTCTAGCTCCCAGCAATTTCGCTATGCGTAACGCCCAATCTCCCGGCCTCTCCACTGGCCCGAGGTCTAAAACCATTTCAGATAAGTATTCGTATTGGAAAGACACTCCGAGATAAAGGCAGACCTTCTCTAGTATGGCAACATTTAGCCGAGAAATAGAGCTCTCTTTGACTGCCAAACACTCTGCAACCAACTGATAGGTCTCCTCATAAAAGGGTGCCCTCTTCCGGTAATGCTCTATCTGGGCCAAGATAAGCCGAGACCACTTTGGATCAGCGCTGATTTTCACGTCCTTTATAGCCGTTTGTCTTCCATGTTTTTTACGCGGCACAATGATGTACTGCCAGCCCTCCTGTGGATGGAGTATTCTATTGCGATTAATCCAACCGTGCCGTATGTATTGTACTGTGTCGAAGACAATCCATCGGTCAGAACTGTAGATGAGATCAAAGTAGCCCAAATAAGGAAAAAAGTAGGGTTGCATAATTCCTAGTTTCATGTCTTGAATCTTTCAAAACGGGCAATTCAGCTGGAAAAACCGTCGATTTTCTCCATGTCCCAGGCAAGTAAGGGCCCTACCACGCCGAGGCGTTTGCCAAAATACACCCCGCGTCGCTCACCTGAATCAACCACCTCAAAAGCAAGCGCTTCCTCTAAATTAAACACCACGTTGGCCTGGTTTTTCACAACTAGCAATCTAATAAAATACACATTGTTATTTAGTAAATCTGCGGGTATCTGACATCGGCTTCGATATAATCCCCGATCCAATTTACTATCCCTGAGAGAAGGATTGTGGGCACTGCTGGTGGAGAATACTACAATACCATCGTGTGTCTTGACATGGAGTGTGATGGCCAACTCTTGTTCAGATTTCAGGCACCAGAATTCAACTCCAACTTCGATGTCCTGGGTAGTCAGGAGCACCATCGTATCCTTCTCAAAAGCAGGACGTACGAAAACACGCCTTACCCGCACTTCATCGGTTCCGGGGGCAGTCATAGCATCATCCCACACTTGCTCGTGCATTAACTCCCTGCCTTCATCCAAGTATTTCATCACAACATTGCTTGCCTCACCTTTCTGAATGAGGGCTCCGTTCTGGAGCCAGATGGCCCGTTGGCATAAACTCCTAACAGCCATCATGTTATGACTAACGAATACTATTGTTTTCCCTCCCTTAGCTACGTCTCCCATCTTCCCTATACATTTCTTCTGGAAAGCTGCATCTCCCACGGCCAGCACCTCATCTACCAGCAGAATCTCCGGCTCCAGATGTGCAGCCACAGAAAAAGCCAATCTCACGTACATGCCGCTGGAATAGTGCTTCACTGGGGTGTCAATGAACTTCTCGATCTCGGCAAAGTCGACTATCTCATCAAACTTTTGTTCAATCTCCGCCTTCTTCATGCCCAGTATGGCGCCGTTCAAATAGATGTTTTCTCGCCCGGTCAGTTCAGGGTGGAAGCCGGTGCCCACTTCCAAAAGGGAACCCACCCTACCGTAAATCTCGGCTTGTCCTTCTGTTGGTTCGGTAATGCGGGAAAGAACCTTGAGAAGTGTAGTCTTCCCCGCTCCATTGCGCCCGATGATGCCCACCACCTCGCCCCGCTTGATCTCAAAGGAGACGTCTTTGAGCGCCCAGATGGTCTCGTCTAACTCAGAGGCACCATAGGGTTGGCCGCCCAATAGCCGCCGAGCACGGCGAAAGGGTGATACGAGAGCTCCGGTCAGTGTATCGCGTAAGGTCCTATATCCTTCTTGTTTTGCACCTATGCGATACTTCTTGCTGAGTTTTTCAACTCGAATGGCGATCGTATTCATTACTTTTGAATATCAAGGTCTAAAATTCGTAGCCAAATAACTCAATATCCTCTATGAAATTCTGTTCAACCAACTTTCGGGTCTTCGCATTGTAATAAGCATCATAGTTCCCGCGCGCCGATTTATTCAGGTGTGGCAGCGATGCGGTGACATTCAATTCTTGACATACATGACGAAAATCTTCTGCAAGGTTTTCATATTTTCCAATGAAATCAACAATTATTCTTTCATCTGATCCGGTAATGAAATCTTTCTGGAGATGTCTGTCTTCCTTGACTCTCCACTCTATGTATTCATCAAAATTCTTCATCGATTTAATAAGCGCGTGCTGAAAATGTGCTGAATCTCGAAGCATGTAATGATAAAGAGATACTTGTAAATCCCATGGATTTCTCACAAAAGCAAACTTGTAAAAAGCATCGTATATACTCTCAGGTAGTTCTTTTCTTAAATCTCTTGCTCGAACATGTCCTGGAAATGTTTTCCATTTGTAATACGGTACCTTAGTGCCCAAACCAATTTTCCTCACAAATAACCTAATCACTGGTTTGATGGTATATTTCTCCAGTGTTCTTGTTATGCTCGTACCTGCAACTCTGTAGATATGAATAAAAATAAATTTATGGCTGAAAGACAGAAGCATCATTATTCTCAACACATGTTTATAATTACATGCTTTCTGTGATTCCCCGATCTCATCATTCACGAAAATCGGTGAAATAAAACTCTCAGAGTCTTAGGTTCACCCCTTTCTGAGTCCGTCAAGAAACGATGTCCATACGTTTTTCCGTCCTCATACTACATCGGCAAAAGTCTTTTCCATCCTGCGAAAATAGAAGGCTCCTCCGACAAGAAGCGCAAGCGCCACCAATGAAGAGACGATAATAATCAGACCGGGTGCCGTGTCAGTACCGAGCAAGGCCCAGCGAAAGCCCTCAACCACGCCAACCATGGGATTGATGCCATAAAGCGTACGCCAAGGTTCCGCCAACAGACTGCTGGGATAGGCAATGGGTGTGGCAAATAGCCAGAATTGCGTCAAAAAAGGTACTATATAGCTCACATCCCGAAACTGGACGTTCAATGCTGAAAACCAGAATCCCACCCCCAGCGAGGTGACAAAAGTCAACAACAACAGAAACGGCAACCAGACGATGTTGAATGTAGGGAATATCCCATAAACCAGCATCATTCCAATGAGCACAATAAAGGCGAGCACAAAGTCCACCAGGCCTGAGATGACACTGGAGACGGGCACCACCAAACGGGGAAAGTAGACTTTCTTGATTAGATTCGCATTCCCCACCAAACTGTTGGAAGACTGACTCAAGCCGTTGGCGAAAAATGTCCACGGCACCAGGGCAGCGTAGGCGAAGATTGGATAGGGGAGGCCATCCGAGGGCACTTTAGCCAATTTACCGAAAAAGAGGCTGAAAACAACCATGGTGAAAAAAGGCTGGATAATGGCCCATGCGGCACCGAGAACAGTCTGCTTGTAGCGCACCTTGATGTCACGCCAGGTCAAGAAGTAGAGAAGTTCACGGTACTCCCACAACTCTTTGAGCTTGAGTGAGATCCACCCCTTGGAGGGCTTGACGACAATTACCTGAGAATCAGATGGCATCGTGATCGTCTCTTTTCCTGTTCCTTACAAGCAGGCATCGCGCAGTCTTCGACCAACTGCGGTCAGGCCTTTTTGGGCAGTTGGGGCTTCCCACCGCAAACGTATATTAAATATGGATATTTGTGCGAAAATCATGCCATATCAGCTATTTGAAGATGTCATAGAAAGATTTGTAACTACCTAATCTCAAAACGAACTTTTCATTCTTGATAAGCGGAGGGAATAAGGAGTAGCATCTCACCATTTTGCACAGCATTGGCGGATAGGAGCTCAGGCAAAGTCTTGTGGCTGACATCTCGCGCTGGGTCTAACCGGGCTACCGTCGATGAACATTTTCAGACCATACAGTTTCCGCCGCAGGTCGTCTAGCGACCGAATTGCCTTGGCCATTTGGAGAATCTGCTGCGGCCGCAGATAGAATTCTTTGAGTCCCTGGTCGATGAGTCTGTCTATCTCCTCCTTGCTGAGTTCCGGCAAGCTCAGCACTGTAGCTTGCTCCCAATTCTCATCCACCCACCCTCTCCACATCTTAGGAGTGAGAAAACCTTTTGTTGTTGCCTCTTGGTAAATCTCTGAACCTGGATAGGCACAAATACCGGAAAACTGAACCGTATCCATGGGGAGCGATTTGGCGAATTCTATGGTCTTCAGAGCCGACTCTTTTGTCTCGCCAGGGGCTCCAAACATAAAGCAGCCGTGGACTGTGAATCCTAACCTTCTCGCCTCGTTTGC
>JABAHP010002128.1_pt3 | contig 15401 bp, 8 predicted proteins | sample 7062081 | NCBI WGS metagenome assembly JABAHP01 (sample SAMN14534357, study PRJNA622989) | marine sediment metagenome | biome: marine biome [ENVO:00000428]; feature: marine pelagic biome [ENVO:01000023]; material: deep marine sediment [ENVO:00002113] | place: India: Gulf of Kutch | collected...
ATACCGTCTTCGCCATCGACGCTGAGAATAAGGTCATCAACAAGAATGAAGCCGCCCTTGTTGAAAACCGGCGACCGACCGGTCTTCCATTTGAGCTTTCCATCCACACTCATGCAGGTCATACTATCCCGTCGGGAGTTGGTTGTGCCGTGGCCGTAGAAGTGCCCATTGTAGAGTATGGAAGGATGGACGTGCGTGCCGAAATCCTGCGTGGTATAGATTTCTTCCACTGCATAGACATCATCATTTTTGGTGACTTTGAACATAGCCGAGCCGGCCATATAACCGCCGCTAATGAAAAGCCGTCCATCGCCGACAGGGACGACGTTATTTATTGGGATCCGACACTGCCAGCCCTTGTAGGTCCAGAGTGTCTTGCCGCTATTGATGTCCATTCCGAGGATTACGCCATCAATTCCTTCATCGTCGCTGCCCGCCGGAACTGAGCGTCCGCCGCGTTCTCTGCGCGAGGTTGCGGTAATCATAACAAGCTGGTCCCGGCCGTCGATGTTCACAACCGCCGGTGTAACGTAACCAACCTTGCCGGGCAGGGCCGGGGATGCCCACCTGACCTTGCCGGTGGTCTTTTCGTAGGCAACCACGCCGGCTTTTTCGGTTTGAGAGGCCAGTATCAGCATGTCTTTATAAATAAGGGGATTCTGGCAAATTCCCCACATCGGAACCTTTCCGCCGCCGTAGTCTTTCCAAACGTTCTTATTCCATACCGGTTTTTTGGTGGTTTGGTCAAAACAGTAGACGTCGCCGAAGGTGCCGCATGTGTATACATATTTACCGTCGATTGCCGGTGTGGAACGCGAGCCGTCATGACTGACCCTGCCCGGGGCGTCGTAAGCAAACGACCAGAGTTCTTTGCCGGTGTTTAAATCGATGGAGCGGAACACATCCTGATCGTCGGCGCGGTCGAGCAAATAGACTTTTCCATTGGTTATAGCTCCGCCGCCGTATCCAGGGTCTAATTCAAATGTCCAGAGGACCTTTGGGCCTTCGGCCGGCCACGACCGAAGCAGGCCCTTTTCTTCGGATGTGGCGTTGCGATTCGGGCCAAGATATTGCGGCCAATCAGCCCAAACGTTACCAATTCCCAGCATTGCGAGCAAAACAATCAAGAAAACCGACCTTTTCATACTCTTTACTCCTAAAATGTCACAAATTTGGCTTCTCCGGCACGACACTTCTGCAAGAGAGGCTTTAAACCTATTTACGGCAGGTATGATAGCAGAAAGGGCCATGAATTTCAACCGCCATAAATAGTGCAAGCAAAATTGGGTTTGTTTGGGTTTGAATTGGCTTTGTTTTTCCTAATTGACCAAGTGTCCATTTGTTCATAATCCTTTGTTAATACTTTATTTACGTTCAACTTGACTTTTTTGAATTTGGCTTTGTTTTGCATAAAAAGGTGAATTTGTAGTGCGCTCATGACATTTGTAAAGGTATCTCTACAGTTGTAGAGACGTAAGTCGTTTATTAATCGCAGATTACACGGATTTCGCTGGGTTTTAGCCACCAAGACACTAAGACACGAAGTTTTTTTGACAAGATTAACAGGATTTACATAGATTGTTTTTAGCCAGTTTGATGTTCCGCCTTCGCTAAAGCTACGGCGGACAGGTCTTGGCAGGATTTGCTTGTAAAGCAAGCTTTGTCGCAAATACTCGCCTTCGTCCACAAGGCCATCAAAATGGCCTTCTTCAAAAGCCGGCGAAAAACGGTTATTTTTTGTCATTTATACACCAAAATGTTCAAGAAATTTGCCTTTATTTAACAAAATTCGAGTTTTTTATGTATCTGCTGATACTGAGACTTGCGGGTCTCCGCTAATCTGCCACTTCTGTGGCTATTGTAATTATACCAAACTAAGCCGGATTGTTCAATGAAAAACTAACAAATTTAATAAAAAAATCATCCTGATCCCTGATTCGTGTGTCAGGGGGGAGGGATTAAGGATTATTGAGAAGTGCACAAGGACATAAGAAAACAAGAATATAAAAGCAAAAAGTATTTTATTAGCCATCCTGCTTAATACTTGCTAATGATGTGCAAAACCAGATTTACAGGACAGCTTTTTGGGGTAACTTGTGAGTAACCGTTTCTACCATCTGAGCAGCGAAAAAAGTTAAATTTGGTTATAAACAGGTCATACGCAGGTAGTATACAGCTTTACGGTTTACTCTTGCATATCAATGCACAAACAGGTTTTTCATAAATCGGCCTTGAATTTCACCAAAAACGCAATTCGTCAATTTTTTTGAAAAACTTCAGTTCTTAATCCTTGACAAAATCTGTAGTTTCTATTTTCATAAATAAAGCGACAGAATTTCGACATGAGATATCAACATTCTTAAGTTCAGAAACGGCTTTAATTTTGGTGAAGCCAAGAGCAAAACATTGATAATCTATCCAGGTTTGGTGCTCACCGAAGGGGACGGAGTCTAAATCAACAACAATGACCTACCAACAGGAATTAAACCGAGATTCTCAAGGAATCGTGAGTTCAGATGACGCGATTTGGGCAACCGCAACATCGGGATGTTATACTGAAACCATATAAGATCCTTAATAAGAAGGAGGACAATCCTAGGTCATTTCCAAGGAATTACTTATGCACTTTTGGCAAAGGGGTGTTATACTAATCCTCTGAGAAATAAGGAGTTTTATACGGAAATCATATAAACGTAGTTATGTATTTTGGCAATGTTCGTACTTGCACCATAACGGACTTTCAATTGAATAAACCGCAGTCTACATAAAGAGAAACAATACAAATTCCAGGTGGCAGTCTTCGAAGACTGAATTGGGCCTGTACCCGGCCAGTTCACAGCCCCCTGGCATGCACAAGGAGGAACACACATGAGCAAACTAGTAGCAAACCTCAAGGCAATCTCAGAGAAAGCCACCAGCGGCGCAGATACCGGGATTCGAGCCGAAATTACCAATACTACAGACGCGCCAGTCGCCTTCAACTTTACGCTTGCGGCCAATCCGTCATTAGTACTCGAGCTTCAAGATACAGAGGGTAAGTCACTTGGGCTGCCACCACCATCTCCTCCCAGTGAAAAGGAACTCAAGGCGATGCGAGAACTTGCTCCAGGCGAATCAATCACGATTGACTACTATGGCGTTCTGGATCTTTATAATCCCTCTGGGCGTTATCGCGTGCGTTTTTTCTCGGAGTGTTATCTGTTTGGGGGTAGTACCGATGATCCCGTCACTAGTGACTGGCTTGAGTTCGAAGTCGTCTGCCCACCACACCCCTTTCCCGAACGTTGGCAGAAAATCCCAACCGTAGCGGAAAAACGATGGCTATTTTGGACGAGATTTAAATGGTGCCGCTGCTTTTGGTGCTGGATTTTAAGAATACTCGGAATCGTGCGCTGTAATCGACGGTTATCACAGGAAGTAGACGTGGGCCGGATCGAAGTGATGTCTGACGCGCCGCCCGGTTTTGAGGCCTGGAATGGCACGTACGTTTGGAACGCCCGCTTCCGAACCGTGATAGATCAAAATGACTGTAGCGTCCGTATTGTGGTGCTACTTCAGACAAGTAACGTAGGGGCTACCTTGAGCAACGCCCAACGCAACGCTTGGGAAACGGCTCTACAGAATGCCTGGAGTAACCTCTTCAAACTATGCTGCAACGATTGCTGTTGCTGCTCAGGCTATACAATCACGCTGGACGTGCAGTTCGTTAATTCCAATGCTCACCATATCGTCAATGTGCAGGGGTGGACTACCAACATGACGAATTGGGGTAACACTGATACAACCGCCATCAATCACGAAATGGGACATATGCTGGGTGCGCTGGATGAGTATTACACGGTTGATGGTACAGCCTGGGGCCAGCCATTTCAAAATGGTGCTGGTATTATGAATAATCCGAACGAAGCACCGCTGGCCCGGCACTTCGACTTAGTACGCGATACTGTGCAGTCGATGCTGGGTACAAACTGCAATACAAAAACGATAGGGGAGTCCTGTTAGCAGCTTATCGGCTTTGGAGTAAATAAAATGTCGAACCAGATCCAAGCGCGGCTTGAATCCGTGAACACAGGACCTTCAATCATCAAAGACGTCGCGGTGCATGTACACTTGCGCAATACTGGGCCGGTACCTTTGGTCATACCAGCGCAGGCACTAAGGTCGCCATCATTGCTTTTTGAACTTGTTGACGAACACGGCATGAACGTTCCTTTCCCACCGCCACCTGTTCCCGATCCACGCGCCGGTAGCATCAGTATCGCCGCTGGTCAAACGTGGCAAGAGGACTACATAGGATTCCTACCTGCCACGTCGCCAGGCACGTACCAACTACGCGTGTGTTTGCGTGGGGATATCAAGATTGTGTCAGACTGGCTGGTCGTGAAGCTGCGATAGCACATATCGGTGAGGCCCAGGAAGGTGAGGACGTAGCTGATGGTGCAGGCGGGGCAAGCATAAAAAGTCATGTTTTTGTGCAAACTTAAAAAAACGCATGGGAAAAGCAAATTCTTGATAGCTCAAAGTAATTTGTATACAATTATTTATATCGTTCGGAGAAAATTATGTTGTTTAAGAGTATATCCGGGAAATGTCGATTTTTACGCCTTGGTCGTTGTACATTGAGGCCTTTCTGTCATATTGGGCATAAGAAGTTACATACCCTCAGAAGGTTATTTTGTTTTATAGGATTGGGATTACTTCTTAACAGCAGTGTTGCACAAGGGGATGGGAAATTCTTCCACCTTGAAAAGGTCCCCGTGGATGTTCCTTATCAGCGTGCATTATTAATGTTCGAAGGCGGGGAAGAAACGCTCGTCCTGCAGAGTAAATATAAAACCGTCGGAACTGAGGACGTGAATTCAATTGCCTGGGTAGTGCCGGTTCCAGCAGTGCCGGAATTGGCCAGTATGAATGCGCAAGACGCGAGAATAATATTTTTTTTGCTGGGCTTACGCTCACGACCACATTTCATTCCCATTGTTCAAATAGCTAGTACTGTAAGCATACTTGTGCTAACAGGTCTTTTAATTGCAAAGGTATTGAACTGGATTTTTGCAAAACTAATCAAGGGAGAAGAAAAACCTGTGAGCGCACTTCGCATTTCAATCGGATTGATAGTGGGCATTATTCTGTTAGCAGGAATTCTGATGCCCAGCCTGGGTAGACCGTCAGTTGATATATTGAAGGCAGAAACAGTTGGGATATATGACGTAAAGGTAATCAGGGGAGATGATGCCAGCACAGTGACTCAATGGCTAAGGGGTAACGGATTTGGATTCGGGAAGGCAGATACGAAAATATTCGACCAATATGTTAAGAAAGGCTGGTGTTTTGTAACGGCAAAGGTTGACAAGGAAGTTATTTCGAGTTCAGAAGGTGCCGTAAGCGAAGGGCTGGTTGCACCTTTGATTATGAGATTTGATTCAAACGAGGCAATATACCCTATGGCACTGACCGGGACGACAGGTTTTGATACAGAGGTTCTCTTATACATACTTTCCGACCATAAAATGGAATGTGGAGAGAGACTGAAGCTCGCATTTTTTGGTGAAACAAGTAGTCCTTTCGGTGACAAATATTCCCCGGAATTCTTTCGTGATGCGAAAACAAAGTCGTGGCAAATGTGCAAGTTCAAGGGGATCCTTAAGCCAGAGAAGATGAAGGAAGACATTGTTTTCAAGCAGGCCAAGGATAACGAGCCGTTTAAGGAAATTAGATGGTATTAAATATTAAAGCTATAACAAATATAAAGAGCAGTCTGAGGGGCATAACATTATAGCAGTTGTTGGGGAACTAAGAATTATTGGTGCATATATCCCACAGCGTAGCTGAGGATGCAGGCGGCATTTAGAAGTGAAAAGTGAAAAGGGGGAAACAGTTGGAGGTAGGACGGTAGCATTTCTATCGTAGGGACTTTGCTATTGACAGAGGCAGGGAGATAATCCCAGTTAGATAACGCTTTGCTATCCCTCAGGACAAGTTCAAGGGATAAGCAATGAAAAAATTATGACCTACGACGATGCCGCGGGCTAACAGATTTTCCGCGTGTGCAACTGCCTTATAGGCAGGTAAGTATTTTTGCATACGCTATTTGCTGTTCCAGGGCCCTATGCTATATCGTTGGTTTATGGTATATCCTACGAGCCGGGACTTTCCTCGGTCTTTTTCTTCTCCATTTCCTTCTTCTCCAACTCCTTCATTTGCATCTCCATCACGCCTTTTGCCATCTCTTCGCCGAACTTTTCCCCCGCGTCTCTGATCTCGAGCAGATGCTGTTTCGGCAGCACACCCTCGATGAGCAGCTTACCATCTATCGACCGGCCGGCAAAAACAATATTGCTCCTTGTGGGCAAGTCCAGAGGTTTGATCTCAAGCCCACCGGTGGCCGCGATGAATCCAGACGACATATTAAGCATTCTTACGAAGTTGAACGTACCGCCGAAATCATACTCCCCATCTTCTTTCTCATCGTCGGCTTCGAATACGTCGATGGCGGTCCGGATCTCTGAAGCTAACTCATCCGGTCCACCGGCCTTGATTTGGTCGATGAGTTTGCGGATATTTTTGTTGCAGTCGCCGCCGAACGCGTAGACACAGTAGCCATCAAGCAGCGCCCAGCGGTATTTGAGTCCCTCACCCCAAATCTTATCGATCATTTCGGCATCGGGCGAATTCTCGTCGGCTATTTCGAACGACAGCGTGGCTGAGCCTATCTCTACGCCCCTGTAAGTATCTGTCTCGGTCTCGATTCCCAAATTGATATCGAGGCCGATGCTTTTATATATCTTATTGAACATGCCTTCGTTGATCATCCTGATTTCCTCTTCCATGACCTCTTTGAAGGCTTTTTCGTTTTTGACTTTGATGACGTACTTGAGGGACAACGGCCCGCTTTCCTCGTCGCCCGGCTTCATGGATATCGCAATACCATCGCCGATGGCATTGATGAACCCGGTGGTCAGCTTTTTGAGCCTGTCAATATCGGCTTTGTCGATGGCATCGGGTGATAATATGGAGGCGAAAAGATCGATCATTTTCATGTATCCAACGTTCATGCCCTTTCGATCGACCTTAGCGATAAGATTCATGAATGCCCCGTTATCAAGATAGCCGATCAATTCATCGAGGTTACCACTCTCGGGCGCCGAGAGCAACTGTTCCATGAGCGTTCCTTCGACGGCCCTGCATTGGAGCGTAAACGTGCACTTTTCGGCCGAGGGTACAATTCCTATACCGAGACGGTCGGTTCCCTTGAGCAGGATCTCGAACATCTCTATGTAGAAGTCGACAATGGCGGCAGGATCCACCATGGTGGTTTTGCCCTCCTCCTGTGCCTTCTTAATCTCGGCCTTCATCGACTCGATCTTCGCAAAAATCATCGGTGCAACAAGCTTCGAACCCTGCTGCACATTTCCATACAGCCAGATAGGCGAGGCCCTCAACAATTCCTGCTCGCTTTTATCCAGCAAGGCACCCAATCCTCGTTTCCTGCCAATGCGCATATTCTTGAAGCGTATTAGCTTGTCCCGGGACCTGGGCGGACACATAACCGCAAACCGCCCCTTCCTTGTGACGATCGCTTCTTCTTTGCCGTCCACTGTTAATTTGGAGATACCATCATCGTCGGCCCGGCCCACGTTTGGATTTCCGGAGACAAATTTTTCGTAATTCCTGACTTGTACTAACCCCCCTATAAACAGGTTTGCAAAGGGATTGGCCGCATTCTCCTTGCCCGGCAGGTTTACGCCGAATATCGCGAAGGTTCCCTTTGTATTAACTCCCCTCGGCCTCTTGCCGCCCAGCCTCATTGTCAGTCTGGAAAGCACCTTATCTTTGACGTCGAGCGACTCCGGGGCAACGCCCTTAAGATACTCATTCAAGGCCGTGCACGTGTCATCAAGATTGTTTACCCTGGCACAGAACAGAGTCTCTACCGGAAGTATCTGCAATGCACGGTCCCTCGTTTTTTTCGGCGCGTCCGTTGCCCAGGTACAACTGAACGTCATCAGTACCGCCATTACGGTGATTACGCACTTCCTGAAGCTTTTAGAATAATTCATAACCGCTCCTTTCCTATAGATCTTACCGGTTTCTTTCGTCTCCAGGCCCGGCTACAACACCGGGCTCGTATCTATCCAAATCGAGATTCCCGGATAGCCCGCCTTATAAGGGCGTACTATTCTAACATAATATATGCGAAGAAGCCTGCCAATATTCATTTTCTTGTGAAATATTCTGTAGAAGTTGGTTTATATGCTCACTCCAAATAATGCGGGCAGGGTCAAGCTCCTGCATGCAGGGATTCGTGGATATTTGTTTTTAAGATGTTGGAGTGAGCAAAAATGGCGAATCAGTGAGGATTTTGGTACAATTTACAGATAATTTTAAAAAAAGCGTCCGTTTTTTACTCCCCGCGCATCTTTATAATAGTTACGTATGAATGAGAGCATTGATTACGTCGGATTAGTGCAAAAAGCACAGCTCGGCGACAAGGAGTGTCTGAACCGCTTAGCTGAAGCAGTCAGGGAACGTTTATACGCATACGTTTACCGTTATACCCTTGCTGATGATTTGACCGGCGATATTGTACAGGAGAGTATATTAAAGATGCTCGAGGCATTAGGAGAATTGAGAGAAGCGGACCAGTTTTGGCCTTGGTTAAATAAAATAGCCCTTAACAAAATACGTCATCATCATAGACAAGAGCAACAGCACAGAAAGATTCACGATCCAGATATGAACAACAGTAATAAACATAAAGACAGCCAGGAAGTAATAGCAGGTATAGTGTACGAGGAATTTAAGGGAACAGTATTTGCGGCAATGCGGAACCTTAAACCTGAACATCGCTCCGTTATCAACATGCGGTGCTATGACCGGATGCAGTATTCCGAGATTGCCAAGGTAATGGGATGCAGTGAGTTTGCCGCTCAAAAGCTGTTCTTGCGAGCGAAAAAATCGCTGAAAAGACAACTCGCCCGGCATGGCTTCGGCAAAGGTTCGCTGCTGATGGCACTGGTCTTATTCGGCAAGCTGACGGCGGAGAGCGAGACGGCGGCGGCAGGCGTTTCGATAACAAGCACTACCATCAAAGTCGGTGCAGCAGCTTCGGTGGCGGCAGTAGCTGCGAGCAAGACAGCGATTCTTACACTTACAACGGCAGGAGCGCTGACGGTTGGCACTATTGTGGCAACATCGGGGCCTAAAAGCGGGAGTGTTGCATCCGGGGACAATCCAACAGCAAATTCATACGTCTTACCAGAGGCAGTTCAGACAGAGAAGGGAAGCCGGGAATATTGGTATTATTATCCTTCGCAGGCAAACAATATGGTGATGATGCGAGTTCAGGAGGCAGACGAAGAAGGTAAACATCAGTACTGTCAATATCTGCAGAATGCCGAAGGCAACTATTACTTTGAGAGTCAGAAAAATACAGTCTACATCGAAAACTACCGGCAATGGCAGAAGGACTTCAGTGTTTGGCGGCTGCCGACGGATTCCTTTCAATTATCCCAGTTCCTTACGCAAATTGACGGAAGAAAAAGGTTGACCGAAGATGTTTATCGCAGTCAGAGCGGACTGCTTTTAGTTGTTAGACAACCCGGTAAGGACAACAGTGACAGGCTTCAGGTTACCCGTCATTATAATGTGCTGGGTGAGGATTATTTCAAGTACGATTGGCCGACGAATGTAAAAGTTGTTGATAACCGGGATCTAATGCACAAGCGAGGGTGGACGTACTTTAAGATAACAGGCAAGATTAACGGCAAAGAGGTACTTGGCGGAGGGAGAGTGCCGTTTTTATACGCGGCAAGCAGGAGGTATTGGCCGTGGGTGGAATTGAAGGTGGGTGGAAAAACTGTGAGTGAAGTTAGCTTTGCCGGGCTTGGCCGGCCGTGGATGGGGTTACACACTATAGATACGGTACGGCGAGATGCGGCCGAAAAGCAGATTAGATTTGAGACAAGATACGACAAAAACGCCGGCAAAGCGCAAGTCATCCTAAAGCCTGAAGATGGACAGATTTTGTATACAATTGATATGGAAAAAGACTTTGTTGATTCAATCACCTTTTCCGGTGATACCGGGGGGCAAATAAAGTTTGATTACCTTCAGGATATTGACAGAGCGGGGAGTGAATTTGCGGAGCCGAGGAGGGAAGCAAGGCTGATAGAAAAAAGTAAAGGTATATCGTGGCTTTTGGAATTGATGAGAAATAATTGATTATTTGAAAAAGGAAGGGAGCGAAAAATGAAAACGACAAGAAGTATGCAAAGAACGTTTATAACAGTGCTGGTTGTTTTGACAATGTGCGGATCAGTTTCATCCGGATGGTCTATACCTGTTCCGGTCTCTGAAGTAAATACCCAATATAATGAGGCGGATCCTTTCTCATCATTCGATGGCCTGTCACTTTACTTTGCGAGAGGCAATACCTCCAGTTACTATCATTTCCGCATATTTGAGGCAACTCGACAGGAACCTTCCGGCCCATTCACGTCGGTAAAAGAGATCCTTAGTTCAGGCAACCAGCATGTTTTCGCACCATGGGTATCACCTGACAATTTACGTATGTACTACTTCGCACAGAAAGAAAGTCCAATTCTATGGCAACTGAAAGTCAGTGAGCGGGCTTCAGTTAACGATTCCTGGCCGCAGGGCTCGGATATCTCTGAATTGAACCAGCTCGGTAAGGTTTACAAGCCGGGATTGACGGCCGACGAGTTGACTATTGTCTTCACTTCATATGATATTGCCGGAGGGCAGGGAGGTTATGATATCTGGATGGCGACTCGACCTGATACGAATTCGCCGTTTGATAATGTCACGAATCTGTCGGAGATTAATACCGCCTCTAATGATGCAAACCCGTATATTTCACCTGACGGTATGACACTGTATTTTCATTCCGACCGTAATGGTTCTGCCCAGCTATTCAGAACAACTCGAGGTTCTTTAAGTGATCCGTTCGGAAATCTCGAACATCTGTCGTTTTTTGACACGCCGGGAGGAAGTAGTGTAAGCCCAACCCTTAGCAGTGATGGAACCACTCTTTACTTCGGTCGTGCGTTAACGGGACAACCTTCAGATATTTATGTTTCTTATTCTGGTCCGGTTGCTCACTGGAAGTTTGACGAGGGGGCGGGGGGCGTTGCGTACGATTCAGCCGGGACTAATGATGGAACTATCTACGGGGCGCAGTGGACGGCCGGTATAATTGACGGCGCATTGGATTTCGACGGTGTGGATGATTATGTCAATATTCCTTATAATGCGAGTTTGGATATAGACGCTTCTGAAGGAATTACCTTATCTACGTGGATCAAATTGCACTCTTACCCAGCCGGCGACGATCAGGGACCTATATTCGGACTTTTTGATAGTATGGGTGCAGGAACAAAAAATTACTCGGTTATACGGGGTTCTGCCGGTGGGAATGTCATCGCCTGGGAGCAATATCCCCCATCGGGCGGTGCGATCACTTCAATAAAACCCGATTTAGAAACCTGGTACCATGTAGTTGTTACTGAAGATTCCCCTCATAGAGCAATTTATATTAACGGCTCTTTAGATTCTTCGGATAGTCTTTCGGTGTCATACAGTGGAAATACACCGGACACAATAAGAATAGGAAACAGAGCCGATGCGGCAATCTTCTCCTTCGACGGCTTAATCGACGATGTACGTATTTATGACCGGGCGTTGAGTGCTTTGGAAATTATGGAGCTTTATGCACCTCCTTCGCCGCCGGGTCCTGTTGCACACTGGAAGTTTGACGAGGGGAGCGGGGCTGTTGCTTACGATTCAGCCGGGGGTAATGACGGAACTATCTACGGGGCGCAATGGACAACAGGTCAAATCAACGATGCCTTGAGTTTTGACGGTGTGGATGATTATGTTGATATTCCGTATCATTCGAGTTTGGATAGAGATGCTTCAGAGGGAATTAGTCTGTCAGTTTGGTTTAACTTGAATTCCTACCCAACTGGCTTTGATCAAGGTCCTGTTTTTGGACTTTTTGACAGTGCCGCCGAAAGCGCAAAGAATTACTTATATATAGATAAACCTCTCTATGGGAATCTCATTAGCTGGATTCAGTGGCCTTCACCTTCCGGGGCTATAGCATCCATAAAACCTGATTTGAATACATGGTATCATGTGGTAGCTGTTGAAGATTCACCACATAGAGCTATTTACATTGATGGCTCTCTGGATTCTTCAGATAATCTTTCACAGTCATACACTGGAAATACACCCGATACAATAAGAATAGGTAATAGGGCCGATTCAATCCCCTTTTACTTCGACGGTTCGATAGACGATGTACGTATTTATGACCGGGCATTGAGTGCGGGGGAGGTTGAACAGCTTTATGGTTTCGGAGGGGAAAATCTTTTAGTTAACGGCGGCTTTGAGACGATGGAGATCCTCAGCGGGGGCTGGCCCACCGAGTATGGTGACTGGAGCGGAGATCACTGTTATATATTCGGCCGCTATGGCGATGTATGGCCGTTCCAGGGCTCACGGTTGATGCAGTTTTCAGGTACAAGTTCATTCGGTTGCGGCGGTGGAGCGGAATCGCAGGTCTACCAGATAGTCGATGTCAATGCGTTCAGTGATGCTATCACCGATGAAAGGGCAACGGCATCTGCATCGGTTTATTTCAACAGGTTGCCGGGTGATGCAGAGACGGATACGGAATTTTCTCTAAATGTACGGGCGTTTGCAGGCGATCCCGGCTCGTTCCCATCCCTGCAGGGTATGGGCGGTATGCATCTGGCGGAGGCGAGTGCATCTATCTTCACCGACGGCGACCCTGCTACATGGCAGCAGTGCCAGGTCCAGCTTGCACTGCCTGCCGATACGGATTACGTCGTGGTCGGTATCAGTGCCATAGAGAATATCTATAATGATCCCTGCTGGCCGGAGTTTGACGGGCATTGTGCCGATGCAGCTTCACTGATAATGGTCGTCGATCCGAATGTTACCAGGGACATTTATCACGTCGACGGTGTTAACGGCAGCGATTTAAATGACGGCCTTACGAAAGAGACGGCGTTTGCGACGATTCAGAAGGGCATCAATTCATCGGATGATGGGGATACGGTATTAGTCTGGCCGGGGGTTTATAATGAAGCTGCAACACAAGGTATCAATTTTAAGGGTAAGGCCATAACCGTAAAAAGTGCGGCAGATGCAGCAGTACTGGAGGTGCCCGGCTTTATCGCGGTTACCTTTGCACAGGGTGAAGACGGAAACAGTGTTTTCTCGAATTTCGTTGTTAGGGGAAGTGATACCGGAATTTTAGCTCTTTTCGCTAATCCGACGATAAGCAATGTAACGATAGTCGACAATGACAACGGCATTATAGCCGATAACGCCGATCCGGAAATCACCAACTGCATCTTCTGGAATAATTTTAACGGCGACCTGTTCGGCAGCCCGGACCCGATTGAAGCCGGGTATAGCTGGTTCGAGGACGACGTTAATGAGCCGAATATGCCAGCGGCAGGCCTGATTTCTCACTGGAAGTTTGATGAAGGCGGCGGGCTTATTGCCTACGATTCAGCCGGCAACAATGATGGAGTCGTCTTCGGCGCAGCCTGGACAACCAGCCCGTTCGGCAATGCATTGTACTTCGACGGCGTAGATGATTATGTTGAAGTGAATAGTGCAGATGAATTAAAACTCAACTTAACTGGGTCGATTTCAGTTTGGGTTCTTCCGAATGATTTGTATCGTCATTCAATAGTCAATAAACACGGTGCTCCTTGGAGTGGGAACAAAACCGTAAATTACTGGTTGGTTTTCGGAAGTTACAATCAATGCTCATTTGTTATCGGTGATGGTGCAAGTTATGTACAAGCCATGATACCCTTAGAAGGCTTTGCTGTTGGTAAATGGAACAATATTGTCGGCACATGGAACTCTTCGAATATAAAAATATATGGCAATGGCGAGCTGAAAGACACCCAAGCAAACACTCTATCCGATTTGGTTACAAGTGATGATTATCCTGTAAGAATAGGAAGCGATAACGGAGATGGTTGGTTCTTTGACGGCTTAATCGACGAAGTTGCTATTTATAACCGGGCTTTATCTGCTGAGGAGGTTGAGCAGATTTATGAGCCTGTGCCTAAACCTTTGTTTGCGGATGCGGCCGGTGGTGATTATCATTTGAAGAGCGGGCGTGGCAGATACTGGCCGGCGCACGATGTTTGGGTGCTCGATGACGAAACCAGTCCCTGCATTGACGGCGGCGATCCCGGAATTGGCCCTACGAATGAACCGATGCCTAACGGCGGCAGAATCAATATGGGCGCTTATGGGAACACGGCTTACGCAAGTATGAGCGAATGCCGCGGTAAAGCAGATATCAATTGCGATGGCATTGTGAACTTCAAGGATTTGGCAATTGTTGCCCAGTTCTGGCTGGAAGAGTAAGAAATAAAGGGATAGTTGACAGCGGATAACGAGTAGCGTACAGGAAATAACGATAAGGTGAAGGTGGACTCAGGGATGCAGACCAGTGGTCTGTAACCCTTAGTCTATGCGCAGAAAAAAAGGTGAAAGTTTTTATAGGTTATTCTTGACAAAATCTCATTAAGCCGATACATCTAAACGAGTTAGACAATAGCTTCGGAGGCAGAGACCATCGGCAGGCAAAACGAAATAATCGGTTGGGAGAACAGGGAGGACAGAAGGAATGGATTTACCCGGTTAGAAATTCATAAGACAAAGGGGCGCCACGAATTGTCGGAGCCATTTCTAACGGGATTTACCCTCGTCGAGCTTCTCGTGGCAATTTCCATAATTTCACTTTTGATGGGGATTCTCCTGCCCGTACTGAGCAAAGTTCGCGACCATGCCCGTACGGTAGTTGGCGCCGATAACCAGAAACAAACAGTGGTCGCAGCCAATCTTTTTGCCTGTGATAACGGTGGATTTTATCCGCCATCGGTGTCTTACGTTGAATATGGGGGCAACTGGAACTGGTACGATCCGAGAACGCTGGCCAGCTGGAACACCACCCCAATGCATCCTCATCGTGCGATGAGCGAATACTTGGGCAGCTATATCAAGGATGCAAGTATAATGTTTTGCCCAAAGGCACCGGAAAAATTCAAATACCTGCAGGAGGCCTGGGATGCCGGTGACGAATGGAATAATCCTGATACTACTTTTGATGTGCTTGCCTTTAGAGGTTCGTATTGTTATTACTGGAATTATATCGGCTGGCTTGATAATAATACGCTCTTTAGAGGGCCACGCGGGCCTTCAGACGGCATCCGTGGACAAAGTACAGTGATGGTGACTTGTTACTTCGGTTACGACCATAGACGGGTTCCCAAATCTTACGGTAGTTGTGAGAGGCTGAAAGGTGCAGATGTGGTGGCGGA
>JABAHP010002233.1_pt1 | contig 15394 bp, 8 predicted proteins | sample 7062081 | NCBI WGS metagenome assembly JABAHP01 (sample SAMN14534357, study PRJNA622989) | marine sediment metagenome | biome: marine biome [ENVO:00000428]; feature: marine pelagic biome [ENVO:01000023]; material: deep marine sediment [ENVO:00002113] | place: India: Gulf of Kutch | collected...
AAAACGAACCCAAACGAACCCAAAACGAACCCAATTTTAGCCAATAAAACGCCTATACGAACCCAATTCAAACCCAATTTATCCTGTCGTAGCCTCTGGCTAAGCAGGAACAAATCCAATTTCAAGGAAAAAATGATTAATTTAACGATTAACCGCCAGCCTAAGTTTCTTACTTACCGGATTCGCCCAATAGAAGATCTCAATGCGCACCTACGTATAGCTCAAATTGTACATATCACTGCTGCTCGATATACTGTCTCCACAACCGCGGTTGTTTTTGGGAAAATGGCCGAATTGTCCGATATTCTTGCAGAAATCGGCCTAATGTCCGGCCAAACCTGTTTAACGTATCAAATAGTCGCTTTACCAGCCAGGTTTCTATTGACAAACTGGGCAATTTTCTATAGTATAGAGGTTTTAGAGACGAATACTTATAACAGCTTGCTGTTTGCAGGCCTAAAGAACAGAAATCGTGGATTAAAAAGCTTTATAAGTGGTTTATTAATCCTCGGTTCAAAGGATGAATATTGGAGGTCAGGGCCGGCCGAACTGACTTTACGTTTTCTCACAGATCAGCCGGATTATTACTGTACACCAAAAAAAGTTTTTTGGAGAATGTTCAATGCTGAGCAAAAAAACAATTACAGCAATTCTAACAATAGCAGTCTTCGCAGTTACAACCGGTTTCGGCCAGAGCCTTGAGGATAACTGGAACGATTTTCTTCACTACACGAAGATTGGACGATTCGATTTGGCAAAAGGATACGCACAGGCTGTGCTCGACAGCCAGCCGGACCCCGTGGAATTACTTGCTTTAAGCGAAGCTAATCGGGCCGGTGTAGCTATCTTGCAAAGGGTTGTTGACCTCGCGCCGGATCCACAACTCGTTGATGTCACAAGAAAAGTCCTGGCTATAGTTGAACAGGGTAAGTTCATACGCCGCTCCGATCCGAAGATTATCATAGAGGAGGTAAAAAGGCTCAACACCACAGACCGGGGCTGGTTCATTGCTGTAAAACGACTGCGAAACGCCGGTGAATATTCTATCCCCTTTATGCTTGATGCAATATCTGATAATTCACGCAAGGACGAATGGGAAAACATAAAACGTGCTCTTCCGGAAATCGGAAAAGACGGTATCAGGCCGCTTGTCGCCGCACTCCAGTCCGATGATACTGCCCTTAAAGCTGAAATAATAAGGGCGCTCGGCGGGATAAAATATCCACAGGCATTGGGATATTTGAAATATATTATGGAACAGGACCCCTCCACCGAGCTTCGTTCTTTGGCTGCGGAAAGCATAAGGATGATTGACCCGCAGGCATTGAACGTCCCGGCTGCACCTTTGTTCTATAGACTTGCTGAAAGTTATTATTACCACGCCGAGTCGCTACAGCCCGCTGAAGATGCAGACTTCGCCAATATTTGGTTCTGGGACATCGTAGGCAAGCGGCTACTAAAGGAAAGAGTGGACAGAAAGTACTTTAATGAGCTTATGGCCATGCGAGTCTGCGAGTGGGCATTGAAGGCAGACCCGGCTTTCGGTTGGGCAATCGGCTTATGGCAGGCTGCTTACTTCAAGGCAGAATCAACCGGTGTCGATATCCCGGATTATTTTGGACCTGGTCACGCCGATGCAATGACTTATGCCACAACCACGGGGCCTGAATATCTGCATCAGGCCCTTGGAAGGGCGATAAAGGATAGAAATGCCTTCGTAGCTCTGGGTGCTATAGAGGCGCTGGCCAAAATCGCGGGTGAGAAATCGCTGCTTTACAGAATTGGCTCAGCTCAGCCGCTGGTCATCGCGCTCTCTGATAAAAATAAACCTGTAAAATATAGTGCGGCCATAGCAATAGCCGCTGCTGGTCCCGTCGCAAGGTTTCCCGAAAGTAAGCTCGTCGTTGCCAACCTCGCCCAGGCCCTTGCCGAACCGAGTTCAAATCCAGAATTGGCAAACAATTGGGTAGCCGAGGAATACGCCGTTCGTGCCGCAAAGGTTATGCTAAAATTAGGCCAAACGCGAAACCGTGTTATCAATTTGTCCCTCGCTCAAAGTGCCGTTATAAATGCCACAAAGGACAGCCGATCCAATATTCAGATGCTGGCAGGACAAATTCTGGCGCACATGGACAGCCCTGAAGCACAGCGGGCGATTGCGGTAATGGCACTCGATGAAAACAACGCTATGGATGTGAGAATATCCGCCTTTGATTCTCTGGCCCAATCGGCCAAGCTTAACGCCAATCTGCTCGATGTCACGGCGATAGATGATATTTATTCACTGGTCAGTACAGTAGAAGCCGATCCCAATTTACGCAGTGCGGCTGCTCGTGCTTACGGCTCATTAAACCTTCCCAGCCAGAAAGTAAAAGACCTCATACTCGACCAGTCAAAAAGTTAAGCCCGCTTTGCCGTACAATTTAGTAATTCCTGCAAAGCTTGTCCCGACCAGAGAGGGCGTATTCCATTCGCGATAGGGGGGCAGGAATCAGAAAATGTCCAAAATCCACTCTGAACAGCCGGCCTTTTTCTCTTTTCACGGTTTTGACTTTTTCACATCCAAAACACCGTAAAAACCACATAAAACTGCGAACTTTCATTTTTCCGTCTAAAAAAATAACCATTTTTTCATAAATCCCGCCTAAAAAAATGCTATAATATTCTTACACGACTTTTGTGCAGAAAAACGAATTAGGAGAAAAACAATGAAAGCGAAAACCATCCTTCAATTATCAATCGTAATTTCTGTTATTCTGGTTCAGGCAACATTCGCGGCACTACCCCGATACGAAATCATCGACCTCGGAACTCTCGGCGGTAATATGAGTCGTGCCAATTCTATCAACAACAGAGGACAAATCGTAGGGTATGCATACAATAGCTCAGGTTATAGACGTGCGACTTTGTTTGATCCGACAGGTAATGGCAATAATCTTGACCTTGGAACACTTGGAGGCAATTCGAGCAGTGCTTCTTCTATAAACGACGCCGGTCAAATTGTCGGAACAGCAGACTTAAATTATGCGGAACAACATGCGACGTTATTCGATCCAACCGGCAATGGAAACAATATAGCACTTGGTACACTTGGAGGAGAATGGAGTTATGCACATTCGATAAATGGTAACGGTCAGATTGTTGGAACTGCATACATAGACTTTTCTTTCTTCTCAGCCACTTTTTTTGATCCAACGGGCAATAAAAACAATATTAAACTTGGCACTCTCGGTGGTGGTTATAGTAGCGCCCGCTCAATAAACAACGGCGGGAAGATTGTAGGAGAAGCAAAGATTGGTTCAGGTTATGACCATGCGACATTGTTTGACTCAAGCGGTAGCGGAAACAATATGGATCTCGGTACACTCGGTGGTACATCAAGTGTAGCTTACTCTATAAACGATTCTGGTCAAATCGTTGGATGGGCTTTTAACGCTTCTTCTGAGAGGTTTGCAACCTTGTTCGATCCCAGCGGGAACGGTAATAATATAGCCCTTGGCTCATTAGGCTATGCATGGAGCAGGGCTAAATCTATCAACAACAAAGGTCAAATCGTGGGCTCGGCGTACAGAAAACCGGGACCGGGTAATGAACTTGCAACTTTGTTTGATCCAACCGGTAGCGAAAATAATATAGACCTTAATACCCTTATTGATCCGGACTGTGGTCTGACTTTAACATATGCGTATTCAATAAATGATCATGGCTGGATAGTGGGGCAGGCACTTAATCCTGATGGTGAAGAACACGCATTCATTTTGAAGCCCCTACCACCAATAATAATCTATGTCGACGACGATGCCGTTGGTGCAAATGATGGCTCATCGTGGGCCGACGCCTTCAACTATCTCCAGGATGCTCTTACAGCCGCATGGAGCGGCGATGAAATCAGAGTTGCTCAAGGAACCTACAAACCCGACCAGGGAGCCGAGGTCACACCCGGCGACCGCGAAGCCACTTTCCAGCTAATAAACGGCGTAACCATCAAAGGCGGCTACGCCGGCGCAGGCACACCGGATCCCAACGCCCGCGACATTAATCTCTACGAAACCATCCTCTCCGGCGACCTCGATAGCAATGACGTCGAACTCGAAAATTTTGAATGGCAAATTCTTTATGATTTTACTTCTGATCCCAGCCGGGACGAGAACAGCTACAACGTCGTGACTGGCAGCGGGACAGATGCCAGTGCTGTTCTGGATGGCTTCACTATAACCGGCGGAAATGCCAACGGACCATACCCTGAGTACTGCCGCGGCGGAGGGATGCGAAACGAATACAGTAGCTCGACCGTGAGCAACTGCACTTTCAGCGCAAACTCAGGCAATTGCAGCAATAGCGCCGGCATGTTCAATGAACACAGCAGTCCTAAGGTGAGTAACTGCACGTTCATTGGAAACGACCGGTGCGGTATGGCAAACTGGTACAACAATACTCCGACTCTGACGAACTGTACATTCATTGAGAACGTTCTTGGAGTGTCAAACCATTACGACAGTAGTTCGACTCTGAGGAACTGTGCGTTCATTGGAAACCGTGAGGGAATTGAAAGTTATGGGGGTATCACAATCCTGACTAACTGCATATTCAGCGGGAACAGATGGACTGCCACCTTCGACTACAGCAACAGCAAGCCCATACTGATGAACTGCACATTCAGTGGGAATAAAAATGTGATAGGAGTCGACGGCGACGCCATTGCAACACTCACTAACTGCGTCCTCTGGGGCAACGAGAGGCTACAATATGATTATGATGGTGAACTCATCATTAACTACAGTTGCATACAGGGCTGGACGGGCGGCTTAGATGGAACGGGCAACATTGACGAAGATCCCTGTTTTGTTGAGCCGGGTTATTGGGACGCCAACGATGTCTGGGTAAACGGTGATTATCATCTGCTCCCCGGTTCGCCTTGTTTAGATACCGGTGATCCGGATTATTTGGCTGAGCCTAATGAAACGGATTTAGACGGCAGGCCCCGCGTAATCGGAGGCCGAATCGATATGGGAGCTTATGAAACACCGATATTTGCCGAGGCAAGAATCCTCCCACGTACGGTTAACATCGCAAGCAAAGGCAATTGGATTACCTGTTATGTTTGGCTCCCTGATGATTACGATGTCGCCGATATTGAGCCCGGCAGCGTTTTGCTTGAAAAAGGAATTAAACCAGAGCAGTTCTCAGCCGATGAGCAAAGGCAAGTTGCAATCGCCAGGTTCAACCGCTCAGAGGTTCAGGCCATTCTCACTGTTGGCCAGAACGAGTTCACAATTACTGGTCGATTGACCGATGGAACATACTTCGAGGCAACGGATGTAATTAAAGTTACAGATAAAGGCGGCGGGAAATCTGCGAAGCAGCAGTAGGGGGGCTGGTGATTTACATATATCCGGAATTGTTGATTTCGCTGGTTGGAGCTTCGGGTATAATAGTGTTTATATCATCAGGAGGAGGTTTCGGAATAGCCTCTGGCCGGGTTTTTGGCTCGGCTTCTTTGAGTAAAGCAATAATCACCTCTTCACTGCTTACATCACTACCCTTGGATGCAACTATCGAATGGACACGATTGCACCACCAGCTAACGTAAGGTGCGCCCGTTTGCTTAAATCCCCCTGCAAAATCAAGCTCACTTACGAATGTATTTTGAGATATCGGCGTTATACAGATTAACAGGCTCAAAAAACACCAGATGAGCAGTCCGGCCAGAAATCCGAAAAAACCCGCGACAAAGGTATCTATTGTTTTTGTAAATGGGATGCTGAATTGACCTGTAAATAATGTAGAAGATATGGCGTATAAAATCAAAAATCCTCCAATCCCCGGAATCATCATGCACAAGGCATTATTATATGCCGACTTAGGCGCAATCGGGACAATATTCGCTATGACCGGCCCCAGGAAAACAGCCAAATAAACGGCGATAATCACATTGAACAGCAGAATCCAGGTCTCGTAGAAACCCTTTTTCACCGCCAGCCATACGAAAAGGCAGCCGAACAATATCCCTATCCAAAATACCATAAAATCTTATCCTATGACTCTTTTTAGCTCTTCGAGACTTGTCACTCCGGAAAGTACCATTTTCAGTCCCTGTTTTCGCAGATTGGATTTGCCCTGTTCGTCACCTGATTTTCTCAACTCGGTTATCCACGAATCGCTGCTGACAATACTCGCTTTTAATTCGTTATCGACGACAAGCATATCGAAAATTGCCGTCCTTCCGCGATAGCCTGTGCCGTGGCAAAGTTCGCATCCCTCGGCCCGATAGAGGTGCTTGTAGTCAATCTTTTTCCTGCGAAAATCGGCTATTTGGTTCTTGGTTAGCTGGGCCGGTTTCCTGCAATTGGAGCAGAGCCGGCGAAGCAATCGCTGAGATATGACAAGGTCCAGGCCGGATGATATTAAAACTTCAGTTACGCCCAGATCCAGCAGCCGAACCAACGCCGATTCATTGCTGTAGCTGTGTATTGTTGCCAGAACAAGATGACCGGTTTGCGAAGCACGAAGCGCAATCTCAGCGGTTTCCTCGTCGCGTATCTCGCCAATGGTGATAACATCCGGATCCTGTCTTAATATACTGCGCAAAGATTTTGCAAATGTAATGCCGGCCTTGGGATTAACTTCAATCTGGCTGGCGTGCGGTAAAACACATTCGATAGGGTCTTCTACCGTAATAACATTGCGTGTATAAAGGTCTATCTCATTGAGCATCGCGTACAGGCTTGTCGTCTTGCCGCTTCCTGTAGGCCCGCACATAAGTATCATACCAGATGGTTTGGAAATCTCGTTTTTGATAATTGACCTGTGTTTGTCCGACAACCCGATATTTTCGAGCGTATACATACCCGCTTTCTTGCTCAGCACCCTCACCGACAGCTTTTCACCGTTCACAACGCCGGCGCTCGCAACTCTAAAGGAAGCCATACCGTCGGCGGTTTGTGCGATAAAAGCACCGTCCTGGGGCCTGCGCCTTTCCGAAATGTCCATATTGGAAACGGCCTTGATGCTGTTTATTACCGCCTGGCATTTGCCGGTTTCGAGCTGCTCCACTATTCTCAGTACACCATCTACCCGGTACCTGACTGTATAAGTCGAGTCGTTCTTCGGGTCGATGAGGATGTCGCTTGCCTGTTCCTGTAGAGCATCCCAGATAATATGCTCGGTTATGTCGAGAATGTGGCGGTCCTCACGTTTGCTTTTACCGTGGCCGTAAATTTGTTTAAGCTCGGTTCCTGACGAGTCAAGCAGTTTTATCGCCGTTTCCTCCCGGGATTTGGCCGGTCCTGAGGGGCCTCTGCCCGCAAAGGCTTTCCGAAAACGCTGCTTTATTATTTCGAAGACATTTTTTTGACGCTCAGAGGAGATTTGGCGGACTATATCCACTATCAGCAACACGAAAAACAGTATCGGCCCTACAAAAAGGGCTGACAATTTGGCTATTGTTTTATATTTAGGCGGCACCAACAGGCTGTACTGGACCTGTTGAACAAAGTAAAAGCACAGATATACCCATCCGCAAAGAATGACAAGTTTAATCGGATTAAAAGACAAAGATTCTGTGCCCGAGGCTGCGATCAGCAGTAAACCTGCTGGAAAACATTTTATACAGGCCAGTGTTTCCATATAATTACAGAGATGAAAATTACTCGTTACTTTTGTATTATATGGGGGGATGCAGCCTACGGCAACAGCTAAATCAGTTGATAAATTATATTGACTAAGTCGGTCCTTCCGGGTAAAATAATACAGTTTAGTTAAAATCCCGATTGCCGTAGAGGGATAATAAATTTGTTTGAATAGTTTTCTTCATACAGAAACAGAAGGGCCTGATAGTAGCGGATAGATTTATGGCGAAAGTAACACTGCCCGATGGCAGCACATTAGAGGTTAGCGACGGCATTACTATAGGAGAATTGGCGGAACAGATTGGACCTGGACTCGCAAAAGCGGCCGTTGCGGCGGAACTAAATGGCCAATTAGTGGATTTATCCAACCCTGTTACAGCCGACTCAGTTGTCAAAATCATAACCCTCAAAGATGATGAAGGCCTTGAAATAATGCGCCATAGCTGCGCCCACATAATGGCTGAGGCGATATGCACCATCTGGCCGGACACAAAGTTGGTTTACGGCCCGACCATCGAGGATGGTTTTTATTATGATATTGACCTTGACGAGGCGATTCGACCGGAAGACTTCCAAAGCATAGAAGAAAAAATGCGGGAAATCGTCAAGGCCGACAAACCGATTGTTCGCAGTCAAATGAGTAAAACCGAGGCCCTTGAAAAGCTGGCCGGCGATAAATATAAAATCGACAATGTAAACCGCTCTGACAGTGATATTATTAGTTTTTATTCGAGCGGAGATGGATTCGAGGACTTATGCCGGGGCCCGCATGTTCCATGTACCTCAAAAGCAGGAAGCTTTAAGGTAATGTCCGTAGCGGGCGCCTACTGGCACGGCGATCCCACACAAAAAATGCTCCAGCGCGTCTACGGCACCGCATGGCCGACCAAAAAAGACCTCGACGACTATCTATCAAGGTTAGAGGAAGCAAAGAGACGCGACCATCGTGTACTGGGCAAACAATTGGATTTGTTCAGTTTCAACGAGGCCGGGCCCGGTTTTGCTTTTATGCACGCCAAAGGAATGGTTATATGGAATGCCATAGTGGACTTTTGGCGCCGCGTTCACCATAAGTACGGATATCAGGAAATCAGAACACCCATTATTCTAAATGAAGAGCTTTGGCACAAGAGCGGACATTGGGACAATTACAAAGAGAATATGTACTTTACCAATTTCGACGATGCCAGCTACGCGATAAAGCCGATGAACTGTCCTGGCGGGTGCCTGATTTACAAAACAAAGCAGCATTCGTACCGAGAATTTCCTTTGCGTGTTGCCGAGCTTGGCCTTGTGCATCGACATGAGGCCAGCGGTGTTATGCACGGTCTTTTCAGGGTAAGACAGTTCACCCAGGACGATGCCCACATCTTCTGCACCCCCGACCAGATTGAATCTGAAATTATAGGCGTCATCGACCTCACCTTCGAGATATATAAAGCCTTTGGCTTTGAAGATTTCCACATTGAGCTGTCCACAAAACCGGAAAAACATATCGGCTCGGACGAGATTTGGGAGATTGCTACAGACGCCCTCAAAAAGGCCCTCGAACACAGGAATATCGAGTACAAAATCAACGAGGGCGATGGCGCATTTTACGGGCCGAAGATAGATTTCCACATCAAAGATTGCCTGAAAAGGTCGTGGCAGTTAGGTACGATCCAGTTGGATTTTTCTATGCCTCAGCGCTTCGGCATGGTCTATACCGACAAAGATAACACCGAAAAGCCCCCCGTTATGATTCACAGGGCCGTTCTCGGCTCCTTCGAGCGCTTTATCGGTATTCTTATAGAACACTATGCCGGCAATTTACCTCTATGGCTTGCACCGGAACAGGTTAGAGTTCTGACAATTAGTGAAAAAACAAATGACTATGCCAAAGTTGTCCTTCAGAAGCTAAAAGATGCCCGGCTGCGATGCACTTGTGATTTAACGGACGAAAAAGTAAATGCTAAAATCGCCAAAGCTCACGGTGAAAAGCTACCCTACATGCTGGTTGTCGGGCCTAAAGAGGCCCAGTCAAATACCGTAAATGTCAGAATCCGGGGAGCCAAACAGACCAAAACAATAAATATTGACGAATTTTTAGGAATGGCAACGCAGGAAATTGCCGATAAAAAATAGATTTAATTTTATGGTTCCTGGCCCGTGGCTGGGGAATCATCGTTAGAAACACGAAATAAAAAATTTGAAGAAAGGTTAGGTGATACACGATCAGTAAAAGAGGATTAAAGGTCAATGGGGGAATAAAAGCCGAGACAGTTCGGCTAATCGACGAAGAAAACAATCAAGTAGGAGTCGTGTCCAGAAATGAGGCAATGAGCAGGGCACGTGAGGCAGGCCTGGACCTTGTCGAAGTAGCGCCCACCAGTGAACCGCCCGTTTGCAGGATTATGGATTACGGCAAGTGGCAATATCAGCAAAAAAGAAAAATCCGAGAGGCTCATAAAAGACACCAGCACCATACTACAACGCTCAAGGAAATCAGACTAAGGCCTGAAACTGATAAACACGACCTGGACATCAAACTCAATCACGCACGTGAATTTCTTGAGAAGGGCCACAAGGTTCAATTCACTATGTTTTTCCGGGGAAGACAGATGCTGCACCGCGACCAGGGTTACGAGATTTACGAGAATATTACCGAATTGCTCCAGGATGTGGCTAAAATTGAACGGCCAAGCAAGATGTCCGGCAGGCGGATGACTTTATTGCTTGTACCTAAATAATCGGGATCCGGCCAATCGTTGTTCGTATCTTGTCAAATATGTTACGCAGACAGCGTCTAACATTACATACAGCAGCATACGCACTTATTACTTAGTGGACTTTTACCTTAAACACTAGGACCTATTTTAAAATTCACTTTAGTCATATCTTCCAGGAAAATACTTGTTTTTTGTCGCCACTTTTAGTAGTATTTACTCCTAATAAGGTTTGAAAAATCAATAAGGGTTTTTGGAGCATAAAAGAGGACACTACTAAGTCATCTTATTTTCATTTTGACTATTCCGGATTCAGAACCAGGTTTGGCTTCCCCGAGTGCTCAACAAGACGCCGTTCTGTTTCAGACGCATGTTAGGCGACATAAAACCGGACCGTGACACACGACCTAATCTTAGGAGGCAAGGAAATGCTGTTCAGAAGAAAAAAAAGCGTTTCGCCTGTTTGTCCAAAGACAGGCAGGCAAATAAAACCAAAACCCAAAATTTACTGGTGGATATGGCTGTTCCCTATAACTGGTTTGTTGTCGCTGATATGGTTCCTAATCCGCGTAATTCCAAAGCCTTCTCGTGCAACATACCCCTGCCAACGGCTGGCGGCGCCGATAGCCAGTGGTTTTGTTGTGTGGCTCACAGGCCTGGTTGCTTCAACTTTAGCATACCGTAAAGCCAGACGACTTATTCGCCAGTCGCGATACGTACTTGCCGGAATTTGTGCTGCTGTCGCCGTTATGGCTCTATGGTGGCCGCTCGCAATTACGGCAGACAAGCCGGCCAAAGCCTGGACCCCCACCGAGCCATTGAATTCTCCAATGGGTACGGCTAAAGGGATTTATCCCGGCCGCGTAGTCTGGCTCTACGAGCCTGATTCAACCAGTTGGAACGGCTCAACCGGAAGCTGGTGGGATGACAATAATACCGACCAGGCGATTGTTCACCGCATGGTCTCCAAAACCATCCAGTCCCTGACCGGGCAGTCCAACGACCCAAACGCATGGGATGCGCTTTTCAGACACTTTAACCAGACCCGCGGCTATGGAAACATCGGATACAAACCCGGAGAAGGAATTGCTATCAAGATTAATATGAATCAGGACTCCGGCGGCACCTGGAGCCCGCGCGATGGCATGCCCAGCCCTCACGTAATTTATTCGGTACTGGACCAGCTTATAAATGTTGTCGGTGTCTCAGGTTCCGCCATTACTATCTACGACGCCTCGCGATACATCGGCGACCCAATCTATAACAAGATAAAGAACGATCCGAACCCGAGTTTTCGCCAGGTTAGGTTCGTGGTCAGTCCTTCCTACGCACGCTCAGGACGGTATGCAGCTACTCGCGACACAAGCGGCATAGTCTATACCAGCCATTCAAGCTGTCCGAACGCAAATATGCCTATGTGTGTTACCCAGTCCAAATACCTGATAAATATCGCGCTGCTCAGACCGCACAGCATGTATGGTATCACTTTGTGCGCAAAGAACCATTATGGTTCGGTACATTGCGGCAGCTGGTCACCTTCGCCGCTTCATAATTACGGCGACCGAGGCAGGCCTATGGGTTCATATAACTGCCTCGTTGACCTGATAGGATCTCAATACCTCGGTGGAAAGACTATGCTGTATATGATTGATGCTTTGTACGGTGCAGAGCATCAGGGTGCCGATGTGATAAAGTATTTGTCATTCGGTGATGACTGGTGTTCCAGTATCTACGCCTCGCAGGACCCGGTGGCCATCGATTCTGTTGCACTGGACTTTATGCGAAATGAGCCGAGGTGCACTCAGGTAACAGGAAATCCCGACAACTATCTGCACGAGGCCGCCCTGGCCAACGACCCATGTTCAGGAACTTTCTACGACCCGGACCATGCCGGTGACGTCACAAGACTGCCGAGTCTCGGAACTCATGAGCACTGGAATAATCCCACAGACAAGCAGTATTCTCGCAATCTGGGAACAGGCGACGGCATCGAAATGGTGCAGGCGACGCTGCCCCCTCCCAACGATCGAATTTTCAATCAAACCAGCGGGAACGGATACGAGCACATCCGTTTTGCCATCACTGAGGCATCACCCGGAGACGAAATAGTACTCACACCGGGTATTTATCTCGAAAAGATCGATTATCTCGGCAAAAACCTCACGCTCAGCTCAATAGACCCAAATGACCCGGCCGTCGTTGCATCTACGGTAATCATGGGGACAGGCTATACCCCGGCGGTAATTTTCGAAAAGAATGAAGGTCCGACATCTGTAATTTCAGGCTTCACAATTACCGGTGGAAATACCGGAATCTATTGCTACGGGTCCTCACCAACAATAACAAACTGCGTTGTTACCGGCAACTTCGCCTCCAGTCATGGCGGAGGAATCCGATGTCAGGATTACAGCTACCCGATAATCAGCAACTGCGTAATAAGCGGCAACTCCGCCATCGATGGCGGTGGAATCTACACAGGCAAACCCGTTCCACCACCTCCGCCTTTCGGTACTGCTCCCGCTGCCGCATCGGCAGTCGAAGCGTCCGAAGCCACTAACTGTATAATCACGAACTGTATTATTACCGGCAATACGGCACAACGCGGCGGCGGAATGTATAATTCCGGAACAGCCCCTGTGTTGACTAACTGTACCTTTAGTGGCAACACGGCCACCCTGGCCGCGGGAGGATTATACAACTATAGCAGCAACCCTATCCTCACCAACTGCATCCTGTGGGGTGACACACTTCCGGAAATATATGTGGATGGTACCGGCGCAACGACGATAAGTTACAGCGATGTTCAGGGGGGGTGGACCGGTATTGGCAACATAAACGATGACCCGCTGTTCATTGATGCTGAGGGTTTCGACGAGACCGCCGGTACGGCGGACGACAACTTACGGCTCTCTTCGGATTCGCCCTGTATCGACACCGGCGATAATATTTCAACCGCTTCAGCCACTGACCTCGACGTCCATCCCAGGATTGCCGATGGCGATTGTAATGACACAGAGATTGTGGATATGGGCGCGTATGAGTTTAGCTACGCTTACGCCGGCGACTTCGACGGCCAGTGCGACGTGGATTACGATGACTATGCTGTACTTGCATCGGCCTGGCTGACTGCCGATGGCTGGCCGTACTACAACCCGGCCTGTGACATTAGTGTCCCCCCTGATAATTTTATCGACAAAGCCGACCTTCGGGTACTTACCGACAACTGGCTCGCAGGAAAATAAGCCTTATTACCTTGACCAATTCCCTGCACGCTTTAACCTGCCCCAGCGAGTCTTAGGCAGGGGGAAGAGATTCAGACGTCTTTTTCACTTATCCCTTATTTTTTATCGTTGTACCCGGCTTCGTCTACAATTATCATTTATCAATAATCATTTAATGGATGCTGTACCAAAGCCTGCTTGCGAGCCACACAAAACAAATTCGAAAATATTTTCCAGTTACAAATCGAGATGAATGTCATATTTCAAATGGGTCAATGATGCTTTGCCGTCATGGCGAATTGTGACAATAAAAAGATTATTAAATTCATTACCAATCTGTGGAGCAGCGCTGACACCTAAAGCTTCTATTGTTTCAGGAACTGAGAAGGAATGACCAACAACTAACACAACATTTCCGGAGTATTCTGATTTAATCAAATCGGTAACTTCAGGGATTGAATTGTATATTTGAACTGGGATACCAAGTCGTTCTGCAGTATTATTAGCTGTTTCTATAGTTCGTGTGGTATTGGTTGAAAAAACAGCGGATACTCCGCTGTTACGGAGTAAACGGGCCAACGTTTCTGCTCGTTTTTCTCCTTCTTCTGTTAATGCGTCATTTGCCCTTTCTGCGTGACGAACTATCACGACTGTTATAACATTAGGCTTGTGATGCTTGATAGAAATAGCTCCTAATTGCACAAATGAATTAAATGAATTAATCGATAAACGAAGTGTTGAAACCCTGTTACAACCACTGAGGCCGAATAAGAGAAATGCGCAAATCGCTAATAAAACAGTCGATGAAAGAAATTTATTAATATTAAGTTTCATTGTTTCCATCCTTTCTTGGTTTGTTAGTTAACAGCAAATCAATTATGTACAATACAATTTCTAATTTCTTTTATCATTTTCTTACCTGTTTCAAAAAAGCATTCCATCTTATATGCCGTTTTTCAACTGGTAAATGTTGATAAAAAATCCGAAAAAATCTGTGTCATCTGTGGTCAATAAAGCACTTTTTTGCTCATTTTTGTTGTTCTTTGTGCATTTTGTAACTTTGTGTGGCTAAAAAAACACCTTTTTCACCGCGCACCTCCGCATTTCTGCCTCCGGTTCGCATTTTCTTTACTCATTCCGGCCCTTATCCACTTCTACTGCTCAACTGTTTTACTGCTCTAATCCTCCAATCCCTTCCTATGGTTGAAACGCTTCATCACGCTGGCTACTGTTCGAGTACTTAACTGAGAAGTATCAGATAGCTTCTTTCCAAAAATTGACCTCATAATTTATTCAAAAACGCAGTTTTTGTAAAAAAATATTTGAAAATCAGGTACTTTGCGCAATTGACTTTTATTTCAATAGCGTTACCCTAATAAAAGCTCTGAAAACGCACCATGCTTCTTGGGGTTGTAGTAATTAAAGAGATAATTGTCATCAAAGACAATGGGGCCTGTTTCGCCTTAAAAAGGAGGTAAATTCAATGGCTAATAAAACACTTCTCATCACTTTAGTTTCATTCGGTCTTTTGCTTTCTGTCGCGCCCGGCCGCTGTCTTGCTGATTCATCGGCTGAAACGGTTAGGGCAATAGAACCGGATCCCAGCGGCCTGATAGCGCATTATGAGTTTGAGGGTTTTGCAGTCGATACATCCGGTTTCCAGCCCCCGGCCAACGGCACCCTCTTCGGCAATCCGGCCTATGTAGACGGCGTGTTTGGCCGGGGGATTTATCTCGATGGCGACGGCGACTATGTGGACTGTGGAAATGCATCGTATTTCGATATCACCGAACAGATTACGGTCGCCGCTTGGATAAAGGTCGTCGAGTTCGACAAAAAG
>JABAHP010002478.1_pt1 | contig 15391 bp, 13 predicted proteins | sample 7062081 | NCBI WGS metagenome assembly JABAHP01 (sample SAMN14534357, study PRJNA622989) | marine sediment metagenome | biome: marine biome [ENVO:00000428]; feature: marine pelagic biome [ENVO:01000023]; material: deep marine sediment [ENVO:00002113] | place: India: Gulf of Kutch | collected...
GGGTGAAAACCTATGAAGAAAACTAGTAAAAGAAATTATTAAAACAACTAATAAAATGATGGATTGTTTTTGTTTTTTATTCATTTATATCTCCCTCTTTCTATCATTGGTTGTTAATTTCTTCATTTTTTTCTAAATCGGGAAATTGTCCCTTAGAGGATTTTACTATTATATTTAATCTTTCTCTTAAAGTGTGATCTATCTTGAGGATTGATTCTCTTGAGCTAAGTTCAAAAATATGGATCTCAGATCTTTCATAGCTAGTTCTTTTTTTCTTATATTTTTTAATTTGCCAAAAATAAATGCTCATTATTGCAAGACCAATTAAAATTGGTAAAGAAATATAAAAAAATTGTCTTGATTTTGGAGTTATAATTTTTATGATAACGATATTTGAAATAGCATTATTTTCATGCAAGTAGTAAAATTCAATACTGGCAGGATTTAGACTTACAAGATTTTGTCTTTTACCTTTAATTGTGTAGTTGAAAGTAACTTTTTCATTAGGATCTAAGGAATCAATCAGATTAATTAAGTTTCCTTCTATTAGAGAGAAATCTAATTGAGAATAACTAATCATATCGTTAACTTTTATATCTTCGATGCAAATTGTCCCTGTATTTTCTACTTCTATATTTACTATTACTTCTTCTCCAATCTCAATTTGGTCAATATTTACAGATTTAGTGATTGATAAATTTATCTCTCCTAATATTTTAAATGCAGATGTTGATACTTGAATAATTCTACTTTCTGAACCCTCAATAAAATTGATTGGAGGATAGTAATATCCTTTCCATCCAACTTTTTTTAAACTAATATTAAACGAGACTGATTCATTAAAAGAGATGTTCTCAAAGTAAGGTATAAAATGGTCTACTCTCTTTAAATCTCCAAATTGATCATTCATTGATATATTGAGATCTGGTATTTTTAAGCCATTAGGACCAAGATTTTTAAGATATATAGTAAGATTGAAAGTTTCTCCAATGACAGGAGCATTATTAATCAAATTATTATAACTAATTTCAATTGTTCTGACAAATGGGAACTTATCTTCATAATTTATTGGTGCTGAGATAAAAACTTGATTAACAAAACTTACAATCTCAGAAGAATTTCCTCCTTCAATATTTTTTGGGTTGTGATAAATAATTGATATTTCACCTAAGGATATTGAATTGGGTACATAGAAAGAATAACTAATTGTCTTTTCTTCCAAAGGAGCTAGTTCTGATACATAGTAAGATAAATTATTATTTATAAGTGTGAAATTTTTTGGATTATTAATAATTCCTGGAATTAACATAGAAATAGTTATATTCTTAGCAGATTGTGAACCAATGTTCTTAAAATTTATGAAATAATTATTTAATTCACCTGGTTTGGAACTGTAATTACTTAAATATGCATTCACAATAATTGATGCACTATCATAAGTACACAAAGGTATTGAATTCGAGGATCTTTCAAATTGAACAAAACCTGATGAAGAGCTAAATACTACTCTAGAACCAGAATCATCGTTGAAATTAATATCCCTTACAGAAAACTCAATATCTAAATCATTGATAGAAATATTAAACTGCTCAGAGTTAGTACATGTTATTTTGAAAAGTACAGTGTAGTTTTGTTGATCTAATGGATAAAAAAGCCAATCTAAATTTTTATCTTGATTGATTATTGAGAAAGTCCAAGTATTATTTATAATACTATCTAAATAAGGAGTCATATCTTTAAACTCTTCAATATCAAAATCAAATATTTCAAAGTTAGAAGCTTCTAAGTTAATAGTACTATTGATATCCACTATGAAAGAGACTCTCTCTAATGTATTATTAGCAAAATCAATATTCGTCTCATTTTTAAAAATAAAATCAATTTCAACATCTTGCTCTAAAAATTTTTCTACGGAACCAATAATCCAACTCTCCTCATCAGTCAATAATGCTGCTTCTGGACTTGTCCCCAAGAGAGGAATACCAGAAATAATTTCAGGAGTATTTGGTGTTGTGTGAATTGTAAAATTATTGAGATAAAAGGGAGAAAAGGTATCCAAATTCGAAATTGAAAAATTATTAATTTGATAAGATAAAAATTCTCCTGGGGCTAATTTCCAATTTTTCTCATTCCATACGCTATAATTATTTGTAAAATAATCTTTAAGATCATTGGGGGTCATTCCTAATACGTTTAAGGCCGTAATTAATTGTGGATACCCCGTAACAATAATATCTATAACATGATCCATATCTTTATTATAAGGTGAGAGATTAGTGAAATTTTGTAGATTAGGATAGAAAGTATCAAAAGTACCTGTACCAAATGAATCAAAATAGAAAATTCTTGGATCTTCATCAAAGTTAAAAAAATCTTCTAATGATTCGTATTGATTAGGGTATTCTATGCGAACAACTTCCCATATGGCATCTTGAAATTCATCTGCAAGTGGTTGGTTCCCTAATGTAAGAAGAAGGAAGAAGTCATTGAGTTCGAGTGGAATTTGGGTGGGTACTCCCCACGCAGTAATATTACCTACATTTTCGGCAGATATATAATATGAAAAATTTTGAAATGCTCCGTATGATGCATTTCCTCCAATTAATTCCTTTTTGAGTAATAAATTTGGTTCTGAATTTGAAATATTATAAGTAATTGACAACTCTTCAATAGGATTTATAATTCCAGTTGGTATAAGAGAAAGACCTTGAAATCCAACTTGTTGTAAGAAATTGATTATATCAGAAGGATCTTGTAGATTAACGGGTGTTACATACGAACGTTTAATCCCCTCAATATCACCCCAANNAAAAAAGTAAACCTAACTGTTCTAAAAGGTAATCACTAAATTTAAAATTCTTTGGAGTTGTATCGACAATTTCAGTGCATAATGTATTTATTTCGATTCCGCTCATAAAAGCTCCTATCAATGCGATATAGATTTTTTCACTCGGAGATAATGGATCTCCTTCATACCCTAATGCATCCCATAAATTGAATTCAAATTGATTTTTTCCAACTTTTTGTATTCCTTGTTCCAATCCTTCATATTGAATTGAAATACTCGTATAATGTGAGTTGTTTGAAAGTGTAAATGTGCTAAAAATTTCAAAAAATTGTTCTAATTCATCTTCAGAAACCGTAGCATTAAAGAGGTCTCCATAGGTATCTAATATATTATCGAATTGATCAACAAGATTCTGTAATTCCAAATTCTCTAAGAAGGATAAATCCAGAGATTCTATATTGAAGTTTACCTGATCTGTAGATATATCAAAATCTCCTTCAAAAAAATCTAATGAATTGAGCAACATAATGGATGAAGAAAGATGGTAATTCTTTGTATAATTTTTGCTAGTCAAGCGATTTGTATCTAAAGCACTCCAATATCCGTCCATAGGTAAATTTGTTAACAGCTCTTCAAAAATACAATCCCAGTTTGGACAAGATCCAATAAAAGGAAAAAAATTAGGTTCTGATGTGTTTACCATTATTAGATCAATTTTGAATTTCTTCCTAATAATTTCTAAAGCTCTCTCCGCTCTCAGTTCAGCATCTTGTAAACTCAAATCTTTATCGTAAAAAAGAAAACCAACAAAATTGTTAAATCCTACAAGATACTGAGAAGGAATTGTATTCTCAGTTAATATTCTTGGAAAAATCTCAGGATTAATTCCATTTGAAGCACTTATTATCAAATTACATTTATAGAAAGCAGGATCATTTGAATCAAATTGGGAAAGAATATTTGTATCATTTGTGAAAAGGGATTGTTTTATTATTGATTTATTACCAGCAATAAATGCATTAATCTTTTCAGCATACAAATCTGAACCGGCAACATCAGATAAGTTCAAATTATCATTTACTGATTCTAATGCATTTATTTCTTCATTATCCAAATTACTAAAGTTATTTTCTACAATTATATTTAGGGGTGTAAGAAAAATCATAGAGAGTAAAATGCATAATGCTATCAACTTATTTTTTCTCAATTTTTTTACCTCCCTTAAACGGTCTCCCTATAAATTTCAACTATTTTTTGTTTTCTAGCTTTTCTAAGCAGTATTTTCATACCAAAGAATATCATAATAACAGATAATGTATATATCAAAGTAATGTTAGTCCATGGTACATACATTACAGTTGGCATCCCTGCCATAGTGCCCATTAATTGGCTTGTAACTAACCAACTTGTAAGCCAACCTACTACTATGCCAATGGTTCCACTGCTAATCATAATTATTAAAGATTCCAGTATAAATAATCGATTTATTTCTTTTCCTTTTAGTCCTAATGTCCTAATAATGCCAATTTCCTTTTTTCTCTCAATAATTGTTGAATATGAGGAAGATAACAATCCAAAAATACATATGAATACAGTAGTTAAAGCTATTAAAGTAAATAATGTATCTAATACAAAGAACGCAGATTCTTGCTGTGCAATACTTCTAGCAAGATCAGTTATATCATAATTATATTCAGTTTGATAATATTCATCTATCATATCCTCTATTAAATGAGATACTGAAAGTCTGTCTTCCCGGAGTTTAATAAATATTCTATCCAAATATGGAATGGGAGGTATATCCATGATTTCAATATATGTTTCTTGAGAGATTAAAACACCCCCTCTCCCTCCCATCATAAGTGAAGCAGAAAATTCCTGAGAAAATCCCGACATACTTTTAGCAGTGCCAACAATTAAAAATGGATAAACTTCTCTTTCATCTCCTCGCTGAATAACAATTCGAACATTATCTCCAATCAATATATTCATCGCTAATGCAATGGCTTCAGATATTATACAAGTATAGGTTTGATTATTATAAAATAACTCATTAAACGAATTCTCTTTACTCCCCGATGTCATTTCAATATACTCACTTCTCACAGTAAAAGGATATTCCTCATCAATACCAATTAATGTTATATCTTCTGTTGATAAACCAGCATAATCACCAATTTCAGCGTTAAATTCTTTATTTTCTTCTGCGTAAATTTGAGTTAATTGATAAGGTTTTGCTAATACTGAACTAACCTTTTCTATTCCGTCTATTGCCATTAAATCTTCTTCAAATTCAATAGTAAGGATTCGATTAGGATTTATAGAGGCATCAGCAGTCTGTAAATTTCCAGTTAAAATTTCATTGGAAAATCCTCCGCCAAAAATACCTCCTCCGCCAGAATCATCAGGTTCTTCCCATCCAATAGTTTCAATAAGAAGGTCAGATCCATATGCTAACTTTGTCATAGCAGTTGATTGTGCGGATAACGTATTAATTAGAGAAGATGTAAAAATTACAAATGAAAATGATAATGCAAAAATGATAATGGTACTTGAATTTCTACGTTGATATCGAAAAACAAAGATTTTTATCACATTATGTAGTTTTCTCGCAATTGGTCTAAATAATTCAATTATCAACCTTAACATAATTGGAATCAACCCTAATCCGGCTAGAGTTAAACCTATATTAAATATTAATAAAATTGCTATCAGCGTACCAGCAAAAAGAGCCATATCGCTAGCAACCATAATTTGGGGAATTACATAAAAAACAAAACCACCATTGAAAGCTAATATTATTCCAGTAAGTATTAATTTATAGTTAACTGAAGCTTTTTTTTGGAGATGATAAAGTGTATCTTCATGGCGATAAGGGTGAATAGATTCAATTAATTGAAGACGCATTACTTTATAAGCGGGAGCAATGCTAACAATCATCCCTACACTAATACCCATGATATATGACATAATTACAGACGTCCATGAAAAAGAGAATGGTATTGAACCAAAACCTAACATACTTCCTGAAACAACAGTATTTGCAAAGGGAATTATTACGTAATTGGAAAGTAAAAATGCCGTAATTATTCCTGAAATAGCCCCAAAATTACATAATAGAAATCCTTGCATTAATACTATAGCTAAATTATACCTTTTATTCGCACCTAAAGTACGAAATATTCCAAACTCTCGAATACGCTCTTCCACAGAAGTTTTCAATATTCCATTAATTAACACCCCAGAAATCATCATTGCTACAATTGATACAAAAACAAAGACTATTACAATAAACACACTTAACAATTCAGCATAACCTAAGATACGTAATTTAGGTAAATCAATATTATATTCATTAATTCCTATTGCTATTTGTATATCTGTCACGAGATTCTTTACAAGAATCTTAGAGCTTTCGAAATTTCTGATATCGTAAAGTTCACTACTGTCCTTGAAGGTTAGGATTAGATCATCACATTTTCCCTGAAATTCTGCGAATCCAAAATATTGATATATTGTCTCAATGTCGACTACAATCAAGTTCCTAGTTCGATATCTTTCTGGCCATTTCAAATTAAAATTAAAAATTTTGGCTATTGTAAGATTTCTTGTTTGATATAAAGTAATATCTCCATGAGTTAATCGCATCCTAATTTCAATTGTATCATTCTCAGAATATTTAATAATATCATTAAATCCATAATAAATAGCGCAATGATCTAATGGTAATTCATCTAAATCTAATAATTCATCATTATTGGAATTGAGAAATGATCCAAAATTAATATTATTTTCTAGAGAAAAATTAATTCCCGAGAGAGTAGTCCATTCTAGCTCTTCTGTTATTAGATTCTTAACATAACCTCTTATCTCCATTCTTGGAATGAAATTTTCTACAACATTAGATGCTTCCTGAATTGTATCAATTATAGGATTATAATCAAAATATGAAGATCTATTACTTGGTTCGCCATTATAATGTCTTACGGAGATAACAGCATCCTGATTTCCAGAATCTATAGATAAATAATCTACATAACCCACTGCAATAGAATCTGATAAAAATAAGACAACTGTAAGGAGTCCTATTGATATAAGCATTCCTACGATGGCTAATAATGTTCTAATCTTTTGTTTTTTTAGATCTTGGAACGCATATTTGAAAACTAGCTTTATATGTGTCATGTGGTATAAAGTAATTTAGATTTTAATTTACCTATTTAGGATTTTTTAATTTAAAATTAACATTTCTCCTTCAATTCGACCAAAGAAATTATTTTCTTCAATTAATTCTTGAAGAATATCATTAAAGTGCTCTGGCAAATTCATAACAATAGAATTTGGGATGTTACCTTTGATATCACTAATTGGAATTTCGACTTTACCTTGGTTGGAATAAAGATATTGGAAAATTTTACTTTTACATTTTTCTTTATTAATTTCTGTTTCTTGTCTTCGTTTAAGCTGCATAATTTCAGTTTCCTTTAAACCACCTATCTTCCCTTCATGTGTAAGTTTTCCATCTCTCATATGGAATACTCTAGTTGCAAATTCTGATACTGCTGCATCATGACTCACAGCGACAAAAGTTGCGCCTCGTTTATTCAAATCTCTGAGAAGGTTTAGTACCATAACTCCTGTTTTGGAATCCAGATCTCCTGTTGGTTCATCAAGAACACAAATTGCTGGATCATTTGAAAAAGCTCTAGCAATAGCTACTCTTTGTTGTTCACCTCCACTTAATTCTGAAGGTGTGTGATGTGCTCTTTCATCTAATCCTACTAATCTCAAGAGATCCATTGCTTTTTTCCTTTTACCTCGACGACTTAATTTTCCTGAAAAATGTAAAGGTACCATAACATTTTCCATCGCAGTCATTTGAGGAAGGAGGTTATAGAATTGAAATACAAATCCTATTCTTTCTCGCCTAATTTCTGCAAGATCGTTATCGCTAAGCATACTTATGTTTCTACCTTCTAAAAAAATCTTTCCTCTTGTTGGTGTATCAAGCCCGCCAATTAAATTAAGAAGAGTTGTCTTTCCTGAACCAGAAGGTCCCATAATATCAATAAAATCTCCGTTATCTATCGTTAAGTCAACTCCACGTAATGCAGCAACTGCAGTTGTTCCTAACAAATAAGTTTTATGAAGGTTTTCTACAGTAATTAAATGATCATAATCTTTTCCGGCGATTTTATCTTCTTTTACATCCTTTTTCATTTTCTTCTTTTCAATGCGAGATTGTGTAAGAATCTCTTCCTTTCTTTGCTTGACTTCTTCTTCCTTCTTCTTCTTTTTCCATTTTTTAAAATTCTTAGAAAGATCACCTTTCCAGATTGCCAACTTTCCGGTTTCTTCTTCAAATTGCTCCATTAAAGGTGTTTTTTCCAAAATTGGTGATTTAGGCATTTTAAATTCTCTTTTTTTTTTATTTTTCTAACGTTGTAAAATCGCTTATTTCTTACTAATTCAATTTTTAACTTTATAATATAATAATGCTCAAATAAACTTTTTCAGATAACTAATCTTATACGGATAAGAAAATAATATTATTCTTTTAAAAATTAAGGTTCTAATTCACTCGAACTTCTGTTCATTTTTACTAAACTACTAAAAAATTAGAATTTTAAATTTTATTTAGACATAGCGATATTTTATTATGAGAAAAAGACCTATACATAGATTAATTAGAGCGATTATTAAACCAACGAAAAAAATTGACCTAGAAATTCTATCTGGTATATCTGATGGGACTATTATTTGAAAAGTCAACATAGGATATGTTACAAATGATAATACCAGAGATCCAGCGAAAAAACTAATTGCTATCAAAATAAAAATATAACCTGCAAACTTCTTTTTTTCTGTTGGATTTATGAATACCACCTTAATTTCTTATTATTAGATAAAGAAAAGACTATATAAGAATTATGATTTCCCTTATCCCTTAGATTAAGATAGAAATTACTTAGATTTCTCCTTTTTTAAGTAATCTAATATGCTTTTAAATAAATTTTTTTCAGCATCCTTTTTTGTTTTAAATTTTCCTGATAGTATTTTTATTGGAATTTGTAATAATTCCTTCTTTTCTTTATTTAGGATTCGTGGATTCTTAGCCATCCATGTTAAATCATGCTCTTCCCCATACTTTTCATATTCAAGTTCGATATTTATGTTTGTTTTAAATTTGTCTTGTAAATATTCTAGTAATTCATTTTTACTAGAAATAATAATATTCTGAGTTATTTTATTTATATCTCCATAAAATGGATCTATTAACTTTTTTTCTACCATATTTAAATTATGATCTGAATCAAGAAATATCGCGCCACATAATGCTTCGAACACATCTGCAAGAATTCTAGTGTTCTTTATTCTTTGGTTTTCTGTTTTAAAAATATAATCTTCTAATTTTATTTGCTTTGCTACGCGTTTAAGAGTTTTATCACTTTCTAAGTTTGCCTTAATTTTTGTAATTTCACCAGAGTTTTTTATATCCATTTGATACAATTTTAAAATAAATAATAATTTAATTACAGCGTCTCCTAAGGTTTCTAAAAAATCATAACTAGGTTTTCCTATTAAATTTCCCAATTGTGGAGTAGTTAAAGCTTGAATTAATAATTCTTCTTTATTAAAATTATAATCTATCAGTTCTTGGAATTTTCTTAGTTTTAAACTACTATTTGCATTCATCAATTTATTTATTATTATTTTCATTCAAATTTGAAAATTAAGAGGGATGTTAATATCAATTCTAAAAAGATATCATTCTAATAAAATTTTATAATTCAATTAAGCCTTTAATAATATATGGGAAGTGGAAATAAAGAAAAAATACTTGAGATAATTAAAGAAGTTGAAAATAAAAATTCAGAAATTGAGGAATACCTTTCGAATCTAAAAATTCTACCTAGAAATGAACTGTTAAAAGAAATAACTCGAGATATTATAAGTAAAAATTCAGTAATACAAGAGCTTTTAGGAAGTGAAGGAAAGATAACTTCTATTGAAAAAGAGGGAGAACCATCTGTTGATCATATCATTGAAGGATACTATGAAAAAATTCAAAATTACCCTAATAAGAAGATTATATTTTTAAGAGAATATCTTGAATTGTTTCAGGATCGCATAGCGGACAATGATAAGGATGTAATACTTAAATCCTTAAAAGATGAAAAAAATGAGGAAAAATTAAAAGAGAGAATGAAATTTTTAGCAAACACTTTTGAGCTTGGTCTATAAATCAAATAATTTGAGTAAGACTAAAACATGTTTAATTCCCCTAATCTTTATCTTCCCGGTTAATATTTTTCCAATAACTTTCCCCATTGAAAGGTTATCACTACCGAGGAGCTCCATAAACATCGGTGTGGTAGTTTGTAATAATCCATCCCAGCCTGCTATTTTCTTTTTTATATTTTCCTTTGGTTGATTTTTAATACCTTCTACTAAGATTTTACCTTTATCTATTATCAGTAATGCCGCCCACTTCCCATCTTTAGCATTTAGAAGAACCCTTTCTTCAGAGTCTTTGAAAATATGTTTAAATTTTTCATTTTCGTTTAAAGGTTCAACCTGCTTAGAAACTATTCCAGCGAAACCACGTAATCGAGTCTTTTTTTCTTCAGACATATCAATCTACAATTTAGTGTTTGTTTATTGAGTTTTGAAATATTTTTTCAAATTATAATTTAATTACTCTTTAAACAATTTAAAAGTATAACTAATTAGAAATAACTAAACAGATAAAAACAAGGAAGAATAAGTGATCTAACTAAATACATTGAAATAGACTGTGATTAGTATGAATCTCCTTCTGAGATTTCAAACAAATCCTCGTATGCTTTACGATCATCACCAGAAATTCTTTCTCCTCGAAACCCATCCTTAACTACAATAGGAGCACTTTCTTTTTCATCATGTTTGATCGTTTTTATTATTTTATAATCGTCTGTTTTAGATTTATCTAAATCAAAGTCTTTTTCACACGCTTTGCAGTAAAGCTTACCGTTCTTGGGGACAAGCATATTCCCGCATTCCTCGCAAAATCTCATAATTTGCGATATCTCCTCAGATCTTTTATTTCAAATATTTAAACTTATTGGTATATTAGGTTATATCACACACTAACCTTATAACCTATCAGTATTAAAAATATTATAGCTTTATAAATTTAACGTATAACTCAAATAATTGTTACAGTATTACGGATATATAAACGTCTAGTTTAACAGTTAATAAAATCTTATAAGAACTGGCCGAACAATGTTTACATAAAAGAGTTTACCAAGGTATTCCATAAGATTTTTGATAAAATAAATAATTAAGTATTTGATCAAAACTTCATTATTAGAAAAAATGAAGAAATTGATAAGTAGGAATAACTATTTTTAATAGATTTGGTATTATTTAATTAATTATTAGAATTAGAATAGTAAAGATCTCAACTTAATTGGTGAATAGAATTTTAATAATCGCACATCGTGGAGCGAGTAGCATAGCTCCTCCAAATACGTTAAAATCTTTTCAAAAAGCTATTGACTTAAAAGCAGACTATATTGAATTCGATGTCCATCAATCAAAAGGAGGTGAAATTGTAATCATACATGATGCTTACATTAAAGATGTGAATGGGCAAAAGAAATTTATTAAAGATATGGAATTGAAAGAGATTAAATCCATTGATGCAGGAGAGGGAGAAAATATACCTACATTCAAGGAGTTAATTAAAATAGCTAAAGGAAATATTGGATTACAATGTGAAGTAAAAGCGCCCAATTTTAGTAAGGAACTTGTAGAACTATTCACTCGGGAAAATCTTATAGATTCTTCCATTATCAGTTCTTTCATGTTGAATGAATTGTTAGAACTCCAAAAATTGAATTCAAGTTTTAAACTAGCCCTGTTGATACCCCCAGAGGTTCGTTCTGCTCGTAGATTATCAAAATATAGCCAAAAAGCTATTATCAATAATTTTTATGCAGTTCATCCGTATTTTGGGTCAATAAATATAGATTTTGTTAAAGAAATGCATGACTATGATATGAAAGTCAACACTTGGACCGTGAATAAAGAATTCAATATAAGAGACGTGCTAAAAATGGGAGTGGATGGGATAATTTCTGATGATATTCAACTAGTTAAAAAGGTACTGAATAAATTTTGAATTTGCCATAAAATTTCTTTTAATAAAATATTTTAGTTGAGTTTTATTAGTCTATTTAACAATCACATCTCTTTTTAGTAGATTTATTATGTCAACAATTAAAGAATCCCAGAAAATAGATTTTGATAAAGTTTTCTTTCCCAGAGCAATAGGAATAGTAGGTGTGAGTCGTGATCCTGGTAGTGGAGGGTTTTTTCTTAGGTGTATGAAAAATCGGTTTAAAGGTCCAATTTATTTATTCAATCCTCGCCTAAGTGGTCAGGATCTATATGGATATCAAATTTATAATTCCATTCTTGAGATTTCCGAACCGATAGATTATGTAATTTTAGCGGTTCCCGCAAGATTATGTCCTAAGTTAATGGAAGAGATTGGTCAAAAAGGAGTACCCTTTGTAACAGTTTTCGCTTCAGGCTTTCGTGAAGTTGGAAATGAGAATCTAGAAAAAGAGTTATTAAAAATTGCTCAAAAATATAATGTTCGAATTATTGGACCAAATTGTATTGGTATTTATAATCCAAGAGGAGGGTTGTACTTTGCCTATGAACAATCTAAAAAAGCGGGAAACTTTAGTGGAGTTTTTCAATCCGGAGGGATTGCTCAAAATCTTTCTCAACTAGCGGTCTCATATGGACTTCATATTTCTAAATTTATCTCAATTGGAAATTCATTAGATTTATCTCCTGCTGAATTTCTAGACTACTTTCTTTACGATGAATATACTAAAATAATTGGTTTATATATTGAAAATTTAAGATCTATTGCTCAAGGAAGAAAGTTTATGGAGAAGGTACAAGAATGTAATCTAAATAGAAAACCAGTTATACTTTGGAAAGCAGGATATGGTGAAGCAACAAAAAAAGCTATATTATCTCATACTGGAGGTCTTGCGGGAAACAACGCAATTTGGGAAGCTATCGGTAAACAAACGGGCAGTTGTATAGTAAATAACTCTAATGAGCTAACTGCTTTAGCTTCAGCATTTAATTTAACGCGTTTAACTGAAACACGAAATGTAGGAGTAATTGGAATAGGAGGCGGTTCTACAATAGAAGCTATAGACATTCTAGAAAAATATAATTTAAAAATACCAAATTTAACTGAAAAAACTATTAATAAAATGAAGAGATTTTTACCAGATGTAAATACAAATGTGACTAATCCACTCGATCTTGGTGGAGCAGGCATCCAACCTAATGTCTATTATCGTACTATTTTAGCTTTAGATAAGGATCCAAATATCTCTGCAATCGTTTTTATAAAAGATCCTGAAAGATTCGGGGGCTTTCAAGAATTATTGGAAGAAATGGGTTTTAAAGATATGGATTTAAATAAGGAGTTCATCAGGTATATTTCAAAAGCAAAGAAAATCTGTACTAAACCCATGTATTGTGTTATGCTAAAAATTAATGAGGGTTTTGAGGAATATAAAAGTCGCTATAAATTTAAATTAAAATTATTGAATCGTAATGTACCTGTATTTGAGAGTCTAGAATTGACAGGAGCCGTTTTGGACAAAATTAACTCTTATAGGGAGTTTTTACAGAAACACAAAAAATACCCTAAAAAATAATCAGATTCGATTATTGAAAACAGAAAATCCGGGAATATATTATTAGTTTATAATTTCTTCAAGTTTTAGGAATTGGGCTTTTATTTCATTTCTTTTGTTTAAAAGATCATTATCATTTGGATCAACTTTTATAGCTGTTTCTATACAATCTAAACCCTCATCTATATTTCCTAATTTGCAGAGAATTTCTCCTTTATTAACTAGCGCATCAATAGTATTACTTTTGGATTTCTTTGCGATTCTAAAATAATCATTTGCCCTTTTAGTTTTATTTTTTTGGTAAAACTCTTTACTTTTCTTTTCCCATAACATCGTATAATTACTTCTAATACTGAGTATTGTATTAAAGCAATTTAAAGCGTTTTCCAATTGAGCAAGTTTAATATACGCCTTCCCTTTATATTTCCAAGTATTTATATTTCGAGGATTATATTCCAGAACTTTATTAAAACAGTTAAGAGCATCGTTGATTTGATTTATTCTTAAAAATGTTTTTCCTTTATTATTCCAAGCTTGAGCATATTTCGGTTTTATTTCAATAGCTTTGTTAAAACAAAACAAAGCCTCTTCAAACCTTCCAAGTTCATGAAGAGCGATTCCTTTATAATTCCAAACATTGACATATGGTTCATGTATCATTATAGCCCTATTAAAAAGCTGAAGAGCATTATCATATTTTTTTTGTCTAAATAACTCTCTTCCTCTCTTAAAATAAATTCGTGCTTCTATAGATGGAAATCTAAGATTTGATAAGCACATATGATTTTATCTTCTATAAATTAATGATTTTGACAGATTTGACAAAGAATATATATATTTTTTTAATATTTAAACTTTACAATAATGGCAAAAAATAATTAAAATCATGGAAATTTTGAGAAAAAGCAAGATTAATACGGTAGAATAGAGTTAAATTCGCTTCCTATTCACTATATTTGCTTACTTCAACAGGACGTCCAGGACTTCCTTGATAATAAAACTTTCCTGGTTTTCCTCTCCAATTTTTATGTAGAACAGTATTTGGATAAATAACATTGTCATCAGTAGTAAGAGCTCCACATCCCATTATTGTACCTGGATAAAATGTATTATTTTCACCAATTTTTATTTCAAGCATTGTAATTTTACCAAATATAGTATTTACAGCATGGCTGGAAAGGCCTGTTGTAGGATAAAAAAAAGTGTTGTCCCCAATCTCAGTGAATTCCAATCCCACATAAGCGTCATTATAGATTACATTCTTGCCAATTTTATTATGACTGATCCTTCGAAGTGTTCGGTTAATTAGCCATGGAAATGGCGATTTTGAAGTTAACCACATAGGAAATTTTATTATAAATCCTCTTTTATGATAATATTTCATCAATTTACCTTCTTCACTATTCACATCATCAAGTACACGTCTAAATACACCTTGCTTAGGAGGAGATTTTTTATTCCAACTTCGAGCCCATAATGCAGTAAATTCAATTAACACAACAAGATAAACATAATATAGGAAAAGAAAAAGCACAGGTAATAAAATTAAATGAATAAGTGGAGGTATTGAGAAAAGATTAATGAAACTATATTCGAATAATAGGAAGAACCCTAAACATACATAAAGTGGTACTAAGAAGCTAATAAAATTAATTTTAAAAAATTCCAAAGCGGGAAGCTCAACAGTCTTTTCCAGCTTTTCATCAAAATTTAAATTATTACTTCCATTAAATTCATCTGCTTCCATATTAGTATTATTATTAGTGGATTATAAAAAATTATTCATTTCTCATAAATAGAATTACTCTATTGTTGTATAGAAGGTTTCAATTCCTTTAACTGAGCTTTCTCTCTATACACTACAATCTTTTTGAAAGACATA
>JABAHP010001036.1_pt5 | contig 15390 bp, 15 predicted proteins | sample 7062081 | NCBI WGS metagenome assembly JABAHP01 (sample SAMN14534357, study PRJNA622989) | marine sediment metagenome | biome: marine biome [ENVO:00000428]; feature: marine pelagic biome [ENVO:01000023]; material: deep marine sediment [ENVO:00002113] | place: India: Gulf of Kutch | collected...
TTAGGTATTTGTCTCTTTCAAAAAGAACCTCAACATTCCTTTCTCCACCGGGGTTTCCTGGACATATTGCGTTGACCGTAATGGCATACCTGCCTACTTCAACAGCTAAACTCCGTGTGAAACCAATTATACCACTCTTAGAAGTTGCATATGGCGTTCGATATGGGTAAGGTCTTTTGAAAATTATTGAACTCAGATTGATTATTCTACCCCATTTATCTTCTATCATATAAGGTAATATGGCCTTAGTGCATAGGAACATACCATCTAGATTTATTTCCAAAGTTCTTTTCCACTCCTCAATGTCAATTTCCAATAATTGTTTTGTTGGACCTGCAACGCCTACATTGTTAACAAGTACGTCAATTTTCCCAAACTTGGAAACTGTGTTTTCCACCAACCTATTGACTTGTTTTTCATCAGAGACGTCCGTCTGGTAACAAGCAACCTGAGTACCCATCTTGCTTAATTTAACACCGACTTTCTCTTCAAGCTGACTTTTAGGTATTACATCACATATTGATAGTTTAGCGCCTTCTTTGGCTAGTGCAATAGCTATGGCTTCACCGAACCCTCTGCCACACCCAGTAACTAGAGCAACCTTGTCTTTTAACCTTGACATTTCAATGATTCCTTTCTTTGCTATTATTGTTCACTTTGAAAAATATTGTCCATTGCTTAGATTATGTTGTTTGTCGACACACCTGACGCGCACGCAACTCAGATTTAATTCCCGATAAATAGGTTTATGTGGAATAGCTTGAGCAATTTCTTGTAAGTTTACTTTTTTCAAAATCAATTAACCTGTTTTTTTTACTATTTTTTTACAGTTTTATTAGGCAATTATTATATTCTTTTTGTGACTATTTGTTAAGATTTATAATGTCTGATTTAGGGGGAAATGCGCTAGATTGGATCGATAATAATAATGAATTGCTTATAGAAGTTAGTGATAAAATTTGGGACTTTGCTGAGCTTGGTTTTGTCGAGTTCAAATCATCTAAACTTTTGTTGGATGTATTGAAAGATTACGGTTTCACCGTTGAAGCAGGGGTTGCAGATATCCCTACTGCTTTCGTTGCTTCCTACGGTAGTGGTAAACCTATTATTGGAATTATGGGTGAATATGACGCCTTACCCGGTTTGTCCCAGCAAGTTGTTCCCTTTAAAAAACCAATAGAAGAGGGGGCGCCTGGACATGGGTGCGGTCATAATATTCATGGAACATCTGGTTTAGGGGGGGCTTTAGCTGCAAAGTCTGCATTTGATAAAGGGGATTTGAAAGGGACAATACGTTACTTCGGGTGTCCTGCTGAAGAGATGTTAAGTGGAAAGGCATGGATGGTCAAAGAAGGTGTATTTGAGAATGTTGATGCATGTATAAGCCATCATCCAAGCGTAATGAACTTAGCTCCTGTAAGGAGCAGTAACGCAAATAACGCAGTTAAATTCCATTTCAGGGGTAAATCCTCTCATGCAGCGGGGTCTCCTGAACAGGGTAGGAGTGCTCTGGATGCTGTTGAATTGATGAATATGGGTGTAAATTTTCTGAGAGAGCATATTATACAAGATGCGCGTATTCACTATGTTATAGAAGAAGGTGGAGGGCAACCAAACGTTGTACCCGATTACGCTTCTAGTTGGTATCTTATACGAGCTCCAGAGAGGGACCAACTTGAAACAATCTATGAAAGAGTTTTGAAGATTGCGAAGGGGGCAGCCATGATGACTGAGACCGATTTAGAAATTCAATTCATAAAAGGGGTTTATAACAAATTACCAAACAAAGTGCTTGGAGATATTATTACAGAAAATATGAGAAAGATTCGTACACCTATCTACAATACTGAGGAGATTGATTTTGCGAAAAAAATCGCTGAGACAGTTTCGTCTGATGAGAAAAGAAACTCGTTAAGAAACTCAAAACGCCCAAAGTGGGAGGAATTACTCGACATTCTTATTGACAATACGATTCCTGAAGACTGGACTGAAGGTCTTACTAGCCATGGATCAACTGATGTAGCAGATGTTAGCTGGAATACTCCGACCATGGAATTTAATACAGCAACTTATGTCTTAGGAACTCCAGGTCATTCTTGGCAGAATGTTGCCTTATCTGGAATGAGTATTGGACATAAATCATTGATTTTCGCTTCTAAGGTGATCGCATTAACGGTACTTGACTTATTAACTAAATCTCCACTCTTAGAAAAGACAGTGAAAGAATTTCAGCTGAGAAAAGGAGACAGGCATTTCAAATCTCCTATTCCCAATGGTATTCAGCCGCCCCTTAATCAATGGCTTAGTAATTAGATGCGTGTTCACACACGTAATCATAGATGTGTTCGCCTTTTTCCTAGATATACTTTTAAAAAAATAGACAATAAATGTACCCCAATGAAAGTGTATATCTCCTTTGATATGGAAGGAACAACAGGAACAGCTTACTGGGCGCAGATGGGTCCAGATAAAGATTCTCCTGACGCGTATAAAAGAGCACAGAGATTGGCGACAGATGATGCTAAAGCTGCGATTGATGGCGTCCTTGAGTTCGATCCGGATGCAGAGATTCTGTTCAATGATGGGCATAGGACGACTTTGAATGTATTATTTGAGGAGTTTCCAGAAAATGTTTCCGTTGTTGTAGGTTCCGGTGAATTAACAGATGAGGTTCTAGGTCTTGACGAGACCTTTGACGCGTTATTGTGTATTGGTGCCCATGGCTCTGTGATGACTCAAGACGCGGTTCTTTGCCATGTCTGGCAAGTAAGAGAGGTAAAATTTAACGGAAAATCTTTAAGCGAAGCTGGTCTTAATGCAAGCCTCGCTGGTTATTATGGGGTTCCCCTTGTAGCTATCTCAGGGGATGAGGCAACTGTACATGCTATACAGCAAAACCTGTCAACAGATATCGCTGCAGCTACAGTGAAAAAGGGTGTTGGGCGGTATAGTGCTATATCTTTAAACCCAAAAAGAACTTATCGCTTAATCAAAGATGCCGTTATTGATGGATTAAAAAGGCGAGAAAACATATTACCGATTTCATACGATACGCCAATTTCTGTGGAGATAGATCATTTTAACCAGTTTAGGGCTCATATCAATACGTTATACTATTCCTCTGACGAGCGGCTAACCGCTACAAAAATAAGGTTTATGGCTGAAAACGCAAAAGACGCCTATCTTGGGTTTTTCGCAAGAAATAGAGTGGCTTTGGAGAGGCATAATATCAGATAAAATACTTTACAGAACCTTTGTTACGTGCGTAACTCACACTTACCTTTTTTTTATCGCGCCGGTCTAGGTTGTGTTCTGATTTTAATCACATCCCTATGCCTCAATGAATAATCTCTAGGTAGCCTGGCGCCACTTTTAGCGTCAATTGCTAGAACATATGTATCCACTAACCTTGTATGGAGATTATGGGCGAGATCGACGGGGGTGGAGCCTTCAGGCATTAAGAATGCGTCGGGTAGCACGTCTCCATCATTATTGGAGTATCTTGTTTCATTGCTTACAGGGTAGATCAGATTGGTTTGAAGCAGTTTGAAAACCACTATGTTTAAGGCTTGCTGTATTCCTGTTCTCATCCATTTTGCAAAGATTCTTTGATCTACGTATTCTAGAGCTTTCCTCTGTTCAATAGTAAGTCTTGAATCGTCTTTTATTCTAAATTTTTCTCTTCCCGGTACATAATCAAGCAGCCCTGCTTTTTCTGCTCTTCTTAAAACAAGCTCTGCTTCAGCTGAGCAGGCGGCCACTGGTCGATTGTTAAAATATTGTGTAATCTTTTCCAAGTTTTCTTCGCTGGTTGGTAGATCCATTTTATTTGCCAGTATCAAGGTTGGTTTAATAATTGGCAGAAGAGTTTTTGTGAAATCTAATATATCATCTTCACTCCATTTCACGAAATCTAAGTCGTTTAGGTTCGTCACTTCTATTGCTTTTTTTATCTTATCTGGTAATGCTTTTATTCCGCTTAGTGCTGTTGAAAGAGTTTCCTCAATTGTATGCTGTCTCAGGTCTCTGAGGATTTGGGTTCGGTTTCTGTCAATGATCTCTGCTATCCATTTCTCGATTTCCATTTCAATATCTAAGATATCTAGAATTGGATTCCCATTTCCTGGGCTTGTCAATTCTCCTTCAGCATCCACTGAACCACTGGCATCAACAACATGTATCAAGCCGTCAGCTTGTCCTAGTACACTTAAAAATCTGTTTCCAAGCCCTCGCCCTCTCCAAGCGTCTTTAATTAATCCTGGTACGTCTAACATCCTAACTGGGACGTAACGCCACCCATCCATACATGAAGAGTTTTTTGGGTTATCTTCTACTCCAAGCTCTCTACACACGCAGACATCGCAAACAAACGCTGTACCTTCATTAGCCCTTTTTGTGGTGAATGGATAATTAGAAATCTCAGCATTGAGTAAAGTTGCTGCATTGAAAAGAGTAGTTTTTCCAACATTAGTTTTACCTATAAGAGCAACAGTTGGCATAGGGGCTTTCCCAATAAGAAATGTGTTATATTGAATAATAAATCTGCTTCATTGAAGACAAAGTTGCGCGCGCTCGGACAAAAAGTTTTGTTATAAAGACAGTTTTTCCCTGTCCACTCGCACCATCATTCGTCCAGACATTTTATCGGGTTTGATAATACAAACCCTTACAATTGACATCTCTTTCACAGTATCTCTATTCCTCATATAATCACCGAAACTGACAGGTACCCTATATTTATCGATTAATTTTTCCAGATATGGTAGCATTTTGACTCTATCATCTATAATTGAAACGATTCCATTCACTATTACACTTTTAAACATGGAGGCATCAGAAGTGGATTCATCAACCTCAAAACACACATTCGGGTTTTGTCTCATACCATCCATTTTTAAGCCTTTGTAGCAAGTATGAAAGAAGATCTCTCCGTTGTCATAGCCAAATCCAACAGGTACTATATAAGGGCCATCTTCGAGACTTATACCCACCCTTCCTACTGGAGCACAGGTTAAAAATTGCTCAATTTCATTTTGAGACATTTCAACTAATAGCTTTCTTGTTAATTTTACCTCAATCATCTCTTCAAGAATTTCATCGGACATCTTTAATCCTCTCAGCTTTCATATTTGTACATAGAAGGTAATTAATTTTTCAAATTCTCCTACATACAAGAAGGAATCAAAGGTGGTTGTTTTATAGAAGTATTTCTTTTATCTTGTCAAGGTATGTGATATGATTATCAGGATTATTGGTCAGGAAGGTGGCGGTTTTGATTACTTAACATGGATCATTTTGCCCCTTCTATGTTGTGTAATGTCCCAGACTATGGGTCAACGAGGTGAAAGGCCCTCAAGCCAAAGAGTGGAATCAGAGTTATGGTATACCATCAATAATATTAAAACAACATACGAAGAAATTGAAAAGAAAGTCAATGAATGGCATGAAGGCAGTAAATCAGAAGCCCCACCCCCAAGTTCTTTTATGGATAATTTAAGAAATCTCCTAACTGGAAGAAGAGAACCAGGAGAAAGATTCGTCACGAAAGAAAAAGATTCACCGAGACTATATGTAGTTTCAGATCCAAGTGGACCAATCTATTTTGAGTTAACCGAGGTTGAAGATGGGGGTACAGTAGTAAAAACAACATATAACTATGATCTGAAGGAACGTATGGCTAAATTTAAAGCAGAGCTCCCATTAAGGATTCCCAGCACTCCAATAGGTTTGAATTGTCCTACATGCGGAAAACCCGTACTTCCAGACTTTGAGTTATGTCCCTACTGCGGAGATAAACTTATCAAAGAGTGAACCAAATGGAGCTCTGGCGTCTATTTGCCCACACCCACTGGTTTACCCTATCTCTAATTGGAAAAAAAATCAGAATATGTGCAAGATGCACTGGCTATGTTGCAGGTTTTACCTTTTTGTATATTCTCCAACAGATATTAAGAATAGACTTTTTGAGGATAACTCCAACATGGACCTTTTATCTGGCCCTCGTTCTGCTTGTTCCGCTAATATTTGATTGGCTAACTCAATCNNGAGCGTTAATGGAATCAGATTTATCACTGGTTTGTTATTCGGTTTTTCTTTATTCTTTTTTCTTAATAGTTCCATTCTACACGCACGCGATATTGTAATAATTAGCGCTTTCTTTATTGCTGCCGTCGGATTACTAGGAAAAATTAATCGATCAAATTGCTGTAAAGTTTAAACCTAATTTTAAAGATGTGCTATTTCAGTAATCTTTGAACGTATCTCCACAGCTCGTGCTTCAAAAATCCTTCCGAACTCTGTTGCTTCATTCTGGTTTACGGATTTTCCATGGCTTGCTTTATATTCTAGCCATGTAGAAAACGCACGCGAATATATTCTCCCGAACATTGCACTGGCCACCGAGTCGATTAGTCCCCTTTTCATAAATTGGGAGAAAATCCGGTAATTGCTGCTTAACATATCCTCTGAGAGTTCGTTATCAATTATTTGCTCAATTAGGCCTCTTAGCGCGGGCTCCATAAATATTCCTTATGATTTGAGATGCTCCGCCTTTAAATGCTTTATTTCTTTTTGTATTATATATTAACTTTAGAAAGTAATTTCTTTTGGTTTAGCAAACGCTATTAGAATAATCGTGGGTCGAATGGTACCTATTGCTGTTTCCGAAGAGGTTACTATATTTTCTACAAACGAAAGTAGGTTTGCTTTTTATAACAGTCCGTATCCTGGTCATAAGTTATCTTCCAGTTTGGATATTTTCCCTAACCTTGATTTTGGTAAGGCTACTGCATCTCCTGTAGCTGGAGAGGTTATCAGAATAAGGAAGGTGAAGTCTCCTAAAGGTACCAACTTCGTTGCTTCAAAATATGACGTAGTCATTTTAATCAAGAGTAGGGATAATCCATCTAGACTCGTTAAAATCCTTCATGTTGACCCTCTTATAGAAGTTGGAGATTATGTGAAAGTGGGGGAGGATTTTGGGATTCTGTTAAGGTCAGGTTATTTTGGAGCTCATACAGGAGCTCACATCCATCTGGAGGTTCGCCCTCCTACAGATCCTTTTAGGGCAAGGGGGGGTTTTAACCTAAACAGAATATTTCGTGTGAAAAATACTAAACCACTAGAAGAGTTAAAAGGTATTGTCAAAAAAAGTCTGCCAAGAAGAACTTTTGTAAGTCTCTATGGACCTCCAAACAACGGGATATTGGGTGTAATCGGTGAAACACCTACACTAATAGATGGAGGATTACCATATGGATGGGTTGGTGGACATTATGAAAGTATACCGGATGGAGATCATATTGGGTTAGCAGGAAAAATAATCGCCAAAATAACAAGGAAAGAGGAAAAGAAATGCACTGCGGATTGCACTAACTTTAAAATCAAAGTTAATAACAAAAATGTTGGTCTTTTTTTTTATTTATTCCCTCATAACCGTCCTGAAGTTTTGATAACCCGTTATGGAGGAGGTTCTTTAAAACTTGAAGAAGGGGATGAGGTAGATATAGTAATTGAATAATTATACTATTTAACTACCTTTCCTCATTTTATACGTGCTGTAATGAAGTTAGCCACGCTTTTCTCAGGTGGAAAAGATAGCACTTATGCTTCATATTTGACAGAGCTTTCTGGGAATCAGGTTGAATTCTTGGTTACAGTTATGCCCTTAAGAGATGATAGTTACATGTATCACTCAATTAATGTGCAACTTACTAGATATCAGGCAATTGCCCTTAACAAGAGACATATATTAACAAAAAGCAGTGGTTGTAAAGAATCTGAGTTAGAGGATCTTAGGAGAATCCTTGAGGATTTAGATATTGATGGAGTTGTATCAGGGGCAATAGCCTCTAAATACCAGAAAAGCCGGATTGATAACGTTTGTAAAGAGCTTAATTTACATCATTTTTCTCCCCTTTGGGGTAAATGCAGATTAGAACTCTTGAATGAAATGATCACCCGTGCTCATATGTCTATAATAATAACTGAGGTAGCTGCTTTGGGCCTTGATAAAAGTTGGTTGGGCAAGCAATTGGATAAGCCAATGCTTGAAAAATTAATTGTTCTCAACCAAAAATATGGTGTAGATCTTTGTGGAGAAGGCGGAGAATATGAAACTTTAGTGCTTGATGCTCCTTGGTTTAATCAAAGAATAAAGATTCTGGATGCAACTTTCAGATGGGATGATTTTCATGGAACGTATTTAATAAATAAAGCTAAATTAATAGAAAAAACATAAAAAGTTAAAAGGATGGCTAAATCTGGATTATGAGAGGAATAGTGGTGAACAACCGCCAAACATTTTAGGCCTAAAGGCCCTTAACAAAAAAGTCAGTTCCTCCTATCTAAAAGGATATTCGAAGGTTTTGTATGATGAGTGAAGAAAAACAATTTGTCTCAGAAGCATTGAAAGCTGAAGAAAGTTTGAGGAGTCAATGGTACATTTTAGATCTAGAGGGTAATTTGGTTCCAGTAGCAGATTTCAATTTTACCGGACACGATAATCTAAGAATATTTTCCGGTTACGAGACTGACAAGAAAAGAGAAGCAGAACGGGAGCCGCCTCATGTTGATTTGATGAGGAGTTTAGAACTTGTTGACTATGAGCCAGCAAGTGACCCTGGCAATATGAGATATTATCCCAAGGGAAGGATGGTTAAAGCACTTTTAGAGGATTATGTCTCAAACAAAGTTCATGATTACGGAGGTATGGAAGTTGAAACACCAATTATGTATAACATGAGGCATCCCACCCTATCTGAATATCTTAACAGGTTTCCTGCCAGACAATACTCAATCGAATCCGATGATGATCAATATTTCTTACGTTTTGCCGCATGCTTTGGACAATTTCTAATGAGCCGAGACGCTGTGATAAGTTACCGAAATTTACCCATGCGTATTTACGAACTGACAAGGTATAGTTTTAGACGAGAGCAAAGGGGTGAATTAACTGGTCTAAGGCGATTAAGAGCGTTTACGATGCCTGATGTTCATGCTTTTTGTAGCGATCTCACACAGGCTAAAGAAGAGTTCATCAAGCGTTTCGAGTTAAGTCAGAATGTATTATCTGGAATCGGGTTGGAACAGAAGGATTATGAATTAGGTGTTAGATTAACTAGAGATTTCTGGGAGGAAAACAGTTCCTTTGTTATAGAGCTTGTAAGAAAACACGGTAAACCTGCATTGATAGAGATGTGGAACGAGAGGTTCTTTTATTTTATATTAAAATGGGAGATGAACTTTGTGGACACCTTAGATAAGGCCTCAGCTTTAGCAACTGATCAGATTGACGTGGAGAATGCTGAGCGGTACGAAATTAAATACATGAATGAACATGGTGAGCAGAAATATCCTTTAATACTTCATTGCAGCCCAAGTGGAGCAATTGAGCGGGATATCTATGCATTATTAGAGAAGGCCGCTATCGAGATGTCTAGAGGAAACAGGCCTAGTCTTCCTTTGTGGTTGTCACCCACCCAAGTTAGGTTTATTCCGGTTTCCCAAGACTATGTCAAATATACTGAGAAACTTACAGCTGAAATTGATTGTATAAGGATTGACATAGACAACCGTGATGTAACTGTGGCTAAAAAAGTAAGGGATGCAGAGAAGGAGTGGATACCCTATATTGTTGTAATAGGTGAAAAGGAAGTTGATAATCATTTAGTTCCTGTCCGTATCCGAAGTCAAAGATTGACTAAAAAAATGACCCTGGCCCAACTGATAGACGATATAAAAAATCAGACAATTGGTAAACCCTTTAGGCCTTTACCTATGCCCTTGCATGTCCAAGACAGGCCTAAATTTTTAGGTTAAGGTGTATTATACCTCCATCGCTCAATCAGTTTATTCTTTTTGTTTCCTTTTTTGAATTCTTTATAATGTTCTCTACAGAGGTATGTTCTTCGTCCTTCAACGTTTAATCCTGCCTGCTTCGCTTTAGCAACACTTATGGATCTAATCGCCATTTCATTGCAGTTTGACATGCTGCAATTGACCCCTTTCTTGATTTTTCCCATAGGTAACTTCCTTAATATTTCTGAATGATTTGACTACCTATAAGTTTAGCACTTTTTACTTACAAATAACCAGTTCATTTTAATGCTCTTTCTAATATTACAATCTATGGGAAATTTTGGTTTAACATTATCCTTGTCAGATCCTGTAGGAACATTATTATTATCTATATTCAGGGATATCGGGTTTGTTGAAACAAATGAAAACAATGTTTTTCGTTTAAATGATATGTTTCTATTTGTAGTTGATCCTCTTATTGTTCCTTCTAATAAATATGAAAAAAATTATACATTAAATCCATACCCGGCTGATTTTGATCTATTTTCAAATACTTATAACATCGATTGTATTGTTGTTGTTTCTCGACATTGGGCGAAGAGTGGTAAACCAAGTTTAACAGTACATCCTACCGGTAACTTCTCAGAAGCATTATATGGTGGAAACCCTTGTGAGCTGCAGAGAACCTTAGCTAATCCTATGAGAAATGTTTTCCTCGAATTGGTCAAGAACCCTCCTAAAGATTTTAGTGTTTCACTAGAAGTAACTCACCATTCCCCTACACAGTTCAATACACCAATGTTCTTCGCTGAGTTAGGAAGCAGAGAGGAAGAATGGGGTAACAAAACAGCTGCCGAGTATTTAGCTAAAGCCATTTTAAATGGGATAGAATCTGATGATTTGGCTCCTGTAGCAATTGGATTTGGTGGTGGGCATTACTGTCCAAAATTTTCTGTTCAAGAGAAAAAATATGCTTTTGGGCATATGGCCGCAAAATATGCTTTAGATTTCTTAAATGAAGATTTAATAAAGCAGATGGTTTTCCGTACGATGGATGGAGTAGAATTTGCTGTTTTTGATGGATTAAAAACTCGCAGTAAAAAGATGTTAAGGGGTCCTTTGGAAAGGCTTGGTGTTCAAGTTATTGATTAGATAAATTTCCAATCGTCCAAACTTTCATTAATGTTTTTTAATATTTTTCTTGCAAGTCTAGGGGGTAAAACAAGAAATACTTTGTTAATATGTTTGCATAATCTTTTTGTTTTCCTGCCTTTTTCCCAGTCAGCACAGTTATGTTCTAAGACTTTTTCATTGGAGTCGATTCTGACTTTGTAATTTTTTACTTTTCCCTTTATTATTATGTCGCTTATTTCAAGGATTTCCACTTCTCCATCTGGGATTTTCTCTGCTCTGGTGAGCCTTGTGTGTGTTGTGAGTGAGTTCAGGTAATCTGGGACGTTTAAACCGTTTTCTTCTATGTTAAAACTTTCTAAAGATTGAATTTTGGTCTCTTTTTTCTCTTCTATCCTGTAATTTTTGATTTTCTCTAAAACAGATTTCTGAGGGGTTGTAGAAATGTTAAGTAAGTCAAGAAATTCAACTGCGTTTTTAACAGCGTTTGCTCCGTAATGGTTGTTGAAATACCCATACACCCGTTTTGTTTTAGTTTCCACTTCATTAATTTTGGGTATCCATTCTCGAAGCTCACTTTTATTATATTCATAGTCATACCATAGTCTTTTTCCATGACCATGCCATCGAATGTAAGAAAAATCTGTCGTAACTCTAGTGACCGGTGGAAGAAGCGGTTCATCAACAATAGTATATGCCGTTTCGTTTTTTTCCAACAGTTTAAACGTCTCGGTGTTTATCCATGATTTATTTCTAAACTCAACCGCCCATTCATAATTTTTAGGAACAATTTCTAAAAAATTCTCCAGGTTTGCGAGATGTTCATCAAAATTGAATTTAGGGCGAAGTTGTATCAGTATCGGGCCCAGTTTTTCTGCGAGGGGACGCATGACTTCAAGGAATCTCCAAGTATCATCCTCAACTCCTTGATCTAAACTTAACCATTTTTCATGAGTGATTTTACCGGGTAACTTTGAAGCGAAAATAAATCCAGGTGGAGCTACTTTCAAGAGGCCTTGAATAAGTCCTTTACTGGGGAAGCGATAGAATGTGCTATTTATTTCCGATGTCATAAAAAATTTGGTGTAGTGTGTTAGCTTTCCCCCTTTTTTATCATAGAACGGACCTACCCAATCATCATAACTCCATCCACTTGTCCCGATGACTAAACTCAAAGTTAATTCACCAATAATTTATTAACGGATTAAAATAAGAACTACGAAACAGCATTTCCTTTGAATGCATCAGTTACTGCGTTAAATATATTGCGTGTGTGCATATCTGTGCAAAATATTTAACATTGAATACTTTCAAAACGCGTGCGCGCGCATACCCTAACTTATTTTATATATCGATAGGATAAAATGAATTTAGGAGATCTAAATGATAATAATTTCTGATAAAAAACTCAGAGAGTTTAGCAGTAAAATTCTTCAGGCTGCTGGAACATCGAAAAACGAAGCAGACTGGGTCGCAGATTGCTTGGTTTTGTCAAATCTTAAGGGAGTAGACTCACATGGTGTTCAACAAATCCCCGGATATGTAAAGAACATCGAAGAGGGATCACTTATTCCGGGATCAAAGATATCAGTGGTTCAAGAGCTTGGGGCATCAACTTTGTTTGAAGGTAACTGGGGTTATGGCTACACAATCGCTAGAGAGGGTATGAAACTTACTCTAGAGAAAGCGAAAAAAATGGGTGTTGCTTTTTCAGGTATCCGAAATATCCACCATATTGGAAGGGTTGGTAAATGGGCTGAGATGGCTCTAGAAGAAGACATGATTGGAATTGCCAGCCAACCTGGAGGGGTTTACATCGCTCCCTGGGGAGGAATAGAGCGAAAACTCCCTATTGCACCCTTGGCTGTCGCTTTCCCAACCAAAACTGGTCCACCGATTGTTATTGACATGTCAATGGGTCCAATTGCTGGAGGAAGAACCGCAATTCTTGCTAACAGGGATATGAAAGTTCCTTATGGCTGGTATATAGATAACGACGGTAAACCGATAAATGATCCAAAAATCTTCAATAAGGGAGAGGGAGCACAACTACCTCTCGGTCAGACTGGTTTAGGTTACAAAGGGATGGCTCTCGCACTAATAATTGACCTATTAGCGGGGCCCTTACTAGGATATACGGTCACAAAAGACCAAGCCTTTAGGCGAAGAGGGGTTTTCCTTGGGGCAATAAATGTTGAAGCCTATACCCCGTTTTCTCAATACAAAGAAGGTGTTGACATTCTGTTAAAGGACTTAAAATCATCGAAAAAAGCCGAAGGATTTAAAGAAATAATGTATCCAGGCGAACCAGAGGCAAGGGAGATGGAGAAAAGGCTCGTTGACGGCGTCTATTTAGATGAAGTTGTATATAACAGAATTCTAGAAACAGCCGAAAGTCTGGGGGTAGACTCAACCTCATATCTGGGAGAGTCGGGAGAAGTNNTCCCTCCTACACCCTTGAAAATAAATATTGAGTCTCCAAAAAGGGAATAAACAGCTTATATCAAATTAAGTCATAACCGTTGACTATTTTTTCTAAATCTCTCAATCTTTTTCTCAGGGTTACTTCTGATGTACCCGCAGCCGCTGAAATTAAGGATTGTGTGCAGTCTTCCCTATTGAGTTTACACGCCAAATATAATGCTGCTGCAGCTATGCCCTTGGGATCTTTTCCCGTCAAAATATCTTTTTCCTCTGCTTTTTTAATTATCTCAACTGCCAGGGTTTCAGTACTCCTTTTAACCTTGATTTCATTTGCTAATTTTGGTATAAACTTAATAGGGTAGTCTATGGGCATTTTGATGTCAAGCTCTTTTAAGAGTATTCTGTAATTATTCGATACAGTTTTAATATTCACTGTTGAAACTTTAGATACCTCTATAAGACTTCTAGGATTCTTTGCTTTTCGTATTGCGGCGTACAAAGAGGCAGCTACAAACCCCGATACTGTTCTACCTTTTATCAGGTTTTTTTCATAAGCTTTTACATAGATGTTTTCTGCTTCTTTCTTAATATTTGATGGAAGGTGAAGATATTCCGCAATTCTATTTAGCTCATTCAAAGCGTTTCTAAGATTCCTTACATTTTTTTCATCAAATTTTGTTCTTGTATCTAGTTTCTTCAATCTCCATAATCTTTGTTTCTCGGTATTTGATGCATCTGTTACTTCTTTTGGATCAAAAGTTGTTGATAGGATCTTCTCATAGTACTTGTCACTTACATGCGAGCGCTCGATTTTACTTGGTTCTTTCTCTCGTGTCTTTTTCCTCTTACCTGAATCTTTGGTTAGTGTACTTTCATCAATTATCAATCCGCAATTTCTGCAGAATGCTTCTCCACTTATTGTATCTTTGATAAACTCAATACTGCCACAATCAGGGCATACTGTGTTGATTTTCCTTTTCTTGCAGTCATTGTTCTTCTCTTTGGATATCTACGAACGCCTCGTTATACTTTAAACTGAACGTAATATAGAATACTTGATAAAGAATTTTTTCTTTATTCGGGAAAACCTTTAGCTTTCAATCCAAGAAATATTATTAGTTCAGTATGAGTGCCAATTCCAGAGTCGCTGATATCCTCTACGAAATATCAGAGATTTTTTCTATCAAAGGGGACAGGTACAGGAGTAGAGCTTATAGCATGGCTTCTCAAAGGGTGCGAGGACTACCCGAGGATATTTTAAAATTAAAGGATGAGGAACGCATAAGCGACATTCCTGGAATTGGTACGAGCATTTCTCAAGTAATAATAAACTATATTGAAACTGGAGAATCAGCCACTCTGGAGGATCTTCGGGAAAGTTTACCCATGGGGATAATGGAGCTCATGGAGTTGGAGGGAATTGGACCAAAGATAGCTTTTAAACTTCATGATGAGTTGGGGATTACTAGCTTAGATCTTTTGGAACAGGCGGCTAAGGCTGGGAAGATAAAGGAACTAAAGGGATTCGGGAAGAAAAAGGAAAAAAACATAATTGACGCGTTAGACTCTTTTCGATCCAAACAATCTAGGTTTCTTCTGGGGGCTGTTTTACCAGTTATTCAAGGAATTATTAGTTACATGAGAGAAAGTGACTCAGTTACGGTTGAGATTGCTGGCTCAGCGAGACGTAGAAAAGAGACTGTAGGTGATCTAGATTTACTGGTATCATCTAATAATCCGGAAGCTGTAATTGACCATTTTATTGAAATGCCCAATGTGTTACGGATTCTACAACGTGGTGAAACTAAGTCGACTATTGTCCTCGAACGTCAACTTCAGGTTGACTTACGTGTGATTCCTCCAGAGGTCTACGGGGCGGCTTTACAATACTTCACTGGATCAAAGGAGCATAATGTTGTTATTAGAACTATTGGAGTTCGTGAAGGTTTTAGGCTAAGTGAGTACGGATTATTTGACCGTACTACTGGGGAAAGGATTGAAGCTGGTTCGGAGAAAAGGATTTACAACTTACTAGGT
>JABAHP010005039.1_pt3 | contig 15386 bp, 16 predicted proteins | sample 7062081 | NCBI WGS metagenome assembly JABAHP01 (sample SAMN14534357, study PRJNA622989) | marine sediment metagenome | biome: marine biome [ENVO:00000428]; feature: marine pelagic biome [ENVO:01000023]; material: deep marine sediment [ENVO:00002113] | place: India: Gulf of Kutch | collected...
CCGTGTAAACATGGACAAGGTCTCTGAGATCTTCGATTCGAAGATCGACGAGATCGGTCGGCGTTTCGAAGACAAGCTGCGCAACCTGTCTGCGCCGCGCACAAATCCCACGCTGTCGACCGGTGGTGGAAGCACCATCGTCACGCCGGACGGCGCAAACATCGCGCCGTCGAGCAGCGCACCGCGTGGGCCGGGATACTTCGGCAGGCGTCCGGAGATCAGCCCGGATGAAGCCAAGCACACACTTGAAGGTTTCCGCGCGCTGCTGCGTGGTGACCAGGGTGGGTGCCTGCGCGCATGGAAGGAGATCGACGGTTACGAGCGTGCCACGCTGATGCAGTCCGATGAGCATACGGCAGGTGGCGTGCTGGTACCGGAGGGCTTTCTGGCGCAGGTGATCGTTGAGCTACCAAACTTTACACCCTTTGCAGACCCGGGGATCGTCCGCACGCTTCCGATGGAGCAGCCGGTCGTCCGTGTTCCTCGCGTGAGCACGAAGCCAGCGGCTCCGGGCGTCATTCAGGAAGCAGAGGCGTATCCGGAGACCGAGGCCCTGCTCGGTCACGTGGAGCTGGTGGCGCGGAAGATCGGTGAGATCATTCCGATCACCGAGGAACTGATCGCGGGTTCCAGCGTCGCAATGTTCGAGTTCTTGGCGGAACTCGTAGCCGAGCAGATGGCCGACAAGCGTACGTCGCTTCTGACGAACGGCGTCGGCACCGACGAGCCGCAGGGTGTTCGGCTCGAAGGCGATGTCACCACGTATCCGCAGGCCGCTTCATCGCTTGCTGCCGATGACATCGTCGAGATGTTCTACAGCATCAAGAGCGCCTATCGCCGCACGGCGATTTGGATGATGCACGATTCGATTGCCAAGGCCGTTCGCAAGCTGAAGGACGGGCAGAATCGGTACTACTGGGCCGACGGTGGGGCATTCGGCGTAGCGCAGCCGACACTGTTCGGTCGCCCGGTTTACGAGAACCCGGAGATCCCGACAGATCTGGGCTCAGGTTCGGACGAGTCGGAGATCATCTTTGGTTCCTGGCGGGCGGGTTATTGGCTCGGGATCATGTCGGGCCTGACGATGTCGACCGATTCAAGCGGTACGGACTGGAAGGCGGATATCGTCAACCTGAAGTTCCGCGAGCGGTACGATGGCAAAGTTGCCGATCCGGCGGCCTTCGTCCGTGGTACGGGCATCATCGAGTAGTGATCGTCATACGGCCGGGCGTACTCGGTACGCCCGGCTAGGGACTGGAGATGACAGATGGAACGGGTTGAAGTTGTCTCGTTGCGGAACCACGTGGAGCGACAGCGCCGTGCGCGCGGTGAGCGCTACATGGTAAAGCCGGAACGGGTTGCATGGTTGATGAAGCACGGGCTCGCGAAGCCCGCCGCCGAGTACGATTCGGAACGGGCGGAGGCCGACACGCGGGCGGTGGTCGCTACTGCCGCAGAGAAGGCCGAAAAGGAAGCCGTGCTTTCGGAAACCGAACTAGATGCCCTGCTGGAGCAGTGGGAGCCGAGGGTCTCGCCGGAGCAATACCTGAAAAGGTGGCCGGATGGGAAACACGCGGCCATGGCCCAGCAGATCGTAGATAAGCTCGCAGAGGCTTAGCCTCTTTAGGAGTGACAACAGAGATGGGATGAGTGGACGATGAATGCTCCTACCCGCGATGCCGAGCAGATTGTCGGCGTTTCGCTGCTAAAGTCGTACGCACAGGAGACTTCCGGCACGACAGGAAGCGCTGTGGACCTTGGTGCCGCTCTGTATCAGGGTGCTGTGTTCGTGGCCAACCTTGGCTCGAACGACAATCCCACGGGTGACACGCACGATCTCATTATCGAGGGGTCAAACGACAACTCGACTTGGGAGACCGTGGCGACGTTCACACAGTGGGACCTGAACACGACCACGGGCCTCAAGGTCGTCGGGNNACAGGTACGCTAGCACTCAGAGCGCGACTGCCGATGTGACGTATTCCGTGATGTTCGTCGGCATCATGCCTTCGCAGGCGCCTGTAACGCAGGTCTAATCTGTGGCGAGCGGGGCCGCTCGCCTTGGGACGACGACGGGACGATGATGAAGAATGAGCGAGACCGTGCCCCGCTCGCTCCGGCCCGGGACCGCATGATGCGTGGCCGGGCGGAGCTAGTGCTCATGGCGGTCTGTGAAGACTGCAAGATAGTCATGTACCCAAACAAAGTGGCCGATCACTTTCAAAAGACGGGCCACGGTACGTACAACCAAAAGTTTGTCCCGCGTAAAGACTACGCGACGAGATAAAAATGGCGACCAAGATCTTGACCGATCAGGAAATCACGGAGTGGCTTGAGCTGAACCAAGACGATCCGGACTTGCCGTCGATCCGCAGGTTGGCAGAGGCGGTAGAGACGTACGTCGAAAACCGGCTCAACGGTTACAAGCTATCGAGCGCAACACAGACCGATCTCGCCGTCGATGGCAAGGGCACCGAAGACCTGATCGCGCCACACGCACCTATAACCGCGCTGACCGCGATAAAGATCGGCCGCGATTCAACTGATCCAGCAACGACACTTGATTGCACGGATCCAGACGAAGTCGTTTTTGACGCATGCGGACTGATTACGCGGACGGATGGGGGGACGTTCCCACGCAAGCGCAAATACATCCTGCTCACTTACACGGCAGGTTGGACGAAAACCACAATCCCGAGCGACATAAAGAATGTGCTCCAGTTGCTGTTGGGGTATCTCTGGAGATCACGTGGCCGGGAGGCGGTTAGAAACGAGTTGCTCTCTGGGATGTTGAACTGGACAGGACGCGCCATGGAAGAAGTGCCCGGCGTGAAGCAGATCGTCTCTTTTTATGCGCGCCCCGTCGTGGCTTCGATTTTCTGATGACGCTCAGGTATTTCGGGCCACATAACACGTCGAAAATCGATGTTTATAGGCCCACCGAAGTCAGGGATCCTGCCGGTGCGGTCACGTGGACCTTCGAGTTGATGTACGAAGATATGTCTGTCGTGCTCCAGCACCTAACGGGCGGGCAGGCAACGCGATTATTCGGCGAAGATACAAAGGCAAAGTACCGGGCCTTGTCGGAAGAAGACGATGACATCCAAGTCGACGATGTGATTGTCGTGCAGACGGGCCCGGACGAGGGCGAGATCATAGAAGTCGATAGCGTAATCAGGTCGTGGAACAGGATGAAGAACATCGTGCTCCGCGACACGGATAAGGACCCGACGGCGTAGATGGCCAGGGTAATCTTTGAGATTGATGCACGCGGTATTACCGCGCTGGGTTTGCGTGGTGCAGCGCCGTGGCGCGGCCTGATCGCAGATAAGGATGCGATCACACGCGTAGCGGTCCGCGGCGTCGATATCATCAAAGACCTGCTGGATCAGCGGGGTACGGGCCGCAGCTATGTAACAGAGTGGCGGACCAGTCTCCACCCATCATCGGGCGGTTACTACGTCCATCCGATCAAGAAGCGTCGACCTGAGCACACAGCGTCCGTTCCGGGCGCTCCGCCTGCACGAGATTACGGGACACTCTTATCATCGATCAATTTTTCGATCACCAAGTCAGGGCCGGATGGTGCAGAGGCGGCAATCTTTACAACCGATGATCCGGCAAAGGTTTTCGCGCTCGAAGAAGGAATCGGGCCTACCCCAGCCTTGCTACCGCGGCCATTTATGCGGCCGGGGTTCGAGCAACTAAAGCGCGAGATGCCGGACTTAGTCTCGCGCTCGTTGAGGGCTAGTATCAAAAGAGAAGCCCGGACTTTCCGGGCACGGCTGAAGCGGCTCTTTAGGAGACGATGAGCCTTTACGATTTACGATGTGCGCTGGTAACGTTGTACGACGGCGATTCTGCGGTACAGGCGATCACAGGTCGCGCCGTGGGCAACCTCGTGCTGCGTGGCACTTCAGAGGCGGCGAAAACGCCGGTAGCGACATACTTCGTGGCGTCAGCGCCGGAACCGGGTGGCACCAATCAGCGCCGCAGGGCAATCATTCAGATCGACATCTGGGGCAATCCAGAAGAAGGTACAACAATAGCGGACCTACACACGATGATGGATCGGGCGGAAACGCTGTTCACGGGAACGAACCTGGCTGGCGTCACCCCGTCCGTCGATGCAGCGGTGTTCAAGGGAAGTGTGCGCGACGCCTTCCCACTGAAGGATGAAACGCTACTCTCGATAGGCCAGGACTTCACATTCGAACTGGCTGTATAGGGATTGATGACGGGATGAGGTGGAACAATGGCCAGACTCAACACCAACGTCGAAGTCTATCACGACCTTCGCACGGTTGGCTTCTACGGCGATAGCGCAACCACTACGACTCTGTCTTCCAGCGTCTCGGCGGGCGATACGTCGGTCCCCGTGACTTCGGCGTCAGGGATCGTGGCGGGTGACGTTGTTCGTATTGGCGCGCAGGGGAATACTTGCGACATCATCGTGGTCGACTCGGTAGCAAGCAACACGCTCACATCGAAAGTGAAGCTGGCTTTCGATCATGCGAACGGTGCGGCCGTGACCGAGTTGACGTTCACAGATGTCGGCGCGACGAGCGATGCGGGCGTGAGCTTCGAGACCACGCAGGACGAGACCCCGCTGGCGGCAGGTACACAGATCGCTACGTACCTATTCATGCCGGGGCCGACTGAGCAGCAGTTCACATTCAACCTGCTGAGCTGGAACGCAGAGAACTTGGCCCAGGCGTTCGGGCTAAGCGAAGCAACGTCGGACAATTACGTCCACGACACGCCGGAGGGCGTGGTCCTGAACCAGAATTCGTTTGCCAGCTTGGGCGAGAAGGCGTGGAAGTTCGAAGGTCTGCGCGAAGATGCGACGACTGTCACCATGCATGCCTACTCTGCGAAAGTCNNATCGGCGGCGGAAATTCCGTTCACGATTCGGAACACGGGTGCGGTACACGTATTCTACGAGTGATAGCCTATGGCTAAGCTAACTTGGGGGCTTCCGCGGGATGAGCCGGACGAAAACGATAGCGCTGAAATTCCCGACGAGGAGTCCGACGAGCCGTCGTCTGTCGAGGAAACGGCAGAGCCCGAACCTGCGGCCCCGGTGAGGTCCGTACAGGACGACACCGTGATGGTAGAACTCCCCGGCGGCAAGCGTAAGCGTGTCAGCGCGGCCATGGCATCGTTTTTGGTGTCACGCAGGGGGGCTAAGCGCATCGGGTGAGGGGTCCGTGGGCCGAAAGACCAAGGGTGAACTCAAGCGCCTGATTGATTTCTACGTCAGGAACTTGAGAAACGCTGGCCTGGCGACGGACGACGAACTTGCGTCCGTCGCCAAGTCGTATAAGCGCAACGGCACCAAGGACGACCTGTGGGCGTGGTTGGGTGAACTCAAAAGCCTGACCCGGCTCCGGAAAGCCGGTGCGAAGCGTCAAGGTACGTCCGATCGGGCCGACGCCCTCGAAGCGGCGATTGCCGCGCTCGAAGGCCGTGCCGAGACTGTCCACCTCGCGTCCATAGATAAGACCGTAAGGGTCACTCCCGCCTCGTGGGCGCGCATAATGATCGTCGAAGACCTGAGCTGGTGGGTCGCACGTCTGGCTATGTATCACATGGTACTGACGGACGATGATGAAAAGGCTCGGGACCAAGCCGAGCAAGACGATCCCGACCGAGGACTCGATGAGCTTATGGAGCGCGTCGTCAGCGAAATAAGCCATCAGCGACGGCGGCTCTACGCGCAAATTACGGCCCCATCGCCGAGACCGGTCGAAGACGCTGAAGTTGAGTGGGCCGATGACATCACGCCTGTCGAAGACATGGCGCTCTTACAGGCATGGCATCGTGTGAATCTCGATCTTCTGGCGAATATGCCGGAACCTACAAGTAAGGATGGTAAGCGGAAACTGCCCCTCCACTGGGCGTTCGTATTCCAGAGCGTTGCGTGGCGCGAGCGGAGACCACCGGAAGAAATTGTCCGTGATCGGAGTCTCGTATCTATCGTTGCAAGCACCGTCTTAGAAGCAATCAGGTCGGAATCGGCCGACGGGAAAGGGCGACGATATGTCGATCAGGACACAGTAGCGGAGGCGCTGGGGATCGATGCTTAATGAACTGGCTATCATAAGAGTCCTGTTGGTGGTATGTGTCGCCACCGCTGCGGGGATCGCAGGAACTTTCGGCTATAAACGATTAGCCCAAGACGATGCGCTCATCGTAACCGGCGTCAGCAAGGAAGTCGGCCCGGCAGTCGGTGACCTTGTGATAACTGAAGCACCGACACCGATCGAGCAGGCGGACGAAGTCGCCGTTGGCTTAACAGCGGAAGCGCGCACACAGATCAACGTGACGTGGGAGCGGTGGTACGATGGCGGTATCACAATAGCGAATCAGCGGTGCCTTTTGGGCCAGATCAACAATATGCCCGTGATTACGAGTATCCGCTCCGACATCGACTTCGAAGATTGCCATGGCGATGGCGTGCTCGGCGGTCTGTTGTTACTGCCGCCGCAGAATCTCGACAAGGAGGCGTTGAATCTCATGGCCTGCGGCCTGCGGGAGAGTGTCCCGGACTGGCAGCTTGCGGCCGTGCTCTGTTGTGCGGATGCAATGTTGATGGGTGTCTGCACGAAGCCTGTAATCACGCCACTACGTGAAAGCGACGAAGATGGGAGCCATCAGGAATAAGCTGAGCGAAAACGGGCTACTCGTCGGGGTTATCAGCGGTGTTTTGGTAACCCTACTCGGCGGCTGGTTCACGGTCGGGCGTACCGTTGTAACGGAACCGGAACTCGAAACTCGCGTGCAGGAAGTCGTCGACAGCACACTAGCGGTTCTCATTGTGCGAGTTGCCGACATCGAACCCATGCGGTCATCGGTGCAGGAGATTAGAGAAGAAGTTGCGGTCCTGAACGCGCGGACGGAATCGATCCAACGACAACTCGACAGGCTGGAAGACAAGCTCGATGAACACGCCCGAACCGGCAGCGCGGGAAGCGCTGGCTCGATCGTTCCTAGGGGAGCAGGAATACAAGCGCCTGTGCCGTAAATACGGCACAGAAGCGATAGTTGCGTCATTCGGCCAGTCGCTCGATGTGATAAACGCGAGCCAGCGTACCCGTAAACGTATGTCATGGCGCGCTCGGATCAGACGATACTTCGCAAAGAAGAAGAAATAGCATGGCGCGAACGAACCTTGGCACGCTTGAAATGGATGTAAAGATGCGCGTAGCGGAAGCGCGTCGTTCGATGGCGGCCATGTCTAAGGGTCTCCAGAACATGGGGGTCGCGACGAAACAAGCAAACGCTATGGCGCTTGCCTATGGGCGGTCATTGGGCAAGGCCGGGCAAGCCGTAGCGGGATTCGGCAAGCAAACCGAGAAGACACGTGGCATTGTCCGGAAGACCCTAGAACAGATGCGGCGTTTCTTGGTGCTCGTCGGAACCTTTATCGTATTTCGCCGGATAGGCCGCGTACTGACCGAGTTCGAGACGCGAATGGCTGAAATATCCACGATAGCGGGCGAGTCGGAGACCAAAGTCAAAGGCATGCGCGATGCCATTTTGGACTTGGCCAAGGTGTTGCCCCAATCACCGGCCGATCTTGCGGCGGGCGCCTATCAGGTGCTCTCGGCCGGTATCACGGACGCCACTGATGCCTTGATTGTACTTCGCGCAAGCGCTACCGCTGCCGTGGCGGGACTGACAGATACACGGTCCGCCGTGGATGCAATCACTACGGTCCTTAACGCGTACCAGTTCACTGCGGATCAGGCAACACGGGTTTCGGATGTTTTGTTCAAGACCGTTGAGCTTGGTAAGGTAACATTCGGCGAACTGTCCCAGAACATTGGTAACGTGGCCACTAGTGCTGCGCTGGCCGGTGTCTCGCTTGAAGAAACAGCCGCTGCGATCGCAACTCTGACCAAGTTCGGTATTGGGGCAGCCGAAGCGACGACATCATTAAACCGGCTGTTTTTGACCCTGACCAGCCAATCGAAGGAGCAGGGTAAAGCGTTTGAACGCTTAGGTGTGGATTTCAATGTGGCGACGGTCAGGGCGCGGGGCTTTGCTGGGCTTCTTCAAGAACTAAACCGCCTGACCGACGAACAGATCGAAGAACTCGCCAAGCTGTTCCCAAATATCCGGGCGGCGCGAGCAGCGTTCGTGCTCGCCGGTAAGGGTGTCAACGAATACATCTCCGTTCTTGCGCAGACAGAGGCTGCGCAGGGAGCAGCCGAGCGTGCTGCCGCAAAGATGAATGAGACACTTGCAAACCAATTCAAGCTTTTACTCAACAACCTAAACGTGGCATTTCAGCGGCTCGGCGAAGTCTTACTGCCTGCGATTACGCGACAGCTCGAACGATTCAATAGGCGCTTTGTATCGCACATGGAAATACAGATCGACCTTCTCGATCGGTATGGCTTCGCTTGGCAGGCTGTCGCCACCCGTCAACAGGAGGCGTTTCGCACCACATCCGAAACGCTTGCCGGGCTTGAGGACCAGTTGACGACAGTCCAGCAGCGACTTACCGAAGCGTCGCTGACACCGGTCCAAGTAGGTGGTGGCCTGCCCTTCGAACCAGCGGCTGGGGCAGCACTGCCGGAACAGGCACGGGCCTATGAGCGCATCCGCGAGATCCTGAACGAAACGGCTGATATCGAGGAACGGCGCAAGCAGTTGACGATCGCCATCGGCGAGGCCGCGCAACGCCAAGAGACGCTTGCAAGTAAGGTTTACGAGACCGCCATCCGCGCTCTCGAAGAAGAAGCAGACCTACAGCGAGAAATCCACAGGGTAAGTGTCGAACTCTTGTTCTTAATGGATCGAGAATACTTGGCCCGCCAGCAGAACGTTGCTGTACTGCAACAGGCCGTCCGGCTAGCGGGCGAGGCCGGGCTCACGCAAATAGAGGAACAGGAGAAGCTACGCCTCCAGTTCGAGCTTACGGCTGTATCAATTGAGAACTTAGCCAAGGACCTACAAAAACTAGGGCCCGAAGTCGAAAACTTCGTTGTACGATTTGACGAAGGCGATCCTGTGGGGATGCTCGAAAGAATACAGGAGAACTTGGGGCGGATCGCTGCGTTGCTGGATTTCAACGCCGAAGCGCAGGAAACTTGGCTGGAATTGCAGAAACAGGGTGACCCGCGGGCCACAGGCGAATTGAATGCGTTGCGTGAACGTGCGACCCAGTTGAAAGACGCGCTTGGAATCCTTCGCAATATGCTGGTATTGGCGCAGACTTACGTCGCCGCCCTCGAAAAGGGAAACGGGGCGTTCGAAGAAGGCGTGGGCCTGCTAGAAGATCAGATAGCGCTGCTACGCGACTTAAACCTAGAAATACTGAGCCGTCAATTAACTGGCGTATTTGGGAAGGCCGCGCTGGAATTTGACAAGCTCGCACGTAAAGTCGCTGAGACGCTGAAGGTCGAACTGGGCGATGCTGTGGAGCAGGGGCTCGAATTGATTGGCCCGGAGAATTTCGAGCGTATTTTCGGTAATGTCGACGAATCGTTGCAGCCCATCGTCGACGCACTGCGCAGGCTTATGGGCATGATCACGTTCGATGAACCCATGGAGAACATCGAACGCGACCTCCAAGCGCGATTTGACAGCCTGACTAGGGGTGCTGCCGAAATGGCCTACAGAGCATTTGAAGAATGGATTGCCGAGTTTGGCCAGCTCCCAGATGAGCTAGAACCCATGGCAGCCGCCATACGCGAGAAGTTGCTATCCGCGTTCGAACTCGAAAAAGCCGAAGAAGAACTGGCCGGGATTCGTGAGCGACTAGAGGCCGAACTGTTGGCCATCGATGCCGAGGGCTTAGGTATAGAGCAAACGGCGCAGCGGCAGGCTATGGCCTATGACGAAGCAATCGCTCGCGCCGAGGACTTGCGCGGGCTGCTGAATGAAATCCTTACGACGGAAGAAGGCCGAGTCGAAGCGAATAAGCTAATAACGAAATTCATCAACGAGCAAAAGGCGGCTGCGTCGGGTGCGGACAAAAAGCACAAACAGGCGGGACGCGAACTAGAGGACCAACTTCGCGACTGGCTGGCGATTGTTGCGTTGATCAACCAAGGCGTCGATGGGCTGATCGATTTTCTAAAACAGACTGGGGCGATCAGTGATAGCTTCGCCGACATACTTGACGGCGTGCGCCAACTAGCCATCGGCATCGAGACACTGAAAAAATCGCTTTCGGTGCTGGATCAGTTTAACGAATTTTCCGAAAGCGCACAAAAGCTTGCAAAGGGCGCCCAGGCGATGGCGCTCGGCGGTATTGTGTCCGGCGGGCTCGGCATACTTGGTGGCTTGTCAAATATTTTCGGTGGCTTGTTCGGCGGTGGCCCGAGTCCGGAAGAACTGGAACGCCGCCGGATCCAAGAGGAGAACACGAAAGCGCTCATGGCGCTCCGCGATACGATCCACGAGCTTGCCGGTACTTTTGATATCGCAGGCCAAGAATTCGTCCGCGCGTTCCAAGCATTGGGTGCGATTTTGGAAAGTGAGAGTCCAAGGGTCCAAGCCTTCATCGGTGAACCGCTCGTCTTGGACTACATCTTGCGCGGCTTGGGATCGTCGCTGCGTGAGCTGGAACAGGTCGCCGAAGCGGCCGGGATCACGATATATGATTCGGCTGGAAGAATAATCCCGGAAGCGCTCGAAGAATTGCTGCGCGCCATGCGCACGATGGAGCCGTTTTTGGCGCAGTTCCCGAAAACAATCGAGAGCGTCTTCCAGCAATTGCAAATTGAATTCGATCTGTTCGATGTCGATGATCCAATCGAGCAGTTGCGGCGGTTACAGGAAGCACTCTACGAATTCAGCGGGCAAGCCTTAGTCGATCAACTACAGGCACAGATCGCCGATGTGCGGGCCCAAATGGAAGGCGTGACGGATCCAACGATCCTCGGCATGCTAACGGCTCAATTGCAGCAGTTGGAACAGGCGCTACGGGAAGCCGAGTACGAGGCACGGCTCACGGAATTGCCCGCGTTCGCCGACTTATTCCAGCTCGATGTGAGCGACCCCGAACAGCGCCGGATTATGGAGGAAACGCTGCAACAGTTATTCCGTGATCTACAAGCCGGGATCATCACACCTGAAATGCTCGGTGCAGCGACGCTCGAAGAAGCCGTACAGATCCTACGCCAGATGGAGGGCTTGCTCGACGAGATCGGCGAGACGAGTGGTGAGACCCAGAATGTCATGCGCTCTGTCTCGATCACCGAACTACAGGCGAACCAGCTACTCGCCTATCAGGCGACCATGGCGACGATCCAGGGACGCATCGAGAGGCTCCTCGTTGACATGCTGGCGATTATGCAGACGGGCGCAATCGCAGCGCCGCAGATCGTTCAGCCGCTTGGTACCGGCGGCGGTACGACATTAAACATCGACGTGGACCTGAACATCGATACGATCACGCTGACGGGCGAACCGGCCGAACAGGCCAACGAGTTCGCCACGCAAACAGTCGAGACAATCAAGCGACAGCTCGGCGAAGAATTCCGTAGGACGGAACGATTGCTGGGGATCAACTGATGGCCGAATGGGATGTCAAGGCCGGGCGTTTTTGGTCGAGAGTAAAGCGCGGATCTGGGTCGCGCTAAAATACGGTGTCGCGGCCTGCACGGTCTGCGATGTGATTCACGGGAAGCTTTGGGGCCACGTAAAATGATTGTGGACGGAACGAACATCAACACATTCAATGCAATCGTCCAGAGCCGTCGGTCGAGCCGCCAGGCCGTACGGACGAAGACAAATATCCAAGGTGCGCCCGAAGCGTGGCGCCGACTGGCGCTCGGTCGCGATGCGCCCGACCCGTTGACGCTGGTATGTGAAGGATTCATCGACGAGACATCGCTCTCCAATCTCAAAGACGCGATGGACGAGTTCAAGTACCGGACCACCCCGAATCGGTTGCTTGTGGTTCGCTGGTCCGACATGACAGACCGTGAATGGCAGGGTTACCGCGAGACGCTTGATTTCCAAGATTACGTGCCCGGCTGGGTCCAGACGCGCGTACGCTTCAACCTTGTAATCGTCTGTCCGGACCCCCGCGCCCGGGACCTGAGCGATACAAACACTTCGACAAACGGCTCATTGCCGCTGACCCGTGAAATCAACTTAGGAACAGCGCCGCACCCGCTCTTAATTACGATCCAAGGCGATTCGGCAAATCTAACGAACCCGACCGTGACTTATCGCGATTACGCTAACAGTGCGGTCTCATCGTTTACGATTACGGACACTCTTGATAACACTGAGCAGGTGCGTGTAAACACCGAAACGCACGTGGTTGAGAAGAAAGTCGGCGCGGGTAGTTGGACGAACGCGGGCGGCACGTTTTCGGGCACTATGATGGAGGCAGACCCGATACACGGCGGTTCGTCGTACCCGCCCAGCACCGTCGATGTTCAGTTGACAGGCGGTAGCGGCGAAAGCTGCGACAACTTCGAGGTCGAGTACAGAAAGCGATGGTTTTGATGTGCTTGAGTGGCTGATTGGCGGTATCGTTTTAGCGGCTGCCATCCTGCTCATAGGGCTAATCGGATTTGGGGGCGGCGGTCGGTACCCGACGAACATGCCATGACCTTGTTGGAAAAGCTCAGGATGCCGGGATCGGTAGTGGGCTGCGCTGCGGCGGTTGGTATAACGATGATCTGGCTCGGCATCAGTATTAAGGGGCCGGGACAGCGTATTGATGAATTGGTGCCGGTCGTCGAGGACATGAAGACGCAGATGGAGTTCGTGATCGAGCTACAGGCCGATATGCTTCGCGGCAAGTGCCTGGATGATGATGCCGAAAAAATAGCGCTGCAAAACCTGTGTGCTAAATGCAAGGCCATGGGCATCGACAAGTGCAGCATGTTGACCCTAGCGGTGGTGGATACGGCACAATGAAGCCGATTACGGCGAGCCCTGTTTTACAATACACGGATTCGTTTCTCGACTATATCGACGGCCGACTCAATCGCGCCAATACGACAGCGTGGAGCTGGCTGATCGCTGCCTTCGGTTTCGTTGGGACGGGGATCGCGCACCTTGGGTTTGGCGTCCAGTTCAGTACCGAATGGTCTATTTTGGTTGGTGCCTTTGGCGGCATAGCGCTGGGCAAGTCGCACAGTAAGCGGAAAACGGAATTCAGGCCAGAAGAACTCGCGCGGGCAGAGCGAATTCGGAATGGCGGAATCGGTCGCGGTGCCGGTGAGCCCTGCGAGGACCCACAAGAACCTCAAATGAAGCCTGACCAAATTTTCGGCAACGGCGAATGATCATTGCGCGAGTGGAAGTTTGGGACGACGTAAAGTGCAATAGCGGTTCGCATCTCGCGAATGTCGCGAAGGATGAAATATTCGCTGCTACGCTCCAAGAAGACCTGAACGGCAGGGGGGAGCTGGCACTAGAGATCGATCGCGCGAGCGGCGCGTGGTCGGAGCTGGACGAGCGAAACGTGCTGCGCGTTATCTACAACGACGACTCCGTCACGGAACATCGAATTATAAAACCACGAGAACAGCGCTCCGTTCGCGGCGTCGAAACCGCGATCGTGGTTGCCGAAAGCATCTTTGTCGATCTCGGCATGGGGATCGTCAGCCGCACGGAAGCCGATGGGACCGTGACGCTTTACTACACACTGTTGTCGCAGACGCGGGACCAGTTGGTGGACATTATTTTGGCATCGGCGGAATCGTACCTGAACAAAGGGACCGTCGATAGTTCGAGTACGGTGATCAAGACGTTCACGTTTGATTATGACAGTCCACTCAAGGCAATCCAAGAGCTTGCGGCCCTGGAGAACATGGAGGTCGCGGTCCGGCGGAACGGTGACACCGACTACAAGGTCGACTTGGTCGACGAGGTCGGTTCGAGCGCGACGGTCCCGGAATTTCGATTTAGAAAAAATCTGCTTGGAGTGAGTCGCGAGGTAGACGCAAGCCAGCTTGCAAACAGGATTTACCCTGCGGGGGCTAGCGACGGAGCAATCCGCCTTAGCGCGGGGAAGGCCCGTTGGGAAGTTACCAGCGTGAGCGGACTTGTCGTCTACCTCGCCGGGAGTCCGGTCTATGTAGATGACGCATTAAATGGATACTACGTTGAGCGGGCAAACGGCGATACGTACCAGATCACCGATTCCGAATACGCGAGCCAGACGGTCACGCTTCCCAGCGGGCATACGGTGGTACAGGGCGATCTCATCTGGCTCCGTGAAAACGGCTCATCCAAAGAGCTTGTGTACGTCGATGACCCGGTCTCGCAAACCACCTATGGGGTCGTAACGGCGGTTACGGAAGAAAACGATGTGCCCTATGTCGATAATTTGGTCGAGGATCCCACACTCTCCGATTGGGGAACCGGTGACGTGCTCAACAAATGGACGACCGTTTCGCAGGGTACGGGAAGTCCAGTAATTACAAAGTGGGACCAGACCGGCGACGGCGAAGAATATACAAAGGTCGGCGGGTCGAGCGCCAAAATCGTTGCGTCCAATGCGGGAGAGGGAATCAAAAGCAACCAGATCAGCATCGACCCGTCCGACCCCATGGTTTTTTTCTCTGGCTTTATCGACATCTATGTTGTGTCCGGCGTGGTGGAATTTTTCTGGCAACATCAGGACGAGGGGCGATTCCCAGAAGAAGGCCGAGACGAAGCCGCCTATACGTCCGAGACCGAACGCTGGATCCAGTTATCGATCGAAGGCAAGCGTTACCCCGAAGCTGCGAAATGGGTGGAGCTGCACATAGTCAGCAAAGATGGAGCGGCCACGTTCTACGTCGATAGCGTGCAGTTCACGAACACTTCGGGCAACTACCCGTTTTTTGATGGGCGGGCGGGCAACGAGTTATGGTCCCGGGCGCAGACTGTGCTGGATGAGCGGTCCCAGCCCAAGGTATCGTACGACATCAATGTCCTTGACCTAACCGGCATCGATTCGACGACTTGGCCGTACGACGCGGTTACATTGGGCGGCGATGTTTATATCTACGACGATGATCTTGGGATCGAAGCAACGGTCCGGTGCTTGGCGACGACGCGAGATCTGCTGCGGGGTCACAACACGCAGTTAACGCTGAGCAACAAACCGGACGATGTCATCGATATCCTAACCAAGTTGCGCAGGCGGTCGCAGGTCGGATACGGGCCACAGCCCGCGGTGGCTGGGATTGACCAGTTCAACGGCTTCGTCGATAACGAGGGTGTTATCGTTATCGAACTCATGGGCAAGGGGATCACCCGGTCCTTCAAGTATTACGCTTCGTATTCCGCGATCCCGACAGTCACGGAGACCATGACGAGCGGCACATCGTCCAACAGCGTGAACGGCGAAGACATCACGCTTGATGGCGACGATTTCAAGGAAGGCGATCCCGGTACTCTCGGGCCGGGCAGCCGGG
>JABAHP010000239.1_pt1 | contig 15377 bp, 14 predicted proteins | sample 7062081 | NCBI WGS metagenome assembly JABAHP01 (sample SAMN14534357, study PRJNA622989) | marine sediment metagenome | biome: marine biome [ENVO:00000428]; feature: marine pelagic biome [ENVO:01000023]; material: deep marine sediment [ENVO:00002113] | place: India: Gulf of Kutch | collected...
TCGTTTGGGCACTATGGAGGATTCTGTTCAATGACTGAAAGAACCCTTCCGATTATCCCATCTGACCGTGCAGATGACCTGCATCATCTGGAAATCGCGGCAGAAGCAGATCTGGTTCTTTTCATGGCGGGCAATCAATTCATGGTCATGCCCGAAATCATCTCGGCTTTTCAAGCCCGCTATCCGGAAATTAAAAAAATATTCTATGAAACGCTCCCACCGGGTCTGGAACTCAAGCAGATATTGGCCAGGGGAGCCCTGTGGCAAAATAAGGCGTTTACCATCTATCCAGATGTTTACAGTTCGGTTAATCAAAAGGCCATGCAGATTTTAGCACAGCAAGGGCATATCCGGCCTAAAGACGAACATCTGTATTTGCACAACCGCCTGACCTTGATGGTCCCCCGGGGCAATCCGGCTCAGATAACATCGGTCAACGACCTGGCAAGAGGTGATGTCCGCATCTCACAGCCGGACCCTGAAAATGAAGATATTGCTCATCACATCATCGACATGTACCGCCAGGCAGGTGGCAATGCCCTTGTCAAACGCATCATCGAAGAAAAGCGGGCCGAAGGCACAACGATTTTTACCCTTGTCCATCACAGGGAAACACCGTTGCGGATTGAAAAGAAAACGGTGGACGTCGGACCGGTCTGGTTGACGGAAGCGGTCCAGGCCCGGACGACCGGCCTGGCATTTGAGGTGATCGAACCCGGCGGCCTACTGGATCAGCGCGATAAGATCAACTATTATATCTGCCGTTTAAACGATGCTTTGCATCCGCAAAACGCCCAGAAATTTATCGATTTCATTCTTTCAGGAGCCGCTCAAAATATTTATAAAAAATACGGCTTTGTGCCTCACCTGCCCTAAATGGATGGTCGGATGAAATCGATGGTCGTCACCGCCAAAGATGATGCCTTCCAACAGCAGTATATGCGGTGGATTCGTGCAAACACGCTACAGGTGCTTTGAACATAGCGCTCAGTTAAAAGCCCGTTGGTTCGCGGGGTTGCGGGTTGACACCTGCAATGTTCTTTACTAATCTTCACTGGGCGGCGGGCAAAAGGCGTTTATAAACGCAGCAACCTTAATTATCCAACCAATACCGCCCCTGATCACTATGAATCATATTATCTCCAAAGTGCTGGCCGGCGGCGTTATCCTGTCGCTGATGATGATAACAGGCTTTTATGATATTGCGCTGGCTGAACAACGTTTCATTGATCATGGCAACGGAACCGTCACCGATCGCCAACTCGGTCTCATGTGGGCCAAAACCGATAATCAGGCCGATATCTTCTGGAGTCAGATTCAAGGCTGGTTGACAGGTGATTTTCCGGACACCATTCCGCAATTGTATGAAAACTGGCGTCTTCCGACAACCGAGGAATTGCAGAGCCTTTTTGTAGAGGATGCCAAATATCTGGGATATCAAACGCTTTGCGGCCATCCGGTCAAAATTGTTCCTCAGATTCGACTCAGCTGTATCCTTGTCTGGACCTCGGATATGGCACTGGGGCTGCCGCTCGCATTCGATTTCAACCTGGGAAGTGCATTTACCGTTGACTTGCATGATAACAAAGGCTGCCGGGTGCTGCCGGTGCGCTCGCTGCAATAAAGATTCAACAGTGCCGAATTCCGGCTGCTTATGATTAGATGATAAAAATTTCTGAAAGATTCAATTCGGGATCGGTTGCAGTTGTCGGCATCCCGTTCGATGCCTTTTCGTCTTTTATGCAGGGTTGTGCCCATGCTCCGGCTCAAATTCGCGAGGTCATGCATTCCGGTGCCTGCAATCTGTGCTCGGAATCCGGCATCGATCTGGCAGATCGGCCCGAATTTATTGACCTGGGCGACATCGACATCGACGGCGCACCGAACGCNNCTGGGCGGCGATCATGCCATCACCTATCCGCTTTTAAAATCCTATCATAAAAAATTCGGCCGACTTGAAATTGTGCACCTGGATGCGCACCCGGACCTGTATGAGAGCTATGACGGCAACCGCTTTTCGCATGCCTGCCCGTTCGCGCGCATCATGGAAGAAAAGCTGGCTTCGCGCTTGGTTCAGATCGGAATTCGAACGCTTAATCCGCACCAGAAAAAACAGGCCGAACGTTTTGGCACGGAAATTATCACCATATCGCAACTGGAAAACGCAACCGGATTGCAATTGAAAGGTCCGCTGTACCTCTCAATTGATTTAGACGTTCTTGATCCGGCATTTGCCCCCGGCGTGGCTCACCATGAACCCGGCGGCCTGACGACCCGGCAGTTGATTGATTTGATTCAGCGGTTGCAGGCCCCGATCGTTGGCGCCGATATCGTTGAGTATAATCCCAAACGCGATCTGTCGGATATGACTGCGATGGTGGCCGTTAAAATCCTCAAAGAGGTTGCCGCCCGTATGCTCGAAATACCGCCGGCCCCCTCCTGAAAAGGACCGCGCAATGACCCCGACTGAGATTGAAAAAAGGCTTTTCGGAAAAATCAATCAAACGGTGACCCGCACGGGTCTGGGCGGCGAAGGCATCCTGCGGACCCAGGGGCGTGATTTGGAAGCGCAGGCTGTTATTCAGGCGGCTATCGACCAGGGAATCACTTATTTTGATTCAGCCCGCGTTTATGCCGACAGCGAATGTTATTACGGCAGCCTCTGGGGAAAACACCCGGACACCCGTAGCGGAATATTTCAGGCCAGCAAATCGGCCAGCCGTGATAGGGACGGTGCAACGGCTGATCTGAAACAATCGTTGCAGCGTTTGCGAACAGACTATCTGGACCTCTGGCAGATTCATGATATCCGAACCGCAGGCGATCTTGCCATGATTTCAGGGGCCGGCGGCGCTCTGGAAGCGTTTGTTGACGCCAAAGCCGCCGGCAAAGTCCGCGCCATCGGCGTAACCGGGCATCATGACCCTCATATCCTGACACAGGCGGTCCGGCAATGGCCGGTTGACGCTGTGATGCTGCCGGTCAATCCGGTGGAGGAAATTCTGGGTGGATTTTTAACCGAAACCCTGCCGGTGGCCAGAGAAAAGGGAATCGCTGTTATTGGAATGAAGATTCTGGGCGCCTCGCATTTTATTTTACCCCAAGCGCAGATCACAGCAGAAATGCTGATCCGATTCGCGCTGTCATGTGATATTGATGTTGCCATCGTGGGATGCGCGACACCGGCAGAAGTCGAAACACTGGCCGCCATCGGACGCGCAGCAACTCTGCTGGCGCCAGCAAAGCGACAATATGTTTTAGATGTTTTTAAACCGCTTGCCACAAAATTAGCGTATTATCGAGGAGAATTTTAATGATCGATATCTCTCAAATAAATTATTCACTATTGGATCAGCCGGCCATATCAAATGTACTGTTTCATCCGCGTCCGGAATTCGGGCAATCCGAATCGGCACCAGATGATAACCAGGTCATGATCCCGGTTGAAGCCGATATTGATATCGGTGCCCGATTTCACCTGGTCGAACGCTCGGGTGTGAATATTCTTTTTTTTCACGGCAATGGCGAAATTGTTGCTGATTACGATGATTTCGGCCCGATCGTCAATCAAGTGGGTATCAACTTTCTAGCCGTTGATTATCGCGGTTACGGCCGCTCCACCGGCAACCCCACGGTAACGGCCATGATGCGCGATTGCCATATTATTTTCGACTTTGTCAGCCATTGGCTTGCGCAAAACGAATATAACGGCCCGCTGGCGCTGATGGGCCGATCTCTCGGCAGTGCATCCGTACTGGAGCTGGCATCGCATTATGCTGCTCAAATTGATGGACTGATAGTCGAAAGCGGCTTTGCCCATTCAACGCCTTTGCTGCAGATTTTAGGTATAAATGCCGCAGAGATCGGTTTTCAGGAGGCCGCGGGATTTCAAAATGCGGCTAAAATCCGCAATTTTCATAAACCCACGTTGATCATTCATGCCGAGTATGATCATATTATTCCCCACTCAGAAGGCGTCCTGCTGTTTGAAACATGCCCGGCTGTCGCTAAAACCCTGATTACAATCGCCAATGCTAATCACAACGATATTTTTATACGGGGTTTACAGGACTACCTGGCAGCCCTTTCAAAATTTGCCCAGCGGCTCAGGGCGGATAAGACCGCATAGGTTTTGCAGCTCCACCACCCAACCCCCGTTTCCTCAAAATTATCCGAACGAACCGATATTTCTTAATTTTCCTTAAGTTTATGCCCCGGTGAGACGATAATCATTAATAACACCAAAAAGACAATCCCGGCGATGGGATTAGGCTGCAATATATAAAATTATGAACTATTTTATCATCTTATAGAATTTTTTAAGGGATGTGGAAAGCTGGAGTCACATCAAATGGGCCTTACGCACATTAAAGATCTAAAACCGGGCATGGTTCTGGATGAAGAAGTCAGGGATATTAATGGACGCCTGCTTTTGAAGAAAGATAAAGAGATTCAGTCGTCTCATATCCGCATTTTTAAGATCTGGGGGATTACCGAGGTTAACATCCAGGGTAGCAATGGGGACAAAAGCCCCTCCACCGGCCCGGCAAGTCCCGAAAGGCTTGAAAAAATTAAAGAAAACACTAAAAACCTGTTTCGCCACGTCGATTTAGAGCATCCGGCGATCAAAGAGATTTTCCGAATATCGGTTGAGTTTCGCAGCAAACATAATCTTGATGAAAGTGAAAAAATAATCAATCTGAACGAAATCCAGAGTAAAAATTCCGGAAATGGAAATGATTTTCTTCAAAAATTGAAAGATAAAAAGATTACACTGCCGGAAATACCGTCAATCGTTTTCGAATTAAACGAGGTTATTGCCAATCCCTTATCATCTTCAGAGGATATTGCCCAGGTTGTTCAGCGCAGTCCAAGTCTAACGGCGCTGTTGTTGAAAATCGTTAATTCACCTTTTTACGGGTTTCCATCCAAAATCGACAAAATATCGCTGGCGGTGACCCTGATCGGCACGCGAGAAATTTCCGGCCTGGCACTGGGCATCAGCCTGATCTCATTGTTTAACAAAATCCCAAAGGAGATACTGAGTATGTACTCCTTTCTGAGGCATAGTCTGGCATGCGGCATCATTTCACGCATTTTAGCCGCACACAAAAGCATCCCTCAGACGGAGCAACTGTTTGTCTCCGGATTGCTGCATGATCTGGGACGTTTGATTCTTTACAGTTATTTCCCCGATGAATCTCGCAATATACTAAGCCGTGCGCGATCTGGCGATGTGTTGCTGTATATGCAGGAAACAGATTATCTGGGCTGCAACCATACCCACCTGGTCAAGCATCTTCTACAGCAATGGAAACTGCCCATGGTACTTGAAAACAATGTGTTTTTTCATCATAGGCCCCAGGAGGCCCAGCAACCGCTGCCCGCCACCCTGGTTCATCTGGCCGATATCATAACAAACGGTTTGGGAATTGGTACCAGCGGTGAGCGTTTTGTGCCGCCTTTAGACACTGCCGCCTGGGAAAGTCTGGAATTGTCACCGAGCTGTTTTGATGTGGTGACCAAACAGGCTACGCATCAATATTTTGCATTAGAATCTATGCTGGACATGTAAATCGCTCATGAATCAAGCCCCCATCATACAGATGGACGCCGAAAAGCTTCTGGCGCGAATCGATTATCTTGAAGAAAATCGGCGTTTTATCCAAAACGCCCTCGAAATGGCCCTCTCACTGGGCGACTTTCAGGAAAATATCAACAAGGGTTATGGTTCCGAGCATATTTTACAGGAAGCCGATAAGCGCATCAGTCATCTGATTCCATTTGAAGCCAATGCGCTCTATCTGGTGGACCAGGAAAATTCAAATTTCGATTTATCGGTATGCAATGAAAATAGAGTGGAAAGCTTTATCCAGGCGGAAGTCGATCACATGATCGAACAGGGCTATTTTGCCTGGGCCATTCGCGAAAAGCGCGGTGTTTTGATATCTTCTAAGGATCACAGTCGCAAATTTGTCTTACACGTTATTGCCACTTACTCACGCATCCGGGGTATGTTTGTCGGGTTGCTACCTGAAAAAAACAGCAAAATCCCCGATACTTCTCTGACTCTGTTATCGATTATTTTGCTCAATACCGCCAATGCCCTGGAAAGCCTCGAGTTTTATTCGCTGCTGCGCAACCAGAATGAAGTCCTTGAACAAATGGTTGAAGAGCGCACCCAGACTCTGGCCAAATATGAACGCCAGCTGCAGCAGGTTCTCAAGATACAGGCCATTGGCACCCTGGCGGGCGGTATAGCCCATGATTTTAATAATATCTTGTTTCCGATCGTCGGCTATACGGAATTGACCATGGATGAAGTGCCGGAGGACTCGGTGGCCCATAACAATCTGGAAGAGATACTCAAAGCCGCCAATCGCGCCAAAGACCTGGTCAAGCAGATTTTAACGTTCAGCCGGCAAAGTGGGCAGGAGCGCAAACCCGTCGAAGTCCAACAGGTGGCTAAAGAGGCGCTCAAGCTGTTGCGCGCATCGATTCCGGCGTCTATCGAAATAGTGCATGACATCTGTGAGAACTGTGCCCCGGTAATGGGAGATGCCACCCAGATCCATCAGGTGATCATGAATCTGTGTACCAATGCCTACCAGGCTATGCAGGACACGGGTGGCGAGCTGGGAGTGAGCCTAAAAGAGATCAATGTCGAATACGAACACACGGTTCAAAAGATCGGCATGCAGCCCGGCAGACATGTGCAGCTGCAGGTTAAGGATGAAGGCTGCGGTATGGACGCTGCGGTACTCGATCGGATTTTTGAGCCCTACTACACCACCAAAGAACAGGGCAAAGGCACTGGTCTGGGATTATCGGTCATTCACGGTATTATTAAAAACCATCGCGGTGATATCACCGCCAGCAGCTCGCCGGGAAAAGGCGCGGTTTTCACGGTTTTGCTGCCGGTGATCGAGGAGGAGGATGTTCAAACAGAATATGAACCCGTCAATGGCGCTGAAAAAGGAAGCGAACGCATTCTGTTAGTCGATGATGAAGAGCAAATCGTTACCATGGAGCGACAGATGCTTGAAAATCTGGGTTACAAGGTCACCGCTCGAACCGACAGCGTCGAAGCGCTCAAAGAATTTTCGAAACAACCTCAGAATTACGATCTGGTGATTACGGATATGACCATGCCGCACATGTCCGGCGATGAGCTGGCCCAAAAATTGTTGGACGTCAAACCAGACATCCCGGTGATCTTGTGCACCGGTTTTAACGAAGACATCACCGAAGAAAAAGCCCTGGAAATGGGTATTCAAAAATTTATCATGAAACCGGTCATCAAAAATGACCTGGCCACCACCATTCGCAGCGTCCTGAACCAACATCCATCCAACTGAAGTGTTGCCTTGTCCAACGGGATATAAATCGAATGTCTCAGTTCTTCCCGGGTTTTAAAAATACCGAGATCTTGGCGCTAGATCAGGTTTTAAAAGGGACATGAAACTTATGGCACCCAGCAGATACTAGGGATTTCGTAAAAGGTTAACATCACCCGGTTTTTCGCGTTTTATTTTGCAGTTTTCTGACCAGGAAACTAACCAGCAGCTGCACGACTCCGACACCGACGGTCAGCATTAGCACCCATATCAACCGCGCCAACCAGACAATATACTCCTCAGCGCTGAGGTTACGAGCGTACTGCGGCATCGGCAGGATAACAGCCGCAACGGAAGCCAGGATGAATGCTTTGACCGCCAGCCCCAGTAAACGCTTCAGCTTGATGTTGGTTTTCGTCATTATTAAACAACCTTTTTATACCATATCAATTAGCACAAGGCACCTGGCAGTAAAAGCATTATTCATGCAGAATACAGCTGTTGATACGCTAGATTGACCAGACTCTTTTTTTCCTTTATGAATCAGGAATCATTCATTCAATCTTTTGTCTGCAAAGTAAAGGTGGATCATGAAGCGTCACTCGCATCATTTTGTGGAAACCTATGACGGGCTGGTGGGTTTTGGGGCCGATCGCGAGACCGATGAAAATACGGTTGTCTTTTATCTTCAGAAGTTCTCGGACGATCTTTTGATGAAGACACTCATAAAGCGCATGTCTGATGACGAGCTTTCTGAGATTTTTAACTTGATAACCCGTTTGCTCAAAGCGTATCTGTCCGACAGCGAATATCATGACCTTTTTTTAAAAGAAGCTCTATGACGTCACCTCCACCAACAGTCTACTGAAAGCGTTTTTAATAGCGCTCAGCCTCTGTTTGCTGGCTGCTGGTTTCTGGCTACTGGCTGCTGGCAGCAGATCGTCTGGGATTCACGATTAACCAGACATGAACATAAGAATCAATTGAAATGGTTTCCGAATAAATGCGGGTTCCAGCTATTTGCCACCAGCAAGCAGCAAGAAGCCAGGAGCAAGTGGCCAGATGCCAGTAGCGAATTCGAAATTTGAAAAATGCAGTAAATAAACACTTGTCTTAACTATATTTGAAAGAAAACGGAAGGGAGAGAACGTGCTCACCGAAAAACAACTCAACCGATATGCCGATGTCTTAATATGGGGGCTGCAAACGGCTAAATCCCGTCGAATTGCCAGAAATGATACCGTGCTCGTCCGATTCGATCTGGCGGCCGTACGGTTGGCCGAAATTTTATTTGCCAAATTGCTGGAGGCCGGGGCGTATCCGCTGATGCGCCTAAATCCAACCGCCGCGATGGAACGCGATTTTTACAGACTGGCAAACAGCAAACAACTGATTTACATCCCGCCGGGTGAAAAAGATCTGTTTAAGCGTCTGAATGGCAGCATCTCGATTTTCGCGCCTGAATCGATGACCCATCTGGCCAAAATTGATCCGCAAAAAATCGCAAGGTCCGTCCTTTCCAAAAAGAAATTGCGCGACGTGCTCGACAAAAGAGAAGCGCAGAAACGATTTAGCTGGACGCTGTGTATGTTTCCGACCGCTCAGCTGGCAAAACATGCGCGCATCAGCCAGAAGGCCTATAGCGCCCAGGTTGCCAGGGCCTGTTTTCTGAATTCAGCCTCGCCGGTGATCGAATGGCAAAATATCTTTAAGCAGGCCCAAAGCATCAAACGCTGGCTCAACCGCTTACCGGTAGCCGCTTTGCAGGTGATCTCTGAAAATGTGGATCTGCGCATTTCACTGGGCGAAAGGCGGCGCTGGGTCGGCATATCTGGCCGGAATATACCCAGTTTTGAAATATTTGTCTCACCCGATTGGCGCGGCACGCAGGGCAACTTCTATGCTGACCAGCCTTCCTATCGCAACGGCAATTATGTGGGCGGGGTTCGCCTGGAATTTAAAGACGGACGTTTGGTTAAAATAGCTGCTGAAAAGGGCCGATCTTTTGTGCGGCAGCAGTTGGCGATGGATGAGGGTGCCAGCCGGTTGGGAGAGTTTTCGTTAACCGATAAGCGCTTTTCGCGCATCAACCGCTTTATGGCCAACACGCTGTATGATGAAAACTTCGGTGGTCCTCACGGGAACTGTCACATCGCACTGGGATCTTCGTATTCAAATACATATGCCGGAAATCCTGTTGAACTGACCCAGCCCATGAAGCGCAAACTGGGTTTTAATGAATCTGCCCTGCACTGGGATTTTGTCAACACGGAAAAAAAACAGGTCATCGCAATTTTGAAATCCGGTAGAGAAGTTTTAATCTATGAAAATGGTAAATTTACGCACTAGAAGCTATTCTTAAAACCATACGAATAGCTTAAGTTAAGCCCGTTGCTGGTTAGCCCGTTTACCGGTTAAAAAATCCAATATGCGTCCTATTAGAACGGGCTCAACCGGCTCAACAGGCTAAACCGGCCAACCTATTGTTTGGGTACCTATTTTTGTAACGGTGGACAGAGGCATTGAAACATCCATATTTTTTGTAGAGGAATAAAAAAGCCGCTGATCGGTGAAGATCAAACGGCATTTGAGGCGGGGTGCTGCAAAAACATCAATTCTCAGGCACTCATGGCGGTTTTGAGCGGAAATTGTGTTAGTTTTCTGACAGACTCTACCAGATCCTGAAGTGGGAACGGCTTGGCAAGGACCTCATCAAATCCTGAATCCTGAATCTGCCAGGGCGTACCGGAAATACCGATGACCGGTACGGCACTGTTGCCGGAGGCGCGAATATGCGCAACGACGCCTTTGCCATCCAGGCCGGGCATTCGCAGATCGGTAATCACCATGTCATAGCTGCCATCATCAAATTTTTGAATACCTTCAATTCCATCGAGCGCTGTTTCAACATCATGGCCGGACCGTGTTAATGCCTCCCGGATTACGCCTAAAATGCCCTTTTCATCATCAATGACCAAAATGGTGCACATGCTGCCTTCCTTAAAAGCGGTTAGGGGGTTACAATTTAGCTCACATTTGGAATAATATAGCCCAAAACAGGCCCCGAGTCAACAATATATTGTATAGTATACGAATTGAACCACAATATATGGACATTCAAACCATTCGTTACAAGCTGCGCCCGTGATATGCTGTGTCGGCCACAGCAATGCTGGATATGGCAGCGTGTTTGCTAATCGTCTGGTTTAGATGCAAATATGAGCGCGTGCCGCACCCGATTGCATCCCCAAGGAAGGAACAAAAATCGCGCAACCTTAAAGCTATATTTGGCCAAGTTGGCGTTGCTGTCAAATCGGATTATTCCGGTTTATCAAAGTGAGCCGAACGGAGTTATCAACAATATGTATCTATCTGAAATTTCTTGGATTTGCCGCTGAGATCACATTATGTCCATTCATTTTAGCAGCTTATCGAAGCTAAAAATTTTGCTAAAAATTTTAGTTAGATTGGCAGTTATCAACACGTTATGAACATTTTTTTTGCGATGGCAAAATGTGCAAAATCGTCTGTTTTTTCGAATTTTCGAACAGAATGAGAATGGTGGGCTAAATCGCAAAATAATAAAGCGCTGCAGCAAACATGCAGCGCTTTGCTATTTTTTTCTTTCTGGGAATAGAATTCTACTGGATAGCAAGAACGGTTATCCCTTTTAAAATTGAAATCGATCAATTGGGCGAGGTATTTTTAGTTGCTGCAATCACACCCCTAGACCTTAAATTTTCCGAAATCTTCCGGCGAGAGGCTTTCCAGATAATCGGCCCATTTTTTACCCTCTTCGCTGGTATCTAAGACTTCGGCTTCACTGTCTCCAATTTTCGATTTTTGCATGACTTCATCAGCCACATAGATCGGCGCATCAAATCGCAGCGCCAGTGCGATTGCATCACTCGGGCGCGCATCCATTTCAAACTTGCCATCTTTGGAAATAAAGTAAATTTTTGCGAAAAACGTATTATCTTTCAGGTCGCAAACCTCGATTTTCGAGATGGAAATGGACAATAGATCGCTAAAATTCTTGAATAGATCGTGGGTCATCGGACGTTCATATTTTATCTTCTGAAGAGCCGATGCAATTGAGGTTGCTTCAAGCAAACCAATCCAGATCGGAATCGCCTGATCTGTTTCTTCAGATTTCAATATGATAATCGGCGTGTTCGAGGCTGGATCCATCGTCAGACCCGCGATGCTCACCTTATGCAGCATAATTTTCAACTCCTTTCAACCCTCGCAATGAGGGCTCGAGGTTCACCGCTCTGCCGGACAGCGAGTGGGAATAGCCCTTATCGATATGGACGCCAACCATTTTGCCGGTCAAATTTGGGTTGTTAGCAATAGACGCTTCCACATAAAAATTAACGATCTTGTTGGTGGACGTGCGACCGGTCCATTGCAGCGATGGGTGGCTGCCAGCCGAATTACCGGCCGCTTCTTTTTTACTGAACCCATCGGTCAAAACCCACTGGGTTGATCCGACTAATTGTTGATTTTTACTCCGGGTCAACTGATCCTGAACGGCCAAAATTTCCTGAAGTCTGTCGCTGATAATCGATGCTGATGTCTTATCAGGCAGTTTAACCGCAGGCGCAGGCGGCCGATCAGAATATTGAAAGGCAAAAAGCCCATCAAATTCAACCGCTTCGACCAATTGCAAGGTCTGATCAAAGTCGGTCTCGTTTTCTCCGGGAAAGCCGACGATTATATCAGATGTAATGGCTATCTGTGGACAAGTATCCCGTAGTTCGGCTACTTTGTCAAGGTACTGCTCCCGGGTGTAGTTGCGGTTCATACGTTTTAAAATCCTGTTGGAGCCGGATTGAACCGGCAAATGAATATGCGAACATAGTTTGGTAATATCCCTAAATCCTGTGATGAGATCGGTTCCCAGATCCTTTGGGTGCGACGTGGTAAAACGAATGCGAAGAAGGCCTTCGATCTCGTTTATCATGGCTAAAAGCTCGGCGAACGAGCACAGGTTCTGGTTTTTCCCGTAGCTGTTGACATTTTGTCCCAACAAGGTCACTTCTTTCACCCCGTTATCCACCAATGCCTTTATTTCACGAACGATGCTTTCGGGTTGACGGCTTGTTTCCCTGCCGCGTACGAAGGGAACCACACAATAAGCACAGAAATTATCGCATCCGCGCATAATAGTAACAAATTTGGATACCTGGGACGATTTTCGGCGCCCGACAAGAGAATCTGGGATATCCGGTGTCTCAACCATATCAACATCGACAATACGGCAATGCCGGGTTTCGATTTGTTGAATCAGGTGTGGGATCCTGTCAATTGCCTGGGTCCCGAAAACAAGGTCAATCGCAGGCATGCGGTCTAAAATTCGCTGGCCTTCCTGCTGGGCCACGCAACCGCCAACACCGATAATCAGTCGCTTTTTATGACGTTTCATCTTTGCCAGCCGTCCCATAAAGCTAAAGGCTTTCTGTTCGGCTTTGGCTCGAACGGTGCAGGTGTTTACGATAATCAGATCCGCATCGTCGAGCGTTGCGGTCTGTTCATAACCGATGGCTGCCAGCTGCATGGCAATTTGTTCTGAATCGTATACATTCATCTGACAACCAATGGTATGAAGATAAAGGCGCTTTGGATTCATCTGCAAGCTGTACATTCTTTTATTGATGTTGCTTGGCCCGGTTACAGGATAATGCTTTTAGTGGCCGAATCAGGATCTGGCTCGACAGATCCTGCAAAATATCTTCAAACTGCCGCTCGCAACCCGGTGCAATATAGAACAAAATGATTCCCTTTTGCGGGTCTATGGTTCGAAGCGCGGCGATGCCGTCATACGCTTCATATATAAATTTTATGAAAGCAATTTCTCTGCGGTCCACCCGGTAATATTGTTGTTTCGTTTGCAAAGTATGCCTAACTTATTAAGCCTTGCAGTCATTTACTGCTGACAACCATTTTTTTTATTTTTCTGGGCTGAGTTGGTGTCGACAACACGCAAATCAACCGTCCGGCTCGAGTTAAAGACTCAAAATCCATAATAACCACATATACCCTATTTGCAATAAAAAACCCCGGCAAGCGGCAGGCTAAATTATGGGTTGTTCAACGGTCACATATAGGTTATAGGGCCGTCCATGCAAAAAAAATGGAACCTATTATATCCGGATGCCGATCAGGTAAAACAATTAAGTGCCCGCCTGGGTTGCCATCCGGTCACCGCCGCTGTTCTGATTAACCGCAAGCTGATATCTGCTGAAGATGCGTCACACTTTCTGACCATCTCACTCAATCAGATGCGACCTCCGTTTGCCCTCAAAGACATGGATGCGGCCGTAGATCGCATCTGCCGTGCGATCCAGGACAGAGAAAAAATTCTGATCTTTGGCGATTACGACGTAGACGGAATCAGCGCCACTGCCGTGCTGTTTGAATTTTTGCAGGCCACCGGCGCTAACGTAACCACTTATATTCCGCATCGCATTCATGAAGGTTACAGTCTGCATCCCCACCATATAGAAAACTACGCCCTTCCCAACCGGATTCGATTAATTATTACCGCTGATTGCGGATCCGGCAGTACCACCGCCCTTGGTGCTGCTGCCGCATCGGGAATCGATGTTGTTATAACCGATCATCACGAAATTTCAAAAAGGATTCCGCCGGCTGTTGCTGTGCTGAACCCCAAACGGTTGGATTGCACCGCCGGCATGGAAACGCTGGCCGGCGTGGGCGTCGCTTTTGCCCTAGTTATCGCCTTAAGAAAACAGTTGCGCGCTCAGAACTTTTGGAAAGATCGGCCGCAACCCAATCTTAAGCGCTATTGCGACCTGGTTGCTTTAGGGACGATCGGCGATATGGTACCGCTGATTGACGAAAATCGCATATTCGTAAAGACCGGATTGAACCTGATCAATGTGGCGAGTCGACCGGGGATAAATGCACTGCTCGCAGTCGCCAAAATTTCAGGGCAGCCTGTTAATGCAGAAGACGTTGCCTACCGACTTGTTCCTCGCCTGAACGCCGCCGGAAGGATGGACCATGCATCTCAGGCCCTGCATCTGCTGACGACGCAAGACACCAACGAGGCCAACCAGCTCGCGCAAAGACTCAATGAATTAAACCTCCGGCGGCGGGAACTGGAGCAATCCATTCTGGATGCTATATTAGCTGATTTAAAGCATCAACCCGATTTATTAAAGGCACAAACGCTGGTCAGCTGGAATTCCGGTTGGCATCTGGGCGTTTTGGGAATCGTGGCGTCCCGCATGGTAGATGTTCATTATCGCCCGGTGGTGTTAATTGCCGTTCAAAATGAAGTCGGCAAGGGATCCGCCCGGAGTATTCCCGGTCTGGATTTGTATGCCGCTTTGCGGGAATGCCGGCATCTGCTGGAAGATTTTGGCGGCCACGCAATGGCAGCCGGTTTGACCATTCGAATGGAAAATCTAATTGATTTTCAACGGGCGTTCGAAAAAGCCGTTAGCCAAATGGCACATCCTGATGACCACATACGGAAACTGACCATTGACAGCGAGATTTGCTTTGATGACATCTCTGCAAAACTGATGGATGAAATTGAAAGCATCAGCCCTTTTGGCATCCAAAATCCCGAGCCCCTGTTCATGGCACGGAACATCAAGGTGCTGTCATCTCGAATCGTCGGGCAACATCATCGAAAAATGACGCTCACCCAGGACGACCGTCGATCGGCTAAATCCATCAATGCCATCTGTTTCAATGCGGCTAAAAATCTGCTGAGTGCAACGTCATTTGCGCGCCTTGCTTTCCGGCTGCGCTGGAATCGCTGGAATGGCAATAAAAGCATTCAACTGGTCATCGAGGATGCCCAATAAAAGGTATCCCCAAAATGCATCTAACGCCCAATGGCAGTGTTATAAACCGATCCGAAATGCTCGAATACTATCGTGTATGCTCCACTTTTGAATCGGTTTTCGCCTTGCTTTGTTGAACACCTTAATGTTTTAAGATCAGATGTGAAATCCCGCATTCATGCGGGGAACGTGATCTACTATTTTTGAGATCGCTTCC
>JABAHP010007227.1_pt2 | contig 15376 bp, 11 predicted proteins | sample 7062081 | NCBI WGS metagenome assembly JABAHP01 (sample SAMN14534357, study PRJNA622989) | marine sediment metagenome | biome: marine biome [ENVO:00000428]; feature: marine pelagic biome [ENVO:01000023]; material: deep marine sediment [ENVO:00002113] | place: India: Gulf of Kutch | collected...
CGTGGGTGGGAGCGCCGTGTCTGTCGGCGGGATGGGCGTATCGGTGGGCGGCAGTGTCGTCCACGCCGTCGGTGGGGGCGATGTAGCGGTCGGCTCGGTTGATCCGCAGGCGGTGGTCAGCAGCGATACAAGCAAAATCAGCAGGAGTGTTCTGTGATGGGTGGCCATGGTTTTTTCTCACTCTCTTGTCATTAGGAACAACGCCCCGCTGCGGGAGAGCGTTCAGCCGGGCGACCTCAAAGGGCCGCGATTTGACTCGCTGTGCCTTTTATGCTATAATTATCATCAAATTAGACCAGGACTCCGGAAGCTGCTCCAGGAGAGCGGCTCCCAGGGCGTAAAAATGAGGAGTGATAACCAGTGAAAATCAACTTTGCCATGTGGAACAAGGCCCTGCAGGGTGTGCCGCGCATCACCAAGGAGGAATGGGATGACCTGGACCTGGTCTCCCGGTGGCTCATTGCCACCCGCGCCATGGCGCTCGTCCTGTCCTTCTTTTCAGCGACCATTGCTGGCCTTTTGGCCCTGCAGGCCGGAGAATTCAACCTCTGGGTGTGGCTGCTGCTCACCCTCGGCCTGGTCATGGCCCACGGCACCAACAACCTGCTGAACGATTATACCGACTATTCGCGTGGTGTGGACAAGGGCAACTACTTCCGTGCCCAGTACGGCCCGCAGCCCCTTGAGCACGGCTTGCTGACCAAGCGCCAGTTACTTACCTACGCCGCCGTCACCGGCCTGGTCGCGGTCGCAGCCGGTATCCTCCTGATCTGGTACAGGGGGTGGCCTACCGCCATCTTGATGGCTGCTGGAGCTTTTTTTGTCCTGTTCTACACCTACCCGCTCAAGTATATCGGCCTGGGCGAGGTGGCGTTGGCGCTGGTGTGGGGACCGCTCATGGTCGGCGGCGGCTACTATGTCTTTACCGGGGTCTGGGACTGGTATGTGGTGATCGCCGGACTCGCCTACTCCCTGGGGGTCACTGCGGCCCTGATGGGCAAGCACATCGACAAGGTGGAGCCAGACGCTGCCAAGAATATTCGCACTCTGCCCGTTCTCCTGGGTGAACATCGGGCCCGGTACGTCACGCTGGCCCTGATCATCCTGCAGTACATCCTGGTGGCGCTCTTGATGATTGTCGGCTTTTTCACGCCCGTGATGCTGGTAGTGTTCCTGTCGCTGCCCATGTTCTTCCGCATAGTGCTGCCCATGTACCGCCACCCCAGGCCGGCCGAGCGCCCTGACGATTATCCCGCCGACATCTGGCCCCTCTGGTTCGTGGCTTCTGGGTTTGCCTTTTCCCGGCGCTTTGGCGCCCTGTTCCTGTTGGGCTTGATCCTCGACACCATCTTGCGCTTGCTGATCCTGCCGCTGTTCTAGGCTGGACCGATTCGAATAGCTGGAGCCCAAAAGAGAGGGGAAACACCTGCATACCATGTTTCCCCTCTCTTTGCCGCACTCGGTGTCATCGAGGTCCCGTGTGGAATGGATCGAGAATTGTCTTCTCTGGTGTGGGCAGTTCACCTGGCTAGAACGGCATGCGGGGCACAGCTTTACCGCCTTTGTACACCTCCACGATCTTCTTCCGGTCGCGCAGCACCGAGATATCTGCCAGCGGATCGCCCTCCACGATGATCAGGTCGCCCTGCTTGCCTGCCTCTAGCGTGCCGATCTCGTCCTGCAATCCCAGCACCAAGGCGTTATTGCGCGTCGCGCACACGATGGCCTCCATCGGTGAGAGCCCTACCTTGTTTACATAGTTCACCAACTCGTCGGCGTTGGCCCCCATGGGTGACCGTGGATCGCTGAGATAGTCGGTGCCCAGCCCGCAGACGACGCCTGCGGCCAATGCTTTCTTCAAAGATCCGATGTGGGCAGACTGTACGCTCTCGGCTTTGCGCACTGATGCTTCCAACACACCCTCCTGGCGACCGTGGCGCACGATGGCCTCCAGGACCGACATGGTCGGCACCAGCGTCGTCCCTCGTTCCACCATCAGCGCGATCACCTCGTCGTCGAGGTAGACGCCATGGTCCACATTGTCGACCCCTGCCAGGACGGCGTTCTTGATCCCCTGCGTGCCCTGGGCGTGGGTGCCGGTGCGCACACCTGCGTGTTTTGCCTCCTCGACAAAGGCGCGGATCTCGTCCATGCTGTACTGGCAGGTCGTCGGCTTGTCCTTCTCGGACATGACGCCGCCGGTGGTAAAGATCTTGAGCATGTCGGCCCCTTCGCGCAACTGCTCTCGGGCCGCCTTGCGCACCTCGGGCACGCCATCCGCTATCCGCGTGATCTGGGTGCGCCGGTTCCACTCGACCGGCACAAAGTGCATGTCGCCGTGCCCCGCCGTCTGCGAGATCACCATCCCGGATGCCACGATGCGCGGTCCGATCGCGGAGCCTTCCTCGATGGCCCGTTTGACATAGATCGCCAGCATGCCGCCCGCGTCGCGCACGGTCGTAAAGCCGGCATCCAGGCAGCGCCAGGCGTCCATCGCCGCGCGGATGGTGCGCACGTGGGGCTCGTCGATCACCCAGGTCATCTGGTTCAGGCTAGTGATACCGAACAGGTGCACGTGGGCGTCAATCAGGCCCGGCAGGATCGTCTTGCCGGCGACGTCGACCACCTTGGCCGCAGCAGGGATGCCCACTTCATCGGCTGGACCTACTTGGTCGATTTTGCCATCATCGATGGTGATCACAGCATCGATGATCGGCTCTGCGCCGGTGCCATCGATCAACCGGCCGCCCGTCAGAACAACGGGTTGGGCTTCTCTCTCGGACATGGTTCCCTCCCTTCGTGTCGGTGCCGGTCCAGTATAGCACACTGGATAGGCGCCGTCAATCGTATGCGGACTCTGCTGCACCGCTCTCTCAGTTCTCCCGTAGCTATTTTAATATGATTTTCATTTGACAAATTATGATAAATGGGATACAATGATGGTGCTAGTAGGACTTGAAGGCCCTCATCGTACCAGCATCCGCACAGTCTCCAGGGTTCGGAACACCGTTTTGACCTCTACCCGTTATGTTGAAACAGGGGCCACGTCAGGTACAGGGTAGTCGTGAACGCTGCCAAGAGCGCGAGTGATGCGACCGGCCTGTTCCATGGGAAACAGAATGCGACGAGATCGGGGGGAAGTTGCCATGAGACAGATCACACGATCCGAGTTGAAAGCGAAAATCGATAGGTGGGAAAACCTAAAGCTGGTATTCACCTTGGGTGATTGGCAGTATCGCAGTGCCCATATCCCGGGCTCTCTCAACCTTCCCTGTTCCCCCAGCCTGTTCGCCTCAGCGGATGCCCTCAAGGATCTCGATCGGGACGACCAGATCGTGGTCTACTGCTCGAATGAGTCCTGCTTTGCCAGCATCTCTGTCTATCACCTGCTGGAGAAACGGGGATTCAGGAACGTCAGCCGCTATGCCGGCGGGCTCCAGGATTGGAAGCAGGCTGACTATCCGCTAGAGGGTGAAATGGCCTTCGCTCACTGAGCGAGGCGACATTCTCGGAAAGGACTCAACTCAGGCAGCATTGGAGAACCTCATCGCTGGCTCGCTATCTTCTGTCTGGGTTCGGGCAAGGCCATGTCAAGAACACTGTACGACTGTCCCCGCATCTCGCGAAGGATCACGGCTACACTCTTTGCCACCCAGAGCCTGGCCAGGGCAGCATTCATTGCCAGTGGTACCGTCAGCGCGCTGGTTGCCATACAGCTCAGCGGTGCCGCGGCCTGGGCGGGAGTTCCAGCGGCAGTGCTTCAATTGGCGGGAGCCCTTTCCGCGGTGCTTGTCGGCGTGACCACAGAGCGCATCGGGCGACGCTCTGGGTTGGCGATGGGCTTGGCAGTGGGTGTTCTAGGGATGGGCGTGGCAGCGGGCGCAATCATCGCCGATGCTTGGTTGCTCTTCCTGGGTGGTCTGGCGCTCACGGGAGTGGCCTCGGCCGCCGCGCTTCTGGGGCGGTTTGCAGTGGCCGAGGTTCACCCGTCTGCGCGCCGGGGCCGGGCCATTTCCAACGTGGTCATCGGGGGTGCGATAGGGTCAGTGGTAGGTCCGCTGATCATAGGGCCTTCGGGCCGCTGGGCACAGCGTGCCGGGGCGAATGAACTGGCCGGTCCCTTTGTGGCCGCATCGGTAATTCTGGCAGTGGCTGCGATAGCGACCTATGTCTGGCTGAGACCAGACCCCCGCGATGTTGGACGGAAAATGGCAGAGAAGCATCCTGAACCCACGGCTCACCAGGGACCTGCGCGCCCGATTTACCAGATACTTCGCACCCCGGCGGCCTCCGTTGCGGTCTTGGCCATGGCCCTAGGCCAGATGGTGATGGTCATGATGATGGTGGTCACCAGTCCGTATATGATGATGCATCAGCACGACCTGACCGCCATTTCCCTGGTCATCGCCGCCCACACGTTTGGGATGTTTGCTTTCTCTTTCGTACCCGGACGTCTTGCCGATCGTTGGGGACGCGGGTGGGTCATCTTGACCGGTACGGGGCTGCTCGTGCTGGGTTGTGTGCTCGCTCCTCTGTCACCGGGCGTTCTGCCGCTTTCCGCCGGCCTGTTTCTCCTGGGGTTGGGTTGGAGCTTTTGCTTTGTTGGCGGTTCGACCCTGCTGTCCGACCTACTCTCTCCCGCCGAGCGGGCCAAGACTCAGGGGGCAAACGATCTGCTGATCGGCCTGGCCACCGCAGCTGCCAGTTTTGGGAGTGGGCTCATGTTCGCCTTCACCAGCTACACCGTGATGGGGATAGTGGGCATTGCGGTTTCGCTGGTACCCTTGGGATTGACAGGCTGGTGGATGGCAACAGAGCGCAGACCGGCCGCTGTCTGGCTCTAGTTGCGCGCGGAACCGCGGAGTGACCCCGAGGAGGAAAACGGGGCAGGGTTTGGTTCGGTTTGGTGGGCCAGAGAATATGACAGGAGGGAACGGGAAAATGTCAGGATGCCAACACGTTGATCAGATTCAGGATGTGAAGCCCAACGCACAGGGTTGCGAAGTGTGTCTAAGGACCGGTGGCTGGTGGGTGAATCTGCGGCTATGTCTCACCTGCGGGCGTGTGGGCTGCTGCGACGACTCGCCCGGGAAACACGCCACCCAGCACTTTCACGAGACCGGTCATCCCGTCATCCAGCTTGGGATCGAGGGGGGCGAGGATCTTTGGTGCTATGTAGACCAGGTCGCTTTCACCAGGTGACAAAGCCTCAAGCAAGCCTGATCGCTTTTCGATATTGGTGGGTATGCCTACCGGACGGCCCATAGATGGCATGGTGCCTGAGGAAAGAGGGAAAAGACGATGAAAAAACTAGCCACGAGCAATCTGCCCATGATAGAGGAAGAAGAGGCCACCGACGATGTGGCCCGCGTGTTTGCTGAGGTCAAGCGCGAGATGCAGATCCCGTATGTCCCCAACTGGGGCAAGGCCCTGGCCGTGTCGCCTGCAGCCCTGGCCACTCACTGGGACTTCCAGCGCAGCTTCTATCAGCGGACTACACTCCCACGCACGCTGACTGCCATGATCCTGTATACCGTTGCCGAGACAGGCAAATGCAGATATTGCAGCGCTCTCAACGAAATGTACTGCCGCACCATGGGGATTGATGGGGAAACGCTTAGCGCGTTGGTCAAGGACCTGGGCAACGTATCGCCCGAGCGGATCCGGGCCATCATTGCATTCGCCCTGAAGGCTGCCAGGCATGCGCAGGAAATGGAGAGGGAGGACTTTGACCGGCTGCGAGAGCAAGGCGTCACCGACGAGGAGATCATGGAGATCCTTCTCGTCGCAGCCATGAGCAGATACACCAATACACTGTCCGATGCACTCCAGATCGATGTCGACTCGGCAGTCACCGACACGCTGGAAAGCTTGAGATGACGATGGAACCCGACAGCGAACGTCTACAGGCGGCACGCCATGCGATGCTCTCCGAAGTGGTGTTGCTCCTTTCCGAGACGGCAGATTTCCAGAGCTTGCTGAAGCAGTTTATCGGCAAGGTCAAGTGGGTTCTTGACTTTGATCGCTGCACCTTGGCGCTCCTCAACAACGATACCCAACGCTATGAACTCCAGACTTTGTTCGAGACCCGGCGGGATTTACCCAGCGAGCCGTCAATAGCATATCCCCTGGAGAACGGAATCCCTGGTGCCGTGATGCGCAGCCGGCAAGTGCACCTTACTACCGATCTGGCTGCCGCTCGGGACGAGATCCCGCTCCCAACCGATCCAGCCCTGTGGGACGGGTCGCTGACCACCGTCCTGTCCCTACCGCTCCAAGCCTACGGCAAAGTGATAGGCGCTCTTACCTTTGCCGCAAGCAAGTCTGAAGCCTACGGCCGTGACGATGTCAAGACTGCAACCTCACTCGCCACCCACCTGGCCTTGGCCATCGATCGCTGGCAGCAGACCCAGCAGCTACAGCAGGTCAATGCCGAGCTGGCACGCCTGGCCTCCTTTCCTACTCTGAACCCGGCAGCCATCATTGAGGTGGACAATGATGGCTCAGTTCACTATATGAACCCTGCTGCAATCGAGCAGTGTCCCGAGTGCCTGGACGAAGGATTTGAATCCCCGCTGCTGAAAGACCTGCCTTCAATCGCCGCCACGCTTCACGAGGATGGAGGGGGCTCTCACATTCGTCAGATGAAGAGCGGCAGCAAATGGTACCAACAGGTGATACACCTCGTCCCGGGAAGCGACCGGATACGCAGCTTTGTCATAGACATCACCGAGCGTATGCGCGCGGAAGAAGCGCTGCGGCAGCAGAACGAGTACCTTGCGGCGTTGCACGCGACTACCCTGGGGTTGCTCGGCCGCCTGGATTTGAGCGAACTGCTGCAGGATATCGTCAGCCGGGCCGGGCAGCTCCTGGACACACCCCACGGCTTCATGTTCCTGCTCGAACCTGGTGAAGACGAATTCGAACAGAAGGTGGGGCTCGGCGTTTTTGCCGAGACACTCGGCGTTCGCCTGAAGCGAGATGAAGGGCCGTTGGCCCGCGCCTGGATGATGGGCGAGACTATGATAGTGCCTGACTATGACGCCCACGAGGCCCGGGCGCGAATCTATGGACGCAACCGGATCAAGTCCGTGGTTGCGGTTCCCCTGTTCTCCGGTGACGAGGTCGTGGGCACCATAGGTATGGCCTTTGGCGCCGGATCCGATCGAGCGTTCGGAGATGCCGAAGTGGAGCTTCTGACCCGCTTTGCCCAACTGGCATCTCTGGCTCTAGACAACGCCCGGCTGTTTGCCTTGACCCAGGAGGCGAGGGCGGAGGCAGTGGAGGCCAATGAAGCTAAAAGCGCCTTCCTGGCCACCATGAGCCACGAGATCCGCACTCCAATGAATGCTATCATTGGCATGACCAGCCTGCTGCTGGACACCGACCTGGATGCGGAGCAGAGCGAGTTCGCCGAAACCATCCGCGCCAGCGGCGAGGCCCTGCTGACCATCATCAATGACATCCTCGATTTCTCCAAGATCGAGGCGGACAGGCTCGAGTTGGAGAGCCAACCTTTTGACCTGCGCGCCTGCGTGGAAAGTTCCCTCGACCTGCTGGCCACTAGTGCGGCGGAAAAGGGCCTGGATCTGGCCTATCAGATCGCGCCGGAAACCCCTGAGGCCATCGTCGGTGACATCACACGCCTGCGCCAGGTTCTTGTGAATCTGCTGAGCAATGCCGTCAAGTTCACCGAACAGGGTGAGGTCGTGCTCACCCTGTCCAGCGAGTCACTGTCCAGTTTCGGACCCGATGCGACGCCCGATACCCAGCGGTTGCACTTTGCCATCAGCGACACCGGCATCGGGATCCCGCCGGAGCGGATGGACCGCCTCTTCCAGTCGTTCAGCCAGGTTGATGCCTCGACCACGCGTCGCTACGGTGGTACGGGATTGGGCTTGGCCATCAGCAAACGGCTGAGTGAGATGATGGACGGCGCCATGTGGGCCGAGAGTGAGCCGGGGCAGGGCTCCACCTTTCACTTCACCATCCGCGCCAGGCCCGCCCCGGCCCCGGCCCGCGCCTATCTCGACGACATCCAGCCTGCACTCCAGGGAGGGCGCGTGCTTATCGTCGATGACAACGCCACTAATCGCCGCATCCTGAAGCGGCAGATGGAGCTATGGCAGATGCTCCCCAGGGCGGCGGCTTCACCTACCGAAGCGCTGAGCTGGCTCAGACAGGGCGAGTCTTTCGACATCGCCATCCTCGACATGCAGATGCCCGGGATGGATGGTCTGACCTTTGCCCGCGAGATCCGCAAGCTTTCCGGGGATAACTCGTCCCTCCCGCTCGTCATGCTCACCTCTCTGGGGCGCAGCGAGGTCAAGGGGGATGAGGACCTCTTTGCCGCTTTTCTCACCAAGCCCATCAAACCATCGTCCCTGTTTGATGCATTAGTCAGCATCTTTACTGGGCGGCTCACGCGCATTGTGGACAGAGAGGACAAAGGGGTATCCGGCTTTGATGCCCAGATGGGAGAGCAGTGGCCCTTGCACATACTGCTGGCCGAAGACAATGCGACCAATCAGAAACTTGCGTTGCGTCTTTTGGCACGCATGGGGTACCATGCCGACCTGGCGGCCAACGGGCTAGAGGCACTGCAAGCCCTTGAGCGACAGCCCTATGACGTGGTGCTGATGGATGTGCAGATGCCGGAAATGGATGGACTGGCGGCGACGCGCGCGTTGCGCCGCATGCTGCCCGAGTCACGCCAGCCCCGCGTGATCGCCATGACCGCAAACGCCATGCAGGGCGATCGCGAAATGTGCCTGGCGGCTGGGATGAACGACTATGTCAGCAAGCCCATTCGCGTCGACGAACTGGTCGCGGCCCTGCGCAGGAGCAGACCCCTGGCATCTGGGCAGGAGGCGCAGGTAGCTGCAGACCTGCCCCAGGGTTCAGTGGAAATCGCTTCAGCAGAGACTGTCCAGGGGCAGCTGGAGGAGATGGGTCCAACGTCATCCGGCGCGCTTGGCCCAGTATCTGATGCCGCCGCGCTCGACCCCCAGGCCCTGGACAACCTGCTTGCGATGCTGGGCGGCGAGTTTGCCTACCTCGTGGAGCTTATTGATGCTTTTCTCGAGGAGGCTCCCCAACTCCTGGACGAACTCGATCGATCGGTACAGGGCCGAGATGCGGCCGGGGTGCGCCGCGTGGCTCACAGCCTCAAGTCGAACGGGGCCGACTTTGGGGCCACTGCCTTCTCCACCCTGTGCAAAGAGCTGGAGATGGTGGGCAAATCGGGCGTGCTCAACGGGGTTGCCAGCCTCGTGACCCAGGTTGATGCTGAGTATGGTAGAGTAGAAGTGGCCCTGGAGGCCGTACGGCGCGAGGGCAGGATTCCGGATTGGTAGAGGGAGTACGATATGGCAGCCAAGGAACAGGGCAACATACTGGTAGTAGATGACAACCGTATGAATCGCATCAAGCTCTCCCGCAGCTTGGAGCAGGAAGGCCACGCCGTCCATCTAGCTGAGGGTGGCGAGCAAGCACTTGACATGTTGGCGGCTCATTGGTTTGACGTGGTCCTCCTCGACATTCTCATGCCTGGGATGGATGGTTTTCAACTGCTGGAAGCGATCAAGCTCGATCCCGGGCTGCGAGACATCCCGGTCATAGTCATTTCGGCTTTGGATGAGATAGAAAGCGCCGTACGCTGCATCGAGATGGGTGCCGAGGATTACCTGCCCAAGCCCTTCAACCCGGTGCTGCTGCGGGCGCGCTTGAATGCCAGCCTCCAGAAAAAGAAGCTGCGCGACCTGGAAAAAGTGTATCTGCAACAAGAGGTCATGCTCCGCCAGAGTGAGAAGCTGGCTACACTGGGCAAGCTCAGCGCAGGCATGGCCCACGAGCTGAACAATCCCGCGGCGGCAGCCCAGCGCGGGGCCGCCCAATTGCAGACAACCTTCTCCCATCTGCAGCAGACGCATCTGAATCTGGGCGATCTGAACCTCGATGACTCGCAGTTGGAGTCGCTACTGGTGCTCGACGCCCTGGCCCGAGAGAGGGCCAAAGAGCCGGCGGACATGGATTCACTGCAACGCAGCGACCGAGAGTACGAGGTGGAAGCCTGGTTGGAGGAACGCGATGTCGAGAACGCCTGGAAGGTGGCGCCTACCCTGGTCAATCTTGGATACGACTGCGATGCACTCAATACGCTGGTAGAGAGTTTCGACCATGCCCAATTCTGCGCCGTGATCGCGTGGCTAAGCGACACCCATATTATTTACAGCCTCCTGGAGGAGATTGGTCAGGGCGCGGGCCGCATTGCAGAGATTGTTCGGGCTTTGAAGGACTATACCTATTTGGACCAGGCGCCCGTTCAGACAGTGGATATCCACGAGGGACTGGACAGTACGCTGGTCATCCTGCGTAGTAAGCTTAGGGATGGGATCACGGTCCGTCGCGAGTATGACCCCGATCTCCCCCAGATTCAGGCCCTCGGCAGCGAGTTGAACCAGGTCTGGACCAATATGATCGACAACGCAATCGGGGCTACGAACGGAGACGGCATCATTACCCTGCGCACGCGGCACGATGACCTGTGGGTGATCGTAGAGATCGAAGATAATGGTTCGGGCATCCCGGAGGATATCATTCCGACCCTGTTTGAGCCATTCTCCACCACCAAGCCTCCCGGTGAGGGGACCGGCCTGGGACTGAATATCAGCCACAACATTGTTGTGCAAAAGCACCAAGGGAGGATTGACGTGCACTCGCGCCCCGGCAAAACCCGCTTTGAGGTGCGACTTCCTCTTGATTGCAAGCCGGTCGAGCTGTAGTATGTAGACTGGAGGAAACGCCATGGCCAAACCAATCATTCTCACCGTGGACGATGAGCCGCAGGTCCTCAATGCGGTTGAGCGCGACCTGCGCCGCCACTATCGCGGCGACTATCGCATCGTCAAGGCCACTTCGGGGGTAGAGGCGCTGGATGCGGTCCGCGAACTCAAACGCCGTAATGCGCCGGTCGCCCTCTTCCTGGCCGACCAACGCATGCCGGTCATGAGCGGCACTGAATTCCTGACCGAGGCACGCAAGCTCTATCCCGAGGCCCGAAAGGTGCTGCTCACCGCCTATGCCGACACTGAGGCCGCCATCGACAGCATCAACTCCATCGGGTTGGACTTCTACCTCATGAAACCGTGGGATCCCCCTGAGCAGGTCCTCTATCCGGCGCTGGATGATCTGTTGAGCGATTGGCAGGCGACCGTCCCGCTGCCCTACGAGGGCATTCGGGTGGCAGGTACGCTTTGGTCGCCCAGTTGCCACCGGGCCAAGGACTTTTTGGCCCGCAACCGGATTCCCTACCAATGGCTGGATATCGAAAAGGATGCGGAGGCTGCAGAGCTGGCCGCGGCTGCCAGTCCCAAGCGGCACCGCCTCCCGGTCGTATTCTTCCCCGACGGGGACGTGCTGGTCGAGCCCGACAATCTGTCCCTCGCCAACAAGTGTGGTCTGCAGACCCAGGCTGCCGAGCCATTCTACGATGTGATCATTGTCGGTGCCGGCCCGGCAGGCCTCGGTGCGGCCGTCTATGGGGCATCTGAGGGGTTACGCACACTGATGATTGATAAGGAGGCAACCGGTGGACAGGCGGGCACCAGCTCGCGCATCGAGAACTATCTCGGCTTTCCCAAGGGCCTGAGTGGGGCCGATCTGGCCCGGCGGGCTACTGCCCAGGCCCAGCGCCTCGGCGCCGAGATCCTGACTGCCCAGGAAGTGACCGGCGTGCGGGTGGAGGATCCATATCGCTTCGTGACCCTGAGTGATGGGACGGAGCTGGCCTGCCGTGCCCTCGTGCTGGCGACGGGCGTCACGGTGCGCAAACTCGATGTGCCTGGCGTACACGCCCTGACCGGTGCCGGGATCTACTACGGAGCCGCGCTGACCGAGGCCGCCTACTACCGGGGCGAGCAGGTGTTCGTCGTCGGTGGGGCCAACTCGGCCGGTCAGGGTGCCATGTTCTTCTCCCGGTACGCGAGCAAGGTGACCATGCTGGTGCGCGGGAGTTCGCTCGAGCGGAGCATGTCCCAGTACCTCATCGACCAAATAGAGGCGATGGAGAACATCGAGGTGCGGGTGCTGACAGAGGTCGTCGAGGCCATTGGCGAGGACCGGCTCGAGGCCGTAACCATAGTGGACAAGGACACCGGTCTCCCTGAGACGCTCCCCGCGGCTGCCATGTTCCTCTTCATCGGGGCCGTTCCCCATAGTGGTCTCGTGGCCGGCGTGGTGGAGCGTAACAATGCCGGCTTTGTCGTCACCGGCTCAGACCTGACCCACAACGGCCATCGCCCCAAGAACTGGAAGCTCAAGCGAGACCCATATTTCCTCGAGACCAGTGTGCCGGGCATCTTTGCCGCGGGCGACATCCGCCACGGCTCGGTTCGGCGCGTGGCTTCCGCTGTGGGCCAGGGCGCCATTGCCATCAGCCTCATCCACCAGTACCTGAAGACGGTGTAGCGTTTACGGGCATACATAGCCTCATTGCGCCTCTTGCATGTTCCGGTTCTCTCGGGTAGAATGGTGATGGTAGATCGATCTCACCGGCAATCGTTTGTCAGGGTATGGCTTCCTTGACTAACTAGTGCCATCGCGACAGACGGTGGAGCATGTAGCGTGGAACTGAGGCAGGGTACAGGGACTCTGGTCGGTGCCGCATTCGAGTTGTTCAACGAACTGGTATCGAGCGGCAGGCGGACCGCACTGATTGCGTACTCTACTTGCTGATCGTCTGCCTCCAGAATGTACCGGCTGTCCTGGCTCTCACCTGGGCATATCCGCCGTCAGCGTCCACCCGCCATCCCAGTCTCTCGATTTCTCGTAGCGCCATTCCCCATGCAGGCTCTTTTCGTTGTCTGCCACTACAAAATACCCCACGCCTCGATTGCCCACCCTGGCACGCCTGTAGGGTTTGCCTCTGGCCCCCTCCCACCACCGGAACTCCAGCCTGTTGCCTTCCAGGGTGCCTTCCAGTTCACCATCCTGGTGTTGATACGTGCCCCAGACCTTGTTACCTTCCTGCTGCAGGTCCACCATGCCGAAATTGGAGAACCACCTGCCTGCCACGTAGGGGCCGGTCTTCTCAACGAGGGCCCACTCGCCGTCTAGGGTCTCCTCTCCCTCGATCCGCCACTTGCCCTCCAGGCTCCGCCCGTCCTCTGCCACGACGAAATAGCCGTCGCCCCGCTGATTCTCCGCGGCGCTCTCGTAGGGCTGACCCGCGGCTCCCTCCCACCACTGGAAGTCCAGCCTGTTGCCTTCCAGGGTTCCTTCCAGTTGTCCGTCCTTGAACGCGTACGTGCCCCAAACCCTGCTACCTTCCTGCTGCAGCTCGACCGGCCCAAAATTGCCGCGCCATGTCCCGTTGAGCATGAACTCACCTTCGGCGCTTATCCGTGGGATAGGGGAGGCCTGGGGTGCTTCGGTCGGCCCCCTTCCGCATCCAGTGACCAAAAGCAAGATCGATGCCAGGATGCACATTGATAGCGGCTCCACCAGGCTCTTCATTCCACGGACTCCTTTTGCGGTTCCGGTACGTCCCAGATTAGAACGCACACAGGCTGCGCCGGTCTATGCGGCAATGGGACAAGCACAAAGCCAGCCCCTTTTGCTACGGTGCCCAGGAAGGTTGCATGTCATCGTGCTGGCTGCTGGTCAGATTCCGTTGCCCGCTGCCATCGGCCTCCATAACAAAGATATCCTGGTTGCCATAACGGTTCGACATAAAGGCGATGCGCAGCCCATCTGGAGACCAGGAGGGCCAGGAGTCATCGCCTCTGCTGCTCGTCAAGCAGGTTTGCTCACTGCCATCGGTTTTCATCATACAGATCCGGTAGTAGGTGTCGCGGGTCGGGACCTCATGGCGGTCGCTGGTGAAGGCGATCCGGGCTCCATCCGGTGACCAGGCAGGCCGCCAGTCTGCAGCCGGGTCGTTTGTCAAGTTGGTCAGCTCCTTGCCTCCGGGGTCCATGGCATAGATCTCGATGTTGCCATCCCGGTCAGACGAGAAGGCGATGCGCGTCCCATCCGGCGACCAAGCAGGGGAAGAGTCATTGGCCGGGCTTTTGGTCAGATTGATCTGATCGCTGCCGTCGGCGTTCATGACATAGATCTCGCGATTGCCGTCGCGCTCCGACTGGAAAGCGATGCGGGCTCCGTCTGGCGACCAGGTGGGGTGTTGGTCATCAGCCGGGTGGTTGGTCAGATTGCTCTGTCCGCTGCCATCCGCTTCCATCACATAGATATCCCAATGTCCATCCCGCTTGGACGAAAAGGCGATACGCGTCCCATCCAGTGACCATGCCGCATGCTGGCTACTGGCCGAACGCTTTGTCAGCCGGGTCTGCTTGCTGCCGTCGGTGTTCATCGTATGGATCGCGTACGCATCGCCGCTCCTGGACGTGAAGCTGATCCGCCCGTCTGGAGTCGAGTTCTGGTCGGAGGGCTGGCAAGCAACCAACAACGCGCCGAGCAACAGGCAAGCCAGGGTGATGTAGGTCAGTTTCGCCATGCTCAGACTCTCCTTGTGTCCCAGGGCTGCTTCCGGCCGGAATCCCCTGCGCACAGTCCTTCAGCCGGGGTCGCTGGTCGAGCCGGTGCTGTCTTAAACTCTGCATTGCCAGCCGCTCACGTTCCTGTGGATGCTGGGGGGTTGGGTATCGGCTGTGATGTTGGATTGCGCGGTGCAACGGGCTCTGTGCGGTCATTATAGCAGAGGGTAGCAGGAAAGGCAACGTGTATGCTGGCTACACGTGAACCGGTCATTGAGCCCCGAAATCGCTCGCCGCGGCAGCGTGCCATGGCCGGTTGGGGTTGCTCGATGGACATAGATCAAGAAAGGGTCCGCGGTCTGCCAAACTGCGGACCCTTTGATCGTTCCTGTCTAGGCCAGCTAGAAGATGATGGCGAACCAGACCATGACCAGCCCAAAGATCAGGATGCTCAGCGCGGTGATGACAAGGATGGGCGCCACCACCGCCACAATCGACCGCCCCGCATCGAGGCCCGTCACCACCGACGTCGCCTTCATATAGACCACAATGCTCCAGACTGTCCCGACGAGGGCCAGCAGGATGCCAAGGCAGGGGATTGGCTGCAGGATGGCTAGCAGCCCCGGCACGATATAGACCGCTACCGTACCCAGGAACACCGGCAGCTTTGCCTTGCCCCCCAGCAGCCTGACCGCGATCAGTACCAGGGCCCCGTAGAACAGCCAGCCGCCGATGGCAGCCACCGACCGGGCAAGCCACCCGCCTACAGCATTCAAGAAACCGACGATGCCCTGGGGCAGCGGCGCCTCGATCTCAGACAACTCGCGCATCATGGGGAACATGACGTCCATCATGCCTTCCCAGAATTTGCGGAACTC
>JABAHP010001809.1_pt2 | contig 15356 bp, 15 predicted proteins | sample 7062081 | NCBI WGS metagenome assembly JABAHP01 (sample SAMN14534357, study PRJNA622989) | marine sediment metagenome | biome: marine biome [ENVO:00000428]; feature: marine pelagic biome [ENVO:01000023]; material: deep marine sediment [ENVO:00002113] | place: India: Gulf of Kutch | collected...
TAGCCTACGGGCTCCGCATCGGCGGCATCACCGACCGGAAGACCCTGGACGCCATCGTCGAGCGCTCCCTCAGGGACGCCGCCATCTGGGACGAGGTCTCGGACCGGCTGGGCGACAGCGCCATGGGCCTGTCGGGCGGGCAGCAGCAGAGGCTGTGCATCGCCAGGTCCCTGGCCGTGGAGCCGAGGGTCATACTGATGGACGAGCCCTGCTCCGCCCTGGACCCCATCGCCACGGGCAAGATCGAGGACCTGATCTACGAGCTGAAGAAGAAGTACACCATCGTCATCGTCACCCACAACATGCAGCAGGCGGCCAGGGTAGCCGACAACACCGGCTTCTTCTACCTGGGGGAGCTGATAGAGTACGGTGACACGACCCGGATGTTCGAGAACCCCCAAGAGGACCTGACCGAAAGGTACATCACCGGGAGATTCGGGTAGGTGATGACGATGACGAAGGAGAAGTTCCACGAGGGCCTCGACGGGATTGTCAATGACATCCAAGAGATGGGCGTGCTCGCCCTGGACATGCTGACGGACGCCGTCAAGGCGTTCAAGGAGCAGGACGTGAAGCTGGCTGAGTCCGTCTATAACAGGAAGGACCCGTTGGACAATTACGACAGGGATATAGAGGAGCGGGCCCTCCGCCTCCTCACCCTCCACCAGCCCATGGCCGGTGACCTGCGCACCATCGCCACCATCCTCAAGATGGACACCTACCTCAACCGCATAGGCCGATACGGTAAGGCCATCGCCAAGGACGCCATCGCGATGGCGGACAAACCCCACGTGGCAAAGCTGGTCCTAATTCCACGGCAGGCCAAGCTGGTGAGGGGCATGATCGAGGACGCCCTCCGCTCATTCGCCGAGGATGACCTCTCGTACATCGAGGACATCGCCGATAGGGACGATGAGGTGGACGCCATCTGGGACTCGGTCTTCCGCGAGTCCATCACCTACATGATGGAGGACGCGAAGAAGATCACGCCCTTCACCCACTACCTGATGGTGTCCCGCCACCTGGAGCGCTGCGGCGACCACGCTTGCAAGATCGCCGAGAAGGTCCACTACAAGGTGACGGGCGAGCACATCGAGATAAAGTGAGGCCCGGTGGACCCGGCTATTTCACGACGGAGCTACCTACGAGCTGGGGTTCTCCATCAACCGGTTCATAACCTCGTGGGCGTCCACGATGGGGCTGATCTCCGCGTGGGCTATCTTCAGCGTTGGGTCCATCATCTTGGAGATGCTCTCGGCCGAATCCGACTCGACCACCATGTACATCGTGTGGGCGATGTTGTTGGAGTAAAGGCTATGGACGGTAACGCCCAGCTCGTCGGCGATGCTGAGCATCTTGCCGAAGGTGGCCTTTATCCTCTCGGGGTCGTCGGAAGGGCAGGTCTCGGGGGTGTGCACATGGGTCACGTGGAACAACACTTGTATTCCTCCACCGCCCTCGAGGGATGTTCCCTATTAACCTCTATCCCCGCATTTGGTGCACAAATCCTTTTATCACCAAGAAATGAGTTGAGATTAATAACACTTCTAAAAATGTTAATAACATAATTTTAATCGGGGGAAGGGGAAAGGGTCATTGATGGGCAAGGACATCCCTGCATGACGGTCAGTGGAACGATGCAAGGAGCGCGCGTGGACCCCGAGAGGCACCGGCGGATCAATGAGGGCAGGGAGGGCGATGGCCCCGTCATCTACTGGATGTCCCGCGACCAGCGGGCCCATGACAACTGGGCCCTACTGCATGCCCAGGACCTGGCCCTGGCCAGGGAGCGACCGCTGGTCGTCGCCTTCTGCCTCGCCCCCGCGTTCCTGGGCGCGGCGGTCAGGCAGTACGCCTTCATGCTGAGGGGCCTCCGAGAGACGGCCGAGGCCCTCCGGGACCACAACGTCGCCTTCAAGCTCCTCCGGGGTGGGCCGGGCGAGGAGGTGGCGGCCCTCGCCGACGAGGTGGACGCCCTGCACGTGGTGACCGACGCCGACCCGCTGGGCATCAAGGTGGCATGGAGGGAGGACATGGTCGCCGCCACCGGGCGCCCCGTCACCGTGGTGGACGCCCACAACGTGGTACCGGTATGGGTCGCCTCGGACAAGCGGGATTGGGCCGCCTACACCATCCGTCCCAAGATACACCGCCAGCTCCCCCGCTTCCTCACCGACCTCCCGACCCTCCTCGAGCACCCCCTCTCCTGGGACGATGGCGAGGAGGAGGTGGATCCCACATCGCTCCTCGGCTCCCTGGACCTGGACACCTCGGTCCCGGAGGTCGACCGCCCGTCACCTGGGCCCAGGGCGGGAACCGAGACGCTCTCCGGGTTCATCGACCAGCGACTGGACGCCTACGACGAGGCCCGGAACGACCCCTCCGTAGACGGCACCTCGCGCCTCTCCCCGTACCTCCACTTCGGGCAGCTCTCCCCCCAGCGGGCCGCCTGGGAGGCGCAGCAGGCGGACCTGGGCGGCACCGAGGCGTTCATCGAGGAGGCGGTGGTCCGCCGCGAGCTGGCCGACAACTTCTGCCACTACGAGCCACGATACGCCTCCACCGGGGCCTTCCCCGACTGGGCCAGGACGACCCTGGAGGACCACCTGGCCGACCCGAGGGAGCGCATCTACGACCCGGAGGAGCTGGAGGAGGGCCGCACCGACGACGAGCTCTGGAACGCCGCCCAGCGCCAGATGGTCAGCACGGGATGGATGCACGGCTACATGCGGATGTACTGGGCCAAGCGCCTTCTGGTGTGGACCCCCACCCCCGAGGACGCCATGGCCATCGCCATCCGCCTCAATGACAGGTACCAGCTGGACGGCCGGGACCCGAACGGGTACACCGGCATCGCGTGGAGCATCGGAGGCGTCCACGACCGCGCATGGGGGCCCCGTCCCGTCTTCGGAAAGGTCCGCTCCATGAGCCCCACCGCGACTCCACGCAAGTTCGACTCGCGCACGTACGTCGACCGCTTCAGCAGGTAACGTATAAGTCCCGGCAGGCCCCTATTATCTGATACCATGGGGAACGAGGAGGAGGCGAAGGCCGAGGTGGAACCCAAGCCCGCGCCCAAGCCCGCGCCGGCACCGAAGACGTGCTCGTACACCAAGCAGGACGGCGACACCTGCAAGGAGAAGGCGTTGGCGGACAGCAGCTCGGGCCTGTGCCAGTTCCACGAGCCGGTGGCGGCCAAGGACGGCGCCGCGGCAACAAGGGAGTTCCTGAAGCGGGTGGACGAGGGCGAGCACGACTTCGAGGGCTACCAGCTGGAGGACGCTGACCTCTCGGGCAAGGTGTTCCACTCGGACATGGTGTTCCGGGGTGCGGTGTTCACCGGCGAGACCTCCTTCCGCGAGTCCAACTTCACCGAGTACGCCTTCTTCCAGGAGGCGGAGTTCAAGGGCGGGGTGGACATGGGGTCCGCCCGATTCTCCAACGACGTGTCCTTCGAGGGCACCACCTTCAGAGGGGAAGCGTCGTTCGAGGACACCCAGTTCGACAAGGGCTCCTACTGGGTGAAGGCCAGCTTCAAGAAGGACACCTCCTTCAAGGAGGCCACCTTCGGCGAGGAGGCCCGCTTCGAGGAGGTGGCCCTCGGCCCCACCACCAGCTTCGCCCACGCCAAGTTCTTCGGAGACGTCCACTTCGACGACCTCCGAGTGGAGGGCGACGTCTACCTCGGCTTCGCCGAGTTCCTGAAGTACGCCTTCCTCATGGAGGCCGAGTGCCAGGGCGAGGCGGACTTCAGCTTCGCCGAGTTCATGAACTACGCGGACTTCACCAGGTCCAAGTGGAAGGACCTGAACATGACCGATGCGGTCTTCGAGCGCCGGGGCTGCTTCGACGGCGCCGTCATAGAGAGCGGTACCTTCGAGGACGCGGAGCTGCGCCACGTCACCTTCCGCGACGTGGACATGGCCAACGTGTTCACCACCGGCGCCTCCCTGGAGGAGGCCTACATGTCCCAGGCCCGATGGGGGACCCCCGTGCGAGGTCCCCTGGGAAAGAAGCTGGTGGTACGCGAGGAGACGCTGGCCCTCGAGGAGGGGACCCGGGAGGCCCTCATCCGCGCAGAGGCGGCCCACCGTAACCTGAAGGAGTCTTACAAGAACGAGGGCGACTACAGCACCGCGGGGGAGTTCTTCATCCGGGAGATGGACATCAGGACGAGGGTGGCCCTGATGGACCGGGAGTACGGCTACTGGGTGATGAGCAAGGTGATCTCGGGCCTCTGCGGCTACGGCGAGCGCCCCACCCGGGTCATATTCTGGTGGTTCGCCTTCACCTTCACCTTCGCCGTCATCTACTTCGCTGGCCACCTCATCGAGTACTCCGACGGAGTTACGGAGATCGACTTCGGCACCCTGGGCGGCTTCCTTACGTGCTTCTACTTCTCCGTGGTCACCTTCACCACCCTCGGCTTCGGGGACATCAGCCCCGTCACCGACCTGGGACGCGGGGTGGCCAGCGTGGAGGCCTTCACCGGCGCCTTCATGATAGCCCTGTTCGTGCTGGTCTTCGGCCGGAAGATGATCCGGTGAGCCCACCCGTTGCAGGGTCAACCTTGAAATAGGCGTCTCCCCCGTTATCCACCATGGTCAAGAAGGCCAAGTACACCGTGGTCCGGGAACTGGGCCGCGTGGAGATACGCCGCTACGAGCCCATGGTCATAGCTAAGGTGGCCAGCTACCGCGGCTCCGGCTTCGGCCTGCTCTTCCGGTACATCACCGGCGAGAACCGTGAGGCCTCCAAGGTGGCCATGACCGCCCCCGTCATCAGCGAGCGCGCGGACGCGCCTGGGGGCGAGCGCATCGCCATGACGGCCCCCGTCTACACCCAGGAGGACTCCATGGCCTTCGTCATGCCCGAGGGGTACACGATGGATACCACACCCGTCCCCGGCGACGAGCGGGTGACCATCGAGGAGGTGCCCGAGCGGCACGTGGCGGCCCTCCGCTTCTCCGGCCGTTGGACGGATGCGGCCTTCGAGAAGCGCTCGGCCCAGCTCGTAGAGGCGCTGGAGCGCGCGGGGATCGGGACGGTCGGCACCGTCTTCTCCATGCTGTACAACCCCCCCTTCACCCCTCCGTTCCTGCGCAGGAACGAGGTCGCGATAGAGATAATCGTGGAGTAAAGGTTAAGGGCCCTGACCGATAATTGCATCCCATGGGGTCCCGTGTGGAGGTCACTCCCCTCACCGACATCGACGTGAGGGCGCTCGCTGAGGTGCAGTCGGACCACGACTGCTTCCTCTCTATCTACCTTCCCACCGGCTCTCCCCTGGACATCGAGACCAACCGCGACTTCCTCCACGACCGGGTCGAGGCGATATGGAAGGCCCTGGACGGCGAGGTGGAGCGGGAGTTCGAGGAGACCTGGTCCAGCCTGGGCGAGGGTCTCCACCGGGAGGCAGTGGCTGGCGAGAAGGGGCGGGTGGTGTTCGTGTCCGCCTGCGAGGACTTCCTCGAGGCGTACCGCCTCCCGGTCAAGGTGGAGCGGAGGATGGTGCTGGACAACTCCCCCTACATCCTTCCCCTCACCCGGCTCCTGGACGACCACGAGGACTACGGCCTGGTCCTGATGGACTCACAGGAGGCCACCTTCTACACCGTCCGTTCCGACATCATGAGGCCCACGGAGTCCACCAGCGTGGACCTGATGAACCGCCACAAGAAGGGCGGGATGAGCCAGAAGCGCTTCAACCGTCTTCGCCGCGGACAGGTGGAGGAGTTCATAGACCAGATCATCGACGACCTGGACGAGGTGGACCTGGGCGCCATGAGGGGGTTCGTCGTCGCCGGGCCCGGGGAGGCGAAGGCCCACCTGGTGGACGCGCTACCGCCCCGCTACTCCGGCATGGTGCTGGGGACGGTGGACACCGACATCGACGTGCGCCACGCAGAGCTCCTCGCCCACGCCAACGACCTGGCGATGGCCGACGAGGTCTCCGACGAGGCGGCGGCGGTGGAGGCCCTACGTCGCGCCATATTCAAGGACGAGATGGCGGCGGTGGGCTTGGAGGAGGCCCGCACCGCCCTGGCCCTGGGCAGGGTGGCCACACTGCTCTTGGAGGACGACCTGGACGTTAGGGGCTGGATCTGCGAGACGTGCAAGGCCTTCGCCGAGGCGCCAGGGAAGTGCCCCCGGTGCGGCGGGAGCGTCTCGGGGGCCGACCTGGTCAACGAGCTGGTGGAGATGGCCCAGAGGACGGCCGCCGAGGTCCAGCACGTGAAGGCCTCGCCCTTCCTGGAGGCCATCGGCGGCGTGGGCGCCGTGCTCCGCTACTGACCTACGTGAACTCCTTCTCGCGGAACAGGTAGGCCCCTATCGCGAATACAACCACCGACAGGATGACCAGGATCCAAGCGGCATCGGATACAGTGTGGCCGTTGTAAAGCGAGATATCCCCTATTGGTATCCAGTGGGAACCCAACGACCTGATGTAGTGCTTGATCGAGAGCCAGCTGATGCGTCCCGGTATGGACCCGATGAAGCCCTCCCAGATGAAGGCATAGAACAGGCCGAAGAAGATGGGCTTGTTGAACAGCACGCTCACCATTATGAACAATGCCGAGTACGCGAAGGCGCCGATGACCATCAGGGCCGCGAAGGACTTGTAGACGCCCCAAGCGGTTACCTCCACGGGTAGCTCCGATGCCAGGTCCCCGATGCTGATGTTGCCGTAGTACGATAGGAACCCGGCCGTCAGGATCACCAGCATGATTATCGAGACCGAGACCGCCAGGCCGATGTAGTAGGCGATGAAGGTGACCACCCGGTCCATGGGAGAGGTAACCACAGCCGTGATCGATTTATCGTCCATCTCGTCGCGGACCAGCGAGGACCCGTAGATCATTGCCATCACAGGGAGGAAGAAGAACAGGATGAGAACGTCCAGCATGTTCACACCCTGGTTGACCTGCATGATAGCGTTGACGTCATCATCAACGCTCAACTCGACGGTGGTCGCATACGCCATGATGACGACTATGAACAGCAGGATGAGCAACGTGATGTAGATCCGCTTGGACAGTAGGAGCTTCCTGATGGTGTAGAGGAGGACAGTCAGGAAACCGGTGAGCTGATTCGCCATGTCCATCGTCACACCCCCACCAGGTACCTGAACACCGACTCCAGGTTGTCGTCCAGGCTGTACATCTTGCTCACGTTCGCGTTCGTGTCCCTGACCAGGTCCGGGACCGAGTTGAAGAACTCGTCGGGCTTCGTCACCTCCAAGACCACGTTGGACCGGTCGGGGGCAAACTCCACCGACACCACCGATTCCATCTCGACGAAGAGCTTGACCAGGAGGTCGAGCCTGTCCGCCTCCACGATGATCCGGTGGGGATGCTGGTCGATGAGGTCCCGTATCTCCCTGATGTGCCCCGTGGCCACGGCGCGGCCCTTGTAGATCACCACCACGTTGTCGGTGAGCCGCTCCACCTCGTGGAGCACGTGGGAGCTGACTATCACGTTGTGGCCCAGGTCCCGGTGGAGCTCGTGGACCAGGTCGATGATCTCCCGCCGGCCCAGAGGGTCCGTGCCAGAGAGGGGCTCGTCCAGGAGCAGCAGCTCCGGCTCGTGGAGCATGGCACCGGCTATCTTCATCCGCTGCCTCATCCCCTTGGAGAAGCCGCCGATGCGCCTGTCCGCGGCATCGGTCATGCCCACCGTCTTGAAAACCTCTTCGATGCGGGTCTCCAGCTTCGACCCGGTCATACCGTGGAGCCCGCCGACGACCTTGAGGAAGTAGCGGGCCGTGTGCTCGTCGTTCAGGTTGTCGTAGTCGGGGCACAGCCCGATGCGCGCCATCAGCTCCCGGTTGCCCCAGGGCGTCTCGCCCAGGACGGTGACGGTGCCGACGGAGGGCTTGATGAGGCCCGTGACCAGCTTGAAGAAGGTGCTCTTCCCCGAGCCGTTGGGTCCGACCATGCCGGTGATGCCGGGGTGGACGTCCAGTTCCAGGCCGTTGAGGCCGATGACCTCGCCGTACCACTTGGCCAGTGCCCTGGCGGATATGACAGGCCCGGTCACTTTCCCGCCCCCTTGCGCTGGATCCATAGGACGACCACGGTCATGGGTATCACCGTGAAGGCGAGGATGGCACCTGCCACCATGCCCGATGATATGTCATCTGGTATCGAGCCGTTGAACATGATCTTGTACATGTGGTACAGGAGCTGGAACGGGTCGATAAGGCTCCACATGTCACTGCTATCGGAGAATATCTCGGCCACGATAGATAAGACGAAGAAGGACATGAAGATCCCTATCCCCGCGTAGGCCTTGCTCTTGGTGAAGCTGGATATCATGAGGCCGTACGGCAGGAAGTAGATGGCTGTGATGAGGCCCGCCACAACTGTCTTCCCGAGTATCGTGAGGCCTCCGGAGAAGTCGTCTCCAATCTGCGTCCCCATCATCACGAGCACGTACGCTATGGGCGGTATCAGGCAGAAGAGCCACATCACCCATACCAGGCCCACGAACTTGCCAAGCAGGTAGTCCAGTGCCCGGACGGGCCTGGAGAAGTAGAGGACGAATGAGGAGTCGGCCAGGTCGGCCGCGATGATGTCGGCGCATATGATGGCCGCCAGCAGCATGGTGAAGATGATGAATATGGGGGAGGTCAGGTAGCCCTCGCCTCCGGTGAAGTCGATCTCGGGCTCCTCCTCATACTCCCCCACGACGGTTCCGTTGCCGCTGATGGTGCCGAATCCCGAGATCGTGCCTGTACCCTCTATCGTCGTCAGGTTCCCCAGGGCCTTGAACAGTAGGTCCAGATCCAAAGGCATATCCCCCGGGCCCGGCCCGGGCGGTCCAACGGTGCCATTGTCATCGAGGTCAAATGAAACGAGGTCGGTGATATTTCCCATGTTCATGAGGCCGGACACGTTCACTGGTGTCAAGGTAAGAAAGAGCCCCCACACGTTCATGTCCCCGCCCCACCCGCTGAGGGCTCCCACGCCGCTGAGGCTCCCGTTCACCATGTTGATGGCGCCCGTCAGGTCGATCGTACCCTCTATGCGGAACTCACCGTCGATCTTGAGGTCGCCCGTGAAGTTCAGCTCGCCTTCTGTGACCTCGAAATCGTAAGAGGGCTCGGGATCCTCCCGTATCAAGTCGTCCGCGCCCACCATGTCCTCATCGGTGATCTCCTCGTGGGCGAACAGGACGGCGCCGATGATGGGAAAGGCGTGGGCAAGCATCATGCCGAAGATGAGCAGGACGATGACGGCCTTGGCCCGGACGTTCTTGAGGAAGATGTGCTTGGATATGACCAGCCACCGCTGGTTCGGGTCGGTCCGCTCCCCCTTCCAGGGTCGGTACTCGATGGCCCTAATCCCCACCCGGCTCACCTCCCCTGAAGGTGGAGACGAACACGTCCTCCAGCGTCAGCGTGTCGGGGCCGAAGTACCGGACCTGCACGCCCGCCTTGGCGGCCTCGGCGAAAACGGGACCGCTTCCCGCCTTGCCCTGGATGAGGATGGAGACCTGGCCGTACTCGTTCCTCGAGTCCAGCACTTTGAAGGAGGGGGCTATGGCCTTGAGGAAGGCACCTATCTCCTCGGCGGAGCCCCGGACCCGGAGCCGGTACTGGTCCTCGGTCCCGTGCATGAGGGTCTGGGTCGGTCCCTCGCGGACCAGGGCACCCTGGTTGATGATGATGATATGCTGGGAGACCTGCTCGATCTCGTGGAGGATGTGGGAGGAGACCAGGATGGTCTTGCCCGACGCGCCGATGCGTTTGATTAGGTCCAGCATCTCGTCCCGGCCCTGGGGGTCCAGGCCGTTGGTGGGCTCGTCCAGGAAAACGATGGGCGGGTCGTGGACGATGGCCTGGGCCAGCTTGACCTTCTGCTTCATCCCCGTGGAGTAGGACTTGATGGGCCGGTACCGCTCCTCGCCCAGACCGACGAAGTCGAGGACCTCGTGGGTGCGCTGGATGCTGTCCTTCCGGGTCATCCCGGACAGCTGCCCCATGTAGGACACCATGGCCACCGGGTTCATGGCGTTGATGAGGCAGTCATGCTCGGGCATGTAGCCCACGCGGTCTCGGACCAGCGTCATGTCCTTCCTGGGGTCCAGGCCGTCCACCCTGATGACGCCGGCCTCGGGCTCCACCAGGCCCAGTACGGTCTTGATGAAAGTGGACTTGCCCGCGCCGTTGGGGCCCAGGAGCCCGGTGATGCCAGGGGAGACCTGGGTCGAGAAAACGTTGAGGGCCACCACTGGACCGAACCTGACGGTGACGTCCCGCGCCTGGACCAGGAACTCAGTCTGGTCCTGCTCGCTCGAGAGGGATGGTTGGGTCATCCTATCGCCTGCTGTCCACCCGGTGGGCCGGAAGCCCCCCGGGAGCTTATAAGGGGGCCCGCCACATTCTTCCGCTAACGGTTTTATAGTATAAGAACGAGCAGCCGATGGTAAGGTCCTTTCACTGGGATCCTCGCTTCACTGGGTAGTTCGGGTCGGTCCGGGGGACCGGGACCGCCTGGAACTTGCTCCAGAAGTGTCTGATGGCCAGCCATACGACGGTCGCAACGATGGCGATCAGCCCGATGTACATCAACTCGACGACGAGGTAGACCCAGAACGGAATAGCGAGCACGTGGAAAACGTTCGACCCCGATATCCCCCTGGAACTCCCAGCGATAAATCGTTGCCGGGACCGTTGACGGCGTGATGACCCGTCTCACTTGGTGCCCTCGACATCGATGGCGTAGTTGATGACCAGCTCCCCGATGTCCTTCAGGTAGTGGGCCGTCCGGTCCAGGGAGTCGGCCACGATGGACATGGGTAGCCCTACCGCCTTGGGGGAGTCGGCCACGTCCTCCTTGAACTCCCGTATCTCTCGGAGTACCTTGTTAGCACGCTCCAGGCAGTCGTTGGCCAGCTTGCCGTCCCGCTCGAAGAGGGCCGAGATGACGTCATCGAAGATGGGCAACAGCTTCTCGGAGATGTCCTTGACCCGCTTGAGCATGGTCTTAGTTGCCTTGGCCTCCTTCAGGTCCCCCACCTGGCGGGCCATGCGTGAGGAGTGGTCCCCGATGCGCTCCAGTATCCTCGCGATGAGCATGAAGTTCACCGCGTGCTCCCGGGAGGTGCCGATGCGCTCCACCAGCTCCACCTTCCGAAGCAACAGGTTGTACTGCCTGGCCACGAGCCAGTCCAGCCTGTCGACCTCGGTGTCCCGCATTATGACGTCGCCCGCAAGGTCGGTGTTCAGCTCGCACACCGCCAAAGCAGCCTCCCGGTGCATCGAGGAGCAGATGCGGTACATCCGCTGGACGGAGGTGCGGAAGGGGAGGTCCGAGGGGCTGAGGAGGTCCCGCGTCTTGATGTCGTCGATGTCCTCGTCGATGATCTCGGGCCCGATGACCAGCTGGGTGAACTGGCGGACCACGTTCCGCACCTCGGTGGACATGCGGGGTGATTGGTGCACATCGATGATGTCATAGCCGGTCACGTATGCGCCTATCAGGTTCCGCAGCAGCTCCCGCTCGTCGGGCTCCTCGCGCAGGTCGAAGGTCTTCTGGCGAAGCTCTTCCCCCGAGGAGAGGTGTGGCGTCAGAACAAGGCTGCCGTCCGCCTGGGGCAGGATGGCCACCGTGTCGTTGGGGTTGAGGCCCACCTCGTTAACCCACTTCTTCGGCAGGCTGACGATGTACGTGGAGCCGCCCGTCACCTGTACCTTCCGCATCTCCATTCCATCACCAGGGTACCGGGGTACCGGAATGACATATATATGTCATTTGGTTTCTATATAGATAGTAGGGGATGACCCGCTCACTGGCCGGGTGTGGGCACGTAGTTCAGGCAGTGCCGTCCTCGCTTCCGTAATTCGAACAACCCCTCCCTCATGGGCTCGAAGAGCCTCTCCACCTTGGGAACGTCGTGCCAGGAGATGGAAAGTACCCCGTCGGGGCGCAGCACCCGGTGGACCTCCTCCAGGACCGAGCGGGGCTCTGACAGGAGCTGGAGCACGTCGTACATGAGGGCCATGTCCACCGATCCCCCGGGGAGCCCCGTGTCCCGGTCCGTCTGGATGGTCGTGATGTTGTCCAGGCCCCTCTTGGACGCCCTCCGCTCTATCCTCTCTATGGCCATGGGATGGATGTCCGCGGCGTACACCCGTCCGGTGGGGCCCACCATCTCGGCGGCGACCATAGTGTAGCTGCCCGGGCCGCACCCATAGTCCAGGACGGTCATGCCGGGGGCAAGGCCCGCCTCCTCCAGGACCGGGCGTCGCGGCGACAGGGCGTCGCGGATCGACATCAGGCCGGACATGACGTGGAAGTGCAGGGATGGCATCGGACGGTCCATCGCGGCGACCATGGGGCTCATAGGTATTGGGGGTGACGGTCGCCCCGACTGTTGACGAAGCACAGCGTACCTGTCTTTTCGGCACCATATAGATACCCGATGGCCGACAGAGAATGAGACCGGTGACAAACACGGACTACGACGTCGTCTGCCACATGGAGGTGGACGAGGAGCAAGCCCTCTGGACCTCCGAGCACAAGGGGAGGACGTTCTACTTCTGCCACCCCGCGTGCAAGGAGATCTTCGACAGGGACCCGGAGCTTTTCGTGGAGTGAGGCCCGGGGTGTCCCAGGCGAGAATCAGGCCGCAACCCTGATTACCTGCGGCCGCTCCATGGCGTCCCATGGCCAAGGACTACGTGGACATCGGCGCCCTCCCCAGGCTCCTGGTGCGTCCACGCAAGACCTTCGAGGAGCTGCGCCCCCACACGGGCCCCCTCCAGGGCGCCATGGTCGCCCTGGTGCTCATCGTGGTGGCGGGCGTGGTGGACGCCCTCATCAGGTGGCTATTCTCCATCTTCCGGTCCGGGGACGTCCACGCCATGGGGCTCATCGGGCGCTTCCCCACCTTCATGGCCATCGTCATCGGCTTCCTCGGGTTCCTCCTGATGGTGGGGGTATCCTACCGCCTGGTGGCGGGATACGGCAAGGCCAGGCGGCCCGACGCGGGCCTGACCGTGGGCCTCATGGGCTACGCCATGTTCCCGGTGATCATCCTCGCCATCGCCTTCTCCATCGTGATGACCTACTACGGTGGCGAGGTGGGCAGGTTCGTCGAGGAGACCGGGGGACAGCTGGAGGACTGGAGCGGCTGGGGCGAGTACTGGCTCGTCTACTGGGTCCTGCTTCTGGTCATGCTGCTCCTGGGGGTGAGGATCCAGGCCAAGGCGGCGGCGGTGGCCAACGACTCTGCTGGAGGGAGGACGATGCTCCTGGTGCTGGCGGCCTGGGTGCTCAGCATCGTGCTCTGGGTGGTATTGGTCCAGCTCTGGTTCTGGATAACGAAGGGGGAGTTCGTGGACCTGCCCTGGCTACCTCTGAACTGATACCAATAGGATGGTACGCTCGAGCCTTTGTTTGAGCCAAACCACATCAAAAACCTTATCTTCTCCGCCCTAGTGGTGACATCAAAGGGTGGTGGATAGTTGAAGCCTTACAGGGCCGTCCCACGATTTACTTCAGTCTGCGCAATGATCGGAATCCTGCTGATGATGTCGATGCTACCGCTCGCATCGGCCGACATCGTGACCGTCACGCAGGACCGGTTCACCACTGGAGAGACCAACACCGAGCTCACGTTCCAGCACAGCATGACGAACGACACCCTTGGTATCGAGCTGCCCCGGAACGCACAGATCGTCTCCGCCGAGATGTCGGTCCAGGGCATCCTGAGCCCCGCGGGGGACGTCATCACCAGGGACTTCGGGACGACGTCGATCGGCGGCAACCTGTGGGCCGCTTACAAGACTTCCACGGATGTGTACCCCCTCAGTGTCGTCCCCTACAACATCCCGTGGACGCCGATGCCGTCCTCGGAGGTAACGAACCTCTCGAAGATCGACGGCAAGTACTGGCACACCAAGACCCCCACGGACCCGACGAACCCACCATACGAGTACCCGGTCCAGATATTCCACTTCAAACTCCCCGTCCGGGATGCCATCCGGTACGACTTTACGTGGGTGGGCAATGGGTCGTGCATGGCGAACACCTCGATGCCGTACTGGGTCGAGGTCTACGACTACGAGTTCAACGGCTCGCGATGGGACCTGCGGGCCCGAAAGACGAGCACCAACCCGAACAGCAACGGTACCGCGCACTCGATGGGGGGGTTTACGGACAGGATCCCGGCGGTCAACGACGCGAACGGTTCAATGGTATTCGCGATTGTGGGCCAACACGCTGACGTGGACTCCGCTAACAACACCACTGACCACGGTCACATCAGAACCGACTACATTGGGATCAACGCCACCATAACACCCGGCGAGCCCAAGTACCCGAAGGACGTGGTTATGAGCGTGGGCGACACTGACATCCAGCTCAGCACAGGCGACCTGGAGGGCTACGTGGTGGTCAACGAGGCCTTGGGCTTCCGGCAGGCGCTCCAGGACGAGCTGGACTCCCACCCCCCTGGGAATGACAACGTGACGATAGGCCTGGGGTTCCGAGTGAGCGAGCTCACCGGGGGGAGGTTGGGCGTTGCCGACCTGAACGTGACATACCGGATCCAGGACCCTGGTACCAACCTGCCACCAGTATGGGTCGGTCCCTCCCATGTGTACCTGGAGGAGGATTCGGACTGGACGCCTGCCCTGGACATGGATGCGGCATTCACCGACGACTTCGACCAGGGTTCGCTCACCTTCAAGGTCGAGGGCATCTCCGTCCACACGTCCCTTGACGCCCGCGTGGTGAGGGGGCTAACGGGTAACCAGACCCTGGAGCTCAAGCCGGTTGGCGACTTCAACGGCGAGACCGCTGTGCGTTTGAACGCCACTGATATGTGGGGCGCGTGGACCCTCTCTCCCGGGCTGGTGGTGAGCGTCGAGCCTGTCCCCGACGCCCCCGTGCTCCTCGACCCGGGCAGGCAGAGGGTGAACGAGCGCGAGCGGCTCACCCTCACGTTGGTGGCCACCGACGTGGACCTTCCCAGGGACAACCTGACATTCTCGGACACGTCGGAGTTCTTCGACGTGGACCCGGTGACGGGCGTCATCGATTGGACGCCCTCCGCCGAACACGTTGGTGAGCGGAGGTGCACCGTGACGGTCACCGACGACGACGGCCTCACAGACACGAAATGGCTCGTCATCGAGGTGGTCAACGTCGACGACCCACCGGTGCTGACGATCCCTGACCACGTGGACGCGATCCAGGACGAGGAGTTCCAGTTCCAGCTAACAGCCGACGACCCAGACGTGCTCCACGGCGACTCCCTCGTGTTCTCGGCCGCGTCGCCGGGCCTGACCCTCGAGTTCGAACCGGAGTCGGGCTACCTCTGGTTCACCCCGAGGAACTCGGACG
>JABAHP010005892.1_pt2 | contig 15355 bp, 22 predicted proteins | sample 7062081 | NCBI WGS metagenome assembly JABAHP01 (sample SAMN14534357, study PRJNA622989) | marine sediment metagenome | biome: marine biome [ENVO:00000428]; feature: marine pelagic biome [ENVO:01000023]; material: deep marine sediment [ENVO:00002113] | place: India: Gulf of Kutch | collected...
TATGGCAGGACCATATAGACCTGAGCCTTTGGCTCAGTGTTCTCAGCTTTCGCAACCATCAGCCGTACCTCCTCCGCATATCCTCATAGGTCTTGAGCGTCCGCGCGTCCAGCTTGATGCTCCCCATGCTCTGCTCAGTGAAAGTGTCATCCGTAAAGACCGGATGGTTGGGGTTAGTCCGGAACAGCTCCACGGCCAGGATACGTGAGAGCCGGAGGTGCCGGCTGCTCACCTCCTGGAGGCGCCTCATCTCACGGACGGCCTCCCTCTTGCTGAATTGCTGCCGTGCGCTGGTCCTACCCTTTGGCGTGCTCACCAGCTCCTCCTCTCAGCTGCTTGCAGTGGTCACGGAACCGGACCAGAGCCTCAAAGACTGCCGGCTCCAGATACACCTTGTCCGTTGGGCGGAGGTGGTCATTGGCGTGCAGCCAGATGCCACCCATGTTGTCAGCAATGGCATAGACACCATCACCAAGATACTCAGTCGGTTGCTCCATGCTCTCCTCCTTAGTGTACTAATATGGCAGTGGCGACAGTGTGAGCGGTCCAGGCCATGACCACCACCAAGACCAGGAACATGACCAAGACCGCGGCCACGGTCAGGCGCTCACACCAGGTTGGTGGCCGGCGCCAGACGTTCTGGTGCCGGAGTGTGCTCTTGGCATAGTCATGGTTGACGCGGAAAGGGAGGCCGTTGCGCCTGGTCCAGCTCAGCGCTCTCACCAGCTCAAGCAGAGTCCTCATGTCAGCAGCTCCCTCCAGGTAGAGACAAGCACCTTGTCAGCCAGAGCTTTCTTGCTCCGGAGAGCCTTTAGGATTTTCTCATCCACCGTGCCTGGACAGTAGAGGTCCACATACGTGACGCTCTTGGTCTGGCCAATCCGGTGGCAGCGGTCCTCACTCTGCTGGCGTTTCTCAGCGTCAAAGTTGTTACTGTAATAGACCACGTTGTTGGCACGTGTCAGGGTCAGGCCATATCCAGCGGTCTGAGGATTGCACACCAGATAGTCCAGCCGGCCAGCCTGGAACTGCTCACGGATGTCATTGCGCTGCTGGTCAGAGGTGTCTCCAAAATAGGAGGCCACGCGCGCGGTCCCTTCGTTGCGCTTGGCCAGGCTCTTGGCAATGGCAAAGATGTCCGCGCGATAGTTGGCCCAAATGATGACCGGCGTGCTCATCTCATCCAGGACAGTGTGCAGAGCAGTGAGCCGCTGGCTTGGGATGTCGTGTGCCTCTCCCTCATCATCCGTGAGGTGACCACAGACCAGCTGGTGCAGCCGGAGGAGCTTGGTCAAGACCACCCTGGCCGTGACAAACTGCTCAGCCTCCAGCTCCGCCACACTGGTCCGCTTGAGCTGGTCATAGAGCCTGGTCTGCTCCGGAGTCATCTCCACCTTGTAGCGCTCATAGACCTTGGGCGGGAGGTCCAGACAATCCTCTTTCTTGATGATGAAAGAGAACGCGCGGAGGTCCGCTGTGAGCTTGTCAAGAGCACGATACCCAACCACCACCTTGACCTTGCGGCCAGTGTCGCGGAGCCGTATCTCTTGCAGCTCTGCATAGTGCGCGCGGAAAGCATACCAGGAGGTAAAGCCAAGAGCACCGTGGCACAGGAACTCTGCTTGAGCATAGATGTCCAGCGGATTGTTGGTGACCGCGGAGCCGGTGAGGATACGCCTGGCCACGCTCTCCTTGCCAATGGCCATGGCTCCCTTGGTCCGCTTGGCCTTGTGGTTCTTGATGGTGGTGCTCTCGTCAATCACGGTGAGCGTCCGGTGAGTGCGCGCGAAACGGAGCGCCACCCTCAGACCTTTCTCATAGGCCAGAGCTTCTATGTTCATCACCAAGACCTGGAGGTGGAAAGCATCCGGCACAAAGAGAGACTCCAGCATCCGCTCCATCCGCTTGCCGGTGGCTCCCTTCCATACCACCACGTTGCGCTCCACCAGGTCAGGCATGTGGGTTGGTATCTCATCGGTGGCCCAATTGGAATAGCTGCCGTTGTTGCCAAAGATGAGGAGGCCGTTGACCTTGCCGTGCTGGTAGAGGTATGATGCCGTGTCAATGGCCACCTTGCTCTTGCCCGTTCCCATCTCCATGAGGAGCGCCTGGTAAATCATGGTCCGGCCNNCTCTGTCTTGTACTGGTATCCCTCTTTGTCAATCACGCTCTGTCCTCTCTAGATTGAGAAATAGGTTGAGGTCTGAGGCTGGACAATGCACAGCCTGGTCAAGGCACGTGTGGCGCCCACATAAAAGACCCTGGTCTCATCATCGGGATTGCTGTACATTCCGCGCGCGGTCCGGTTGCTGATGTCGGTGAACAGCAGCACATTGTCACACTCACCACCCTTGGCTCCATGGATGGTGCTGACCTTGATACGCGGATGCCGGAGGTTCTCACCACGGCGCCTGGCCGCGCGGAAATACTCACGCTCCTCCACGCCAATCTTGGTGAGCGCCTCATACCAGGGACAGCTCACGCTGATGCCACCACTGCCACGCTCAAAGGCAGCACGGTCAACCGTGTCACCAAAGACAGAGCTGTTGCGCTCCAGCTTCCAGTCAACGTGGAGCACCAGGTTGCGTGCCTCCTTGTTGCTGATAGTCCTGCCGGCACGGAGCGCCTCCCATGCATAAGCAGCATGGAGCGCCTCATTGTCAGCCGGCTTGTCCCACTCTGCCTCATAGGCAAAGCCACACGTCCGGAGGTACTCAGTCACCTCCTTGACCATGTAGTTGTTGCGGACCAGGACCAGCCACTCTCCAGTGTCAAGACCAGGCACGTCCTCCACGGAGGCAGCATACTCCACGCTGCCGGCCTTGCCGGTGGAGTGGAATACCTTATTGTAGCGCTGGCCTATTCGGGCGGACAGGTCAACGGCCAGCTTGTGGACCTCCTCCGGCACGCGGAAACTACGGTCCAAAACCTGACGGTCATCCACGTCCAGGTTGAGGAAGTGGTCCACGTCTGCACCGGACCACCGAAAGATGGCCTGGTCATCATCACCGGCAATGTAGGTGACAGCGGAGCTGGACTGGAGCCGCTCCACCACACGCCACTGGAGCTGGCTCAGGTCTTGCGCCTCATCCACCACCAGCAGGTCCAGCTCCGGCACGTGGCCACGGCTGTGGAACTGCTGGAGCATGTCTGTAAAGTCAACCAGATAGTGGCCGTCCTTGTACTTGCGGAGGAATCGGCAGAACTGGTCAAAGGCGAACCACTCCAGGTCATTGTCAACGGTCTCCCATGCGTCCATGTAGTCAACGCACTTGAGGCGCGCCAGGGTCTCCAGCGCAACCATCTGGTCACCGTGGCTCAGCGCTCCGGACTCATCAGGCCGGCGCCGTGTCACCTTGACTCCGAGCTGGTCACCAATCTCCTTGAGGTGATTGAACTGGAGCACGTCCGCGCGGTTGAGACCAAGCTGCCTGAAAGCCAGGGAGTGGAGCGTCCGATAATAGACTAGCTCATCTGCATGTAAGTCAAAGCGCTCAGCTGCACGCTGGCGCGCCTCCTGCACAGCCTTGCGAGTGAACGAAACAAAGCCAATCCGGTTGGGAGCTGTGCCGGCATGGAGCGCCTCATCAACCAGGTTGAGCAGCCGTGTGGTCTTGCCTGTGCCAGGCGGACCAAGGATGAGAGTGGTGGTCATTGTCCCAACCTCCCAACCAGGACGAAACGTGCAGCCTGGATGAGAGCCTCACGCGGAACCGTGTGACACTCTACCTTGGACAGTATGGATGCTGCCGGCTCATGCTGGCAGCACAGCTCCGCGAACCGGCAACGCACCTCCTCACGGTCTAGGTTGGCAGCAGCATAGTTGTAGGCTTGCCGTGCAGCCTCCACTCTGGCCTGAGCCAGCTGGTATCTCCACGTGTTGTCACTCATGGCTGGCCTCCCACTCACACGTTGTCTCATTGTAGGTGGCACCACAGTCTTGACAGGTCAGGACACCACGGCGCTCAAAGCGCTTGGCGTGTCTGCACTCGTTGTCCTCATAGGGATGGCTCCGGCTGTCATCATGGCCAAAGCTCCCATCATCAAGCAGCATTGTGCTCTCCTCTCTATAGTACGTTCTCACCCTTGACATCCGGCGTGCTGAATCCCTCCAGCTGAGCACCGAACTCAGGCACGCTCCAGCAGTTGACTCCCTTTCCCTTGAGCTTGAAAAAGTGGTGCTCACCACCCATGTCCTTGAGGATGCTGGTCAGCCGGTTGGTTGGTATCTCACGGAACCGCTGGCGCTCCAGGTAGGTGAGCAGGTCTTTGAGTCTGAAATAGTGCCGGCCATCATCCAGCCATGGCTTGCCAAGGAGCAGCTCATCACGGTCTCTGGCTGCTGCCTTGCCAGTGCAGAACTGGTCAAGGTGCTCTATGAGCTGGCCGCGCGGAGAGGCATCTGCCGGCGCCTCAATGACTGTCACGTTTTCCATGAGTGTCTGGATGATGACCTGCCACTGCTTGCGGCCAACGGCAGGAGGCATGACGTTGAGGTCATCCATGCACCTCCGCTGGAATCCTGCCTGGTTCTGGAGGTCACCAGTGCCAAGCTCCAGCCGGCCACCTCCCTCAATGTCAATGAACCAGATAGGAGGCTGAGTGTCATACTTGGTAAGGCCGGTGAGCAGCGGCATCCCTGCCACAGGGTCAAGGCCATACTTGCGAGTCCGGCAGAGCGCCATATTGCAGAATGATTTGATAGGCGCCTTGGTGCAGGTGTATGAGTAGTCACGGCGCCGGAGACTCTTGCTGATGTTCTGGACCTCAGCGGAGCTGAGAGGTGGGTCCATATAGCGGACGTTGTACTCATCCAGCACGGTCTCCCAGGTGTCAGGGTATGCTTTCTTGAGGTACAGCGCCACATTGAAAAGGCCGTCATTGCGTGAGCCGCGCGCAAAGCCTTGACTGATGAGATACTGGAGGCACGGTGGACCGTCACTGATGTCACTGAGCAGGGTGATGGTGAACGCGGCGAACTCTGCCGGCGTCATCTGCTTGCTCTCAGCGTAGTCAAGGAACTGGTCAAGGCTCAGCTGGTTGCCGTCCAGGTCATAGGCATACCGCTGAGTCTGCTCAGCATCAAAGTAGGGTATGTTAATCCACTGTCCGATGTCACCACGCTCCGCCAGGATTTCTGTCTGCTTGGGGAATATCTCCGCGTCACCGAATCCGAGAACAGCAGCAAAGGTCCGGAGCTTGTCCTGCATATCAGCAGCCGGCACAGGCTCCTTGACGAATAGGAAACAGTGGACGCCTCCGCTCTTGGAGCGGAAAGGCACCACCGGCAGGTCTTGGTCCTTGATGTCTGTGAGCACCTTGCTCACGTCAAGGCCGTCATAGACATCAATGTCAATGGCTCCAAAGAGACACGTGCTGTCATCCCTGATGGGAACCACACCAACACCCTGGACGCCTTTGATATGCTGGAGCCAGACCTGGCTGGTCAGCCGCTCCATCTTGGTCACTGCCTGGCCAACCACCTTGGAGCCTTTGCGCTTGCCGCGCGTCAGGTCATACGTGCCATAGGCTCTCTCCAGGCCACTAAACAACGCGGCAAACCGCTTGAGCTGCTTGGTCATCTCTGTCCGCTCTGGATGGGGTGACAGTTGGGGAGCAGGAGTGTCCTGCTCCCCTGGTCAGACTACTAGAGGACGTTTCCATCCTCAGCGCTGGTGTCAGCAGCCGCACCACCCTCCGGAGGAGGCGCCACACGGACAGAGCCAATGGCAACCTGCTCATGGAAAGTCTTGGCAGCGTTGTACAGCTCCGCGGACGTGATGAGCTGTGGGTCTCCGATGTCGAAAGACCACCAGGCGCCGTGCTCATTGNNTGTAGTAAGGAGCCTGGATGGTCTTGCCACCCACGTTGAGCTTGAGCGTCATGGCCTGGCTGTTCCAGCGCCGGCTTTTCTTGAGCTGCGTGCTGGACATAGACAGGACAATGGTCTGACAGCTTGTGCCGTCCTCCGAGAGCAGGAGGCAATAGTGGTATGCTGTCCGGACCAGCTGGTTGCCGTTCGGCAGGATGTCACGGTTGCGGTCATCACGCTTGCACGTCTTGAGGAGAGCCTCATCATCATGCATGGCGACGAAACCACCACCGTTCTCCCTGGTGACCCACTCCACCAGGCACTTGCGGAAAATGCACGGCACCACACGGACCGGCGCCTTGATAGGCTGCTGGCTGACCGTGTTGAAAAACATGCCGTCAGAGCACCCTGCAATCTTGGTGCTCCCTTTGACCTGCGGACTGCCGGACTGGAGGATGACCAGGAAAGGCACAGCCAGGTCATCAGTCCCCATGCCCTCAAAGCCGCTCTTGCCGTCCTGCACAGCAACGGCCATGTCCTTGGCCATCTCTGCCGGCAGCGCTCCGGCACTGGTCTTGGCCAGCGCCTTGGATGTGTTCTGCTTTCGTGCCATCTGTCAATCTCCTCTCTGGTGAGTGATGGCTGGTTAGATTGAGACCTTGGTCTGGCGGACAGGGAAAATGCCAAAGACATCCTGTGGGATGTCAGTGCCGCTCTCCATCTGCTCCTTGGCAAAAGCCTTGAGCGTCTGTGGATGGACGTGCTCCTTGTCCTTGTAGCTGAGGCCGGCCTCATCCAGTGCCTCAACTATGACAACGTGCTGCTCCTCCTCTCCTTTCTTGAGCTTGACGGTGAGGTCATGGCTGATGATTGCGCCGTGGCCGTTCTGCTCCAGCCACGCCTTTGCCTGTGGCCAGTTTTTCTGAGTGATGCTGGCAGCGTATGAGCGCCGGACCTCAACGCTCTGGCCGTCCGCCAGCTTGACAACGGAGAGACCCAACTCATCAAACAGGTCAGGTATCTCCTCCATGGACAGCTTGCGGAGCTGCTCCTTTTCGTCAGCCAGCTCCTTGGTCATCCGGTCAATGCGCTCCTCATGGAGCTGCATGGACGTGACCAGGCTGGCCAGCCGGTGGAGGTTCTCCGCACTTGGCAGGGATGTTGCGCCTGGCGCTGAGTCAGCTGCCATCTGACTCATCAGGTCATTGCTGTCCGGCATCTTTCTCTCCTCTCTAGTAGAGTTTGACGGACACTGGTATATACTTGTGCTCCTGCCTATCCCAACGGAGGAGCTTGACCCTCCCATTATTCCACCACCCTGCCACGGCCACCGTGATGCCGATGGTCACAGGGTCACCAATCAGCAGCAGATAGTCATCATCACCGAAGTCAGACAGCGCCGGCTTGAGCCGGTCAGCAACCTGGCCAGCCGAGTGATAGACCTCAAGGCCAGGAGGCAAGAGCGTCTTGATTTCTCCATACTCCATGGCCGGCGTGATGTTGTATTTGCGCTGCTCTTGGGTCACGTACACTGTGGGCATCTTGCTCTCCTATCTGAGCCTCACAACCATCTCATCAATCAGCGCGCCCCAATTCCACGGCTTTGAGTCCATCCAAACTAAGTCATGGGACGTGCTCTTGTCTGCACGGAGCTGGACATAGTACAGGAGCAGAGCATCACCGTGGCGAACCATGACAAAGACCCTGCTGCCTTGGCGTGCTCTCTTGTGGTGCCATCGGAGCTGGAGAGGGGAGCAGAGCTGAGTCAGGTCTTGCAGCTTTTTGGTCCGGCATACCTTCAGCTCCACCCAATAGTCACGGCAAAAGGCTCCGGACACGTCCGGTGTCCCTCCCCCTGCTGCCACGTTCTCAACACGCTCCACCTCTCCAGGCAGATGTTTCTTGACCAGCCTCCAGAGGTCACGCTCTTGCAGGTTCATATCTCAATCTCCTTAACCTCACCCCATGATGGACCAACCTCCGTGTCCACCTTGAGAGGCACCTCCAGCTCCATGCAGTTGAGCATCACGTCACGTGTCTCACGTACCTCCTTGGAGCTGGTCACCGAAAAGTCCAGCTCATCATGGACGGTGATGTGAGGCACGTATCCCAGGCGCTTGAGCTGGAGCATGGCCAGCTTAACCATGTCAGCTGAGCCACCCTGGATGAGACTGTTGAGTGCCTTGTGCAGATAGTAGCGCTGGACTGGCAGACCGAACTTGGCCACGGCCTCATCATAGTGCAGCGGCTTGATGCCGTCACTCCACTTGGGCGGACCAAAGAGGTCAAACCTCCGGCGCCGGCCAAGCAGCGTCTTGACATATCCGCGGTTGCGGACCACACGCTGGCAGCGCCGGCTCAGCTCACGGATGAATGGGACACCAGCATGATACTCCTCCAGCAGAGCCTTGGCCTCATCCATGGAGCAGCCAAGGCGCCGGCTCATGGTCTTGACTCCCATGCCATAACTCAGCGCTAGGTTGAGCGTCTTGGCATCCTTGCGCTTGATGCCGGCCATGTCCGCCACCATCTGGTGATAGTCAGTGGCAGGGTCATTGACATACCTGTCACGTGCCTCAGCTGCTCCGTTGCATCCGAGCAGGACAGCATAGTGGACGGTGACGCGCGGCTCCTGCTGGCTCCAGTCCTGGCAGCACCACTCAGCGCCGTGCTCAGGCACGAAGATTGACCGGACCAGCGGAGCAATGTCAGGGTCACGTGCTGGTATCTGTTGAGCGTTGGGATGGCTGCTGGCAAACCGTCCGGAGCTGGTGCCGTGGCGTGAGCCTTGGGCATCCGTCTTGACCTGCCAGAACTGTGGATAGATTCTGCCATCAACCTGGAGGTCCAGGATTTTGCTCTTGACATACACACTGCCGGCACGGTCCAGGCGTCTGGCCTTGACCACCAGCTGGAGCGCCTCATGCTCAGACTGCTCCAGCCAGTCAGCAGGGAATGAGGGATTGCCCTTGGGCGTTTTCATGTAGTGATACCCAAGGGTCTGGCACAGTTTCTCCAAGTCCTCCTTGGCCCAAATGTTAGGAGCGAACCCACATATACGATTGAGGCGCCTGGTCACTTTCGCCTGGCGCTTGCTTAGCGTGTCCGCAACCTCCTCCGCTTTGTCAACGTCAACAGGGATGCCACGGAAACGCATGTCCAGCAGCAGGTCAATCAGCTCAACCTCCATGAGGTACAGCTCCCAAAGCTCCTCATCCTTGAGCCGTTGCTCTTGCTTTTGGTGTATCCGGATTGGGAGGTCCGCGTCAGCCTCACCATAGGCGCCAACGTATCTGCCTGGTAGCTTGTACAGCAGACCCATCACTTTCTTGAGGACCACGGAGTCCTTGCCACCAAGACCAAGCAGCTCCCTGCCGGCCTTGATAATGAGCGCCGTGTCCTTGTGCTCTCCGAGATAGTCAGCAGCCAGCACGTCCAGCTTGTAGGTGAAACGGTCCTCATTGAGGAGTCCCTCTGCCAGCTGCACATCATAGGTCAGGCCGGCCATCTCAATGCCGTTGACGCGGAGCCACTCACGGTCATAGATGATGTTGGCACCAACCTTGGGCTGGCTCTTGCGGCTCAGCTGTTTCTTGAGCCAGCGGAGACATCCCTTGGGATTCTCCACGTTGTCACCACCCTGGTGAGCCAGCGGAAAGTATCCACGCCAGCCATCATCCGTGGCCAGGGAGAAACCGATGAGGTGACCAATGCCGCGGACGGCGCCAGGTCCGTTGTCAAGCAGCTCAGGGTCATAGGTCTCAACGTCAACGGCCAGCAGCTTGGCAGCGCTGAGGTCCGGCAGCTCCTTGGGCGGAGACCATCCGCCACCTAGCACCAGGCTAGTCTGCATGAGGCTCCTCCATCAGCTGCTCAACGCGGACGCGGAGATAGTTGACCTCCGCAATCAGCTCATCTCTGGTCATGTCCTCCGGCTCACGTGACGCAAGGCGCGCCACGTCAATCCGCTCCGGACAATCTGGACACTGCTGCACTGGCCGCTCTCCTCTCTAGGTGGCCGCGTATGGCTTGAGATACTGGCGCGCGTCACGTGCCAGCTCTGAGAGCCTCCTCATCTGGTCAAGGCCAGGATTGGTGACAGCCTCATCCGCTGCCTTGGCAAAGTCATAGAGCATCCCATAGAGCGTGCTGAAATGGTCCGGCGTGTCCTGGTCACCATCGGCCAGGCCAAGTGAGCGGAGAGCCATGACCACGCGGAGATGGGTCTCCTCACTCACACGCTCACCGCTCATGCAGCGGACAAAGGTCTGATAGGAGATGTCATACTGAGCAATGTGGCGCTGGAAAAACTCGTGCAGATTGTTGTAGCTGTAGGCTTTGACAGCAGCGGCCAGGTCACGTGATATGCTCTTGGTCTCCACCTCATCTCTCCTCTCTTTGAGGTGCTCAGATTCAAGTATGCATTGTGCCGGCAGGAAGGTCAAGAGAAAAAGTGAGGCGCCAGGAAAACACGCGGGAAACCTGGCGCCTCTGGCCGCTGCACAGCCGTCAGGCCGGCAAGCCGCCACCCCTATCTATGCCAAACGGTGTCCAGTCCGTTGAGCAGGAGGAGGTCTTGTGGACTCACCTTGACATCAAAGGCGTTCGGGTACTGCATGAATGGACGTGTCAGGACATACACCATCTCCGAGCAGTACAGCCGGCGCTTGTTGTCCTTGACCCTGCTGCTGACAAACTCCAGCAGACCCTTAAAGTCATACTCAGTGGAGCGCCGGTATAGTTCCGCAAAGTCATTGACAATGGTCACACGGTCAGCGTCCGTGAGGCCAGGGATTCTCCGGAAACAGATGACACGCTCAGTGCGTTTCTGGTATTTGGTCTCCAGGCTGTTGAGCTGCACACCCTTGCGCTCCATCTCACCAACAAATAGCTGGTCACCAACCGGGATGAGGATGCCAGTGTGAGTGCTGACCGTGTGGTCAAAGCGCTTGCGCCATCCGCCTCCGGTGACAATGCGAGTCACCCAAGGGAATGGTCCGCGCGTGTCACAGCACACGATGTCTCCGGCCTTGAGGTCCGGATAGGGATACTTGTATCTACGTCTGACCTTGGCCATGTTTCCTCACGGGTCAAAGAGATGGATGCCACGATGGAACACCGGAGCCACGTCATAGTGGAGGTGAGGCGTGCCGTCCTCCACTCTGGTGATGAGAGGAAAATGCTCCTGGTGATTGAGTATCACGTCACGGACAGCGGCGCCGGTCATGCCCTTGACCATGCAGTCCAGCGCTCTGCCATACTTGTGCTGGCTGTACTCAGCGCCGTCAGGGTCATCACCAGGTCTCCAGCCGCGGCTGTCCTTGTTACCTCCCCAATGCCAATTGTTTGCGTAGAGAGGCAGACCGAAAAAGTCACGGATGGTGTCAGCAGTGATGAGCACCCTTGGGTCAAAGAGCAGCCATGCATCCAGCCGGCCAGCCTGGTGCAGCTCAAAGACCGCGCGCGGCACTAGCTCATAGAGCTGGAGGTTGCGTGGCCTATAGTATTGCATGTCAAGGCGCTCCTTAGCGGCCAAGGAAATACTTGATGACCTCAGAGATGAGGAGGACCGCTGCCGTGGCACCGGCAACGTATCCAGTAATTTTGCCAACCAGGTGCGCCGTGGATTCCTTGAGTGCATGGAGTCCCTCTGTATTCTTAGCAGCTAGGTCAAAGAGCCTGGTGATGTCATCCTCATTGCGCTTGGACCGCACAGTATTCTCCCTGGTGTCACCCTCCACATCCGTGACCCTCTTGCCAAAGCCGTTGAGGTCTTTGTGAGTGGCATACTCATGGTGTGCATGTTGCTCAACCGGCACGGTGCTCTCCTACGGAGTGACTGAGAGGTTGTATGTGACAACCACACCAAGAATCTGCCGGCTCCCTGTTGCCGGCCAGGTGGTGGCAAAGGCGTTATTGGTCCGCTGTGCTCCATAGAAAATGATGTCACCAGAATTGTTGACCTGGACCTGAGTGTTGATGTAGACATCACCACCACCAAAGTCAGCTGTGCCTCCGGTGATACCACAGTAGCGGATGCCACTTGGCCGGATGGCAGCAGGGAGAGCACCAAGGAACCGGAACAGTGTGCCGGCAGAGGTGCCATTGATAAATGGGATGTAGAGATGGACCACTCCGAACTGGCGCCGATACTCAAAGTCAAAGGACGGTGAGCCACTCAGGTCAGCAGTGCTGGCTGATACCTTGCCTGTCTCAGCTGTCTGCTCATCCAGCCACTTGAGCCACTGAGCTGTGAGGCGTGCAAGCCAATTAAACCAGTTGCGCGGAGGCTTCTCCTTGAAGTCCCAACCAAGGAGCTTTTTGGCAGCAGGAGGCTCCACCACGTTGTTTTGTCCGCTGGTGGGATTGACCACATCATTGTCATTGCCGTTGGCATCAGTGGCCCACTGAGGGAACTTGGTTGGTTTTGTGAGCGCCACGTCTTACTCCTTTGTCAAGGTGCCAGCTCAACCATCTCGCCACCGATTGGCTGACCACCCTCCGTGTAATTGGTCTCTGAGAAATAGCTGCCCTCCGGATTTGGAGGACCAACAGGATTGCCGGCAGCGTCCACATCCTGGCCGAACTCAAACCAGTTGGAGCCTGGTCCATACGTGACCACCACCGTGACAGCTGCCGGAGATACGGCCTCCATCTGAGCAGTCAGATTGACAGGCAGGACAGGTCCGTTGCTGAATATCTGCACGTAAGCAGGAACACCAACCGGCTCCTGGTAGAGGACACGTGTGGCCTGAGTAAAGAACCTAAGAGCCTGGATGACTGTCTCCGGCACTCCGCTGGACGTGTTGATGGTGACCCTGGTCTTGATGGCCTCACGATAGTCAGAGTCATTGCGTCCCTCACGCGGCTGGCCGACAATCTCACCAAGGATGTCCAGCGTGGCGCCATAGGCAGAGTCTATCCACCGATAGAGATAGAGGTCATTGCCGTTGTTCTCCACGTCCTGGTGGCTGAGCACCACAGCACGGACAAGACCGTTGAGCAGCTCCTTATCCTCAAACTGCTCAATCAGCAGAGACAGCGCTCTGGCCACGTGGTCACTGATGAAATACGGACCAGGCGCCAGCGCCTCTCCATAAGTTGCCCAGATGAGCGCCCTGTCTCCGGAGTCAATCGTGCCATCTGGCTCCGGAAAGTTTGGCCGCGGATACCCATGACCAAAGGCTTGCTGTCTCTGCTTTTCAGTCTCGAAAGCCACGGACTATACTCCTGTCATTGCGCTCTCAGAGTAGGTGGTGCCGTCATCACTCACGGCTTTCTTGCTGATGGCCACACCACTGCTGTTGTAATAGACCTTTTCGCCGGCAGTGCCGTTGAGGTCACCCTGGTTGCGTGCAATGCTGTACTGGCGTGCAATGCCAGTCCGGACGCTGCACGTGGCAGCAGGAGCGCCAGCCACCGGCTCAGGGATAAGCTCATCCAGAGCACCGTCCACCTCAGCGTTGACATCCGCCTTGGCCTGTGCTCCAAGAGCGTTGACCGTTCCGATGGTCACACCACTCTGGTCAGCGTTGAGGTCCACCGCGTCCGATGTCGGGTCAAAGCCGGAGATGTCTCCTGCCGGCAGCTTGCCAACAATCGTGTCCAGGTGCTCATCAATGGAGCCGGCAGCAGGAGCACCACCAGCCGGCGTGAGCTTCATGGCGTCACGGACACCCTGAGCATCCAGTGTGGAGAACCCTGTGGCCGTTATCCAGGCAGCGTCACCGCGGTCCCTGATTGCCTCAAGGCTGTCAGTGCCGGTGGTGAAACCAGAGCCAGCCATGTCCACAAGGTTCTGAGCCAGGCTTGCTCCGCCTCCAAGGTTACCAGGAGTGCCAATCTCACCAGCGTCCAGGTCCGGATTGGCTGTGCCACGGACTCTGAGACCAGCACCAGTACCAAAGGCATAGATGCCGTGACCGTTGGTGCTCTGGATGTCAACCGCGTTGGCACCGTCCGAGTCCAGGTCAAGGCAGAAACCATTGGACTCAATCTTGACACCGCTGGCGTTGTCGGCATCAATGAGGACGGCAGGACTGCCCTCAGAGCGGACAGCCACACCAGTCACGCTGCTGCCTCCACTGCCATCCAGGTCCAGTATCACGTCATCATAGCCAACGGCATGGATGACTTTGCCGGATGGCGCCACAATGCTGACAGCCTTACTGCCGGCGCCGTGTCCACCCTCCACGTCTATGCCGCGGCCAGTCACCGTATTTGGTCCGTGGATACGGAGAGCAATGGAGTTGAGTTTCTCAGCAGCCTGGAGGTCCACAGCATGGCCGTCACCCGTAGTGCCGGCACGGACCCTGATACCAGTGCCGTCAGAGGCCACAGAGATACCAGTGGTGCCACCATCAATGTCCAGAGCCTCACCGGCTCCGGTGGCGTCCAGAGATACGGCATCATATCCGTGAGCGTTGTCAATGGCCAGTGTGTCTCCGCTGGTGGTCCCTGCTCCGGTGAGCTGGACGGCATGGCCGGCAGCACCAGGTCCAGCAACAACCTTGACGCCAACCTTGTCCGTTGAGCTGGCACCAGGCGTGACGGTGACCACGTGGTCCAGCGGAGAGACCAGACGCACGGCCTCACCCTGGCAGTCACCACCCTCAGCGTCAATGGCCGGAGCGTTGTCTCCAGCCTTGAACCGTGCAGCCGGACCAGTGTCCTGACCAGCCACGTCAAGACCAAGGCCGGCGCCTCCGGTTGACTTCATGGTCACGGCAGTGCCGGCGCTGTTGGTGACGTTCAGCTCCTTGAGTGTGAGCGTTGCCACGTTGCCGGCAATGGAGTCACCACCAATCCTGGTCATGTCTGCCTGGTAGGGAGTCAGCCGGATGAGGATGCTCTGCTCATCAGTCTCATTGCTGTTGACCTTGATGATGATATAGTCATCACCTCCGCTGTCCGGATTCANNCGCCAGCTCCCACAAACCCACTCCGGCGTGTGAAGGTGTGCCGGCAATGGTCAGAGCAGCAAGAGCCTGGCCATCACGCCAGGAGTATGCTGACACCACCACACCAGTCAGCGCTCCGGTCCGGTATGCTGGCCGCGTGCTGGAGTCAACCAGGGGAAACGCCACTCTTGTGGCTGTGTTCTTTTGTCTCTGCACCTCTGGCATGAGTAGCCTCCTCTATGTCATATCACTGTCTTGAGGACACCACGCCATAGTCCGCGATTCATGGCACCATCAACAGCAGTGCCAGGCGTGAATACCCAATTGACTGAATTGTTGCCGCTGTTGATATTGGTGGCGTCCGTTGCGTCCATGCTGGCGCCGGTCAGGTTGTTGTCCTGCACGTCAGTCCGTGTGCAGCTGCCGGCGTTGGTGAGCTGCACGTCAGCCTGGTTGGTTGCCACCCTGGAGCGTATCCGGACACGATAGGTGCCAGTGCCGCGGAGGTCAAAGTCATCCACGTATGACTGGCCGCTCTCATAGAACTCAAAGTAGACATCCTCATAGTCCGCGGTCAGCTCCAGCTCCCCCACGTCTATATTGGCCTGGCACTCCACGTCAGTCTCCGTGGTGCTGCCATTGT
>JABAHP010008288.1_pt1 | contig 15347 bp, 15 predicted proteins | sample 7062081 | NCBI WGS metagenome assembly JABAHP01 (sample SAMN14534357, study PRJNA622989) | marine sediment metagenome | biome: marine biome [ENVO:00000428]; feature: marine pelagic biome [ENVO:01000023]; material: deep marine sediment [ENVO:00002113] | place: India: Gulf of Kutch | collected...
AAATCTTCCATAATCGGCTTATCTGCATCTTTTACAAATAATCCGGCCCATGGCTCAACTTCAGGCAAAAACTTAGCTTCGTCATCAACTGTGATCACAATTGGCAAATCATGCTCCTTGGCCGCCTGCATGTCCACTTCACCAAAGCCGGTCGCAACATGAACAATACCGGTTCCCTCATCCGCCGTCACAAAATCGCCCGGAATAACAAAATGGGCTTTTTTATCCGGCTCAATAAAACTGTACAAAGACTCATATTCCCAGCCAAGCATTCGTTTACCTTTAATAATGCCCAAGAATTCAACTTTCATTTCTTCTTCATCCTCTTCAATTGGATAAACAATATCCCCCAAAACCTCATTTTTTCTTGACTCAGCAAAAATATAAGTTTCTCCGGTCTCTTTGAGCTTTACCCGTAAATAATCCATCTCCGGATCAACTGCCAAAGCCACGTTTGCCGGTAAGGTCCACGGCGTGGTTGTCCACGCCAAAAGATATGTATTCGGCTGATCCTTTAATTTCAGTTTCACAGTAATGGCCGGGTCCACAACATCTTTATAATTATCCCCTACGGCAATTTCTGAGTTTGACAACGGGGTAGCGCAGCGCGGACAATAATATGAAACCCGCACGTCTTTATAGACTAAACCATTTTTATGAAGCTCGGAAAAAACCCACCACACTGATTCAATATAATCATTATCCATTGTTTTATAAGCGCCATCCATGTCAATCCAGCGGCCGACCCGGCGCACAATCTTTTTCCATTCCTCGGCATAACGTAGAACCGAGTCCTTACATGCAGTACAAAATTTTTCTACGCCCAATTTTTCAATCTCATCTTTTGAATTAATGCCAAGCTCTTTCTCAATCATATGCTCAATTGGCAAACCATGGCAATCCCAACCCCAAACACGGCGCACACGATAGCCCTGCATTGTTTTATATCTTGGGAATACGTCCTTAATCAAACCAGCAAGTAAATTTCCATAATGAGGCAAGCCAGTGGCAAACGGCGGACCGTCATAAAATACAAACTGCTTATCTTCTGGCCGCTCATTAACTGAACGCTCAAAAAAATTACCCTTGTCCCAAAAATCAAGGGTCTTTTCCTCCATGTCTGCAAACTTTGATTTCTTTGCCATAAATAGTTAAATTTTATCAAAATGTAGTCAAATTTTAACAAAAAATGCCTTTGCTGTAAAGGCGCCTTCTTATAAACACAAATCTAGGACTTATAGCCCTTAAAGGGACGGTACGACTCTTCTCCGCCCTTTCTTTTATCCTTGGGCAATTTATGCGGCTTGCCGTCCTTGCGGATCATTACATAATCAGGACCAGAAAGATATTTATTTACCTCAGTTTCTGAAAAATGACGCCGCATGCCAAGCATACGATATTTTGGCACTCTTATTCCCACGCCTGCCAACATAGCCTTACCGCTTTTAAATAAACCTATATAATAATCATCCTGGTTGCGAAATTTAGGATCAGCCTCCTTTAAAACAACTTGATTATATTTAATTGCCCAGACTCCGACCAATTCAGGCACGTCTGTAACATTAATCATGAGTGCGTTACCTGATGCCCGATCCGAACAAAACGGGCACCATAGCACATCAACCACATTTCGGGTAAAACCCTTGACCAGCCTAAACTCAGCCGTGGTCTTTTTGCAAAAACATTTTATAGATACCTTCTTCATATCCTTATAATATCATAAAATCCAATGGCTTAGCCATCGGAAAAATTGCTATGGGTAATTTAATAAGCGTCTGCTATAATATAGTCATATGAAAATATACATTGGCGCTGATCATGCCGGATATAAGCTTAAAGAAGAGCTTGAAAAATATCTAAAAACAAAAAAGCATACAGTAATTGATATTGGCGCGCATAAACTGGATAAAGCTGATGATTATCCCAGCTATGCCGCCCGGGTTGGCCGAGCGGTCCGCCGCGACAAACGCAGTCGCGGTATTGTTATCTGTGGCAATGCCGAGGGCGTCTGTATTGCCGCCAATAAAATTCGGGACGTGAGAGCCGCGGTGGGCTACAGCGAATACGCAGCAAAAACCTCACGCACTGATGACAACGCCAATGTGCTTTGCTTAGCTGGCCGAGTTTTAAAACCGGGTGAAGCAAAAAAAATTACATCAAAATTCTTAAGCACTCGCTTTTCTGGAGCCAAACGTCACAAGCGAAGGCTTAAGCAAGTTAAAAAAATTGAAAAGCATGGTTAAAGTAATTCCGGCAATCCTTGCGCGTGACGCAATCGAATTTGCTCAACGTCTCCGACTTGTTGAGAGTAGTGTTGATTTGGTGCAGATTGATGTGATGGATAAAAAATTTGTTCCCTACAAAAGCTGGGCTGAGCCTGAAGTTATTAAAACCATTCCCACGCCGGTCAAATTTGAACTACACCTTATGGTGGCAGATCCGCTTGCTGAAATAAAAAAATGGAAAAATATTAAAAACGTAAAACGAGTAATCTTTCACATTGAAGTGAAAAAAGAAGCAAGCCGCATCGTTTCAGCTCTTAAGCGCCATAAGTATAAAGTCGGCATTGCCATCAACCCACGCACCCCGCTTAAAAAAATTGAAAAAATTATCCCAAAAATTGACACCGTACTTTTCCTCGGCGTGACGCCCGGCCGTTCCGGACAGAAATTCCAAACCAACATACTGAAAAAAATTCAGGACTTGCGTAAAAAGTTTCCAAAGGTTACAATCTCAATTGATGGTGGGGTAAATCTTAAAAACGCGCCAAAACTACTTGCTAGCGGGGTTGACACATTATGTGCGGCAAGCGCCATTTACAAATCAAAAAACCCCAAAAAGGTCATCTATCAATTTAAAAATCTAAAAACTAACTAAGCACAATATGCACAAATACTTAGTTATCGCCCTGGTTATTGCCTTTGGTTTGGCAATCTGCGCCATTGGCGCACCAGAGGGTGAAGCCGCGACTTATGAGTCAGGCGATCTTATTAAAGGCGAAAGCTTTACTTCGGTATACTACTTTGCCGAAAATGGTAAACGATATGTCTTTCCAAATGAAAAAACCTATTTCACTTGGTATGAAGACTTTTCAAACATTATTACCATTTCTGATGCCGAGCTTGGCTCAATCATGATTGGCGGTAATGTTACCTATCGTCCCGGTTACAAAATGGTTAAAATCACCACAAGCCCAAAAACCTATGTGGTTGAAGGCGGCGGCGTAATTCGCTGGGTTAAAACCCAGGAAGCAGCCGAGACCCTTTACGGCATCAACTGGAATGACTGGATTGATGACGTTCCTGATGCATTCTTCACTAACTATCGTGAAGGTCAGTCAATCGAATTTGCCTCAAGCTATGACAAGGAACATCAGCTCACACTCTTCACAACCATTAACCATGATTTGGGTTTTGTCTACACTGACCTATAAACCAAATATATGAAAAATGCCAATTATAACCTTATTAAGGTTCTTTTGAGCGAGCTGGATGATGCCTGGCGAATCCATAAGCATTATCAGGGTGATGCAAAAGAGTTTGGCTGTAAAGACTGCGAGGATATCCTTAAGCAGATTCATGACGATACTGAAAAACACGTTAACATGCTTCGCGACGAAATTGCCAAGCATGCAAATGAAGGAAAATTTGATTAACTCAGTTATTGAGTGAAAGATCCATAAGCCCCCGCAAGGGGGCTTTTTGAAATAAATAAATTACACCTATCGAGCAATTGGGGGTCTTGTAGGGCCGCAAAATTTTGCGGCCCTACGTTGCATTATCGCAACGTAGGAACAGGGCATTGCCCTGTTCCTACAAGACCAACACCTATGCCCCGCGCCTATACCCACGCCTATCGCTTGTTTAAGAATGTTCCTTGCAATCTTAGAAATATTTTCCAAAATAAGCTATAATATAGATAATCTATATTTATGGCAAAGCTAAATATTAAACAATTGGAACTGAGGGCGAATCAAATCCGCCAAGACATCATTAAGATGCTCGAGCACGCCGGTTCCGGTCACAGCGCCGGCCCGCTCGGTATGGCGGATATTTTTACTGCCTTATATTTTAACATTGCCAATTTAAACCCAAAAAAACCAAACTGGCCGAACCGCGACCGCATTTTTCTCTCCCACGGCCATATCTGTCCGGTACTCTATGCGGCCATGGCCCACCGTGGTTATTTTCCAATTAAAGAACTCAATACCCTAAGAAAGCTGGGCAGCCGTCTTCAGGGCCATCCGCACCGCCCTGCCCTGCCAGGCCTTGAAAACACGAGCGGCCCGCTCGGCCAGGGACTGTCACAAGCCTGCGGTTCAGCACTCGCGGCCAAACTCAATAATCAAAAACACTGGGTATATTGTTTAATGAGCGATGGCGAACAAAACGAAGGTCAGACCTGGGAAGCTGCTATGTTTGCCGGAAAAAACCGGCTCGCGCACTTAACCGCATTTTTAGATCGCAACAACATCCAAATCGACGGCTATACCGAAGACGTAATGCCGTTAGAACCATTACGTGAAAAATATGAAGCCTTTAACTGGCACGTAATTGAAATTGACGGCCACAATATTGCTGAAATTATTGCCGCGGCCAACCAAGCTAAGGCAATTGTTGAAAAACCCGTCATGATTATTGCCCACACAATTCCGGGCAAGGGCGTTTCATTTATGGAATATGACTTTAACTGGCATGGTAAACCACCGTCGCCAAGTGAAGCTAAAAAAGCATTAAAAGAACTAAGCAAAAATATATGAAAAAATCATCCCGCATCCTGATGATCATTGTGATCATTATTGCCGTAGTTATTGTTTTGGCAATGATTGCCACTGTACTCGGCTTTTACAAATATTCTACTCCCGACGGTAAAGGATTGGGCAGCTATGTTATTGCGCCACAAATGGGTCAACCCGGTTATGATATCGCAATAGAAGAAGTTGAGATGAAACGCGCCGGCATTGGCGGCGAAATGGCTACTGCTATACCGCCATTTGACGGTTTACTGGCTGACGAAGAATTTATTGACACTGAACAGCGCATTATAAAAAACGGCAACATTACTGCCAAGGTTGATAATGCCGAAGAAACCGCAAAAAATATCTCCGAACTGGCTACCCGCTATGAAGGCTTTGTCCAATCGTCAAACATTTATGAATCTGAAACCGGCGCCAAAAGCGGTACCGTAATTATCCGTGTTCCGGTCGCCAGCTTTGAAGCCGCTTTTGCTGAAATTAAAACCTTTGCTACCCAGGTTGTTTCAGAAAGTGTCTCCGGCCAGGACGTAACTGAAGAATATGTTGACCTCCAATCCCGGCTGAAAAATAAACGCGCTGAAGAAGCACAATATTTGGATATCCTGAAACAGGCCTACACGGTCGAGGATATTTTAATGGTTACCGAACGCCTGAGCTGGGTACGCCAAGAAATTGAGCGCCTTGAAGGACGGCTCAACTATCTTGAAAACCTGACCGACATGTCCACCATCACCACCTTTATCAGCGAGGAAGAAAAAATTCAGATTCCGGTTGAAAAATGGCGGCCGATTGAAACCATCCGCACATCTTTCCGCGCCATGATTCTTGGTTTGCAAAGCCTGGCTGATCTTGGCATCTGGCTTATCATGTTTGCCGCTCTGATCGTCCTGCCGATTATCATTGTGGTTCTGATAATTATTTGGCTTGTTAAAAAAATACGGAAAAAGAAATAAAGCATGAAAACCCTTAACCCACGGTTGTACAAAAAAAGCGTTGAACAGATCCCCACGCGCAACGGCTATGGCGAGGGTATAGTTGAAGCTGGTAAGCGCGACAAAAACGTGGTTGTTCTCTGCGCCGATCTGGCTGAATCAACCCGCAGTATCTGGTTCAAGGAACAGTTTCCTGAAAGATTTATTGAGTGCGGTGTTGCCGAACAAAATATGATGGGGGTTGCTGCCGGCATGGCCCGTGAAGGCAAAATTCCGTTTGTTTCAAGCTATGCCGTATTTTCCCCCGGTCGCAACTGGGACCAGCTGCGCACCAGTGTTTGCTACAATGACGTACCGGTTAAAATCGCCGGTGCTCACGCCGGCATCTCAGTAGGTCCGGACGGTGCCACTCACCAGGGGCTTGAAGATATTGCCCTTACCCGTGTGCTACCCAACCTCACCGTGGTTGTTCCATGCGACTATCATGAAACCAGAAAAGCAACTCTGGCTGCGGCTAAAACAAAAAAGCCAATTTACATCCGTTTCACCCGCAACAAAACTGCGATAATCACTACTAAGCGCGCACCGTTTAAGATTGGCAGGGCCGAAATCTTTAAACCTGGACAAGATGTTACAATCTGCGCCACCGGCCCGCTTGTTTACGACTCTCTGATTATTGCCAAAAAACTTGAACGCGAAGGAATCTCAGTCGAAGTCATTAACAATCACACCATCAAACCCCTTGATAAAAAGACCATCATTAATTCCGTAAAAAAGACCGGCTGCATTGTCACGGTTGAAGAACATCAAATCAATGCCGGCGCCGGCGGTGCCGTGCTTGAATGCTTGGCTGAAAACTACCCAGTCCCGGCCGTGCGCGTCGGTATGCCGGATGCCTTTGGTGAATCCGGCCCACCTAAGGAACTGGTTGAAAAATACGGCCTTTGCTGTGAAGGGATTGAAAATGCTGTAAAAAAAGTAATCAAACGAAAATAATATGCTTGTAAAATCAAAAAATATTCTGAAAAAAGCGCAAAGAGGCCACTATGGCATTGGTGCTTTTAATATAAATAACATGGAAATCCTGCAAGCAATTGTCCGAGCCGGTGTTAAGATGAAATCACCATTGATTATCCAAACATCTGAGGGCGCCATCTCCTATGCGGGTATGGATTATTTAAAAGCCATGATTGATGTGGCTGCCAAAGCGCCGATTCCGATCGCTTTTCACCTTGATCACGGCAAAGACCTGGGTATTATCAAACGCGCCATTGATTCAGGCTATACTTCGGTAATGTATGATGGCTCAAGCTTTAGTTATGCCAAAAACGTCCGCCAAACCAAGCAGGTTGTAGCCTGGGCGCGCCGTAAAGGCATCACGGTAGAAGCAGAGCTAGGCTCAATTGCCGGCATTGAAGACTTTGTCAGTGTCTCTGCACGCGAAGCCCACCTTACCAACCCGGATCAGGCACGTGAGTTTGTCGGCAAAACTAAATGCGACCTCTTGGCAATTGCCATTGGCACTTCACACGGCGCTTATAAATACAAAGGTGCCTCAAAATTGGATTTCAAACGCTTGGCAGAAATCAGAAAAAAAGTAAGTGCACCATTAGTCCTCCACGGTGCGAGCGGTGTGCCGCAGGCCCTGGTACGACAGATAAAACAGAGTGGCGGAAAACTAAAAAACCCGAGGGGGGTTTCTGATGCAACTATTAAACGCGCCATTCGGCTCGGCATCACCAAGATCAACACTGACACTGACCTTCGTATGGCCTTTACGTGCGCCGTACGAAAAACATTAAAAGACAATCCTACGGTGTTTGATCCGAGAAAAATACTTGGCCCGGCACGGGACTTGATGCAAAAAACTGTTGAACATCGCATCCAAGTCTTTGGCTCAAAAAATAAAGCATAAATATGTTTGATATCATCACCATTGGTTCAGCCACACGAGACGTTTTTCTGCAAAGCGAAAAAATTAAAATTAAAAAATCAAAGACTTCTCCAACCGGCCTGGATGAATGCCTGCCTCTGGGCGCAAAAATTGAACTAAACGATATTACCTTTGATACCGGCGGCGGTGCCACTAATGCGGCCGTTACTTTTGCCAATCTCGGCCTTCGGACCGCCACGATCTGCCGGACGGGCAAAGACTTGGCCGGACTTCAGATTAACCAAATGTTTAAGAATCACCATATCTCCAATAAATTTATCCAGCATGATAACAAGCTCGGCACTGCCTATTCACTAATTCTCTTAGCCGGCACAGGCCAACGTTCAATCCTGGTCTACCGAGGGGCTAGCCAAAAAGTATCTGCCAAAGATATTCCCTGGAAAAATATCAAAACAAAGTGGCTGTACATTAGTTCTTTGGCTGGTCACATGACCCTCATTAACAGTATTTGGAAATTTGCCAAAAAGAATAAAATTAAAATTGCCTGGAATCCAGGCGGCAAAGAGCTGGATAAAGGACTAACCAAACTCGCCCCATATATCAAACAAACTGCATTTTTTACCATCAACACCGAGGAAGCGGCCAAGCTCACCAAAGAAAAACCCGGTGATACCCGGGCGGCTGCCAAAAAACTTAAAAAAATTACAAAATGCCTTTCACTCACCGATGGACCAAAAGGGGCTTATGCCTGGCAAAATAACAAAGGCATCTGGGCACCGTCACTCAAAGTAAAACGAGTTAATACCACCGGCGCCGGCGATGCCTTTGGCTCAGGATTCGTGTCCGGTTTAATATTAAAAAACGATATTAAGTACGCCATGAAGATGGGCACCTTAAACGCCAACATGGTAATTACAAAAATGGGCGCCAAAAATGGACTTTTAAAAAAGAAACCGACATTAAAAAAACTCAATCGTGTTAAATTAAAACCAATAAACTTTTAATATGCCAAAAAAGAAAATATTTATCACGCGCGAAGTACCTGAGCTCGCCGTGAAGATGCTGAAAAAATACAAAGACTTTAATGTCACCATGTATAAGGGTGACAAAAAAATTCCCAGAAAAGTTTTATTGCAAAAAGTAAAAGGCTGTTCAGGTATTCTCTCCCTTCTCAGTGAAAAAATGGATGCCAAGGTTATGGACGCCGCCGGCCCAAACCTCAAGGTAATTGCCAATTATGCGGTTGGATATGACAATGTTGACTTAGCCGCTGCAAAAGAACGTAAAATCAAAGTTGGCAACACTCCCTGCAATGAAGTCTCTGAATCAGTTGCTGAATTTACCTTCTCCCTCCTTATGTCACTTTCACGAAGAATTGTTGAAGCAGATAAATATACCCGTTTGGGTAAATACGAAGAATGGAAGCCAATGCTCATGCTTGGCCGCGATGTATATAATAAGACCATCGGCGTGGTTGGTTTGGGTAGAATCGGCCAACAGGTTTGCCGCCGCGCTGCCAAAGGATTTGGCATGCGAGTTCTCTATACTGACATGCGCCGCAATCCTCAATTTGAAAAAGAATATAAAGCAAGAAAAGTCAGCCTCAATACCCTTCTTAAAAATGCCGACTATGTCAGCTTACATGTCCCCCTGCTTCCGGCCACCCACCACCTAATCAGTACCAAACAGCTCAAGATGATGAAAAAATCCGCCTATCTTATCAACACGGCTCGCGGCCCGGTTGTACATGAAAAAGCATTACTCAAGGCATTGTACGCAAATCAGATTGCCGGCGCCGCTCTTGATGTGTTTGAATGTGAACCAGCGATCGACTGCGACACCTCGGACAGATATGAACTTCGCAAACTTGATAATGTAATTATTACGCCCCATACTGCCTCAGCCACCATTGAAGCTCGTGATGCCATGGCGCGCTTGGCCGCCGGAAATATTATCGGCGTCTTAAAAGGCAAACGAGCGCCAACGCTGGTAAAAATCAAATAAAAAATATTAAAAATAGGAGCGGGTATATAAACCACGCTCCTATTTTTTATTTTGATTATTATATTTTAATTTTCATGCCATCATAAGCCAGCCCTACTCGCCCATCAACCATATTGATCTCTCGTACGGCCTGATGATAAGGGGGATAACCATGCCCAATCTGCGTTAATACTGTTTTTTTAGACTTCAGTGCCATACTGAGCTCAATTGCCTCTTCAACATTCAAATGTCCCTTCATCCTTTTGCCAAACCACATAGCCCCATCCAAGAATAAAAGCTTTAAATTTTTAAAATTATGAAAATTTTTCTTTGGAATCTTGCCAACGTCAGAAATATAACCAAGTTTTTTATCAATGCGATAACCAACCGTTGGAAATCCAAAAGTTAGACCATGCATAACCCGGTACGCTGACACCTTGAATGGGCCAATTGATTTACTGCGTCCTAATTTAATATCTTTAAGTTGCAAATTCTTTAAATTCTTAATCCTTTTAAAGTTATATCTTTCAGTATAGATTGGCACTCTCTTCTTTGTCCATCTATTTAACTTTTTTAAACCACCGGCCGCATCAGCATGCAAATGAGTTAAAATCACGGCATCAATTTTTTTAATCTTTCCGCGCTCCATCTGTTCAAGAAAATCAGGTGAACAGTCAATTAAAAGATTAAAGCCTCTTTTGGAAACCAAAATTGAACTTCGCGATCTTCTTGATTTACTTTTTGGCTTTCGCGCGTGCGTGCAAGTTGAACAACGGCACCCTTTTCTTGGAATGGCCACACACGGCCCTGAGCCCAAAACAATTATGTTCATACCTTGACTTTTTACTGATTTTAGTATACAATACTTACACATTTTCATAAACGGGCCCGTAGTTCAGTTGGTAGAACGCCTCGTTTGCAACGAGGAGGTCACCGGTTCGAGCCCGGTCGGGTCCACCATAAAAACTTCAGAATTTTTCTGGAGTTTTTATTATTGACATGAATAACATTATATACTAAGCTCTAAACGCACATTAACAATCTGCCAGGAGGCGTGACGTGGTAAAGAAAGTCCAGATAAAGGAAGCCTTCTTCGAGGCAATGAACAAGGGCTATGCCGACCCCGAGGCCAAAAAGTCTTCAATCTCAATCTTGCCCGGCTCCAAGTACACCACCTTCAGAAAGGGCCACTTTCTTGTGATCGACCTGTGGTTCACGTCAAAGCTCAACCGCAAGAGCTTTGGCATTACCATCATCTGGTACAAACAGAGCCCGGTCTGGTTCATGGTGTACGCTGGAGAGTATGAGAAAGAAGTCATTCCCTTTCTCAAGAAAGTACTTGCTCTTACATACGCCAACAAATCATTCCACGGCGGTCGCGGCGTTCCCTCTTACCACGCCGACGGCATACACTACAGCAACAACCAAACCAGAAGCGGCTTTGAAGACTTCGGCGGCAAAGAAACCATTTACAAAAACCAAGAAGTCGTCGGCTGGCACAAGTATTGGGGCATGTGTCTGATCTAATGATCCTGCAATGCAGGATCTTTTTTTATTTTTTAAAAAACATTATAATATAAGCGCGGGTTTCTATACCCGCGCATTTAAAAAAGGTTTTCATACCCGCACAACAATAAAAAATATGGCCTGCAAAAAGAAACCGGCAAAAAAAGCAAGCAAAACAAAGAAAAAACCTTGCAAAAAGTGCAAATAAAAACTTTTATCCGCCGAAACCTTTGTGCAGGCGGGGTTGACAAAAAGTATTGCTTGTTTTTAAAAAAGTTTTTATAATATTAGTTGAAGGAATTTTATTTTATAAAATTTTACTCTAAGGAGGAAAAATATCTCAAAAAAGGAAGGAGGTGAACAATATGGCAAAACGAAGAAAGAAAGTAGCAAAAAAGAAAGCTGCTCCTAAGAAAAAAAGGAAAGTAGCAAAAAAGAAAGCTGCTCCTAAGAAAAAAGCTACCAAAAGAAGGAAGAGGAGAAAGAAATAATTCCTTCACCAAACATCAAAAAGACTCCCAAATCTGTTTGACATCGCTGATGGTAAACAGACTCCAGGGAGTCTTTTTGATTGTAATTTTACCTAAAAAAGTGCCTTTTGTTTGGGCTTACCCGCCTCTTTTTCTTCCTGGCTGAATATCTTTACTGTACCAAACTCGCCGTCATAACCTGGCTCAACAATCATCCTGCCCTCACGGACCCGGCTAATTGCCTCGCCCGTCATTTCACCAAAATCTTTTGCAATCTCTTCAATTGGAATGTCCAGTAAAATTTCAAACTCAAAACCAAGTTTTGCCACCATCGCTTCATAGGCTTCAGTAACTTTTTTTGTTTTTACACCCTGATCAAAAACCTCAGCCAAAATTTCATCAAGCGGTACAATACTTTTATATGGAACAAAATTTTCCGGCTTTCTTCCATCATTATGATCAGCTAACTTATCCACACGATTCATCACTCCCAAAGTTAATTTTTTCCCGCACTGTGGACAAACTTCCTTATGTTTTTTTGATTCATCCGGAGAAAACCTTACTTTGCAGTCACGATGACCATCAAAGTGATATTTTCCTTCTTCTGGATAAAATTCAATTGTATACAAAAACTTTTTTGTGTCACGATTGCGGATAATATCAAAAATATTTTTATAATTTATTTCTTCAAGATCAAAAGCATTGGCTTCCCTGCCCAGGTTTGGCAGTGAATGAGCATCAGAGTTCGACATCAACATTATCTTATCTAATATTGAAAGGCGCCAGTTCATTGCCGGGTCGCTAGATAAGCCAGTCTCGATCGCATGAACATGCGGTGCCAAATCTTCAAAACATTCTTCAATCGTGTCATAACCGCTTTTTGAACCAAAAATTGCAAACCAGGGTGTCCAGGCATGCGCCGGAACAATTATTGATTCCGAAGAAATCTCAAGCATGATTTGTAAAAGCTCTTTTGACGAAAGCCCGATGATCGGCCGTCCGTCTGAGCGCAAGTTACACCCCCGGTCTTCGAGAGCCTTAATAAACTTTTCCACGTCTGCTAACTTTGGAAAATATACATTATGGTGAAGCCGCCGCACCTGATCATTTTTCTTGTAAATACAAGAAATCTCCGTACCCAGGATAAACTTGGTCGGAGATTTTTTTGATTTTAGCTCATACGCGCCCTCACTGGTTTCCTCAAGCTCGTTCTTGATATCTGAAAACCAAACCGGATGCGTAAAGTCGCCTGTGGCGCATACCTCGATCCCCTTTTTCTCGCACCAGCGAGCAATGTTGGGGAGTTCAAGATCTTTAGAACAGGCGCGTGAATATTTTGAATGTATGTGTAAATCAGCAATGGCGCGCATATTAAAATTTTCGGGACATTATCATGGTGTAGGGTTTAAACCCCCATTTTTTATAAACTCTTATCGCACGTTGATTATTACACAATACGTCCAACTTTAAAAAGGACACTTTTTTTAATTTAAACCATGGCAGTATTTCATCCCAAATCTTATCAGCAATACCTTTTCCCCGATATTTATTTGTTATATAAATTTCTGACAACCATCCTACATATTTAGATTTATTTCGTTCACTTGGCACTGTTTGAGCATAAGCAAAGCCAATAATCTTTTCTTTATGTAATACGGCAATATATAGTTTATCTTTACGTCTTAATATTTTTAAAAAATCCTTCTTTGTGAAAGGATTCTCGAAAAATACATGACTTTTGTCAAACTTTCTGGTTAATTTTAAATTATATCTTTGAAACTCATCAGACAATTTCTTAAATTCAGCCCAATCCCGTTCCTTTAACTTTCGAAATGTAATATCCATATTAAAATTCACGGTATTTCAAATCCTCCTCACTAACATCTTCCCAAAAATTATAAAGCAGAATAAAGAATGCCGCCAAAATAAATGCATACCATAACTTATCTGTAAAAAAGAATAATACGATTGCTGACAAGCCGGCTAAAATTTTTCCGATTGAAAGCACAAAATCACGAAAGGCCACATAATATAAAATATTTTCCTTTCTCATGCGGGAATAAAAAAGTGATGTCAAAACCGTACCCAGTGACTGCGCCGAAACCTTGAAAAACGAATCAGTAAAAAATACATAAAAACCATTAAAACTGAATACGCGCGCTATCCAAGCAATAAAAAGAAGCAACGAATTGATTCTGACCAACTTTTTTCGCTTCGCCTGGTTCGCTTTTTTTCCTACCCAAAGCAAAACAAAAAAAGTAATCAATATTGCCACCGTGGTTAAAAGACCCATCTTGATATAACTCACAACAACCGTTGCCAAAAATATCGGCCAAACGCATTCGGCAATAATCCCGTCGCCATAACCTAAAAGTGCGATAAAATCTTTCCGCGATTTTTTTGAAAAAGTCTTTTTAAAAAACTTTCTGATTGAAAAATTAGCCCGAACCACTTCCTCTTTGGTCGTATAAAGAGGAACCAGACTCGATAAAAATATTATCGATACGACAACGAATAAAATTGTAAAGTTCGTGTAGGTTAGCACAATGCCGCCGACGGTTGGCGCGGCAATTCCGACAATACTAACAACGATGCCAAACCAACCGATCTCTTCACCGACGCGCTTGCTGTTGCCAAAACGTATAAAATCACTATGAAATGCCATCCAGTAAAAACCGCGATATAACCCGACTGCCAAAGGCGTTAACCAAAAAAGCCAGCCATAACTCGGTATCAAATATAATCCCAAATAAAAAAACGGTAAAAAGAAAATACCGATTCCCATTGAGGCTTCATACCCGATCCGCGCCACAATCTTTGAAGAAAACGGTATTAAAATCAAATAATAGGCTTGCATCATTACATAAAACAGTATCACCCACTGAATAGAAAATCCTAATTGATAAAGGTACACCGGCGCAAAAAGCGCAATCATACCCATACCAAACACCCGGATCGCGGTTGAAATATAAAGCTCTTTTACTTCACGTGAAAGAAAGTGGTCAAAATAATGATGAATCTTGTCGTAAAAATGCATATGTAATATCTATTTTACATTAAAATAAAGTAAAAATCTAGCCTAAGAAAAAACCGCCCTTAATTGGACGGTTTATTCATAATCCTGGCAATGACCTACTTTCCCGAGGCCCGAAGGCCCAAGTATCATCGGCGCTGGAGGGCTTAACTTCTGTGTTCGAAATGGGAACAGGTGTAACACCTCCGCTAGGACCACCAGGATAAGTCAGTCAAAATAAATTTAACTGACCAACCTGATGATGACGACAAGTAACACTAAAAAACTTAAATGGTTGTAGAAATCGACTGATTAGTACTCCTCGGCTTAACCCATTGCTGGGCTTACACCTAGAGCCTATTAACCTCCTCGTCTCGAAGGAGTCTCAAATGAAATCTAATCTTGGGGACGGCTTCGCGCTTAGATGCTTTCAGCGCTTATCCCTTCCGAACATAGCTACCCAGCGGTGCCCCTGGCGGGACAACTGGTACACCAGAGGTTCGTCCATCCCGGTCCTCTCGTACTAGAGGCGAGCCCCCTCAAATTTCGACGCCCACGGCGGATAGGAGACCGAACTGTCTCACGACGTTCTGAACNNACCCTTGGGACCTTCTCCAGCCCCAGGATGCGATGAGCCGACATCGAGGTGCCAAACCTCCCCGTCGATGTGAACTCTTGGGGGAGATAAGCCTGTTATCCCCGGCGTACCTTTTATCCGTTGAGCTACGGCCCTTCCATATCGAACCGCCGGATCACTAAGTCCTGCTTTCGCAACTGCTCGACTTGTAGGTCT
>JABAHP010008062.1_pt1 | contig 15316 bp, 13 predicted proteins | sample 7062081 | NCBI WGS metagenome assembly JABAHP01 (sample SAMN14534357, study PRJNA622989) | marine sediment metagenome | biome: marine biome [ENVO:00000428]; feature: marine pelagic biome [ENVO:01000023]; material: deep marine sediment [ENVO:00002113] | place: India: Gulf of Kutch | collected...
CAACTCCTTTGGCTTTGGCGGGCACAACGGCACGCTGGTATTCGCCGCCTGGGAGGGCTAGCGGCTAGCCGGATTCCCAGAACTGCAGCTTGACACGCCGGACAAAGGGGGCCTATCAGCTGGCGAGTAAGATGCCATTTTAGCCTGGCCCCTGGTCATGCTGCGGTTGTTTGTCGCCCATCGAGGCGTACCACCAGCGGGGCAAGATTGAGGGAGAGCCATACCAGGGTCCGCCGAAACCGGAAAAGTGCCCTACGCCCTCGAGCGTAATCTGTTGTGACCCGCTCAGGAGCTGCGACGAGAGCGGCACCAGACCATCACCCCAAACATTGCCATCACCGCACAGTCCCCAGTAGCAGGCGTACGCCCAACGCTCTCTCAGGGAACCGCGCCGGCGGCCATGGATCACTTTGCCCGCGACCGACGTATAGCGGACTGATGGGAAGTAGGAGCCCGGGTACTGCTTCTCTACCCACCGCCGCATCCGGCTGCCGCGCAGATTATGGTGGGGACTGCCCAAGGTAATGAGATGCGCCACAGGCTCCAGGCCAGCATAGGACCTGCCCAAGAATGGGGTCGGGCTCAGGAACAGCCGTCCGATGACGCCGCCTGCACTGTGGCCGATCAGCGTGATCCTGCCATTTACCGAGCTACCCGCTGCCCTGTGAACTACACGTTCCAGTCTATCTAGGATGCGGGCCCAGCCCTCCGCCCGCACGCTCTGCAGCCAGTCAGGCATATCAGCTTCCACGACCCATACCGGCTGCTTGGTGCGCTCTGCCAGCCAGTCACGCATGGGAGCATAGATCTTGGGTACGCTTAGAAATCCTCCCAAGATGACGATGGGTAGCGCTGGTCCGGATTCGGGCTCAGGCATTCCAGAACCCGTGTTCGAGGCGGTATGGTACCGGCTCAAGGTCGGTCACGAAGCTATTGCACCACGCCTTGTGTCTGCCTGGTCTCCATGGCTTTGAAGGCCGAGACGCTGATGCGAGTCAAGAGGGCCAAACCCACAATGGCCGCTACGATCTCCAGCCCGAAAACGGTGCCAAAGGCCGCCAGGTAGCTACCGGTCAGGAGCAGAACGCCATCCACCATTATGCCACCCAGGAGGTTTCCCGCAACTTCGGCCAACTGATGGGCGATGGTCCAGCCACCCATCAGCAGACCGGCAGACTCGGCTGTCGTAAAGTCCACCATCAGTGTGAGGGTGCCTGCGGCACTGAATCCACTCCCGATTCCGAGCAGGAACACCAGCGCGATGAAGAGACCTTGGTGTGCCAACGCACCGGCCACGATGAACCCGGTAAAGGCGAGGGCAACGATCACCAGGCCAATGCCGGCCATGCGCTTTCGTCCAAAACGGTTGACCATGAACAGCCCACAGAGCATCATGGCAGCCAGAGTGCCGCTACCCCAAAAGATGTTCAGGCGAGCCGTCTGCCCAACCGTCATATCAAACAAAATCGCGCCATAGGGTTCCAGAAAGATGTCCTGGCTCAGAGTGGCGAGCAGAACAGCACCGACGAAGAAAAAGAAAAGGCGTACTTGCTGGTTCTGAAAGGTACGTCCAAGTGTGGGCCAAAAAGGCACTTCTCGCACACGCTGGCTGATTGCTTCTACTGCTTCGCCGGTCGGCTCTACTCTTGTGCAACCCAGGATTGCCAGCACTATGGCAATCAGGCACACAACCAGTACTATGACAACAAGCCGGCTGGGGCTGTAGGGGTCAAGAAGTTCTCCCAAACCCACGCTACCCGCGACGATGCCAAAGATGAAACTTGCCTGCAGTGTGGCCGTGGCCTTGGGGCGTTGCTGTTCGTCGAATACGTCTGCAATCAAGGCTTGAAAAGCGGTGGCCATGGCGTTCTTGCCCATTCCATAGACACAAAAGGCAATCACAGTTGCCAACACGCCCCAGGCAAAAGCGCGAGGAATGGACAGCGTACCCAAAGTACCGCCAAGTACGCCTACGGCGGCGAGAAGTGTGCCTGCCAGGATATAGGGCAGTCGCCGATGTCCCAGTATCGGATGGCTGTCGGAACGGTAGCCTATCCACAATCGCAGCGGGGACATGAGCGATGGTATGGCCAGGAGAAAACCGATCAGCGTAGCCGGCAGCCCGATCTCGGCGAACATCACCCGGTTCAGCACGCCCAGGACTAGAATACTCACCAGTCCAAAACCAAACTGGAAAAGAGCCATGCGAGGGATCAGCATACTGGAACCGAGGAGGCTTTTCCTTGGGGCCATACTGCTACGTTTCGACCTCCTCTATGATACCAAAGCGCTTGGCCATCCTGTAGATGCCGCGGCCCATACCTGTGTGTTGCATGACCCCCGCAAGGTCCTCGAGTTTGCCTTCGCGTCTCAACCGGGTGTATTGTCTGGCTTCGGGCAACATGGCCAGTAGAAAGATGATGTTGACCGCAACGGCATAGATCACGTAGGCTACTTCATGGGTCCGAAACCAGAGCCAGGGAATGAGAAGCCACAAGCCGCCCACGTAGGCAACTAGCATATCTCGCAAGACAAACAGACCGAGCAGCATGCCGGCAATGGACGTGACAAATACCCCGATCGGATCAATAGCAAACATCCCGCCATATACAGCCGAGAGGCCTCGGCCGCCCCGGAAGCGATAGTACAGAGGCCAGATGTGGCCGATCATGCCTGCTGCTGCCGTGATGAGAAAGTAAAAGCCTTCCGGATAGAGGAGCTTGATCACCAAGGTTGGAATGGTGACCTTGAGCATGTCCAGGACAACCGTGATGAACCCAAACTTGCTGCCCAAGCGCATCGAGACGGTGGTAGCGCTGACAGCACTCATGACTACCTTGTCATCGCCACTCTCGAGTGTGACTTCGGTCTGGGTTAGATCCTCTTGCGGGGCCACAATCCTGCCCACCAGCCGGGCGAAAGAGATGGCGCCGCATAGATAGCCGATAGCCGCAGCCAGCAGTGCAACGAGTGGGTCCATGGTCTAGCCTCCTGAGGACTCGAGCGCATGCCTGAGGTAAACCCTGCCTGTGTTGCCATCAACAGTAATGGGCTGGCCATCAAGAATGAGGCGCGTTGCTCGCCTGACGTTTACCACAGCCGGCAAGCCATATTCCCGGGCTACGATGGAGGTGTGTGATAGCTGACCTCCGGTCTCGGCAACGATGCCACCGATCCCCGAGAAAAGGGGGGTCCAGCCCACGTCGGTAAAAGGTACGACCAAGATGTCATCTTTTCCCAAGAAGGTGGGTGCCGCGGTCGGATCAAGAACCACACAGGCGCGGCCCTTTGCCAATCCGGAGCTGCCGCTGATACCGACCAGATATTCTGGATCATCAGCGGGAGCAATGGGATGCGCCGGCACATACTCGCCGCAAATCGTGTCAGGTAGTTCGATCTGGGCATCAGCAGCCATCTCTGCCTTCTGTTCGCGGACACGCTCTTGGGTCTCCTCAGCGCTCCATGTGCCTTTCACAACCTGTCCTAGCTCATCGTAGGTCAGGTAGAAGATATCATCGCGTTCGGCAAGACTACCGCAACCGACAAGATGCTCACCAAGGGCCACAAAGATGCGACGCATTTCGTAGGCTTCTTGGGACAGTAGCAGGCTCGTACGTTCGCGCAAGTCGATGTAGGTGATGGTCGATGCCAGCAGTCGATCAAAGAATCGACGCTGTATCCAGCCGAGCTGGGATCGTGCACGCTTTCTTGCGTCCTCGCGGATTGCCCGGACATCCTGAACTCTGGCCTGGCCTGCCCTGGCGGCCAAACGTCCGATGGAATTCCAGATGAGTTCGGGGTTCTCGCACCAGGGTGTCGCGGTGAAATCGGTCCCATTGGTGCTTAGAAAGCCATAGCGACTCAGAAAAACATCCACGCTGCGGATCAGGGCACGGCCCTGCTTGGTACTGGATAGCGTTGCGCGGATGGTTTGGTTGTCCCCCTCGACCAGCAGGCGTCGGTCTTCCACATCCAGAGTTCTGGCCTGCCATGCCATCGCTTGCAAGCCGGCATTGGGTTCCAGCGCCTTGAGCCCCACCAGACCACGGATGAGATCGCTGGCTACGACCTCTTCTGCCCGCCGGCTGATGGATCGACCAAGCATCCTGCTGCGCACCGCCATATTCGTGGGACCGATCACGACGAACCACTGGGTCTCGCCATGCGCCCGCATGAGTTGATCGAATTTGCCGAGCAATTCCTCCGGTTCGCGAGTTGACCAATCGGTCTGACGATAGTGTTCTAGATTTCTTGCGTGCTGCCAGAGGAAGGTGTTGATCTCGTCGGCGGGACTGGAATGGCGCCAGGCGAAACGAAGAACACGAGCCATAGCGCGCAGGGCTCCGAGTGAAAGCCGAGGACGCCGGAAGTCGGTCCGTTCATCTCGAGCTATCATCTGGAAGAAATTGGCGGGCATGCCGATCTGTTCAAACAACTCGCCCAGCAGGGTCACGTCTGTGTAAAGCCGGGAGTGTATGCGTGTTACCAATGAAGAGAAGTCAACGTCGTTTGGCCCGATCAGTTCGGTGAACATCCTCCCAAACACGTTGTTTGCCATGCCTATTGTCTTTGTCGAATAGACTAGCGGCTTGACCAGTCCAGGTGACATGTCTGACACCATCTTGTTGGAGTAGACTCGCTTGCCGATGAGGGAAGTGATGGGACGGGACTGGAGAATGTGAAAGTTGGCTCCATCCCATGCCCATTCCACATCCAGGGGATCTGGTTCTCTACAGTCCAGGTCGCGGACCACCTCTGCAAGCTGAACGATCTGCTCCTTCTGAAGGACAGGGGCACCGCTGTCAACAGGGTCGATGAGGGAGAGCACGCCGCGGGTATCTACGGCGTACCGATCTGGTTCGACCTGGCCCTGAACCAAGGCCTGGCCCAAACCGTGCACCGCCTCGATAGCGACACATCGTTGCCCGGTAATGGGGTCTGCACTGAAAGCCACCCCAGCCGCTTTGGCTTCGATCATGCGCTGGACGACCACAGCCATAGAGTACCGTTCTGACGGAGCGGCGTCGAGGGACTCTCGCTCACTCATGTACTTGACCAGACGCCAGGTAAACACCGAGGACCAGCACAGCTTCACGGCTTCGAGGAATTCGGGAATCCCCTGCACATTCAGAATGGTTTCGAGCTGCCCCGCAAAGGAAGCGAGGGCTGTGTCTTCCCCAACCATAGAGGAACGAACGGCTACACGCCCCCCGAGCTTCTGGTAGGCTTTGGCAATGGGTCGTGAGAGGGACGGGGGAATGGGTCGCTCCATGAGCAGCTCGCGGCTTTGCTCCAGGTCATCCTCGGACCATCTTTTTCCGTGTGCGTGGCCTTTGACGCCGCAATGTACAAGGAACTGATGGAAAGCCGAAGAAGTGATGATGAAGCCTGGCGGGACCTGGAACCCGGCCCTTCGCAGCCGGGCAAGATTGGCTCCTTTTCCACCGGTTCGCTTCTCATGGAGCGCGGATTTTGCGTCCAGTGCAAGCACGTGCTGACCCATGCTCATACTCCAGAGATGTCGCAAACTCAAGGATCTGGCGAAAACGTACTACACCGTCTATGGCACCTTCGCGCCGTGCGCAATTACGTCTGCTTGCTGGCGCTGATGGGCAGTATCAAAGTCTAGTCCACGATCTTATCGCTTTCCACCTGCCCATCACGTAGGTGGATAACACGCCGCGTATGCTGGGCAATCTCAGGATCGCGGGTCACAAACAGGACGGTAAGGCCCTGCTTCTCGTTTAGCCGGCGAAGTATCGACGTGATCTCCTCGCCCGTCAGTCCTGCTTCGAGCTGGGGCACCCCTGGATACTCTTCTCCCGCCCGACGGCGATAGGCGTAATAGCTTGCCGTTATCGGATAATCGTAAGACATCCACTCCAGCAACACTATCCCCTCCCATCCGGTGACGCACCGGGACTATTGCCCTTGGGCTGGCAGGCCTGCCACCAGGCTGCAATAGAGTCATCCGTCCCGTACCATGAACCGCCAAATCCGGCAAAGTGGCCCACTCCCTCCAGGGTGATCTGCTGCGAACCCGCCAGCAAGGATGACCCGACCGGCACCAGGCCATCACCCCAGGCATCCCCTTCGCCCCCGATCTGCTCGTAGAAGCTGTATGCCTGGCGCTCACGCAAGGAGCCCTGGCTGTCACCGCGCAGCAGCTTCCCTGCGACGGAGCAATACTGCACCTGAGGGGTGAAACGGGCCCCGGGGACCCGGGCCTCGACCCAGCGGGCCATCATTCCGCCATGGAGCCAGCGGCGCTCGTTATGATGAGGGCTGCCGAGAGTGATCAACCGGCCCACCCAGTCCAGCCCCCCAAACACCTGCCCCAGGAACGGCTCAGGGCTTAAATACAGCCGACCAAGGACGCCGCCTGCGCTGTGGCCGATGAGCGTAACCCGCCCACTGGTCGCGATCTGGGCCGCCCGCCGCACAGTTCTGTCGAGCTTGCGCAGGACATAGAGCCAGCCCGCCGGCAGCAGGCTTGGAATCCAGTCCATGCTATGTGTTTCGACCACGTACACTGGCTGTCCGGTGCGCCGGGCGAGGGCCGAGCGCATCTTGCCATACACGGCCGACACGCTCATAAAGCCGCCCAGAATCACTATGGCTCCTATGCTGCCACCGGGGGCGCTGGAGTCAGGGTCTGCTGCCATTGTGGCTACCATCTCCTGGCAGGCTACTGGAGATCCTTGAATAGCCCCAACCGCTCGCCCATCTTTCGCATCATGCGGAACATGGGTACGGCATCCCCCTGGGCTATGGGGTCGATCACGATCCCCTGGCGTGCACGTTCTCTTCTGGCCCGGAATTCGGGGATCATGGCGAGGAAAATGATCAGGTTGACCACGACGGCGTAGGCCAGGTGCCAGGGATCACGGGTTCGGAACCAGAGCCAGGGGATCATGAGCCACGGCCCCAGTAGAAAGCCAACGACGCCATTCCGCAGGATCACCAATCCCAGGATCATGGCGCCGAAAGAGGTGACCAAGGTGCCCAGCCAGTCGGCGACCAGGAACCCCCCGATCATGGGCGATTGGCCCCGTCCCCCCTTGAAACGATTGTAGAGGGGCCAGTTGTGGCCGACGACGGCCGTCGTCGCCGCAAAGAGATAGTAAGGCATCCCCGGGTAGAGCAGCTTCAAGACCAACGCCGGGACTGCGGCCTTGAGGATGTCCAATAAGGCGGTGATCATGCCATACTTGGCCCCGAGTTTGACCGAGATGGCAGTACCCCCTATCGTCTCGACCCGTACCGGCTCTTCGGCACCGACATCCACTTCCATGCCGGTCAGCTCTTCCCCTGGAGCTGCAACCTTCATGACGATCAGGGCAAAGGGGATGGAACCCAGCAGGTAGCCGATCAACGCAGAGAGTAGGGCAATCCAGACGTTCATGGCGTCACCTCCTGTTTCGTCGAGCCCATGAACCTGGCAAGCGGCAAGGTTCACAAGCCCATGGGCATCAACCCTCTTTCAGAATCACACAGCCGCGATTGCCGTCTACTACGATGCCCTGTCCCTCACGGATCAGGTGCGTCGCATCCTTGACATTTACCACGGCTGGCAGTCCGTACTCACGGGCAACGATGGCACTGTGGCAAAGCTGCCCGCCCGTCTCCGCGACGACGCCGCCGACGCCGCAGAATAGGGGTGTCCAACTGGTATCGGCAAAGGGGATCACTAGGATATCGTCGGAATCCAGAGCAGACTGGACTTGGACCGGATCGAGGATGATGCGGGCGTAGCCCTCTACCAGCCCGGAACTGCCGCTGATGCCGGTGAGGCGGGCCTCACCCGCCGCCCGGGCCACTGGTCGGGCCGGCACATAGTCGCCATAGATCGTGTCTGGCAGTTCGAGCTCGGCGTCTGCCGCCATCTCGGCCCGGCGGACCAGGATCCTATTCCTTGCTTCCTGAGGAGGCAGGTGCTCCTGCACCAACTCCGACAGCTCGTCGTGCGACAAGAAAAAGACGTCGTCCTGCTGCGCCAAGTCGCCCGCCGCCACGAGCCGGTCGGCCAGGGCCAAGTACACGCGCCGCAACTGGAACGAGTCCTCGGAGATCAGAAAGCTGATCCGCTCGCGCAGATCGACGTAGGTGATGGTCGACTTTAAGAGGCGGTCGAAGGCATAGCGCTGAGGGCGGCTGAGGTTCCTCCGCACGCGAGCGTGGGTCTCGCTGCGAGTCTGCTCTGCAGACTGCGCTGCACACCTGGCTGGCTGCAATGCCAGGCGCCCTATGGAACGCCAAATAATGGTCGGATCTTCAGACCAAGGCGTCCGGGACAGGTCGGTCCCGGACGAACTCAGGAAACCAAACCGCTCCAGGAATCGGCTAACCGCATCCGCCAGAGCCCTGCCCCCGGCCGTAGCAGCGAGCTCCTCCTCGATGCCTGCTTGCTCGGCCTCCATCAATAGCGTCGGGATTGTGGGTTCCAGCGCCCTGGCCTGGTCTGCCAGACGCTGCAGCATCCGGTTGGTTTCGAGTGACTTGAGTCCTGTCAAGCCGCGGAGGACATCGGTGGGTGGCACCTCGGGCGCATGGCGCTGCACGAGCCGGCTCATCATCCGGTTACGCCCCATCATGTTGAGCTGCCCGATGAAATCGAACCACATCGTCTCGCTGTACAGGCCAGCAAGCTCCTCGGCGTGTGCCAGCAGTTGCCCTGGCGAGTGGGAAGACCATTCTGCCCGGCGGTACGGCTCCAACTGGCCATCATGTCGTTCGAGAAAGGCTCGGATCTCGCCTGCGATCTGGACACCTCGCCAACTAAAACGCACGAGGCGTGATAGCGTACGCAGGGTTCTTAGATTGAGAGGTGGATGGCGTCGGCGTTCGGCTTCAGCATCCCGGGACATCACTTCCATGAAGTTGGCGGGCAACCCGAACTGCTCCAGAAGCTGGCCGAGCATCGTGTTGTCGGCATAGATGCGGGAATGGATCCGCTTGGCCANNTCTCAGTGAACAGACGGCCCATGACATTTTCCAGCTTGCTGGTGGTACTTACCGACCAAACCAGCGGCTTGATGAGCCCCGGCAACATATCTGAAACCATATTGGCCGAGTAAACCCTCTGGCCAGCCAGGGCGCTGATCGGTCGGGTCTGCAAGAGGTAAAGGCGCGCGCCGTCCCAGGCCCACTCTACATCCTGGGGAGTCTGCATCTTGTGGGCCACCTCGCGCACCGTCTCTGCCAGAGGTAAGATCTGCTCCGTGGGAAGGATGGGCGCACCATCGTCGCCCGTCGTTGTCTCGAGATGTACCTCTTGGCCATCCACCACGTAGCGATCGGGCTCCACCAAACCCTGGACCAACGCCGTGCCTAGGCCTGCTACGGCTTCGAGCACGATGTGGCGCTCGCCAGTAATCGGATCAGCGCTGAAGGCCACGCCTGCCGCCCGGGCCTCGACCATCTTTTGGACAACCACGGCCATCGGGGGCAGCGCTAGGTCAGCGGCGTCTTGCGCCACGCCGACCTCTTGCTGGTAGCACCATAGGCGGGGATCGAACAGGGAAGCCCAACAGATTCGCACAGCTTGCAGCAGCGCCGCCTCGCCTGCCACGTCCAGGATGGTTTTCAACTGGCCGGCAAAGGTGGCCGAGCTGCTGTCCTCACCGACCAGCGAGGAGCGGACCGCTACCCGCCCGCCCAGCTTTCGGTAGGCCCGTTCGATCCGGCGCTGCACCTTGCCGGGAATGGGCGTGACCATCACCTGGTCGCGCAGACGGGCCAGCTCTGCCGGGGGAGGAGGTCGCTTTTGGCTCCAAACCGCGCATCCGACATCGAGACGCAGTTCCTCAAGGGCGCGGGTGGTGATGACAAAGCCTGGCGGGACCTGGAACCCGGCTCTTCGCANNCAGTGCAAGCACGTGTTGAGCCATGCTCATCCTCCAGAGAGGTCGCAAACTCAAGGACCTGGCCAGGTACTATATCGTCGATGGCACCGCCGCGCCGTTCGCCCTTACATCTGTCTCGCGGGCGCTGGTGGACAGGTTCAAAGGCTAGTCCACGATCTCATCGCTTTCCACCTGCCCATCACGAAGGTGGATAATACGCCGCGTATGCTGGGCAATCTCAGGATCGTGGGTCACAAACAGGACGGTGAGGCCCTGCTTCTCGTTTAGCCGGCGAAGTATCGACGTGATCTCCTCGCCCGACTGGGTGTCCAGATTGCCGGTGGGTTCGTCGGCCAAGATGATCGATGGCTCGCTCACCAGGGCGCGGGCGATGGCCACCCGCTGTTGCTGGCCGCCAGAAAGCTCGTTCGGTCGATGGTTGAACCTGTCACCCAGCCCCACTGTTTCGAGCGCAGCCTCAGACCTGCGGCGACGCTCTCGCGCACCAACACCGGCGTAGATCAGCGGCAGCGTTACGTTCTGAAAGGCTGTGGTCCGGGCAAGGAGGTTAAACGTCTGGAAGACGAAGCCGATCTTCTGGTTGCGAATGTCGGCCAGATTGTTGTCGTTCAGCGTGCCTACATCCGTGCCATCCAGCCAGTAGCCGCCCGAGGTAGGTTGGTCCAGACAACCTATAATATTCATCAGCGTCGACTTGCCTGAGCCGGAGGGTCCCATAATTGCTGCAAACTCTCCCTCGGCGATCTCCAATGACATGCCCCGAAGGGCGTGCACCTCCACGTCGCCCATCTTGTATATTTTGGTGATCTCTTGGATTCGGATCAGCGGATCTTTTCCATCTGTGCCCATATTATGCATCCACGGTTTGGTACTAGCATCTGTACGGCGGTCCGGTTGCTGGGCGGTGTGCAGAGATGGTTGGTCGCTTATTCGTAGCGGAGCGCATCGATCGGGTTTAGCCGCGAAGCGCGCACCGCCGGATAGATGCCAAAGAACAATCCAACAACTGTTGAGAACCCTGTGGCAATAAGAACAGTGGAAATAGACAGATGCAAGGTCAGGTCTTCCACCATTTGAGACATGCCAACGGTGCCAGATACGCCAATGGCGATGCCCACAAGGCCGCCGATGATACTGATGATCATGGCCTCGATCAGAAACTGGATCAAGATGTGTCGTCGTTTGGCCCCGACCGCCTTGCGGATGCCGATCTCTCGCGTGCGCTCGGTCACCGAGACCAGCATGATGTTCATGATGCCGATGCCGCCAACCAGAAGCGATACCGCTGCGATCAGGCCCAAGAAGGCTGTGAGGATGGCCGTCAGGCTCTGCAACACATCCCCGACATCCTTCTGCGTCAGTACGGTGAAATCGTTCTCGTCGGTACTGTAGATGAGCCCGTGTCGCTGTCGCAGGGTGCGGATAACCTGATCGCGCGCAGCATCCAGACGCGTATCATCCGCCGTCCGGCCATAGATGACCGAGACTGTATAGTCGCCCGATATGTCCCGCCCTGCGAACAGTCGCGTCTGGGCGGTGCTCAAGGGGACAAACACCACATCGTTGTCGTCGCTGAAACTGGAGACTCCCTTTTCTTCCATTACCCCGATGACCCGGAAAGGCACCCGGTCGATCCTAATAATCTGCCCAACGGGGTTGATGCCGGGTGGAAAGAGCTCCTTCAGAACGCTCTGGCCAACGGCCGCGACCCTTGCCCGCAAACGCATGTCCTCCTCACTGATGAACCTGCCCATCACGGGATAAAAGTTGCGGACGTTCGGATAGGTCGGCGTCACCCCAGAGATCGAGGTCTTTCTGTTCTCATTGCCAAACACGACCGTGCTGTTGGCCATAAACTCTGGCGTGACACCAGCCAGATCCGGCGCATTCGTGCGCTCCGCCAAGGCTAGCACATCCCCGTAGGTGAGGGTCGAAACATTCACACTGCTCAGGAAGCTTGTGCGCATGCTGGTGGTGTTGGTGTCCAGTTCGCCCGGCATCACAAACAGCAGATTCGAGCCAATGGTCTCCATCTGCTCGGCAACGACTGACTGAACGCCCTGCCCCACTGACACCAGGGTGATGACCGCGCTGATGCCAATGATAATGCCTAGCATCGTCAATCCCGATCTCATCTTGTTTGTAGCCAGAGCCCGCAGGGCGATGCGAACACTCTCGATCAAGTTCATGGATCACCTGTACTACAAGCTATCTAGGCTGGAGCCAATGCTGTCCGAAAGTTATTCCTCGCTGCCGCCTCCCAGAAAGGACGAGCCCATCATTTCGCGGAACTGCTCGCGGGCCAAGGCGCTGGTTATGATCAGCACATCTCCTTCCTCTAGCCCGGCGGTCACTTCGCTATACAGATCGTCGCTTAACCCCGTGGTGATCTGCACCTGTTGCACACCAGTCGCCGTCTCCTTGGCCACAGTCCTGCCACCGGTCTCTGGATCAATGGAGATAGCCAGATTGGGTATCAGGAGCACATTCTCTCTCTGATCCTTGACAATCTTTGTGTTGGCCGTCATGCCCCCACGCAGAGGGAGATCCGTCGGCTCGCTCTCGATTGTTACCCGATAGGATACGATGCCGATGTCAACGCTGGCCAAAGGTGCGATGGCCACAACACGGCCTTGCAGCGAATAGCCAGGAAAGGCATCAAACTCGATCGCCGCCTCCTGACCCATTGCGATCCAGCCAATATCTGCCTCATCCACGTCCGCTTCGATCCTGAATTGGCTGCCACCAGTCAGCGTCATCACTGGCGTCTGGGGGCCAACGGACTCGCCCACCTCGACGTCAACGCGGGCGACCACGCCGCTGATCGGGGCTCTCAGGATAGCCCTTTCCATCGCCAGACGAGCACTGTCCAAGGCAACCTGGGCTTGCTCCACCTGGGCCTCTGCGGCCGCGATCTGTTCCTTGGTTGCGCCCGCCTTCAGCAGGTCAAGCTGTGCCTGGGCGATGTCACGCTGCGCTTGAGCAGCCGCCACTGCAGCTTCTGCCACGCGCAACTGGGGTTCCTGAGCTGCCAGCAACTGGGCCAGTTGCGCTTCGGCCTGGGATATTTGTGCGGCGGCAGCAGCGAGCTCCGCTGTGGTGGGATGGTTCATCAGCGCGTTGTAGTTGGCCTGCGCACGTTGCAGTTCGATGGTGGCATTGCGCAGGGCCAGCGATTCGGGCAGTGTCCCCACGTCGGGCCGATCCCTTACCGGGTCGTAGGCTGCCTGGGCCTGTTCCACGGCTGCTTGGGCGCTGTCCAGCGCTGCTTGAGCCACGGCCACCTCTTCGGCGCTGGGTCCGGCCTCAACTCGGGCATAGTTGGCCCGGGCACTCCTTACCGCAGCCCGAGCTGATGCTATCTCCGCCTCCGTCGCCCCAGCCAGCAATTGATCCCTTTGCGCAGTCGCCTGATCGAGGGCAGCTTGCATGGCCTTTACCTGTGCCTGTGCTGCCACGACCTCCTCTGGTCGGGGACCAGCGTTCAACTGGTCCAGTTGAGCTCTCGACACCGCCAGGGCTGCCTCGGCATTCCGGACCTGTAGTTCCAGATCCTCCACATTCAATTGGGCCAGCACCTGATCTGCTTCGACCTCTTCACCTGCCTCGATTTGCACTTCGCTGACACGACCTGAAGTATCGAAGGACAGAAGGACCTCGTTTCGAGCGCGGACACTTCCAACGGCCGCAATGCTACTCACTAGCGATCCACGCTCCACAGTGACATGCTCTTCCTCCTCCATGACCTGTTCGTCACTGCCCAGACCGCAGCCTCCCACACCAAGCACCAGGCAGACAAAAGCAAAGACCCGAATCCATCTAAGCAACCCTGTCTTCATGGCTTGTGCACTCCTATTCTCTGCTGGCAACAGCCTTGACCACGGATAGCCGACCAAGGCCGGACTGACAACTCTGCCTGTCCTGCCATGGGTGAAGTGATATCTCTTTGAGCTGGGTCGTGAGCGAGCAGTAGGGACCGCGTTGCGTGCGCCGAGATAGATTCAGGCATGGAAAGAGCCCTATCCCTTCGCTGCATACGGTATACCGCTCCCTGAAGATAGAAGGATACGGTTTCATAGGTATCTTTCGTACAAGCCACTGGAGGAAGCAACAGCTGACTGCCGACCAACATCGCCCTTGCTGTCAGCAGGGTAGTTGCTCATCACATCCTCCAGAAATCGATGCGGTGAAACCAACCTTGACAGGCTCGCACATAGCCAAGAGGGGCGCGAGAGAGGTTGCTGCAAAAACCATCGCCGGGATACTGAGATTGAACTATGGTGCGATCTGCCTAACCATTTTAGCACAAGTCGCGATATTTGTCAATGGTCACTGCTACGCGGTGAGCATCAGCGCCCTGGAACGTGCTGCATAACGCCCACCACGTGCTCGGCGATTCGCTTCTGGTGCGGAACAGAAGGAACACCGGCCTCGTTGGACCCTGTGTTCGCGCTGACGCAATAAAGCAGACGGGGTTCGCATGCCCAGCAAGTTCTGATGGAACCTAATAGAACCGGCAACGCGGGAGCTGTCTGCGCGAATGAAGCGGGTAGGGCTTACAGGCTGGGCAGCTTGGAGCGAGACTGGGGGAACCGGTGATTTGGGACGTACCTCCAGCATGCAAGATGACTATGAGTGAGTGCTCTCGCGGTAGTGCAGCTTGTCCAGAAAAGCCGAGGCCTGCCGGCGCACTGCTCTCCGCTCGGCCTCGTCCAGGTATCGTAGGCCCAGCACGTTGCGGCCCAAGCGGGGATTGGCACGCAGGGTGGCTTCGTGTTGTAGCAGAAAGCTCCAATAGAGGTAATTGAAGGGGCAAGCGTTCTCACCAGTGCGCTGCTTGCGGTTGAAGCGGCAGTCCCGGCAATAGTCGCTCATCCTGCTTATATAGTTGGCCGATGCGATATAGGGTTTGGTGGCGATCAGGCCCCCGTCGGCATTCAGCCCCATACCGATCACATTGGGTGTCATCACCCACTCGTAGGCATCCACATAGAAGGTCAGAAACCAGTCGTTGACTACCGCAGGACGGATGCCAGCCAGCAGGCAGAAATTGCAGAGTAACATCAAGCGTTCGATATGGTGATTGTAGCCGTTCTCGATGGCCCGTGATATGGTATGATTCAGGCAGTTCATCTCGGTGCGGCCGTCCCAGAAGAAGCCTGGCAGGGGGCGTTGCGCTTGCCAGGCATTGGCTTCTCTCAGGCCAGGCATCATCCGCCAATACTGCCAGTAGATATACTCCCGCCAACCGAGGACCTGCCGCACAAATCCCTCGACCGAATTGATGGGCGCCCGACCCCGGTGGTAGGCTCGTTGCACGGCAGCGATCACCTCCAGCGGCTCCAGCAATCCGATGTTAAGGTAGGGTGAGAGCAGCGAGTGGTAGAGCACCGGGTGCTGACTGCTCATCGCGTCCTCGTACGGTCCAAAGTCAGCGAGCCGGTTCGCCA
>JABAHP010001183.1_pt1 | contig 15315 bp, 10 predicted proteins | sample 7062081 | NCBI WGS metagenome assembly JABAHP01 (sample SAMN14534357, study PRJNA622989) | marine sediment metagenome | biome: marine biome [ENVO:00000428]; feature: marine pelagic biome [ENVO:01000023]; material: deep marine sediment [ENVO:00002113] | place: India: Gulf of Kutch | collected...
AGAGGATTGCGATAACGATAACCAATTTGACGTCCGCACTGGTTCTGGTTCTGACCGCTGCGGTTTTCGTCTCTACCACCTCCCTCGCCGCCGCGAGGCCCGTGCTGGTCGAGATATTCTACCTGCCACACAGACCCGCCGAGGCCGTGGCAAGGGAAGTAGAAGATGTGGCCTCGCAGTTCAAGGGCGTTACTGTGAAAAAATACAGTTTCGAGGACAGAGGAAGCAGGGAACTGCTCGAGAAGTACGGCCTCAGGGAGCACATGCCTGTGACGATATTCATAAACGGCAGAAACGAGTTTACCGTTGGCGGCAGGAGCATAAGCCTCAGGAACTTTCCCAAGGGCAACTCGTCCGTGCCGATGTTCGAGGGGAGCTGGACGTACGAGGACGTAGAGGCTATCCTTGCGTCGGCCCTGAAGAGGAGGTAAAGGAATGGGGCTTCTTTCGATGGTCATAAGAAACCAGTTTTTTCACAGAAGGAAAGTGCTCCCGGTACTCCTTATAGCGGGGGCTCTCCTGTTCCTTCCTGCGGCCACGGCGCTCCTCGTGGGGCATATCAGGGCGCTTGCCGACAGGCCGCTTAAATCGCTTGGCACTGAGCTTATCCTTCAGAGCGAGTCTGAGGGTAAATCGCCGGAAGGGGTCAGGATGCGGGGCGTGATACAGCCCTTTGGCCTCGGCTTGTTCCCGAAGGACGTGATAAGCAGGCTCGCCTCAATAGACGGCATAAGCGGCTACTCGACCGCTCTCGTCCTCTGGCAGTTCGACATCAAAAACAACCTGACTATTGTTGCCCTCGACCCCGAGGAGCCGGCAATAGGGCTCAGAAAGACCGAGGAGTCCCTCATGCCGGGCGGGAGCTTCTTTAGCAGAGGCGACGCCCCCGAGGCCGTAATCGAGCGCCACTTCGCCAAGCTCTTCGGTTACAAGAAGGGCGAGGAGATTGAGATAGGAGGCAACAGCCTCAGGATTGTTGGCATCGTGGACTTCAAGGAGCAGAGCAACCTTACAAATGCTCAGGCATTTGTCCCCTACGGGGCGGGCCTCCGGCTCGCAGGGCTTAAGGAGCCGCTGGTAAATCAGTTATTCATTTCGCTTGGCTCATCAAAAGACATCGGGGTGGTGACGCAGGCAGTCGAGACACAACTCCCCGGCTTCTCCGTCATCACGAAAGACAGCCTGCTTAAAAACCTCTCGGGTTTCAACCGGATGGTCTATTCGTCAGGCAGATACCTGCTTATACTGGTCGTTCCGCTTTCGCTCCTGCTTGTTTACTGGACACTCAGGATGCATGGAACGGAATTCAGGGAGCAGTTGTCCATACTTCGGACGCTCGGCTGGCCGCCTGGGTTGGTAAGGCGCTGGACGCTTCTGGATGCCGGGCTGGTTTTGACGGCAGGGTCCATGATAGCACTTGTCCTTACTGTGGTGCTCCAGTGGCAGGTATTACCCCGGCTCGACGTTTCACCTCTTCTTGATCGGGGGTTGAAGCTATGATGAGGAGCTATTTCAAGGCGTTCGTAAGGGAAAACAAGGTCAAGGTCTCGCTCCTCGTCATGAGCATGGCCGCATATTTTGCCATCGTCACGGTGGTCTTTACACTTGAGCGGAGCATCCCGGAGATTGCCGCCCTGCCGCTTAAGGGTATCGGGGTGCAGACCNNGATCCCGGAGAGGATGTCCGGGGCGATATTTCCCCACTCGAACGCGCCCATCGGCGATGAGGAGTACCAGAGGCTCAAGTCTCTGGGTTTCGTCCAGGGGGCAGACAGAGGCCTCTATTTCTGGCAGTTCGACAAGAGCGGTTTCATTGCGGTACTGGGCGTCGAGGGCGGTCCCGGCATATTCGCAGAAATGCTCGAAAAAAATGTCCTCGACGGTGCATTCCACCTTGGCGGAGGAGAAGTCCTTATCACGAGCGACTTCGCCCGAAAGAACGGTCTCGCTCCAGGCAACATGGTTGCCATAGGCGAGGATACGTTTACGGTAAGCGGTATGCTCAAGCCCAACCCGAGCGGCAACATCATCCCGGCCGACATCTACATGGACATCAAGGAGGCAATGAGGGCAGCGCGGGAATCAAAGGAGATGAAGGCGCTGTACGATATAGGCGTGGAAGACTTCGGCAATGTCGTCCTCCTTCACACAGACCCGAACTCGAAGGCCGATAGGGAAAGCCGCATAAAGGAAATTAACAACAAGCTCATCGTGTTCAGCGAGAAGACTTTCACAGGCGAGATAACGGAACAGCTCCAGATGGTCTCGACCTCCGGGAAAGTGACTTTCGCCATCCTTGGGTTTGTGCTTGCCTTGGCCTTCGGCCTGATGGTCGTCTATAACCTCAAGACACGGCAGGGTGAGGTGGCAATCCTGCGGATACTTGGCTGGAAGATAGCAGACCTCAAGTGGCACTTCATCGGGGAAAGCCTCGTGATGCTTCTGGCGGCCATAGCGACCGGCAACGTCCTTGCCGCCCTCGGCATTAGCATGCTTGGACGTATGACCGTCTCGATGGAGCTCCCGTGGGACATATCGGCAAGGCCGCACTTCCTATCTGAGGAAAACGCCATCGAGAGGGTGGTCACAAGCAATATCCCCGTGCATTACGACCCTGTACTCGTTGCGGCCCTCTCGGCGGGATTTCTACTTGTGTTGCTTGGAATAAGCTTAGTGCTTTTTGTGAAACTCAAGAAAATTAAACCATACAGCATACAGGGAGGTTGAAATGAGAGTCATTGCGATAGCGGTATTAGCGATAATTTTGTTGGTAGCGGGAATCTGTGCGGCTGAAGAGACGCTCCCTTTTGAGATCAGGCATTACGGCAACTTCAAGAGGATGATGCACACGGGAAACGTCGAAGCCGTCGTGGGCCTTGAGCAGGCTCTATCAGGCGGACACATCTATGCCGTGGGCGCTATCTGGGATGCCGGGGGCGAGATCACGGTCTATGACGGGAACGTATATCTGAGTTACGGCCGGGACGGTATCGACACGGTGGTCCGTGATGTGCCGGAAGGAGAGCAGGCCATGCTTCTAATCACGGCCGGTGTCGAGGAGTGGCGGGAGATTGCCGTCCCCACTGATATGCCCGACCATGAACTCTATCTTTTCATGCTTAGCCAGGCTGAAAAGAACGGGCTGTCCAAGGACGCCCCCTTCCCATTCCTTATCGAGGGACTGATCAGAGACATCCAGTGGCATGTCATGGACGGCGTTGCCCCCGAATCGGAGCGACACGGAGAGCATTCCTTCATAAGGAAACTTATCGACAGGCAGAAGGATATCCCGGCAAATCTCGTAGGGTTTTATTCGGCTGGCAGCCAGGGTGTCTTTACCCATCCGGGGGAGTCATACCACACCCATGTCGTATTCGACAGCAAGGGGATGGCCGGACATGTCGAGAGCTTTTCAGTGGCCGGTGGGGCCGTGCTTAAGCTTCCGATCAGATAGGAGAAGAACTATCGGAGGGGGCTTCGGCCCCCCCCGATATTCTATGTAATGGTCGAGGTAAGGTACAGGTCCAAAGGGGTAATACATTCCCTTTCCAAGAAGCCTCCGGGCACACACATACAGCCGCGTGCCGCCATGGATATTGAGGGGAATGTACAGGTTTTCCCGGAATCAGTCGCGGGCCTGAAAGACCTTGATGGGTTTTCTCATGTGATGCTGCTTTACCACTTCCACCTCGTTAAGGGCTTTGAACTCAAGGTAAAGCCTCTCATGAACGAGGAGCCGAATGGTGTGTTAGACACCCGCACCGGGTAGGCGAACTGGTTCTCGTGGAAGTACGTCAGCACCGGTGCCCCGCACACCCACGAGGGAGCCAGCCCCCGGAAGGCCGCCACGTCCACGAAGGTGGAGCACAGAATGCGGTCGTACTTCTTTCCGCTCTTTCGAAGCTCGTCTGCAAAGTACGGCGCGGCCAGCCGCATGCGCCACTTCCACTTGCGCGCCGGAAGCGTCATGAACTCGAAACGGTACGGCAGGTGCTCTTTCAGCCCCTTCAGAAAAGAACGGTGCGAGCCGCCATAGTAGGGCTCAAGAACGAGGACGGAGAGCTTTTCTGTCTGTGTGCGTACTTTCATGCCGCATTATTCTAACAGCTTGAATACACCTGCCACAGGGCCTGTCACAGAAGAAGAGGCACGTCCTTACGTGCCCCTTCTTCAATCCATATATGTAACAATACCAGACAGATGGGAAGTCATTGAGCCGTAAAGCTCCATATTTCGCTCGTGGTGATGCCGCCCCTGCCGTCATCGGCTTCTACCTTCCAGAAATATTCCACTCCTGTTTCAAAAGGTCCGGGAGGGCTTAGCGAAAGCGTATTATCACTTTTGGGGCCGCCTCCGCCGCCACCGCCACCCCCGCAGGCGGCAAGCCAGAGGAACGAAACTCCTATTACCAGAAGAGCAAGTGCCGTAAAACGTCTGCGATTCATCCTGACAACGCCGATCATGCCCAACGGCATGAGCAGGAGTCCCGCGTAGAGCATGCCGTTGCCTGACTGTTCTGACGAGACGGACAGGCCGGCCGCGCTGACAAAGTTGATATCCTGGGAATAGTACAGGCGGTAGGTGATAGTATCGCCGTCGGCATCCGTGGATTTCTGCCAGACAAATCTGACGGGCGAAGTAACATTGATCGCCGCGTCCTCGGGCGAGACGAGCACCGGCGCAGTCGGGGCGCTGTTGCCAGGCGTATTGGCAATACCCGATACCGAGAACAGTATCGTCCCCTCATCAGGATCATCTGAACTGATATCAAAGACGTCACTGAACGGCCCGGCTGACAGAGGAGCGAACTCAACATCGAAACCGCATGAGGCCGCCGGGCTGAGTTCTGTCCCGCAGGTGTTGGCTATGATACTGAATGGCCCAGCCGGTGTATTGGCAAGGGCTATCGGCTCAAGCGTAAGGAGCGCCGTACCGTCATTGGTAACCGTAACACTGTTTGCCAGTGAACTACCAACCTCTATGATGCCGAAGTCGATGGTCAGGTCTGTCGTCGTGCCAACCTCATCGGTTACAGTGATGTCCCCCTCATCTGAGCCCGGAGGCAGCACGATATCGGTTCCCGTGCCGGTGACCGAGAACGTTATGGGATCCTCATCGGGATCGGTCGACGGGATATCGAAGGTGTCACTGAATATGCCGCTTGATGTAGGGTAAAAGCTCACGTCAAAGGTACAGCTCCCGCTCACATCAAGTGTCTGTGACGAGCAGTTGTCGTTCTCGACAGTGAAAGGCAACGCAAGAGCGTTGCTCTGAGCAATGGTGTATATGTCCAGGGAGCCGGCGCCGTCGTTCTGTACGGTGACGGTATTGATAAGCCCTCCCCCTCCCGTGACCGTTCCGAAGTCGATCTGCAGGTCGGTCGAAGAGCCCGAGACATCCAGAACGGTGATGTCCGGTGTGCTTGAGCCTGGGGGAAGCACGATGTCCGTTCCGGTTCCGGTCACGGTGATAACGACCGGGTCCTCATCGGGATCATCCGACGGGATATCGAACGTATCGTTGAAAACCCCGTTCGAGACCGGAGTGAACAGGACCGCAAAGGTACAGTTTTCGGCCGGGAATATCTCTGACGAAGCGCATCCGCTGGCATCATCAATGGAAAACGGCGCGGCAAGCGGGTCGGACGATGCAATGGCGCCGAGGTTAAGGGAGGTGTTGCCCGTATTGGATACGGTTATCGTATGGGATGAGCCTCCGCCCCCCGATACCGTACCGAAATCTATCAGCAGGTCTCCCCCTGACCCCGAACTGTCCGTGACCGCAATATCCGGTTCAGGAATAACCGGAGGGGCCGTTGATGCCGTAGTGGCAAAACAAAGGATCAGCAGTATCAACAACGGATAAAGGGCCGGTCTATTCAACATGTGCATCTACCCTGAACTGCCTAGTCCCGGTGTTCTCGAACTGATATGACCCGATTGCGGCCATATCCACCGCAGTCCCGTTTAAAAGGTCCACAAGGACCACGGACGCTCCTGCAGGGATATTCGAGGGGTCCCAGGAGAGGGTAACGGGCTCTCCCTGAACATGGGACGAGACGATCAGATCCCACGTCTTAGCACATGACGCGCAGTCGCCCATGATGCTCTGCCAGTATGGAACTCCGCCCAGCGCTGCATACGCCTCGATATCCCCCGAAAGCATTGCCGGGATATCATGGATGGGATCAATACCGTCCAGCGCACCAGGGTTCTGACCGATAATTATCACATTATCAGCGTTGGCGGCACTTGCCTTGATCTCTACCTGCCATGCACCGGTGGCAAAAGCCGATGATGCCATCACAACACCCACGAACAAAGCGACTATCAATAAAGAGAACCTTTTCATTCCTGCCTCCTATGGCCTTGGGATAATGAGGTAGTACGTGTCATCAGAGACGTTCAGGTTCACCCAGTACCCAAGCCAGGGGACCAGTACGGCACCGGTCTGAGGTGTCTCAAAGCTGTAGGTGCCTCCCCATTCGTCCCCGTCATAATAGTATATTGCGTTCGTTATCCAACCGTTCAGCACGGCCTGTGTCCAGCTGACAGGCGGATTTGTCCCCTTCTTGACCAGCACATCGGACAGGTCCACATTGCCCTCGTAGGGATTGCTGATGATGTTCCATCCCGGAGACAAGTGATATCCGTACTGCGGGTTCGGCCAGTCGCCGTACACGGCATGCTCCGGAATTGACGCAGACTCGCTGAATACGAAGTAGCCCTCGCCCGCCTGTGCCGGATCGGAACCGGTGACCCGGGTGTAGTAGCCCAGGGCTCCGTCCCAGCGGTACACACGGCTGCTGCCGAAGGCCGTATCGCCTCCCATGCCGGCGGCGTTTATCTCACGCGGCAGTCCGAGCAGGCTGAAACCGTTGAGCATCTGAATGGCAGGTCCAGTCAGATATCCGGAAGACGGATACCGCACGGCCGTGCCGTCGCTCATCATTACCTCGAAATAGAACGTATGCACGTTCGCAGGGCCAAGCATGGTTTCATAAGTGCATACCGCGCCTGTGGCGAAGCTGCCTGTGCAGTCCATGTCGAAGCCGTAGAAGTCACCGGCAACAGGGCTCGTGCGCTGGGTAAGGTATACCCTGACAGAGTCCGGTGTGGCGGTGGCATTCACAATGAAGGTAAACCTGTACTGGAGGTCGAGCCTCGGATTACTTGTGGCTGTATCGAGGTTGTCGGCATCCGAGCCGCCGTCAACCCTCTCAACGCCATCAAGGGAGCCTCCGTCACTGACAGCCAGTTCCACCGGCAGGCTCAGCGGATCATTCGGGTCTGACCCGAGCGCTACTTCCACCCCATCATCGAAGGTGTCACCGTCGGTGTCTTGCAGTGACGGGTCCGTGCCATACACGCCTGTCTCGTCATCGTCGGCCAGCCCGTCACCGTCCGTGTCCGGAAGCAGTTCAAAGGATGCCGCTATAGTATGGCCCGCCTGAACATTGGTGAACGCGTAGAAGGTTATGGGCCCTTCACTGCCCCCGTCCACCAGGACATCCGCCACGCGGTATCCGGCATTGGGAGTGATACTGAACGACTGGCTTCCACCGTGCGTAACGCTGATGCTTCCGGATGGACTTAGAACACCGTTGGCTCCGGCGGATGCGGTAATGGTGTATGTCTTTGTCTCGAAGGAGGCCACCACGTCATGGTCCGCCGTAACGCCGTAGATCGTGTACGTGCCGCCGGACACGGAACCGAACACGTCGCTTCCGTTGTCGGTCAGGGTGGCAAGCTGATACCCCACGTAGGGGGTAATGGTGCAGACCGCGTTGGAACCATAGGTCGGGTTCGCGGTGCATGATATCTCTCCGTTCACGTCCAGCACATTGGTCGTGACCGTATAGCTGTTTATCTCGAACTGTGCCTCGATGGTATGCGCAGACGTAACATTCGTAAACCCATAGGACGGAACGGCCCCCTGGCTCACGCTGTCCACAAGGACATCGACGATGTGATAACCCGTCTGGGCAAAAATATTGAACGTCTTGTCGTCCCCGTAGTTCACGGTAAGCGAGCCCGAATAGGAGAACCAACCTCCCGCTCCTGCAATGGCCGCAATATCGAAGGTCTTGATTTCGAAAGTCGGAACTACGGTCCTCGATGTCGCCGTATCTATGGTCACATCACAGACATCACCGACTATTGCGCTGCAGTCGCCGGACCACCCTGCGAAGGTAGAGCTTATATCCGGCGTTGCAGTGATGCTGAGGGTCGTGCCAAGGTCATATGTCTCAGCGCAGTCAGAACCGCAATCAATGCCGGCTATGTTTGCAATGGCCGTCCCCGTTCCTGTCCCGGCCGGAGTCACCTGGACCAGGTACTGGTTGTACTGGTCGTTGAGGAAGACGCTCAGGTACGAATCCCCATGATGCCCGACCACCAGGTCCATATCTCCGTCGCTGTCCAGGTCATCGGCAACGATGCCCTTGGGGCGTATGCCGACATCAAAGTGAACAGGCACCTCGAAAAGGGCGTTCCCGTTGTTCAGGAGGATGGAGATACGGCCGTTATCGCTCCACTGACCGCTTCCGACCACGACATCATTGTCACCGTCTCCGTCAAAGTCCGCTATTGTTATAGGAATATAGGGATTCCCGGAGAAGTCGTTTGCAAGACCATAGATTACGGGGTCCTGGGTGAAGCCTCCCCAGCCGTCATTGTAGAAGAACATGACGCGCTTGCTTGGAAAATAAGAGCTGCTGACAATGCCTAGAGCGATATCCAGGTCGCCGTCACCGTCCAGGTCGCCTGTCGCGAAGTCATAAGCCACAAAGCTGTAAAGGATATCCGGGACATAGAAAGATGAGCTTATCGTAAAGGTCCCGTCCCCATTACTGCGGAGTATCTTCAGGTACCCGTACTGATTATATAAGGCCAGCAGGTCATCCGCCCCGTCTCCGGTAAGGTCTGCGGCATGAAGGTTCCGGGCCTGTGACAGGTTGGGGGTTATCGCAGCGCCGTCAGCAAAGGACCCGTCGCCATTGTTCAGATGGACCCATATGCCGTCCACTCCTCCGGTATTGGCGGTCGCGGCATCGAGGTCGCCGTCGGCGTCAAAGTCTCCAAGCACGATATCCTCAGGACTCAGACCTGTGTCATATGCAGCTGTATTGGAGAACCCTCCGGCACCATCGTTGAACATGACAGCCATCTGGTTGCCGGTGTCATTGTTGCTGCCTCTGATGGCCACAACCATGTCAATATCCCCGTCAGCGTCGAGGTCGCCGAGATCAACCGCATAGGGGTAGTCGCCAGCTGTCAGGTACTCAACAGGTCCGAACTGCGCCGCACCATTATTGGGCATCATGCCCACCACGGTGCCGCTCTGCCTGCCGAAAGCAAGGTCCGTGGTCCCATCACCGTTGAGGTCACCTCCACGCATATTCATCATGCCCCCGGAGATCGAGTCCGTAAACGGCGCGTAGTACGAAACCGTTCCACCATCAACCGGGTCAACATTTAAAACCCCGCTGGCCTCACCATCAGCCGTGCTGGCGGTAACCGTTATCACCTGGGTCGTTGATACGGGTGAAGCTGCGGCGAGAAAAGTCACACTGGTCTCTCCCTCCGGGACATTGACATTGTTCGGGATGCTGAGGACCGAACCGTTATCAGATGAAAGTGATACCCACACCCCGCCAGTTTTTGCGGGTCCGGTCAATGTTATGGTTCCCGTTGATGTCTGTCCGCCAAGAATGGTCGCAGGATCAAAAGTGACAGAGGCAGGTGTGACCGGTTCTACATAAAAGTCTCCGGACACCTGGCTCCCGTTATATGTTGCCTGCAATGAAAGGACCCGGTCCTCGGTATTGGGGGTTGTTGTCACAGTAAAGTCGACGCTGCGTGACCCGGCGGGCACCGTAACCGAAGCAGGGAATCCAGCCCCTCTTACTTGAGCAGAATAACCTGTTAACTGTATCAGCGCTCCGCCGGCCGGTGCGGGGGCGTCAAGAGTAACCGTGCCTGTGGTCGAATTATTGACCACGACAACGTCGGGGCTGAACTCGAGAGACAAAACACCCGGCCCCGATTCTCCCAATCCCCAATACCAGGCAAATATCTCCCGATCATCGACGAAGACCTGATATGATGCCAGGTATATGAAAAGATCATACGTCCCGTCACCGTCCCAGTCCCCTGCCGTAAGGTCCCCGGCCTTGATTCCCCAGTTACTGTCTCCCAGCATATACAGGGGCCGGGAACCCAAGGTGAATCCTCCGGTGCCATTGTTATACAGGAACTGAACGGGCCCATCATCAAGAGATACGGCCAGATCGGTATCACCGTCACTGTCCCAGTCTCCGGTCGTAATGCCTTTGGGAAGACCGGGCATGGGATAGTAGCCGGGACCCTCCAGTGTTCCATCGCCAACGCTGTTCATTATGGCTACGGAGTTAGTGACAAGCATCAGGAAATCGCCCCGTCCATCTCCAGTGAGGTCGGATGTCTTCATGTAGCGTACCGCCCCGGAAAGTGAGTACTCGGTTGGAGGCATATCATAGGAAGAAACACCGTTTGATATCAAGGCGTACACCGTATTGCTTATGCCACTGAACACCAGATCGTCATTCGTATCATCATCCAGGTCAGAAGACACTATCCAATCCGTCTCAAGCCCGGTAATACCGGTGTCATAATCGAGCAGGCCGGAAACGGTAAAGTTTCCTGCCCCGTCATTGGTCAGCACATACAGGTACTTTGAACCGGTTGTTCCAACAATATCCGGGGTTCCGTCTCTGTTCACATCCGAAGCGGTGATCCTGTCAACAGCTGTAGTAGTTATTGCACCTCCACTGAAAGTTCCATCTCCATTGCCGCCATTCAGTTGCACATCCTTGCTTGATGTTACACTGGCGATATCCAGATTGGAATTGCCGGTGAAGTCAGCCAGGATGGGAGGGGTATAAGACGCTCCAATGCTGACCTGCCCCGGATTAGTGAAGGTCCTGTCCCCATTGTTCAGGAATACTTCTCCCACTCTGTTGGAGTAATATGGTTTTGCAGCGATCATGTCTTCAGTCCCATTGCCATCAAGGTCACCCTTGAGAACATAGTTTCCAAAGCTCGATCCCGGCCGTACTTTCCATTCGTAGTCAGGGTAAGAGAACATGCGGTCGTCAATGGTCAGATTTCTGAGAACTACCGGGCCGACATATGAAACTCCCTGCATCATGACAATATCATTGTCAGTATCGCTGTCGATGTCACCGGCAGCCATATCCATATAGCCGCCCTCCAGGTATAAAGGCGACGCAAAGGTCCCATCCCTGTTGTTCATCAGGATGACAGCATTTTCATATATTGCCAGGATATCAACATGACTGTCACCATCAATATCATATAAACTGATATTGTTAACACCTACATCAATGGGGTGCTCAACCCTATCAAAACCAGATCCATTGTTCAAAAGAAGTGTAATCGTCTTTCCGGAATTGCACGCGACCGCAATATCCATATCCCCATCACTGTCAATGTCAGCGGTGTCTATTCCACTTGGGCCCGGTGCCACACTGTATCCGATCGCACCGGAAAATGTACCAGGCGCGGAAACACCCAGGTTCATAAGTAACGAAACCGTATTGTCTCCGGTATTCACGACTACGATATCCTTGTATCCGTCACCCGTATAATCAGCAGCAGCAATGCCGGCCCCACGATATCCGCCATTATAGTCAACGGGTGTTGCGAACGTGCCGTCCTGATTGTTCAGAAGCACATGCACCTTGGATATCTGTGAGGTGTCGGCATAGTTCGAGACCACGATATCGAGCCAGCCATCGTTGTCCAGATCAGCAAGAAAAGCTCTCCTGGGATTGCCGCTTAATGTATAAGAGGCACTTCCCGAAAGGCTTCCCAGCCCGGTCCCATCATTGAGCACGACCGCCACGCGATGAAACGTAGAGCTGTAGTCAACAAACACATAGTCGAGAACCGTATCATTGTTGAGGTCCCCCAGGACCACGCCACTCGACACATCGACACCACCGGACATGCGCGGCTCACGAAAGGTTCCGTCTCCATTATTGAACAGTGTCCAGTAAGCTTTGCCATTAACATCACTGGTCACAATATCCAGATGACCGTCAGCGTCCATGTCACCGAGAGCCATTTCATAGCCCCATGCGATATTGGGGCCCAGGACAGAGCTGGATCCGCTGGCGGAGAAAAAATACCTCTTATAGATCTCAGGAGTGCCAACTCTCAGGACAGAGGTTTCCTTTATGGTCACTGTGGCCTGGTCATTGTCAAGGGTACCGTTCGAAGGAGTCGTCAATGTGACAAGGAATGTCTCTCCATCGTCTGCATCCGCATCGCCATTGACAGTGACAGTGATTACCTGCTCAATCGTACCCACAGGGAAATTGAGTGTTCCAGAATCAGCCGTATAATCGACACCGGCCGTTGCCGTGCCATCGGATGTAGCGTAATCGACCGTAACCGTCGAGTCCCCAGGGGCGGACAAGGTGACACGTACATCAACCGTATTCGTCCCGGCGTTACCCTCGAACACATTGGCGTCATAGATATCGATGATTGGCGAGGGAACCGCCAGAGCCGCCGCTGTGAAAGAACATATCAAAAGAAGGGAAAGAAAAATGCTGCGCAAGATTATATGCAACGATCGGACTTTGAACATTGATACCCCCATATTGAATTATTTTCAAATCATTTAAAGATTAAAACGGTTGAACTGCCAATACTTACCAGCAGTTCAGCCCTCCTTCAAAGTCCAAGTCCCGCTCTTCCTCTGAACAAAGGCTGATTTCGTTTTTTCAGTGACTCCCCGAAGCACCAGTTAGGCATAAATTTCCCATTGAAAATATCATACGCGCTACACCCTGTCAACCAGGGCACTTCCCGGGTCATGTTGATGAATCATATTCCTTGGCAACCTTTGATAACCGAACCACTCTCTTTATGAGGGCTGGAACTCCCTGCATGGAACACTACACCATGCTTACACAACCTGTAAAAATGCGTGGTCGCCATGGCGAAACCAAGGCAGATGTCCATTGAGCAGCCGGGAGGAAATACCGTCGAGAAAAGAACGGTGCGAGCCCCCATAGTAGGGCTCAAGGACGAGAACGGAGAGCTTTTCTCTTCTTCTTGGCATGGTGGTTTTATTGTAGCAGGAAAGAAGTTGACTGGGTCCCTGCGGCAAAAGACAGGACAACACTTTTACTCTTACGTGTAACAAGATAACAATCGATCATCCGGGCACTGCATGGACACCTCTTTCCTTATCGGAAAAAACAAAGATATGGAGTTATTAGATAAATTTATTGGCATTTCATCCCCTTATTATAGTTAATATAAAATTAAGTCAATAATTTATATTAATACAGAATTACTGCAACGGGGGAGAAGGGGAAAGGCGGTTAAAGCTGTTGCGAATTGTGACACCACACTTTTGCGACCACTGTAACTGAGCTATAACATCATCATCCATGGGACTTTTTTCTCGCTTAAATACCAAGATCCTTTCAGCTATAGTCATCACTATAATTTTTATTTTTTCCCTTGGCACGTATGCGATCACTGATATCGAGAGTCGAAGGCTCCTGGAGTCGCTTACCGAGAATTCGCACAGGGTTGCCAGACTCCTTCAGGAAACACTGGACCATATCTATTCCGACATCCAGATGGACAGGGATTCCATGCTGTCAACAGCAAAGAGTCTGGCGCAGCTCAAGGGTGTCTATAACGTACAGCTGTATGACACAGACGGAAATGTCATTGTGTATACCAGCGAAGAACATATCGTCACAGAGAGAGAGAAGGAGCATGTCCTTATCGCGGGCGAGGTCATTCAGAGCGGCATACCTCTGAACCTGGAGCAGCCCGGAGGAATGCTCGAGCGTTTCGTTCCCCTCAGGCTCGATGAGCACGGAGAGATAATAGGCATCATGGAACTCATGATGCGAAAATCTCCGGATGTCGACATGAGGATGCTGAACACACATGCCAGGCTTGTCACTGACACCCTTCATAAAAGCATGAGCTACTTTTATCAGGGTCTGAAAAAGAATGAGCAGAAGCTTCAGTCACTTGCCGAGCAGGCAGCCGGGATCGAAGGGGTCCTTTATTTCGAGGTTATAGACCGCTCAAATGAGATCCTGGTGCATACAGACAGAAAGCGGATTGGAGGAACGCCAGGCCCCGGCCATATCAGGTACATACAGAGGGTCATTGAATCAGGGGAATCTGTTGTCGATGAGGATATTGAAAACAACAGACATATCAGGTTCGTTCCACTTTATATTACGGACATGTCCGACAGGAAGGAGGTCATCGGAGCCATAGCGCTTGTCATGGACAGGACCCCGATACTTGATAATGTGTCCTCACTGCGACAGAGGCTCATATGGATAACTGCCCTTTCAATAATCTCTGTCATCGGCATACTGGCGTATCTGATGAACAGAATAGTCGTCTCGCCCGTAAACGATCTGATCAGAGCCACCGGCTCGATCGCAGGTGGAGATTTCAGGAATACCGTTGCTGTAAGTTCTACCGACGAGCTGGGATGCCTGGCCAGCACCTTTAACCGTATGACGCAGGAGCTTCAACTGTCCCGTAACGAGCAGGCAAAGCTTCTTGTACGTTCTGACGCCCTTTATTATGCGACCAGAGGGCTGATCAAGGAAGAGCAGCAGGTCCAGGGGCTTCTGAAAAAAATCGTTGACGAAGCAAGAATGCTTATTGATTCAAGGTACGCTGCCATCGGCATTCTAAACGACTCGGGTGGTTATGATTTTTTCATCCCGTCAGGCATCAGTAATAGCAAGTTCAATGAAATGTACAAAAACCATGGGCTTCCAAAGGGCAAGGGGCTGCTCGGACACCTGCTCGCAAGCAAAGATGTTGTCATAGCGAATGATATCGCAAAGCACGCGGCATCCGGTGGATTCCCCGATGGCCATCCCGAGATGAAAAACTTCCTCGGTTCTCCGATCCTCATTGGCGATCAGGTCATCGGCAGACTTTATTTTGCGGACAAGGTGGACGCTTCGGATTTTACCGAGTTTGATGCTGATACTGCCACGTCCTTTGCTAACACTGCGGGAATCGCAATAAGAAATGCCCGGTTGCTTGAGGAAACCAGAACACATAAAGAAGAATTGCAGATACTGAATTCAATAGCCAGCACGGCCAACCACACCCTGGACATGGACCAGATGCTGGAGAGTGTATTAGACGAGATATTGAGCTTCAATTTTCTGGAATTTTCCCGGGGTGCGGTCCTTCTCCTTGATGAAAACACGAACACCTTAAGGCTGAACACGCACCGGGGT
>JABAHP010001672.1_pt2 | contig 15297 bp, 9 predicted proteins | sample 7062081 | NCBI WGS metagenome assembly JABAHP01 (sample SAMN14534357, study PRJNA622989) | marine sediment metagenome | biome: marine biome [ENVO:00000428]; feature: marine pelagic biome [ENVO:01000023]; material: deep marine sediment [ENVO:00002113] | place: India: Gulf of Kutch | collected...
ATGAATAGTTATATACATTGAATGTACAATGAAGAAGCTTAAACTGACCGGACAGGAACACAAAACCGTCACCGCGCTCTCGCGCGTGATATACGCCAATCCCTTCAGCGATGAACGCGCGGAGGCTGACCGCGCCTTTGCGGGAATCTCCCCGGACATTGAGTACGAGGAGCGCATGCAGCGGGTCATCGACGAGGCCGTGGAGGTCACGGCCCGGCTGGTTGCGGCAGGCAAGGGTGACATCAGGGGATTCTCAGGCGACAACCGCATCCTTATGGAGAACACCTTCCTCTTTGACGTCTATCACCGATTCGCCCACCCCTTTGACGAACTTATCACCCGGCAGGTAGAACAGAAGACCGACACTCCCAGCGCCGTGCCCTTCGCACAGGAGGCCATCGGCATGCTCGAAGGGTTCGGGTTCTCGCATGACGAAGCGGTGCACTATTTCAGCGTCTTTTTCCAGATGCGGAGGGCGTACTATTTCATCCGGCGGGGCATCGTAGGCCGCAGCCGCGCCATGAAGGAACTGCGGCTCGCTCTGTGGAACAACGTGTTCACCCACGACATCATGTTGTACTCACGCCATATCTGGAGCCGTATGGAGGATTACTCCACCATGCTCCTGGGTGGAACCGGAACGGGCAAGGGCATCTCCTCAGCCGCAATCGGACGCTCGGGATACATCCCCTTTGACGAGCGCACGGGCCGATTTGCCGAGAGCTTCACCCGGGCCTATGTCTCGCTGAACCTCTCGCAGTTCCCGGAGCAGCTCATCGAAAGCGAGCTGTTCGGACACGAGAAGGGCGCGTTCACCGGGGCGGTGGCAGACCACGAGGGCGTGCTCTCGCAGTGCAGCCCCCACGGGGCCATCTTCCTGGACGAGATAGGCGAGGTATCAGTCCCCGTGCAGATCAAGCTCCTGCAGGTGCTCCAGGAGCGGGTGTACTCTCCGGTGGGAAGCCACCAGCGGTTCAGGTTCCCGGGGCGCGTCATCGCGGCAACCAACCGCCCCATCGAGCAGCTTCGGGGCGAGGGAGGATTCCGGGAAGACTTCTATTACCGCCTCTGCTCGGATATAATCACCGTGCCACCATTGCGGGAGCGCATCCGGCAGGAACCGGGAGAGCTGGACGACCTGATAGACCACACGCTCACGCGCATCGTGGGCAAGCAGGCCCCGGAGATCGCGCGCGGGGTGAAGGCCGACATCCGCGCCCACGTGCCGCCTGAGTACCACTGGCCCGGCAACGTGCGTGAGCTTGAGCAGTGCATCAGAAGCGTACTTCTGAAACGCAGCTACGATGCCGCACCTGAACCGGCCCCCAAAGGACAGACAGAGGCGTTCCTTTCTGGCGTCACAACCGGACAACTTAGCCACGCGGAACTGCTATCGGGCTACTGCAAACTCCTCTACGGTATGCACGGCACATACGAGGCCGTATCCAGAAGGACCGGGCTCGACCGCAGGACCGTAAAGAAATACGTGGAAGCGTGAGGGGAATACGTTCTGATACCTTTTCTTTCCAAAAGCCCTGCCATCAGGAATAATTGTTCCTGGTTCTTCTTGACTTCACCCTCTAACAGCTACTAAAATATGTAATATCGCGGGCTGTATAATGCTCGCGAGTACCACTGGGGGGGGCGTTTACAGGATCGGCAGTCGTTTAAATCGTTTAGCAAAATCTAAAAATAAAGTGCGTCTTCATGTCTTTGCTTCATGTATGGGGGATTTTCCCAAAAGGCGCCGGTGGCCCGTGGCCGACATTCCTGGCTCGGTATTTTGAGCACGGCTTTTTTACATTTTTAAAAACCGGCAGACGCATAAAGACCGCGGTGATAACTCGTTCCCGGCCATTTCATGCCGGGACAACCCGGTCCGAAAGGAAAGAAATATGCTCAAGACAACAAAGTATCTCCTGCCGCTTCTTCTGCTGGCCATGCTGTTCACTGCCTGCGGCAGCTCCAGCAGTAGCAGCTCTAAAATATACCATGCCAGGCCCGGTATCAACGTAACGCCTTCGAGCGGCCTTGTCACGAGCGAGGACGGGATAATGAACACCATATCGGTGAGCCTGAACACCGCACCCTCGGCGGACGTCACCATAATGGTGGAATCTCTGGACCTCACTGAAGTCACGGTGAGCCATGCCTCCCTGATCTTCAACAGCACCGACTGGAACGTCCCTCAACCCGTGACCCTCACGGGCGTCAATGACGACATGGCTGACGGCAACCAGGTGGTGAGCTTCACTCTCGACCCCCAGTACAGCACGGACACCACATACAGCGCTCTTGCCATGAGGACCTTCAACGTGACCAATGCGGACAATGACGCAGCCGGTATAACGGTATCCAAGGCCAGCGTCTCGGTCTCGGAGGATTTGAGCACTGACAGCTTCACGGTCATGCTCAACACCCAGCCCGCGAGCGGCCAGGTGGTGATAGTAGACGTAACGAGCGCCGACACGGGCGAGGCCGATGTCGACCAGAGCACCCTGACCTTCACGGACTCGGACTGGAACTTCCCGCAACCCGTGACCGTGACCGGCGTTGACGACCTCATGGCCGACGGAAACCAGACCTTCGATATCACCCTCGTGGTGGACGGCGCCGCCACCACGGCCGATGAGTACGACGCCGTGATCATTCCAGCGGTAAGCTGTACGAACTCGGACAACGACACGGCCGATTTCACGGTATCCAAGGCCAGCATCTCTGTCACTGAATCCGGTGGGACTGACACCTTTACCGTGAGCCCCAATACCCAGCCTGCCAGCGGTCAGGTGATAGTGGTCACGGTGGAAAGCGGCGACCCCACTGAGGCCAGTGTAGACCATGCCTCCCTGACCTTCACGGACTCGGACTGGCAGACCCCACAGGATGTTATTGTGACCGGTGTCGACGACGTCATTATTGACGGTGACCAGACCTTCGATATCACCCTGACAGTGGACGACCCCGCCACCACGGCCAACGAGTACGACAGCGTGCCCATCGCCCCCCTGACCTGCACCAACACGGACGAAGACACACAGGAGGGCACCACCTCTACGCCGATGAACCTCACCGGACTCCTGCCTTACAGCGGGACCGTGGACACTTCGGCCAGCTATTACGTCATTAACGGGCTCACACCGGGCACGAGCTATGTGGTCGCTATCACCTCACTCACCGACAATGTAGACCTCTACGTCTACGGAGGCGACTCCACCTTCACTACCCCTGCCACCTGTGCAATTGACAATACCGGGAATAGCGGAATCTCGCAAGAGTATTGCTATCTGACCGTCACCGCTTCCGACCTGTACATAATGGTAGACGGCAGCGGGACCACGGCCGGGGCAACGTACTACCTTGACGTAGTGAAGTCCGGCGACTCGGGCCAGGGAACTGTTTATAACTCCACCGACCCCAACCTCCCCTTGGCCATACCCGATAACAACTTAATTGGTGCCTCATCTACCTTCCTGGTCACGGGGGCAACGACCAACATTCAGGACGTAAACGTGACTGTGAACATAACCCATACTTGCGACGCCGAGCTCCAAATCTCCCTCTTTTCTCCAGCGGGTACTATGGTTCCACTGAGCTTATTTAATGGAGGCTGTGGAAACAATTACACTGGTACCGTATTTGACGACGAGGCCTTTGCAGCCATCTCCCTGGGTTCAGCCCCCTTCAATGCCAGTTTCCAGTCGGAATTCTTAGAGCTCTCGTCCCTTGACGGAGAAAACGCCAACGGCTTATGGACCCTCAATGTAGCAGACAATCAGACTGATGCAACGGGGACAATCGACAGCTGGAGCCTGGAAATACAATAGCTTCCAGGTCACAGGCAGCATGACTTCAGGCGGCGGGGCCTCATGGCCCCGCCGCTTTTTACGTCTGTCTTCCCGATCGAAGGCAACATCCGTCACGGCCCGCAGGCCGCACCTTACTTTTAATCCCTCCTTTTTGAAAGGAACCTACCCGTTCGTTTCGATTACCTTCACCTCTTCATGTGTGCATTAACCCTTTCGCTCGTTCTGGCGGGACTGGTTCTGTTTCGGAAGTCTCAGAGGGACGCCTAACGCAGAACTACTTGGGGGATATTGCAAGCTTTTATACCGCATGCACGGCACCTACGAGGCCGTCTCGCGAATTACCGGACTGAACAGAAGGACGGCAAAGAAGTATATTGAAGCGTGAGGGGGGAGCAGCTCTTTTCAGCTCGAAAAGTTGTCCGTCTTGTTTCGGGTCTCGCTCATGACGCGTTTGATCGTAGAGAGGATTTCTCCCGCCTTCATGGGTTTGGATACATAGTCGTTCATGCCCGCCTCAAGACACTGATCGCGGTCTTCCTGGAAGGCGCTTGCCGTCAAAGCAATTATCGGGATGCGCGCCGAGGCCCCATCCTCTTTTTCCCTGATGGCCCGGGCAGCACTGAGCCCGTCCATGACCGGCATCTGAACATCCATGAACATCAGGTCGAATCTGTCGCGCTCCAGCAGGTCCAGTGCTTCCTGTCCATTCCCGGCAAGCGAAACACTATGTCCGGCCTTTTCAAGCAGTATTCTCATGAGTTTCTGATTGATGAAGTTGTCTTCCACAACGAGAATGCGATGCCCCACCGCACCTGCACCAGGCTCTGCAACCCGGTATGCCGCCTGAGAGGGCCTTTCCGGCAACATAGACTCGTCTCCCTTTGCGAACGAACACCGGAAGCTGAACGTGCTGCCTCTGCCTACCTCGCTATGGACGTCCAGTTTTCCCCCCATCATCCCTACGATCCGCCTGGATATGGCGAGCCCAAGCCCGGTTCCGCCATAGCGGCGGCTGATCGTACCATCGGCCTGTGTAAAGGAATCGAATATCACCGGCAGGCGATCCTCCGGTATGCCGATACCGGTATCCGAGACGCTGATCTCAACCGCCACGCGGTCAATAGTCACTACCAGCTGCCTGGCGGTCAGCACCACTTCGCCTTCATCAGTGAATTTTATGGCATTGCCCAGAAGGTTCAGCAGCACCTGCCTCAGCCTGTTGGTATCTCCCCTGACGAGTGCTGAGAGCTCCGGATCAATATCGTGGCGCAGAGAAATGTTCTTTTCATCAGCCTTAAGGGACAGGAGCTTTAGGGTATTTTCCAGCTCCTGACTGAGATCGAACGATACATTATGGAATTCAAGCGTTCCCGACTCGATCTTCGAGAAGTCCAGGATGTCATTGATGATAACCAGTAGCGAGTCGGCAGAGGTCTGAATAACATCAAGATATTCCTGCTGTTCATCATTGAGCTGGGTGGACAGCATAAGCTGTATCATTCCGACTATGCCGTTCAGGGGTGTGCGCACCTCGTGACTCATGTTCGCAAGGAACTCGCTCTTGGAGCTGTTCGCCGCCTCGGCAGACAGGACCGCTCTCTCGAGTTCCAGGTTCTTCTGCTTCAGTTCGGCATTCAGGGACTCAAGTTCCCGGGTACGTTCCTGGACCCGCTCTTCAAGTTCCGTGTTCATCGTTCTCAGGGACTCTTCAGCCTGAATCCGTTTCGTAACGTCAATGAGCATGAGCATCACTTCGGTGACAGCCCCACCCGGATCCTTCAGCGGGACAAGGGACCAGTCCCAGTGTGTTACACCGCGTTCCGGACGATCGGCATATTCAAAAGGTTTCGCATGGGTCGAGAACGGCTCTCCCGTTTTAACGACCTGCCTGAAAATTGCATAGTTCTCTTCGTTAGGATACAGGTCGAAATGGTTCTTGCCCGAAAAATAGTCGGGCGTACGTTCGTCGGCCGCGGCATACTTCTCATTCACCCTTATAAAATTAAATCCGGCATCCATATAAGCTATCATCGCGGGACTTGCCGTGAAGATGTTCTCAAGTATCTGATTGGTGCGCAGGATCTCATCGCGTGACACCTTCAGATTTGCTGCCATACGGTTGAACGTGTCCGCAAGAAGTCCAAGTTCGTCATTCCTGTTCACTTCAACGGCGCGTTCAAGGTCGCCCTCGGACACGCCCTGTGCGGCATCAGTCAGTTTCTGAAGCGGAGAGAGAACATCCCGGTTGATGAAAAACCCAAGGACTACCAGAACCACAGAGATACAGATCCCGGTTATCAGAACAAGGCGTTCCCTGAGGGAAGCCGCCCTGCCAAGCGCCGGGGTCAGGTCCATCGCAAGCGTTAGCACCCCAGCAAGCTCCTCTCCCCTCTCCGGGCTGGATGTATAGAGTGGAGAAAACCTCACATAGGTTTTTCGTTCCCGGTCCTCGAAACTGAAGGGAACACCGTTACTGAGCACTTTTCTGATATGCCCCATCTCATCAGCGGATGGGATACCGCCGACCTTTGATTCATCAGTATGTATTTTTATGGTACCGTCAAGACCAGTTACGCTCATGTAGGACACTTCCTCTATCCCCGCGGCATCCCGCGCAAGGTTCCTGAGGTTCTTCCTGTTCTGATGGATGTTCCGGTAATGAAGACTGATTGCTTCCTGCTCGATTGACGTAATTATTTCTGCATGTGTCTCCAGCACGTTCCGGTCAATGCCCGCCGTGGGCTGCATCAGCACCTCAAGCACTCCGATCACCTTCCCGGCGTCCCCGGACTCTTCCACCTTCAGCGGAACGAATGTCTCGAGCCGGCCGCCTTCATGCTCGACCGACTCGGTCACGCCCGAAACCAGAACCTCGCTGGCTATGGTTCTGTGCATCTGGTCTCCCCCGGACATCAGGTGATCCTCGTTACTGCAGGCCAGCACCGCCCCCTCCCAGTCATATAACTGCACACAGACAACCCCTTCGAACCCCTCCAGCTGGTCCGTTATCCGCTCGATGGCCTCCCGGTTACGTTGAGTGTTCGCGTAAATGGTATTGATGCACTCCTGGAACACCCTGGACAGGTTCTGTGATGAATCACTGACAGAACGGAACAGCTCTCCGGTCTCTATCCCGTTAATAACATATCCACCAGCTGCAAATGACAGGGTGACAGTCACAAGGATAATGGACAGCACTTTTGTGTTAAGGCTGGAAAACTTTCTCACTTCGGAATGTCCTGAAAAAACACGTGATCCCCCCAAAACCTTACAATAAAACCATGAACCTTTTTGTCTTATGTGATAAAAACAATATTGAAAGTTATTCAATTAAATTATACATTAATTATCCTTTGATAAATTATAAATTTTTATTATAAATTCATATTAAATATTTTTAACTGAGTGGATGCACCCCACAGGGTGGAAGACCACATCGAGATGCTTCCGGATTACTGCAAACCTGTCATATAAAATGCACGGCACCTACGAAGCCGTCTCGCGGGTCACCGGGCTGGACAGAAGGACCGTGAAGAAGTACGTTGAGGGATAAGCGGAGCCATGCATGAATGGGAATGGCGTCTCTTATCATTATTCCTCAACTGAATAACGATGAAGTAACGTTTAACCTTTCCCGCTTCACCAAGAACCCTCCCCGAATATTGTCTGGATATTGTATAGTTACTCTTATGAGGTGTAAACAATGAAAAGGCATTTCATCGTTCTGCTTGCGGCGCTGGCCTGCCTGTTGTTTTCCAATGCACCGGCACGGGCAGAAGACAATGACACGCCAACAAAACCACCACAGTTCACCGGCACGATACTGATAAGCATCACGGACCACAATTATAAGTTCGTGCTTCCACTACCAAGTGAAGAGGTTATTCGCCTGAAAAAGGCCGGGGCATTCATTACGAAGGATGAGTTCGAAAAACGGTTTGAGGACTATTACCGGAGTTTCAGAGAAAACAGCCTGGAACTTGCCGAAGTGCTGAAGGACCGGATAACAAGAGAGAACACCGGGGAGCTTCAGGAAGTTTTCGACAAAGACTATGCCCGAACGCTGGAGCTGGTCGAGCGTTACCCGGACGACGAATATGGTACTGATTGGAACAAATATATCGCCGACCATTATCAGGACATCCCCTCCCGGGATGGCAGTGTCGTTCTCAGGCATGCACGCATATATGATCTTGTTCCCAACGCTTCGATGACACACGCCATTTACAGCTTTCAGCTCTCCTCCCTCCAACGGGACTCTCTGATAGACCTGCATACACTGAAGATAATCTCATTGAACATCGGCAGCCTCGGGAAAGGACCTGATACACCGTTCAAGTGGAGCCCGGACGGCAGGCTGCTGGCCGTTGCCATAAAGGAGGACGTCACCGGGCCGGAACACACCATCGCGGTACTAGACGTGCAGCGTAACGAGGTGGTATTCAGCAGGACGTTCGAGCGTTACCTGGACTACGCACTGGCATGGAGCCCAGACTCGCATTCACTTGCCCTGGTAACAAAAAAAACGCGGATGGGGATAGGACCGCTTGAGCTACTGGCCGCCTTTGCCGGACACGCCGTACCACACAATACGTTCTATCTGCACCTGATCGACCTCTCCTCCGGAGAAGAGCTTCAGTCCCTGATAAAGAAGAATGTGAAATACGGCAATGCCCACCTCCTGTGGCTGGGGCAGAAAGAATAGCCAAAGAAGCATATGACGGGCACGAGGAGATTACAGAAAGCCGGAAGAGGTTCCTCCCTACGTTGTAACAGTTACATGATTACCATCTTGAAAGCAGGCCGGAGATGAATGGAAAGACGGCGCCGTCCGTAAACAACACCTCACGCCGCCGAATGAAACACCAGCGGTGCATCGTAAGCCTTGTGGTATTCGCTATCATCGGGGGCATAGTATTGTTCGTGCTGAATGAGATCACCACGGGGGTATACGACCGGTTCGTCACACCCGTAAAGCAAAAGCTCATCGAGTCAGGTTATCCCGCCACACCGGAACCCCGCGCCAACCCCGCTCCGGTGCCCGGCGCGTTCGGATTCGGGAGTATTGAACTGTCTCTTCCGGGCAGCGAAGACCAGGAGATATGCCGCGAAGATGTCGGCCTGCGCGTAAAGGGCGGTGGAGTAAAGATATGGCTCAACCACACGGAACACAGGAACTTTATTCCAGATGTGGCAGAGAAACCCTTCTTCCGGTTCCTGAACAGCGCACTGAACATCTATCCCTTCAACCGCCACGCCCCGGACATCGCGGCAGAGGTGGCCCTCAACGACCCTGTGAAATTCCCGCTGCACACACCGGTGGACAATCTCCTGAAACTCTATGGCAGCATCATGTACGCCATATTTGTTCCTGCCGCGGCCGGTGTGGCTGACGACTCGTACTTCGCCTCTGTGAAAAACCCGGGCTCGTTCACGCTCATACAGGGGAAAACACGGGAGGATCACAGTGCCGTCATGATGATCATGGTCGTGCGAGAAGATCGTATGGTAGAACATCTGGTGGCCGTGGCCTCCCGCGAACAAAGCTACCATACGGCCTACGACACCATCCTGAGGGAACTCAGGGTCTCGGAGACCATCCACGCAATGCCCGAAAGCCTTCCGGAGTGCGAAAAGGAAGAGCCGGAAAACCAAACCCAGGATACCAGCGGCAAGTGACCGGCGGTGTGAGATTTCCGGACACCTATTCGTCGTCCAGTTTCTTCAGAAGAGAGGCAGCAGGGATGAAGTTCATGCCTTCCTCGCGGTGCACCGCGCGATAGAAGGCGCACTGTGAGCACAGGGGCTGTTTCTTTTCATAGACACCCTGTATGCGGTCGTCGCATAGTGTACCGGTGACCAGCCAGCAGGCCCTTCCGGCATTGGTGCCCCCGTGAACGCCGTCAAGACGGCTCTCCGTATATGCCGGGCATATCCAAAGCTCGGCCATGCGCTCACCGTCAAGCTCGCGCCCGCATTTCATGAATTCCCAGCAATTGAGTTTCACCTGTACCTCCGGTGCTTCCGGAGCCGTCGAAGCCCCATACTTCATTGTTCACATATCCGGGGGGTGCGAGTCAAGTCCCAGTTTCCGAAATGGGGATGAAGGGCGTTTACCCACTGCCCAGCAGTGAGGCAAGCTCCAGCGGGTCAGTGATCGGGGGCTGGCAGGAACGGTCCACGCAAACATAGGCCGTGGCATGGTCATTTTCCATATAGTAATTTTTCACATAGGGTGCGAGGGAGTATATTTCCGGTCTCTCCTCCCCCGCCGGAACAAAGACCAGAGAGGCATTGGGACAGAATCCGGAGCCCAGTTCCCGGAGCAATGCATTGGTATCATCCGCGCCGCGTTCTCCGACCACCGCTACCTGCATGGCTGGCCCAGACAACAGAGACCATGCCGCAAGGAACATGCTGTGCGCGGTAGGAGAGCCTTCCACGGGTTCTGAAAGCGCCTCGGCAAGCTCCAGGGCAAGCGTGTGGTAGCGTTCGTTTCCGGTCAGAAGATACAGCCGCGTCAGATTCATCAGCGCCACTGAGTTTGCAGAAGGTATGGCCCCGTCATAGGTTTCCATGCGACGTACGGGAAGACGCTCGCCGTCGTCAGGGCTGAGGTAGAACCCCCCACCCTCCTCATGCCGGAAATGTTCAACAAAGACATCCGTCAGCGACAGGGCCTCACGGAGCCAGCGGGCCTCGCCCGAGGCCTCGTACAGTTCGATAAGCCCCCAGATAAAGAAAGCATAATCGTCGGCCAGTGCGGTAAGCGCGGCATCGCCGCCGCGCCAGCGATGCAGAAGACGTCCGTCTGCGGTTCGCATACTCTCAAGCACAAAGTCCGCCGCCCGGGTTGCGGAATCAAGCCAGGGAGGGTCCCCCAGCACACGATGGCCGCGCGCAAGTGCAGCTATCATCAATCCGTTCCAGTCGGCAAGGACCTTGTCGTCCAGATCGGGATGTTCTCTCCTCTCACGCTCCTGATACAAAGTGTCCACGGCAGCCTGTACGTCCTCAACGGATACGTTATGGTCATGTGCGGCCTCCTCCAGCGGCTTATGGAGGTAGAGGATGTTCTCCCCGGTGAGCGCGCCGGTAACCTCGTTGTGGAAGTTGCCTTCGGTTCGTATGCCAAAGATGCGCAGCATCGCCTCCACAACCTTTGGGTCCGTGCCCGAAAGAGCGTCCCGAATCCGAGCCTCGGTCCAGAGGTAGAAACGGCCCTCCTCTCCCTCGCTGTCCGCGCTCCACGCCGAGTAAAAAGCGCCCTCGGGGGAGACCATGTCCCTGAGCACGAACCGGAAGATGTCCCGTGCAGCCGCCGCGCAGGGCTTGCGTCCAACAGCCTGATAGGACTCGAGATACGCAATTGCCAGCAGGGCCTGGTCGTAAAGCATTTTCTCAAAATGGGGAACCAGCCAGTACTGGTCTGTGGAGTAGCGATGGAACCCGCCTCCCAGGTGGTCGAACATGCCGCCCAGGCGCATGCCCTCCAGCGTGCGCTCGGCCATCTGGAGAGAGTGGGGCTGTCCGGTCTGACTCCAGTGTCGGAGCAGGAACATAACGAAATGAGGCATGGGAAATTTTGGCGCTTCGCTGAAGCCGCCGTTGGCGGGATCAAAGTTTCCGGCCATGATACGGGCCGCTTCATCGATAATATCGTCCCGGAGACCTCCCCCCACAGGGACCTCCGAAACCTCTCCCAGCTTCTCCGCGATACGCTCTACGGAATGCATGACCTCGTCACGCCGGTTCCGCCAGTAGTCCATCACGCGGGGAACAAGCTCCATAAGGCCCACCCGGCCATGTGCCGAGTGCTTGGGGTAGTATGTCCCCGCGAAGAAGGGCTTGCGGTCCGGGGTCATGATGACCGTAAGGGGCCATCCCCCGCCGCCGGTCATCATCTGACAAACGGTCATGTAAAGGTTGTCGATGTCGGGCCGCTCCTCACGGTCCACCTTGATAGAGACGAAATTCTCGTTTAAAAGCGCTGCAACTTCGGGGTCGGAGAAGCTCTCCTCCTCCATGACGTTGCACCAGTGGCAAGTATGGTATCCCACGGAAAGAAAAACGGGCCTGTCCCCGGCACGTGCAGACTCGAACGCCTCCTCACCCCAGGGATACCAGTTCACGGGGTTCGTGGCATGCTTTATCAGATACGGACTTTTCTCGTCAATGAGGCGGTTATGCTTTACCTTGTTCATTAAGGACACCTCCACTCCTGATTAAAGCGTATCACCATGGGCGGGGAAGTCAAGGGGCAATTTTTAATTACCGTTCTATTAGATGGATGGTTCCCCAGCATCCAGTGCTGCATAGCAAGATACAACAGCCAAACAGCCGTACCGGCACATCAATCAGGAGAGCATGTTATAATTACACTACTGAAAGGGGAGTACATTTTCTGGTTAACATGCCGTTTTTTCGGCGGGGAGGGGAAAAGATGCCGAAGTTCAATAGCCGAGAGGAATACGAGGCCTGGAAGGCCCAGAAGCTCAGGGAAAGCGGGATAGATCCCGAACAGCAGAAAAAGCAGGAACCACCTCCGCCACCACCCCGACAGCCGCGCAAGCCAGCGGCACAGCGTCCGCAGCAGGGACAACCAGCACAGGGAGCGCGTCCGGCTCAGCGTCCGCAACAAAGGCTAGGAACCGAAACTCCCGGACCTGCTGCCCAGGCAGCCGCAGCACAAGGCACAGCCCCTGTTGCTAAAACGGCATCTGAGCCGTCAGAGGGCCCTGCGTTTTCCACCAAAGAAGAGATCGCCCGGCGTTCACCGTGGCTGAGAACGGCGGGATATCTGGAAGAGGAAGAGGTCGATACCCGTTCCTACATGGAGCGGGTTCCCGAGGCGTTCGCCTATCCATTCGCCGGAACGGGCAAGTACATCCTGGTAGGTGGGGTTATCATGATGATCCTTGCCGATTTTTTCGCTATTGGACTTCTGGGACTTGTACTCGCCATTATTGTCTTTGGCTACCTGGGCTCATACATGATGAAAATAATCAACAGCTCGTCTGACGGAAAAAAAGAGCCGCCCGACTGGCCAGCCTTCAGCGATTTCGGAGACGACATTTTCAGCCCAGCTCTCCAGTTGTTCTGGACGGGGCTTGTGTCCTATTTTCCGGCAATCGGGATAAGGATATACCTGTGGCCAATAGAAGGGCTTGGCGACGCGTTCACGCTGCTTGGGATCGACCTTGTGTGCAGCTTTTATTTTCCCATGGCACTTGTCGTCCTGGCGCATACGCGAGCATATCTCTCTGTGCTGCCCCACATCGTGCTTCCCTCCATCTTCAGGGTTCCGGTGGACTACATGATAGCGGTATTCGTGTACCAGATAGTGGTCATCGTCAACAACCTGCTCGAACGGGCCCTTTCGTATATTCCCCTGCTTGGAAGCGTCGTCACCTCGTTTTTGTCGCTGTACCTGCTCATGGCCGTTATGCACCTGCTGGGACTTGTGTATTACAAGAACAAGGAGACCCTGAACTGGTACGGAGAGTACTCTTAAGCTGAAGAGGTTATCCCGCTGTCCAAACTACCGCTCCCGCGTTTGCGCTATAATGCATAACCGCCATGGAGAAAGGTAAGCTGAAATAGNNACGGGGGTCTTTTTCACAAGCCTTTCGGTTCTGCTGTTCGAGATCGCTCTGACCAGGATATTTTCCGTAACCCTGTGGTATCATTTCGCCTATTTCGTGGTCTCCATGGCGCTCTTCGGGCTGGGGGCCGGGGGCCTTGGGGCCTTCTTCGCTTCATCCTATCTGCACAGGCTCGGCAGGCGTTCGCTCGCACATGCGGCCTTCCTGCAATTCCTGAGCGTTGTCATGTGCCTGTATGTCATTTTGAACTTCGACCTGAAGATAGGGTTCACCGTTACGGGAATACTCCACCTGTCCGTGCTGTACCTTATGTGTTCAATGCCGTTCTTCTTTGCTGGCCTTATCATCTCCCTGTCCTTCACCTGGCATTACCTCAGGACACCGAAGATATACTTTTTCGACCTCATGGGCTCGGCGCTGGGATGCCTGCTTTTCATCGCAGCCATAACCTATGTAACGGGCCCGTCGGTGGTCCTGGTGTCGGCCTGCCTCTGCCTCTGCTCGATGGCCCTGTTCAGTCTGTACGCAGGGAAGGTACCCGGACGCGTAACCATCGCGGTGGTCGTCATTATGGCGGTTGCGACCATGTACGCAAACATCGCCACCGGGCTGTTCGACATCAAATACACCAAGACCTACAGCGAACGGAAAGACATCCTCTATGAAAAGTGGTCTCCCCTGGCGCGGGTAACGGTCTACCCCGGAGTGTTCTGGGATACAGCCCCCGACAGGCCATTTACCTGGGGGGCGAGCGACAAATACCGGGTCAAAAGACCTATCAAACAGCTCTGGATAGAGCAGGACTCTCACGCGGGAACGGTCATCACCGCCTTTGACGGCGACATGTCAAAGCTGGTCTTTCTGAAGTACGATATAACCTCGCTGGCCTATTATCTCCGAGAGGCCCCGGAAACGTTCATCATCGGAGTGGGTGGCGGCCGGGACGTGCTTACGGCACTGGGCTTCAACGCCTCCAGTGTAACGGCGGTCGATATCAACCCCGTCATCATAAACCTGGTGAAAGACCGCTACCGCGAGTTCGCCGGAAACCTCTATAATCTGCCCGGCGTGAACGTGGAGGTGGCCGAGGCACGCAACTATATACAGAACTCCCGGCAGCGGTTCGACATCATACAGATATCGCTCATCGACAGCTGGGCGGCAACCACGGCGGGGGCGTTCGCCCTGGCCGAAAACAACCTCTATACCGTGGAGGCGTTCACGGACTATCTGGACCACCTCAACGACAACGGCATGCTCTCGGTGAGCCGCTATCTTTTCGAACCGAGCAGCCAGACCCTGAGGGTGGCCGTTCTGGCAAGAACCGCCCTGGAGCGGATGGGCGCAAGCGATCCCTCAAAACATATCGCCGTCGTGGGGACCACTGTGGGAGACAAGGTGGCAACCGTCCTGGTAAAGCGCACGCCCTTTACGTTCAGGGAGGCAATGTCCATCATGACCCTGTCCGAGGAACTGGGCTTCGCTCCCCTGTACGTCCCCGGCTACGAATACGACAGGGTGTTCAGCACAGCCCTGAGGGCCGAAGAACCTGAAAAATTCTTTGCGGACTATCCGTACGATATGAGTCCCAGCACGGATGACCGGCCCTTTTTCTTCCAGATGGTACGGTTCTCAGACGCCCTGAACCTTGTTACGGGCAAGGAGTTCAAGGGACAGAAGTTCAACTATTACGCGGTCTCGGTCATCGCGGCCCTCATGCTTATCTCGTTCATCATGACCATAATCTTCTATATCATGCCCCTCGCGCTCAGCCGCAGGACCGAACCGGTCTCCTTCCGCTGGGGGCTGTACTTCATCTTCCTGGGCCTGGGCTTCATGCTCGTGGAGATCCCTCTGATACAGAAAGGCTCGCTGTATCTGGGACA
>JABAHP010004151.1_pt4 | contig 15277 bp, 14 predicted proteins | sample 7062081 | NCBI WGS metagenome assembly JABAHP01 (sample SAMN14534357, study PRJNA622989) | marine sediment metagenome | biome: marine biome [ENVO:00000428]; feature: marine pelagic biome [ENVO:01000023]; material: deep marine sediment [ENVO:00002113] | place: India: Gulf of Kutch | collected...
CCGTGAGCTTGTCGAACGGCCTGCCGAACGTCAGATGGGCGTTTTCCGACAGCCTCTTATTTATATTGCTTTGGGTTTATGTCATATTTTTTCACCTTGTACCCAAAGATTCGTTCGGTGGTTTCCAGATTCTTGGCCGCCTGTCTCATGTTTCCGCGACTACTTTTCAATGCGTCAATCAGCAACTCCCTCTCAAATCTCTCAATGGCGTCATTCAGGGATTGGGACTGATGTGTCCCCGTATCTTCAGCCGTTTGCAGTGTGGGAGGCAGATGGTAGCTGTGAATCACCTGGTCATCGCACAGGAGAACCGCCCGTTCCATGCAGTTTTCCAACTCCCTGACGTTTCCTGGCCAGTGGTATTGTGCGAGGGCATCGATTGCGGGTGTGGAAATTCTCTTTATATCCTTGTCATATTCTTGCGCATACTTCTCGAGGAAATAGTCGGCCAACAGAAGCACATCTGCCTCCCGCTCCCTCAAGCCAGGCAGATAGATGGGGTATACGTTCAGGCGATAGAACAGATCTTCACGAAAGGTGCCTTGCTCAACGGCACTGGCAAGGTCTTTGTTGGTGGCGGCAATGAGGCGCACATTGACCTTAATGGTCTTGGTTCCACCCACCCTTTCCAGTTCCCTCTCCTGTAGGACCCGCAGCAGTTTGCCCTGACTTTCCAGGGCAAGTGCGCCAATTTCATCCAGAAAAATAGTCCCTCCGTTGGCCAGTTCAAATTTCCCCTCTTTCTGGCGATCGGCTCCGGTAAAGGCCCCTTTCTCATGGCCAAACAACTCCGCTTCCACCAGGTTGGCAGGTAATGCGGCACAATTCACCTTAATCAGAGGGTTGTCTGCGCGCAAGCTGTTATAATGTATTGCGTTTGCGACCAGTTCTTTCCCGGTCCCGCTCTCCCCCAGTAAAAGCACTGAGGCGTTACTCTTGGCCACCTGGTTGATGAGGTGGAAGACCTCCTGCATCTTGCGGCTGTTGCCAATGATATTGCTGAAACTGTATTTCTTGCTAAGTTCCTTTCTCAGCCTTAGGTTTTCGTCCCTGAGTTCATCCTTTTCCCTGTTGATTTTCTCCAGCAACGCCGCCTTCTGGGCGATCAAGCCACTAATTATGGTCAAGAGCCTCAAATCTTCTTCCAGCGNNCAGCTGAGAGGCTTTTTGGGCGATCAAGCCACTGATTATGGTCAAAAGCCTCAAATCCTCTTCCAAAGGAGAGGATCCCTCAATGATGCGATCCGCACTGAGAGCGCCGATCACCCTGCGCCCTTCTTTTATGGGCACGCAAATGAAGGAAACCTTCGACTTGTCCATGCGGCTCCTGGCCCCTGTTCTGTCCAGGAACAGGGGTTCTTCGTCAATTTGGGGGACTGCCATGGGCCGCCCGGACTCTATGACCCGGCCTGTGACGCCTTCTCCCAGCTTATAGCGCCCCTTGGTTTTTGCCGTCGTGGAAATACCGTGAGCCACGTCTATGTAAATTTCCGAGGTATCAGGATTTAGAAGCGTGATGGACCCTCGATTCATGCCAAGATATTCAGCGAGCAGATCCAGTACCTGGTAGAGGGCCTTTCTGAGATCCAAAGTAGAATGTATGGCCTTCGTAATTTCGTAAAGGCATGCGACCTCATCAGGTTTGGGCCTGGGGTCCTGGGGGCTCATTTGGAGAAGTCCTGTAATAAAAGCGTTTATTGGAAAGCGCCCTCCTCGTATTCTCAGAGCAGGGTCGTGTAATGGACGTTATCCGAAAATACAAAAATGTAGGAAAAGAAGCAAACATTTTTCCTGGTTCGTTTTGTTTCTCATTCTCAACCGCTGACCCCTAACCCCAGCAGCGCATCAATCATACCGGCGTTTTCACGGGCTTCATCAGCGGGGCCTTTCCACACCGTCCGGCCGGATTCGAGCACACATACCTGATCAGCCACATCAAGAGCCCGCTGAGTGCTTTGTTCCACCAAAATTATGGTCAGGCCCTTGCGGTTCAACTCAGCAATGGCCTCATAACAGACGTCGATGATCTTTGGCATCAAGCCCAGTGAAAGTTCGTCCACAAGAAGCAATTCCGGTTCCGACATCAGTGCTCGCCCTATGGCAAGCATCTGCTGTTCACCCCCTGAAAGAGAACCTGCGCTTTGGTCTAGTCTCTTTGCAAGGCGAGGAAACATGTTCATCACCCTATCCATTCCATTTATTGCATGGGCCTTTGACCGACTATATCCTCCCACAACAAGGTTTTCTTTAACACTCAGGCTCGAAAACAGACGCCTCCCCTCCGGCACAATAGCGATACCTTTTCTGACCCTATCCATGGGTGATAGATGGGTGATATCTTCCTCTTTGTAGATTACTTGCCCTTCATGGACGCTAACATGCCCCGCTATGCACATGATGGTAGAGGACTTTCCCGCGCCATTGGCTCCGAGCAGGGCTGTAATCCCGCGTACAGCTACCTCTAGATCAAGGTCATGAACTGCCCGCATGGGACCGTAACCGCAACTCAAACCTTTAAGCCGCAGCATCCTTCTGTTCCCTTCCTACATAAGCGGCTCGGACCCTGGGATCCCGCATCACCTCTCCTGGAGAACCGTCAGCGATCTTATAGCCATTGTCCAGTACCACGAGGCGATGACTGACCCTAAGTATCTCGCCAAGGTTATGTTCGATCATTAGTAACGTCATCCCCTCACGATTGATGCTGGTCACCATATCGGCCAAACGGGCCGCCTCCACATGATTAAGGCCTGCGAGTGGTTCATCCAAAAGGAGCAATTTCGGTTCCATAGCTAGTGCACGGGCAACTTCAAGGCGTTTAAGGACGCCTAGAGGCTGGCCTGCGACGCTCTTTTCAGCAACATCAGCGATACCTACCGATTCCAGAAGTGTCAAAGCACGGTCGCGTTCGATCGTGCGGTTGATGGTTCCCATAGCCGTAAAGATATGGGCGATGCGGTGATGCCCGACTGCAAAGGCCACATTGTCTAGAACGGTCATGGAATGAAACGGCCGGACCAGCTGGTGAGTCATGGCAAGTCCCAATCGGGCCCGTCGGTAGGTGGGCATACGGGTGATGTCACTACCGGAGAGCAGAACTTGGGCTGATTGAGGTGTAACAGTACCGATGATAGCCCGTAACAGGGTGGTTTTTCCGGCACCATTGGGGCCAATTAATCCCAAAAATTCACCCTGTTTTACCTTAAATGAAACATCGCTCAGGGCACGAACGCCACCGAAGTCAACGGTGACATGATTAACCTGAAGAAGGTCACCCATCACCTACCTTCCCTTGGCCGAATTTTCTGAATAATATCTCTGGCGGCTCCAGCCAGACCTTCCGGTGCAAAACGCATAACGGCAAAGAGCAATGCACCATAGACAAACAGTTTATAATCACTGATGAAACGAAAGAACTCCGGCATCAACGTGAGGATCACCGTGGCCACTACAACACCAAAAACTGAACCGATTCCGCCAACGGTAACCATGCAGAGAACTGTAATTGACGGTATGAAACCAAAATCGTCCGGGACGATAAACCGGGCGTAATATGTATAGAGCCCGCCGGCCAATCCGGCCATGGCTGTTCCCATGGCAAAGGCAGCCAGTTTGTATGAGGCCACATCTACACTAAGCACCCGAGCGGAGTCTTCATCATCAGCAACGGCATCAAAAGCAAAACCCATCCAAGAGCGTTTAATATATAGACTAAAGGCGGCCGTCAAAGCAGCAAGGAGAATGACCAGCGCCAGAAATCCCAATTTACCCAGGCCATGGGAGGGAATGGAGGAAATGCCAAGTTCGCCTCCCAGGACCTCCTGTTGTCGAACGATGCCGACAAAAAGGAAGCCCACGCCCATGGTCGTTATCGCCAAAAAATCCTCCCTAACCCTGAGACTTGTTAACCCCACGATGACGCCCACAATTCCTGCCAGGATCAAACCCGTCAGAAGTGATACGGAAAGCGGGACGCCAGCCTTGGCCGTTAGGGCTGCGGTATAGGCACCGACGCCATAGAAAGCGGCGTGCCCCAGGCTGATCTGACCGCAGAACCCGGTGATCATGTTGAGCCCTACCGCAGAGATTATATTTATACAGACCATGGTGGCCAGACTGATCTCGTAAATACCCATCTCAACTCCTGGAGAACATCCCGTGGGGACGCAACATCAGGACGAAAATCAAAAAAGCAAAAGCGATGGCATCTCTGTCCAAGAGATTACCCACGTAAATGGTACCAAAAGCTTCAACCACGCCTAGAATCAGGGAAGCAATCAGGGTCCCGGCTACGTTGCCCAGACCTCCGAGGACGATAATGGCCAGCGCCTTATAGGCAGGAACACCACCCATGGTGGGTTCAACCAAGTTGCTTAAGATCGATATAAAGATGCCTCCTACGGCTGCCAGGGCAGAGCCTATGAAGAAATTGAGATAACGCACCTTTATGGTGTTGATCCCGTAGGATGTGGCCATTTGAGGATCATCCACGGTGGCCCTCCAGGCAATGCCGATTCGCGTTTTTTGTGAGAGGTAGGACAATGCACCGAGAATGGCAACGCTGACTACCACCATGGCTACTTCCGCGGTCCTCAGAGGGATGCCAAGAAAGTGGACCTGGGTCTGCAATGGAGGATGACTATAGGTGAGCCCATAGGGGCCAAATATCAAACGGTAGATTTCTTCCATGGCTATAAAAAGGCCAATGGAAGCAATCAGAGGGACATAGGGAGGCCGGTCTAAAATGGGTTGATAGCAGAGCCGGTAAATCAGCATGCCTGCCACCCCAACGGCTGCAGCAGCGAGGGGCATGGATAGGATCAGACTTCCCGTAGCGTTGGTAATTATGAGTCCAAGATATCCCCCTAGGGCGAAGAGACCTGCATGGGCCACATGAAGAATCCGCAGCAGACCGTATACCAGGGTGAGTCCAACGGCGATGATAGCATACATACTGCCATAAATGAGACCTTGAATAAGCAGTTCCAGATGAAGCACGGGAGCCTTACCTTCCAGTTGCTATCACTCGAAAGTAAAAATAATGATGTTTCCGCCAGGGAAAACAACCGATTTTCCCTGGCGTCAGTGGGTTACATATATTGTATCACTTGGCAGGTGGTGCCAGTAGTTTTGGATCGTCTATTATCGAATGTCTGTGCCAGTTACCATCCCTGACAATTTGATTCTGCACGGCCTTCATCACTTCGCCAAGCTCATTGAATTTGATTCTGCCGGTTGACACCTTGAGATCAGTCTTGGCAATGGCATCCCGAATGGCCTTGGGATCCACAGATCCTGCCCTCGTGATTGCGTCTGCTACCACCATAATGGCGGTATGGCTGGAAGCTGCCACCATATCGGTCTTGAAACCGGCCTTCTTTTCGAAGGCCTCAATGAAGTTCTTGGTCTCTGGCACGGCTGAATCCCGGTCCAGGGATGTGGTAATGATTACTCCTTCAGCAGCCTTCCCCGCAATCTCAATAAATTTTTGGGAATCATATCCTTCTTGGCCAATGATGGGAGCAATAATTCCCGCTCCTCGCAACTGGCTAACAAGAGGTCCGGCCGTGAAATAGTACCCTGAGGCATAAATTGCCTCTGGTTTGTCATCTTTTACCTTGGCCACAATGGAACCGAATTGCCTGTCTTTGATGGAATACTGATATTCATTGATGATCTTTATGCCGAACGTTTTAGAAGCCTGTTTAAATCCTGCGGCCAATGACTTGCCGAAGTCGTTCTGAAGGGTGATCACGACCACGCGTTTCTTACCAAGGATCTCTCCCACCAGTTTTGCCCCGCCTCGGCCCTGTATCTCACCCAGGAAAGATGTCCTAAACACGTAGTCACCTGCCCGAGTTATATCCGGATGAATGGCGTAGGCTGAGACATAAGGTATCTTGGCATCCTGAAATACTCCGGCAGCAGATCGGGTTGGGCCGGAGTAACTGCCAGAGACGCCAACAGGGACCTTGTCCTGACCAATGAGTTTGTTGGCAATGGGAATGGCCATCGTTCCTTTGGCCTGGTCATCATAGATCACGAGTTCAAGCATTTTGCCCAAAACGCCGCCGGCTGCATTGATCTGTTCCACGGCCAGTTTCGCCCCTTCTGACGAGGACTTACCATCCGATGCGGCAAAACCTGTTAGTGGGGCATGGAATCCAATCTTGATACTCTCAGCAGCCCAAGGAGTTCCGGTGATCCCCACTGCCGTAACCAAAGCCACAAGGGTGAGAATTACAAACCTCTTCATCATCTTAATACCTCCTTTCTTTAATCAGTCGTCTTTGAGGGTTTTTTCCCCACGCCGAATTACCCGGCTGCAGGGATTGAGCCCCAGGTTATAAGCCAGTTCAGCCGGTTCCGAAATATCCCATAAGACGAAATCGGCGTCCTTTCCAGCCTCCAAAGTCCCGATACGATCCTGCAGGCCTAAGGCCCTGGCTCCGTTTATCGTTACGCCAGCCAACGCTTCCTCTGGCGTCAGCCGAAACAGTGTGCATGCCATGTTGAGCATCAATAAAATGGACGTTGTGGGGCTAGTACCCGGGTTGCAGTCCGTGGAGACCGCAATGGGGATCTTATACTGCCTTAAGCCTTTCACGGGCGGAACTCTTGTCTCTCTAAGAAAATAGGAGGCGCCGGGCAATAGGACTGCAATCGTGTTGCTCTCAGCAAGGGCCTCCAGGCCTTTTTCCGAAAGGTATTCCAGGTGATCTACGGAGAGTGCCCCATATTGAGCAGCAAGGGCTGCTCCGCCTTGATCAGAGAGTTGTTCGCCATGGAGCTTTACGGGCAGTCCACGCTTACCTGCCGCTTGAAATACACGCTCTGTCTGCTCCAGAGTAAATCCGACAGTGTCACAGAAGGCGTCAACAGCAGTTGCCAGACCTTGGTCAGCCACTTTCGGAAGGACCTCGTCACATATAAAATCAATATAGGCATCGCTTCTGCCTTCAAATTCCGGGGGCAGGGCATGGGCACCGAGATATGTGGGTATGGTCGTAATTGGAAAGCGCTCACCCAGCAATCGGGCCACTCGCAACATTCGAATTTCTGTCTCAAGATCCAGCCCATACCCAGACTTTATCTCCACAGTGGTCACCCCTTCGGACATAAGGGATTGGAGCCGGGGAACAGTTTGCTGGAATAAGGTTGCCTCGTCGGCTGAGCGAGTGGTCAAAACCGTTGATCGGATACCCCCGCCCTGGCGAGCGATCTCTTCATAGGTGACGCCCTGAAGGCGAAGTTCAAATTCATGGGCCCGACTTCCTGCGTAAACAAGATGCGTATGGCAGTCCACCAATCCAGGGGTAATCCAACCGCCGTCCCCGTCCTCCAGCCTTGTGGCCCTGGACGCCATATCAGACGGCAGGTCTTTCCTTTTCCCGATCCAGGCAATCTTCCCGCCGGAAAGGGCCATGGCGCCGTCTTCCACTACACCGTAGGGAACGCCCTGGGTCATTGTAGCCAGGTGGGCATTAATCCATAGGGAATCAATCACGTTAGGTATTTGGGTAGTGGGTGCGGTCATTTCGATTGAACCCTTTGATTTCTTGACAGCTGTTTCTATATCAGCATGTTATTGGACCGCAATATCACAAAAAATGCTTGAGCCGTCCACTTCGATAATTCTATGGGTGACGCCGATTCTTGAGGTCAATTCCCGGAAATCCTCCGGCCCAAGGGTTGTTGCCCTGAATCCGTCCTTGCACACGATGACGCCGTTGCCGGTGGCCTCCACATCGATTTCTCCAAGAAGCCCGTGGTCAGCCTGAATACGAAACCATTCAAGACGATCGGGCCAAAACCGCTCCGAGTAACTGGAGAACAGGACCCTGCCTCCGGAACGTGTCACCCGTAATGCTTCTCTAATCAACTGTTCCTGGTCTACTCTAAAGGCGGAGATGCCGTTCTGAATACATGCCACCAGGTCAAAACATCCATCACGAAATCCAAGCTCAACCGCGTCCATGGCAAGAAGTATGGGTGCACAGGTGTTGCTCTTAGATTCGAATGCCATTTGCAGGCTTTCCAGTGAGGTATCTATGCCGAATAGTCTCGGATTCTTGGCAGACAGCCTATCAAGGACCCTCCCGTAACCGCAGCCGAGCTCAAGTAAGAGGGCGCCTGGTGTAATATGGTCAAGGACAAACTGGATCTCAGCCTCCAGGTATTGTCTAACTCGCGCAGGTGCTAGTTTGTATACGAGACGCAATCGCTCGGATGAAAGCTTCTTTGAATAGTAATCCTTCAAGGTATCCTACGGAAGCGTGCTGAATCCTAACCCCCACCAAAGATTTTTTGGGGATATCCCTGGGACAATTCATCCAGTCAAATGGATCTGTGAGAAGAAGCATTGATCATTTCAAACCCTGTTCAACTACATGGCCAAATTCCTCAACCGATTTTTCAATAGAATTGAGTGATTCATTTACCTCTTTCTCAAGTCGTGTTGAAAATGGTTCATCCTTGATGCCAGATAGGTTTATGCGGACATTGTAAGCAGCTCCCAATGCGGCTGCCCGGGTCAGCTGAGCAGCAACACCGGCGTCGGTAAGGCAGTTTGGATTCCCCTTTATCAAAACTTCTCCGACCAGAGGGACCAGTTTGTGGACATTGCGAAGGGTTTCCAAGGGAACCTGTGCCGCTTCTTTATTGGCTGCCTCGATAGCTTTTTTTCGAGCGGCAACCTGATCATTGTTTTCCTTTGGCATCTTGAAAGCGGCAATCACCCTGTTGTAGGCCTCAGTATCCAGATCGATCAGTTCCANNCATCGCGAACTCGTTCCATGTCCGACCAGGCATCACGATACCGATCCCTGCCCAGAGTGAGGCGGGCAACCATGGCACAGAGGGAGCTAGCTAAGGCAGCGGCCAGGGCTGCCACACTGCCTCCACCCGGTGCCGGTGAGTCCTCAGCGAGCTTATCCAGGAATTCCTGTACGGGGATGCCAGTCAGTGTCTTCGTTCCCATGGTCTTTGTCTCACTATTCTTCTTCTCCAAGCAGGTCGAGCAGGGAGAGTTCGACCACCTGTTTGAGATCAAAACCGGCCAGTTGCAGGTAGTATGCAGCACTCTCGAGAAGGGCGGCTGCCGGGACCATGCCATACACTTCTGTTTCAACGAGTGGCACGCCCCATCGTTTAGCTTCCATTCGGATCAACTCTACTACCCTGTACAGGGCATTTTTCTCATAGTCCACAATATTCATGCTCACCTGAGTGATTCCGCGATCCTCGAGGGCTAGGCCGATGCCTTTCACATGGCACAGCCCACCGCTTGATGCCCGGACGACCTTGGCAATCTCCTGGGCCACCTTCAGGTCAGCGGTTCCCAAATTAACGTTAAAGGCAATGAGAAACTTTCTGGCACCGATGACAGTGGCGCCTGCGCTGGGGTGAAGCCGCGGTTCTCCCACATCAGGATGACGCTCGGGTTTGGTGACCTCAGTCTTGAGGGCCTCGTACTGCCCTTTACGAATAAGCTCCAGGTGGCGCCTCTCAGCTCGCAAGGCGGCTTCCTCATAAAAATAGACCGGAATACCGGTTTCCTCATGAAATCTCTGCCCGAAATTGTGGGCAAGGTTTACACAGTCCTTCATGTCAATATTCTGAAGGGGAACAAAGGGAATCACATCGACAGCCCCGATGCGGGGGTGTCCACCCTTATGACGCTCCAAATCGATCTTTTCGATTGCCACCAGAGACGCCTCTATAAGGGCATCCTGAATCGGCCCAGATGCTCCCACCAGGCTTACGACCAGCCTGTTGTGGTCCTTGTCTGCCCGGTAATCGAGCAGTCCACAGCCTTTTCTTCCGCGAAAGGGTTTGACAATCGCTTCAATAGTCTTCTGATCTCGCCCCTCACTGAAGTTGGGCACACATTCAATAAGCTGACTGGTCATGTCTACAACTCCCTGTGCCTCTTCTCTCGCACCTTACTTATACATGTTGAGCATCGGGATCTTGACTCCCTGTTCCTCTGCCACCTTCACGGCACGTTCATAGCCTGCATCCGCGTGGCGGAAGATACCCGTGCAGGGGTCGTTTCGGAGGACAGTCGTCACCCTGAACTCCCCTTCCGGTGTCCCGTCTGCCACGGTAACCTGTCCTGCGTGCATGGCATAACCAATACCCACGCCACCCCCATCATGGAATGAAACCCAGCTTGCTCCTGAGGCCACGTTGACCATGCAGTTCAGCAACGCCCAATCAGCCACAGCATCGGAACCATCCTTCATTCCTTCGGTCTCCCTGAAGGGTGAGGCCACCGAACCGCAGTCCAAGTGATCTCGTCCGATGACGATGGGTGCCGACACTCTCCCCGATGCCACTAAGTCGTTAAAGATCTTCCCAGCCCTGTCCCGTTCGCCGTAACCCATCCAGCATATACGGGCCGGCAGACCCATGTGAGAGACCTTCTCCCCGACCAACTGCAGCCATCGGACCATCCTCTTTTTCTCGGGGAAGGCCTCCAGTAGGGCCTCATCGGTCGTGGCAATGTCTTGAGGGTTTCCGGATAATGCGACCCATCGGAATGGTCCCTCCCCGTTGCAAAAAAGGTCCCGAATGTATGCGGGCACAAAACCGGGGTAATCCATGGCGTTGTTGACCCCGCGTTTCATGGCCTGGGCCCTCAGGTTGTTCCCGTAATCAAAGGCAATGGCCCCTCTGCTCTTCATCTCCAGTATCGTGCGGCAGTGAAGGGCCATGGAATCCAGCGCCATGTCTATGTATTTCTTGGGATCTTTTTTTCGAAGAGCAAGGGCCTCCTCATAGGGAATACCGGCGGGGATGTATCCGTTGAGTTCATCATGGGCGCTGGTCTGGTCCGTCACCAAATCGGGGATGAATCCCTTCTCGATCATCTCTGGAAGAAGTTCGGCCGCATTACCCGGAATTCCGATGGAAAGGGGTCGCTTCTCCTCGGCGGCCTTCTGGGCCATCGTTATGGCCTCATCCAGATTTTCTACCATGGTATCCAGGTATTTTGTGTCCAGGCGTCGTTCAATGCGTTTCCGGTCCACCTCTACACAGATACAGACCCCTTCGTTCATGGTGATCGCAAGGGGCTGGGCACCCCCCATACCCCCGAGACCGCCTGTCACCACGATTCGACCGGCCAGGGATCCTTTGAAGTGTTTCTCACCTGCCGCGGCAAAGGTCTCAAAGGTCCCCTGGAGGATTCCCTGTGTACCGATATAGATCCAGGAACCCGCTGTCATCTGCCCGTACATGATCAGGCCTCGCCTATCCAGTTCATGGAAGTGCTCCCAGTTGTCCCAGTAGCCCACCAGGTTGGAGTTGGCGATGAGCACCCGAGGGGCCCTGGTATGGGTTTTAAGAATGCCCACGGGTTTCCCGGACTGAACCAGGAGGGTTTCATCGTTTTCTAGGTCCAGGAGAGACCGAAAGATGGCATCAAAGCTGGGCCAGTTGCGTGCGGCCTTGCCAGCGCCACCGTAAACGATGAGTTCATCGGGCTTCTCCCCGTTTTCAGGGTCCAGATTGTTGCAGAGCATCCTCATGGCAGCCTCCTGCTGCCAGTCTTTACAATGCAGTACGTTCCCACGGGGAGCCCGAACGGGTCGTGGTTCCCAGCATCCTATATGGAGTTCCTTTAACAGTTTTTTTCGTGCTGATACATCCATATTAAAACCTCCCAAGTTCTCTAATTTTAACTTGGTAATTCCGTAGAACCCAATCCCGTTCTGGTTAGCGGGCTAGATATCACAGAAGACGCTGCAGACAAAGACCCATACAAAAAAATTGTTAATAGATAAGGTTTTACCCTATATTATTGAAGTCTTCCCACCTTTTTCTCTACGGCATCGAGTAACTGACCACTCCTGATCATTTCTACCATGAATTGGATGTCCGTGGAAAGGATACGATCTCTGTCCAGGTGAGAGATTTGTTCTCTGATGGCCCTGTAGGCTTCAAGGGTTCCGTCACCGGGCTTCATGTTTGTAAAAAGGTCGAGGGACTGAGCGGCACAAAGAAGTTCAATCGCAAGGACACACTCTGAGTTCTTCACAACTTCCCTGCATTTTCTAGCTGATATGGTTCCAAAGGATACATGATCCTCTTTGTTGGCAGATGTGGGAATGGAGTCTACACAGGCAGGATGACATAAGGTCTTGTTCTCAGAAACAAGGGCTGCGGCTGTGTATTGAGCGATCATAAACCCTGAGTTCAATCCCCCATCCCTTACTAGAAAAGCGGGTAAACCGCTTAACTTGGGATTAACCAGGCGTTCAACTCTGCGTTCTGATATGTTGGCCAGTTCCGAAACGGCCATACTCAGGCCGTCCGTGGCCAGGGCAATAGGTTGGCCGTGGAAATTCCCTCCTAGCAGAAACGTTTGCCTTTCAGGAAAAATGAGAGGGTTATTTGTAGAGGAATTCATCTCAGTCTCAATCACGCCCCTCGCATAACTTATCATGTCTTTGCTAGCACCGTGCACCTGAGGCGAACACCTCAAGGTGTAAGCATCCTGGATGCGGGAACAATCCTTGTGTGAGCTGATGATTTCACTGTTCTTCGTGATTCGGTTCATGTTGTCGGCAGAGGCTGCCTGTCCCGGATGGGGGCGTACTTCGTGAATCAGTGGATCGAATTCGGTTCGACTTCCCATGAGCACTTCCAGGCTCATGGCCGCTGCGATATCGGCCACCCTGGAAAGGATACCGGCATCATAAACGGCAAGTCCTCCTATTGCTGTCATCACCTGGGTTCCGTTGATCAGTGCAATCCCTTCTCCAGCCTCCAGAGTAAGAGGTTCCAGACCAACCCTTTTCAAGGCTTCTTTGCCCGAAATCCTCCTACCCTCATGGAAGGCCTCACCAGCCCCTATCAGCACCAGGGCCAGGTGTGCCATGGGAGCTAGGTCCCCGCTTGCTCCCACAGATCCCTTCTCCGGAACAACCGGACAAATACCCTGGTTCAATAGGATAAGAATGCGATCAACGACCTCCGCTCTAACACCCGCGTTCCCTCTGGCAAAATCCTTAATACGAAGCGACAAAACAGCCCTGACAATCTCCTCTTCAAGGGGCTCTCCCACTCCCGCTGAATGGCTCATCAGGACATTTTCCTGAACCAGACGGGTGTCTTCCTCTGAAATGGTCACATCACTCAATGCGCCAAAGCCGGTCGTTATCCCGTAGATCGTTTCACCTTCCCGAACCCATTTCTCAATCAGCTCACGGGCCTTCACGATTCGCGCTTTTGCATCCTCGGTCAGGAGAACCCGGGCGCCGTCCCTGGAGATGGACACGAGGTCTTCCAGTGTCATCCCATTAAAACCCAGAGAGATCTCATCCATGAAACACTCATTTTTCTTTTAAATCTTTGTTAATTATTCATCGGATATCTTAATAATGGAAGGATCCTGGTGGTGATTGTTCCCTTTTACCTGTTTACCGTATCCCAGCAATTGGTCAAAGTAAACAAGGAGAGTGGTAAAAAAATTGCGTTCTGCAAAAAATTTGACTGTCTTGTGGAGCAGGTTACTGGGCTTGTTCCAGGGACAGACCCGCAAACAGATGGAACAGTGGGTACCGTTTTTGACCCACCAGTCCAGACAATTCATGGCCTTTATTGGCCATTTTAACATGCCGGGTACATTGGATTCATCCCAGCCCTTATCTGTTCTTTCGCCGGACATGAGGGCCCGGCTCGGACAATGCTTTGCACAGAGGCCACATTTTTCACAAAACCCCTGAACGCCTATATCTATCGGTGGGTCAGGGACGAGGGGAAGATCCGTAAAGACCTTGCTTATGCGAACCCTCGGACCAAAATCTCGGGTGATCAGTTGTCCATGTCGCCCCATCTCTCCCAGGCCCGCATCAACCGCCATGGCGACACTGATTCCCAGCTCATTAACTGCAGGTATGGCTTTGTAGCCCAGTTCCGTGATGAATCTCGCTAGAGAACCAGCACACCATGCACCCATTGAATAGCCCAGGTCCGTGTCCGCCTCAACGCCGGGAGATCGCTGTATCTCTTCGTAGCCCATTTCATGGACCATCACGATGACCATCTTGAATGCGGGCGGAACCTCAATCGGATCACCTGCTTCTGCTGCGCCGGAATACATGACATTCTGCATTCCCCAATGGGTGTAGATCCAGAGTGGGTTGAGTTTGGCCACGCCAACCATATCGGCCCCGATCCAGAGGGCCGTATCCTTGATAATTTTTGTTATCTCAGAAGGATCCGGGCTTTCCAGACGGTACTTTGTGTTATATATGGGCCTATCTTCACGACCCAGCATATTTCGCCTGACCACATAATCCACGGTACGACCCGCCACCCATCTTGCATGATCCAGAATGGTCTTGCCGGGGGCGATTTTTTCGATGTTTTGAATACTCTGATCGTGCATAACCGTATATTTATCCCCCTCAACCGCTCCTCGGCTGAAACCCGTGTTCCGATCATCAAACCGTTTCAGTTCACCGTTGATATATCTTTTATAGGTGGGTTCACTAACGTATCTCATAATGATTCCCTTCTTTTTCGTTAGAAAACAGAGGTTTCTCTTGTGATTAAATGTGGAATATAGTGGGGTAATAGGGGCTTGTCAATCATGAATCCTGAAGGAGCCCTTGGTCTTAAGGTGATAAGTTTGCTAAAAGGAAAAGAGATTGAACAAGGAATTCAGTGGTGATATAAGGCGTAGACCTTTATAGACGCCGGATGGCGTAATCCATGTCTGGCATACAGGGTTTTAAATGCGAATGAAAGCGGAAGATCAATGAATTGAAGACAAAACCAAACTCTGCCGTCATGCCAAGACGAGCGCTGAGATTTTATCACTTATCAATAACAATGAAGACAAGGTTTTGGGCCTCACTTTCAGGACTCCGCCCAGTGACTCAACGGGTGTGGCGCATATCCTAGAACACTCTGTCCTGTGCGGGTCACGGAAATACCCGGTCAAAGAGCCCTCTCAGAATGATTGACAAAATTCCCTATAAGTTCATACCGATTGTGACCACATATACGCTGGCCTCAGAGGAATTCCCCCTTGAATCAATCATGAACGATGACGAGTTGCTTGCCGAAGCCTTTCTTATCTATAAGGAAAAAGTGGGATATGACAGCTTCATCATATTGACCGATAGCACATATACTGCCGAAGCCCTCGGTTGTCAAATCAGGTTCAAGGGAGATAACGATGTTATCATCTCCCGAGGACTGGAAATTTCCGCCTTGGATGAGATTGAAAGACTGAAGCTCCCTGATCCTGAAAACTGCAAAA
>JABAHP010002411.1_pt2 | contig 15273 bp, 16 predicted proteins | sample 7062081 | NCBI WGS metagenome assembly JABAHP01 (sample SAMN14534357, study PRJNA622989) | marine sediment metagenome | biome: marine biome [ENVO:00000428]; feature: marine pelagic biome [ENVO:01000023]; material: deep marine sediment [ENVO:00002113] | place: India: Gulf of Kutch | collected...
GTTTAATACGTGGAGGTCATAACTTTTCAGTGGTAAGTACTTCTCCAAATTGGATTAGTAGTCATTATATGAAAGCAGATTTAGTAGTTAATTTTGATAAAAGAAGTTATGAAACTCATTTTAATGATAGAGCAGAAAATAGTATAATGGTATATAATTCAGATGAACAAGATCTTGAAGAAGGTATTGGAATTCCTTTATCCTCAGAAGCAGAAAAATATCCAATGAAAAATTTGATGTTTGGCGTTGGAGCTGTAGCAATCTTATCTGCGTCTATAGGGTTTGAAAAGGAGCAAATGAATCAGATCATTAAAGATGAGTATCCGAGAGGAATTGAAGATAATATTACTTTTGCAGAAACAATATATGATTTAGTTTATCCAGACTGTGGAAATAAATTTCATTTAGAGAAAGGGGATAAAAAGAGACCTATTATTACAGGAAATGAGGCTATTAGTTTAGGTGCTTTAGCCGGAGGAATAGATGCATATTTTGGGTATCCCATGACTCCAGCATCCACAATTTTACATACACTAGCTCGTGAGGCTGAAAATTTTGGTATTGCAGTAGTACACGCCGAGAGTGAGATTGCTGTTATTAATATGGCCATTGGATCAGCCTTTACTGGAGCAAAAGCTATGGTGGGTACAAGTGGAGGGGGTTTCGCACTCATGGTTGAAGGATTCTCTTTAGCAGGTATTACAGAAGCTCCAGTATTGGTTATATTATCACAAAGACCGGGACCAGCAACAGGAGTTCCAACTTACACAGAACAAGCAGATTTAGCTTTTGCGTTAACAGCGGGTCATGGGGATTTCTTGAGGATAGTCGCTTCTCCTAGAACAGTTAGAGAAGCTTATTATCTTACCGCTGAAATGTTAGACTTGGTTTGGAGATTTCAAACACCTGGAATATTACTTACTGAAAAACACCTTTCAGAGAGTGGTATGACTTTAGAAATTGATCTAGAAACAACTAAATGGGCTGAGCCAAAAATGCATAATAATGGTAATTATAAACGATACTTAGATACTGATGATGGAATTTCCCCAATGCTATTTCCACCATCAAATCAAATAATCAAATGGAATAGTTATGAGCATGATGAGTTTGGTATAACCACTGAAAATGCTCAAAAAATAGCATTTATGCATGATAAAAGGAATAAAAAAGTAAAAGCTCTCATAGAATATTTGAAGAGACTAGACACAGTTAGAATTATTAGGGGAGAGAATCCAACTAATATATTTACTTATGGATCAACTTATATGAGTGTTTTAGAAGCTCTTAGATATGGAGAGCTCAATCTAACAACTGTCGCTCCAATATATTTAAATCCTTTACCTAAATGGGAACTTGAAGAATTTAAAGGTCAAGATAACATTGTTATCGAGCAAAATGTTTCTGGGCAATTTACGAAACTCTTGGAAGAAAAAGCTGGATTAAAGATAAGTCATACGATTAAACAATATGATGGCCGACCATTTGATCCCATTGAATTATCAATTAAAATTAAGGAGGTGCTCGGTTAATATGGAACATCTTAAAACAAATGCGGAAATAACTTGGTGTCCAGGATGCGGTAATTTTGGTATTTTTACAGCTATAAGAAATGCAATCCTCCTTTTAGAACAAAAAGGTGTCAAAAGGGAGAATATAGTTATGACTGCAGGAATAGGGTGTCATGCAAAGATATTTGATTACCTCAATATAAGTGGAATTTATGGACTCCATGGGCGGAATTGCTCAAATTCAGAAGGCATAAAAATCGCAAATCCAGATTTAAAAGTAATTAATTTTTCTGGTGATGCAAATGGATTAGCAGAAGGTTTAGCCCATACCATGTTCGCAGCAAAAAGAAATCAAGATATAACTTTTATATTACATAATAATAGTGTGTATGCTCTCACAACTGGTCAATTTTCTCCATTAGCAGAAAAAGGTTGGAAAGGACCCTCTACTCCCAGAGGAAGTTATGAAGAACCATTTAATCCTATGTCTTTAATGATTGAGGCGGGTGCTACTTTTGTTGCTCGAGGGTTTGCGGGAGATACTAAACATCTCACAGATCTTATAGTACAAGGAGTTGAACATGAAGGTTTTGCTTTCATTGAAGTATTACAACCTGCCGTTCCATATCATAAATGGGAAGAATATAGAGAAAATGTTGAATACCTTGAAAAGGAACCAAAAACTCAGCTCGAAGCCATTAAAGTTGCTAAAGAAAAACTTAAATTTACAATAGGAGTATTTTATAGAATAAATCGACCTATATATCATAAAGAATTATATGGAGAGCATAATCCTGTTACAAAAAAAATATCAAAAAAAGAAAGATTAGATAAAATCCATAAATTTCTTGAATCTAAGTAGTTAATTTTGAAAGTTTTAAATTTATTACATTAGTCTTTTAACGAAGTTTGTAATTTATTCAAAATATATTCTCGAAAATCTTCTCTAGAAAAGTCTGATTGACCAAACTGTATTATTTCACTCGCAAGATTGCCATTAAAGTTTTCACTTTGTTCAATTATTCTCATATGCCTTTCAACGATAGCTGCTCCCAAGATTAAGCTGTAAGCATAAAAAGAAAACAATCCTGCATTAGACTCTTTTATGTCTCCTCCATTAATTCCATTCTGAATAACATTAGCAGTGCCTCTCAAGAAATTGAATTTTCTATATTCCTTTTCAAAAGGTCCCATTTTGTCTGAAGATGGAGCCTCAATAAGATGCATCATACTGAAAGCCCCGTAATCCTGCTCAGCAAAATCCAAAAAATGCGTAAATAGTTTTATAATAAGATCAGTATCTGAACTTCTGTGATTTTTGATAATTTCGATGTTCTCTTCTCTATATTGTTTAAAAAATTTATTTCGAATAGCAATCCACAATTCTCTTTTACTCTCAACATAATTATACAAATTGTTTTGGTTCATTCCAAGAATTTTAGCTAACCCTCGTAAACTAAAACCGTCTCTTCCTTTTTCTAAAAATAACCTTTTTCCTGCTTCTAAGATTTGTTCAAATTGAGCAGCTTTCTTTTCAGGGGACCGACTTCGTGTTTTTTTCTTACTTTTAAAACTCATGTTAAACATCAATCTGTTTCATTTAGATATATTGCTTTTAAAAAAATCCACTATAAATTCGTTTGCATTTTTATTTAATATACAACAAATTATTAAGATTCGCAGATTGAAAAGAATATTTTCAATATTAAAACATTAAGAAATAGAGGTATCAATAAAAATCAAACCTTGTTTAAAGAGAGAGAAACGAGAGGAGATTTATATAATTAAAAAACATTAAAAGGTGATTAAACTTACAAAAATAAGTTATCAGATTATTTATAAAAATAGTAGTATAGATTTAGAGGTGAATAAATGTCAGAAGAGAATATTTTTGAACATATTAAAATGGATAAAGTTAGTAAGGGGAATTATGCTTTAATAGAAATAAATCGTCCTGAAAAGTTGAATGCACTCCAAAACCAAACGTTAAAAGAAATTTCTGAAGCATTAAAAGAATTAGAAGTTGATCAGACTGTTCGATGCGTAGTCCTGCGTGGAACAAAGGAATATTTAAAGAAACCTGCTTTCTCTGCGGGGGCAGATCTTTCAGATAGAAGAAGTGCTGATCTTGATCCAGATAATTTGAGGCATCAAAGTCATGCAATGTATAGAAGACATAAATATTATAATTTAATTGAGGAATTTCCAAAACCACTTATAGCTGCTATTGATGGATACGCTTTAGGGGGAGGATTTGAATTAGTATTAGTTTGTGATATATCAATTGCTTCTAAACGTTCAATATTCGGATTTCCCGAAATTCAGAGAGGAATATTTCCTGCTAATGGTGGAACTCAAAGATTAATAAGAAATCTTGGTAAAATGCGCGTAAAAAGGATGATGTTTTTTGGTGAACATTATACTGCTGATCAAATGTTTGAATGGGGAGTAATTTCTTTTGTGGTAGATGATGATAAATTCGAAGATTTTGTTCATGAAAGAGCATCATGGTTAGGAAATGCTGCAACAAATAGTTTATTTTTGATTAAGAAGAGTATCAATTATGGTACTCAAGTACCTTTAAATATAGGCTTACAATTTGAACAGATGGGTTATGCAATAAACACAAGAAGTAAGGATGTTTTTGAAGGTATTACAGCATTTCGCGAAAAGAGAACTCCAAAATTTACAGGAAAATAATCAATATTTCCTAACATAGTAACATTAAAAAAAAATGAAATCTTTTAGAATAAAAATATTATAAAGTAGAAGTGAAATTTTTTTGAATTTAAAGGAAGTTTGGTTGATTGATTATGCTCGAACAGCATTTTCTCGTTCTAGACCAACTCAACCTGAACGGGATGTTTTTGGTGAGATTCGAGGAGATGAGTTACTTGCTCAATTATTAATGAAGTTTTTTGATGGAAAACTTACTGATAAGGGAATTACAAAAGGGGATATTGAGGAAATTTCAGTTGGAGTAGCTACAGGTGTGTTAGAAAATTGGACTTATGGTGGAAAAATTCCTCTTTATTTAACAGGATTTCCAAATAAAGTCTCATCATTCTTCATAGATAAACAATGTGCTTCTGCGGGTGCTGGAATGCATGTATTAACAATGGAAATTATGACGGGTAATACAAAATGTGCATTAGCAACTGGATTTGAACATATGACAAGAGTCCGGAGGATAGGAATTACGCCTGAATGGGAACGGTTTTCTGAACAGAATAGTACCTTTCATAATTCAGACATTGATATTCTCAATTCAACAAATATGTTACAAACTGCGCAAAGATTATATGAAGAAGAAGTACCACGATTTACAAAGGAAGACTTGGACAAGTTTGGTGTAAGGAGTCATAATTTAACAGTGAAAAATCAAGAAACCGGATGGTTTAAAGGTGAAATTATTCCAATTGAAGGCCATGTTGAAGGAAATATAGATGAATCAATAATGGTTGAAAAAGATATGGCTGCTAGAAAATCATCTTTGGAAGGTGTTGCAGGTTTACGTAGAATTTCTATACCATTTTATTTAGATAAAAATGGTGGGAAAAATGGGTATATTGCACGGGAGGGAACCGAGGAGGGAGTAATAACAGCTGGGAACTCTTCACCCTTAAATGCAGGAGCTACAGCAGCAGTACTCATGGAAGCCAAAGAAGCCAAAAAAAGAGGATTAGAACCGATGGCCCGTATTGTCTCTATTGGTTGGGCGGGAGTTGATCCTAGAGTTATGGGTAGAGGTCCAGTCCCTGCCACTCGTAAAGCATTGGATTATGCAGGGTTAAATGCAGAAGATATCGACTTTTTTGAAATAAATGAAGCATTTACAATTGTAGCGCTAAATTGTATGGATAAATTCAATATACCTGAAGAAAAGGTAAATATAATGGGTGGATCGACGGCGATTGGTCATCCATTAGGAGCGACTATGATTCGTCTTACAGGAACGTTAGCAAGAATTTTGAAAGATAATAAAGCAAAATATGGTGTTGCAAATGCTTGTGTAGGTGGTGGACAAGGGGTTGCAACTGTTATAGAAAATCTTGATGCCTGAATAAAATTAGGATCTACCCATAGAATATATTCTAAACATTCTTTTTTCTTTAAGATAAATAGCTTTTTTTTAAAAGTCAAAAATCTTGTATAAAATAATCGTTTATAAAAAAATTATTTATAAATGAGGAAATCTGTTAAATCTTATATTTTAACAATATAGAAGAAATTCTTGAACAACTGAGGATGTGTTAAAAAAGATGGTTGATGTGGAAATAATTCTTTCATTCCTATGGGTAGCTACAATGTTATGTTATTTATTAGGAGATGTAATGCGAATATTTGCTGGGGATTTTAAACCAGGCGAAATGAATGGTAAGCCAGTAGGTCATAAAGTTTGGCTTGGAGCATCATTAGTAATGGTGATCCCAATTGTGATGGTCTTCCTTTGTTTGATACTGGAGGGACCATTAAATGGCTGGTTAAATGTTATCGTAGCCAGTTTCTTTGTTATTTTTAATCTCATGGGAATAAAAGGTTACAAGAGCTATGATATATTTTTGCTTATTGTAAGTTTCGTATTTAATGGATTGACAATTTGGTACGGAATAACTCAAATTCTTGTTTAATATTATTTTTAAGATTAAAATGGTGAAATGATGGAAAATAAAGAAAAAATGAAAGCAATTGTATATACTGAGTATGGGCCTGGTGATGTTCTTGAGCTCAAAGAGGTTGAAAAACCTATTCCTAAGGATAATGAAATATTGGTTAAAGTACATGCAACAACTGTAAATTACGCAGCAAGATTGGCCCGAACTGGTAGACACCCAGATAAAAAATTTTATACTTTGGCGATACGTTTAATGTTTGGTCTTAAAAAACCAAAAAAACCTATATTGGGATATGAGGTTGCTGGGGTAGTTGAAGCCATCGGTAAAGATGTGAAATTATTTAAAAAAGGTGATCAAATCTTTGGTTCTACGACTGGACTGAAGAACGGTGCTTATGCGGAGTATGTTTGTCTACCTGAGGTATGGAAGCAGGGGATGGTAACAATAAAACCAACTAATATGACGTTTGAAGAAGCCGCGGCGGTTCCAACTGGAGGTACTACTGCTTTAGCTTATTTAAGGAAAGGAAATATCCAAAAGGGACAAAGGGTTCTTATATATGGGGCTTCTGGAAGCAATGGTACGTTTGCAGTGCAGCTAGCGAAACATTTCGGAGCAGAAGTTACCGGTGTATGTAGTACCACTAACTTAGAAATGGTAAAATCCTTGGGAGCTGATAAAGTTATTGATTACACTAAAGAGGATTTCACAGAAAGAGGAGAACTTTATGATCTTGTCCTTGATGCGGTTGGAAAAGCCTCGCCTTCAGATTGCAAGAAAGTATTAACTCCAAATGGTAGATACGTTACGGTTCTAAAAGGGTCATATCCTGAAAGGGCTGAAGATTTAAATTTTCTTAAAGAACTTATTGAAGCAGGAAATCTAAAATCCGTCATTGATAGGACTTATCCACTTGAAAAAACAGCCGAGGCTCACAATTATGTTGATAAAGGACATAAAAAGGGAAATGTAGTAATAACCGTGGAATGAAAATAGTTTTTTACCTACTTCTTTTTATTTTTAATTAAAAAATTATAAGGAAATTATTATTAACTTAAAAGAATAATTATTTTTCTAAATATAAATTGTAAAAGGAAAAAAAATTGAATGTTAATTTGGAGGTTTCCCTATGACTATTGAAATAAAGTTATCTGGTTTTCTTTTTTTATTTATCTTAGTTTTGCAAATTGCAATGGCAGTATTTGGTTATATCTTAGAACCTACAGCTAAACATTATGAGTCGGATGCGAAATTGCTAAAGTTTAAGAATAATCCTAAGATGTTTCAAGTTGGCTTTGCATTAGCCCTCATAGAACATTTCAGTGTCATTACACTTGCCATAATGTTGTTTTTTGTTATCAGTCCTTATAATATAATACTAGGAATAATTTTAATCTCTTCTCGAGTAGTAGAAGGCTCAATCCAAGTTTATCTTGAAAAAGATTACTGGGGGCTCTTTAAAATAGCAAAAAAATACTCAAATACTAGTGGTACAGAAAAGGATTCATTATTTGAATCTTATTGTTCTATCCTACGCACAAAAAGCTATAGATTTTCATATGCAATGATCGCATGGTCCGTTGGAACATTTGCATTTTCAATTGCTTTAATTATTTATGGATTAGCACCACTCTATATTGGATGGATAGGAATTATAGCCAGCATATCTATTGGCACATTTGATGTATTAAAACTCATAAAGCCTAACTCTAAAATTTATGAAAGTGTATCATCTATCTTTGGTCTAGTAGCGATTGTATTTGAAATACTCATCGGAGGATGGCTATTGTTTTTTATTTAATTCATCTGGAAGTGAATATATATGAAGCTTTTTAAAATTGCAAAAGGATGGTAAAATTGCAAAATCAAGAAAAAATGAGAGCGATTGTATGTACTAGATATGGCCCTCCAGAGGTTCTTCAGCTTAAGGAGGTAGACAAACCTTTTCCTAAGGACGATGAAATTCTGATCAAAATTCATGCAACAACTGTAACAATGGGGGATTGTGAGATACGAGGGCTCAATTTCTCAGGCTTATTAAAGTTTCTAATGCGACTTGGAGTTGGTTTCAGAAGTCCAAGAAAAAAAAAATCCATTTTAGGGCAAGAGCTAGCTGGAGATATTGTATCAATAGGTAGTGACGTTAAGTTGTTTAAAGAAGGGGATTCAGTTTTAGCATCAACCGGTTTCCATTTAAGTGCTTATGCTGAATTTGTATGTTTACCTGAAAAGGAGGTAATGGTAATAAAACCGGATCGTATAAATTATGAAGAAGCTGCTTCTGTCCCTACTGGAGGACTTGAAGCATTACATTATATTAGAAAAGCAAACATTCAGAAAGGACAAACAATTCTTATAAGAGGTGCTTCGGGAACTATTGGTACATTTGCGATACAGCTTGCAAAATACTATGGAGCAGTAGTAACGGGAGTAGGCAATCCTAGAAGTCTAGAAGTTATGAAATCTATAGGAGCTGATAAGGTAATTGATTACACTAAAGAAGATTTTACACAAAGTGGTGAAACTTATGATATTATTTTTGATGTTATTGGTAAGAGCTCGTTTTCAAATTTTCTCAGTTCGCTAAATGAAAAAGGAACCTATATTCTAGCTAACCCTAAGATGACATTGATTAATCGAGATAAAAGGTTAGCAAAGAAAAATGGGATAAGGTTTATAAGTGGGAATCGAGATGAGAACAAGGAAATGATTGAGCAATTAGAGTTCCTTAAGGAACTTATTGAGAATGGAAATCTAAAATCAATAATAGATAGACGCTTTTCATTAGAACAAATTCCCGAAGCTCACAAATATGTTGAAAAAGGGCAGAAAACGGGAAATGTAGTAATTAATATAGTTCCTGACAAGTCTATCCTAATCTAAGAAAAAATTGAAAGTATTGATCTTATTTCTTAATTTATCCTATGTATATCTTTATAAATTTAAACTAACTATTATCAATATTATGAAAGCGATTGTATACACAGAATATGGACCTCCGGAAGTTCTAAAGCTTAAAGAGATTGATAAACCTATTCCTAAAGATAATGAGGTATTAATTAAAATATACGCGACGACAGTTACAATAGGAGACGTGATAGTACGACGTGGATCACATCCTGATCATAAATTTCAAACTTTTATGTTACATTTTATGATGGGTCTTAGAAAACCAAAGAAAACGATACTAGGTATGGAGCTAGCCGGGGAAATTGAAGCAATAGGTAAGGATGTTATAAAGTTTAAGAAAGGAGACCAAATTTTTGCTTCGACAGGTTTTAAATTTGGCGCATACGCTGAGTACAAGTGTCTACCTGAGGATGGAGTATTAGCAATAAAACCAACTAATATGTCTTTTGAAGAAGCTGCCGCTGGTTTAGCTTCTGGAGGAGTTACAGCACTGCATTGTCTTAGAAAGGTGGATATCAAGAGTGGGCAAAGAGTTCTTATCTATGGTGCTTCTGGTTCGGTTGGAACTTTTGCGATACAGTTAGCAAAGTATTATGGAGCGGAAGTCACTGGGGTATGCAGTACTAAGAATTTTGAAATGGTGAAAGCCTTGGGAGCAGATAAAGTAATAGATTATACTAAAGAGGATTTTACAGAGAATGGAGAGCTATATGATGTTGTTTTTGATGCAGTATCCAAGATTTCCTCTTCATACGGTAAAAAAGCTCTCAAAAAGACAGGAGTTTTTCTTGATGTTATAAAAGATTCGGGAGGAAAATTAAAAGCTGAAGAACTTGTCTTCCTCAAAGAGATAGCTGAGGAGGGGAAGTTAAAACCAGCCATAGATAGGCGTTATCAATTAGAAGAAATTGTTGAGGCACATACATATGTTGAAACAGGTCATAAGAGGGGGAATGTGGTCATAACAATAGAACATAAATAGATTTCTAATCTAATTATTAATTAATAAAAAAATTTATCTTAAATAAAAAAAAAGAGTAGATTTTTATGAAAAAATTAACGGCATTAATTACTGCGATAATACTGGTTGTTATTTTTATAATAACTATGTTTGTAGTACCTCCATTATTAGGTTATACTCCACCTATTATTTTAAGTTGGCAAGATTTTTTGGATTCTATTAGTACTCCAGAAGGGTTAATTATGGGGATTATTACACAGGTCATTCCTATTGTATGCGTTACAATCGGAGCTATATTTTTTGTAATTTTTCTGGTTAAAGTAATCAAAGGCAAGGAATAAAGTCCGATTTCAGTTATAAAAAAGCCAATAATACACCTATTATTTTAGGAGAAATTTTATACTTGTTTCCATCACAATAACTTTTTTTTCTTATACGTGCATTGGTATTGTAACAATGAAATATTAAAAATACCTTCTCTTAACTAGAGTAGAATAACTTAAGGAAGAGGTATAATTGAGATAACAAATTCTTCATTATAAATTAGATTCTTGTACTAATAGTTGTAAATTAAAGAATAAAGAAAGGGTAAAATTTTAGTTTAATTCAATTTTTGATTTAATTTTATTTTTATTAGGATTGAGTTTAAATATTGATTTTACTTCGATTATTTGTAAAAAGGATTCAACAAAATTGTTTATATATACTTATCTATTCTAAGAAATAACAAAACTGAGCATATCTGGAGGAAGATGGGAAAAAAATCCAATAAGATTCAAGGGCCAATAATATTCAAAAAAGCAATCCCATTGAAAAAGACTGATAGTTATACAGTCACTAAAATTAACAAAGAAGATAAAATTAAATTTTCAAGTAATGTAAGACCTCAAGCTAATCGTTATATGTATTCAATTAATTTACATAATAATGGTTCTTCGCCGATTTCCAAAGTTATGGTTAAGGTAATATCTCCCAAATTTTTAGAATATCTTGGTTATTTTCCTCTAACAATAAATTTACTTACTAAAATTGAGGAAAGTGAAGAAGAGGTTAAAAACATCGAAATAAAACTAGGTGGATTAAAAGAAAAAAGTTCTCGAGAAATCCACCTTCAATTCACACCGTATATTTTTCCTGCTACCGGTGAATTTAAGTCAATATTAACATATGTTAATAATAAAGGGAAAGTGAAAATTTTAAAACTTAAACCAATTAAAATTAAAATTGATAAATTGATTTTAATCCCTAAAATAATTCCAAGTTCACAAATCAGAGAATTTATACAATTACCTGGTACTATCAGAGTAGTTATGAGTTATGGTATTGGAATAAGAAAGAAATTAAACTTGAATAAATATTATGATATTTTAGAACGCATCTTACAATCACAAAATCTTCAGCTAATAACAAAAGATAAAAAAAAGAGAATGCTCTGGTTCTGTGGGACAGATACGAAATCCAGCAGTGATATTTTGGTATTCAGTAAAATAGTTCTAAAACGGATAGAAATTATAGTATATTCTAAAAATCCTATAGTTCTTGCATCCTTTTTATTTTCATTTACTAATCTCCTCAGAGAAAAGATATCAATGAGAATGATTTTAAAATCAAAAAGAAAAATATTTGAATTAATTTGTAATAATTGTGGTGCTATTCTTCCTCGTTTTTCAAGAAAAAGTGAATCTATTATATGTAATAATTGCAACTATAAACAAACCGTCTGGAAAACTTCCCGCAATCAAAATTTTTTGAGAAATTTTTTTAGTGGAATAAAATCTGGTTTATTAAGGATCTATAAGCAAATAAAGAATAAGTATCTAAATAAAAAATAAGCATCCTAATTTTCGAAAATCTATTCTATTTGAATGGGGGGCTTTTATCATTAATTTTTAATTTTATTTTTCTTTCTGAATGCTTGAAAATCTTTATAAACATTGAAAAAGAATTTTCAAGAAAAATTACTGAATGATTCGAAGTAGAAGAAGAAACTTAACCCCATTTCAAAATGATTTCTAAAAAAAATATTGCGTTAAGTATCAATTAGACATTTTCCATAATTATTAAAGATTGATTTTGAACTAATTGAACAAAAATCCGGTTAATAATTTGGTCAATGTTATGCACTTTAATTCTTATTAATCTCTCTTTTAAGGCATTATTACAAATCGTTTTATAATCTTTAAAATTGAGCTGTTCAATTGGTTTGAACGGTCCAAACTGATCTTTTACTGCTAATCTAATCAGTCCCGCGGAAGCTGGAGGTGATAAATTTAGTTCTTCCGATAAAATATTACTTAGATATCTAAACATTTCAGTTTTAGACCTCTTCATCCAGTTGTTTCTTAATTGTTTTCATCAATTCGTCTTCTGATAAATCCTCCTCAACAATTCCCTGATAATCTTTATTCAAATAATTTTTGAGTCTTTGGGGCATAATCCAAGCAATCAGATTTGAGAGTGAAAATATGGTGGTGTTAATTGTAAGTAATAAACCCAACGTAAAAGGAAAAATGGCTTCCCAATCATATGTGTTAGGGGGGAATAATAAATATATGATACTGTTTAGGGTTATTATTATTGACGAATATCCGAGAATTTGGTATCTCTTTTTAATCCAAGGTTCAATATTTTCAACTTTAATTAATTTATAATATTTCAATGAGGCTAAACCTAACCACAAATATGAAAGTAATACAGATGAAGCAGTTAAAATTAAAAAAAGATAAAAAAAAGGAATTTCTGAAGGAGTTAAGACAATATTCAATGGTATTGAAATTGGAATAAAAATCTTTAAAATAAAATCAGATAATTTTACAATCACTAGTGAAAATAATAAGAATAAAAATGGGCTTTTTCTTTCTTTAAAAAATGTATATTTTGTAAAAATTACTAATGAGATATTTGAAAGCATATTTATTATTGCTGAAGAACCTATAATCAATATAAATATTATTTCTAATGGATTTAAAAAGAAAAATAGAACAAGAAATAATAGGTTGAATTGTTTTAGCTTTATCATTCTAATGAGTAAGAAGATAGAAGTAATTAGTTGGCTTCCTAAATATATTAAATATAAAATATTAATAACAAATTCAGACATAAGAAAATATCATCCAAAATAATCCTAAGACCTAATACTAAAAGTCTAGTAATTTGAATTTAAATTTAATTATTTTAGATAAATTACGGATTAATCCTCCCAATAGCCCGAAATGGTAGAGATTTATTGAATTCTTCATAATCATATATTCTTCTTCCATCTACTAAATTCGGAGTTTTCATGTGTTTTTTAAAGTCATCTGGTGTTAATTTTTTAAATTCTTCCCACTCTGTGATCAATAGAGCACATTCAGAATCTTTAAGCGCTTCTTCTATCGAAGTAGCATATTTTATTTTATTTCCTAATTCTTCTTCAGCTGTTTGTAAAGCTTTTGGATCATAGCCAAAAATATTTGTCACTCCTCTTTTCCTTAGTTCATTTACTATTCTCATACTTGCTGCTTCTCTCATATCATCAGTGCCTGGTTTAAATGATAGCCCTAATAACGAAACTTTTCTATTAGCTAATTTACCTGCTAATTCCTCTGCCATATCTACAATATGAATAGCTTGATCATCATTTATCCCTAAAACCGCTTCTAATAATCTTGATTGATACCCTTTTGATTTTGACCAAGCTTTTATAGCATTAACATCTTTATGAAAACATGAGCCTCCAAATCCAACACCGGCACCTAAGAATCTATGGTTCAAACGATAATCCAAACCAACTCCTTTCATTACTTGTACAATATCAACGTTAGGTACCAATTCAGCAAAATTCGCAAATTCATTAGCATAACTTATTTTTGTTGATAAAAGGCAATTATTGCCATACTTAACCAATTCTGCGCTTTCTAAATTCATCCGTAAGATAGGGCAATTTTTTAAATGGTCACCATAAAAATATTCATAAAATTCTTGGAGCATAGCACCACTTTTTTCATCAAATTCTCCAATAACAATCCTATCAGGATGTAAAGTATCTTCAATTGAACGTCCTTCAGCTAAGAATTCAGGTTGCATACATAATCCATAATCTTTTCCAGGCTCTTTACCTGAAACTTCAGATATGATCTTTCCTACTAAATTTCTTGTTGTTCCGGGAACAACGGTAGATCTTACGACCACTAAATGATACTTATCATCATTCTTTAAAGCTTCTCCAATCTCCTTAGCTGTACTCTCAATGAAACTTAAATCTATACTCTTATCTTCCCTCATGGGCGTACCTTGAGTAATCATGGATATATCTGTTTCTGTTACAGCTTTGATTGGGTCTAAAAGGCATTGGAGTAGTTCTGGATTATTTTTTTTAATATCATCCATCATTTCTTGTAAACCTGCTTCAAAAAATGGAGCTTTTCCCTTATTAATCATGTCAGCTTTCTTTTTATTATGCGTAGAAGCTAATACTCTGATATCTCGCTCAGCGAAACACGCAGACGAACAAAGACCTATGAAGCCGGTCCCGAGTATCGATACACTATATTTATACATTTTAATTCTTATTCGAAATTTTAGATAATATCAGAAATATTAGATATAAGTTTAAATCTTTCGATTCTCTTATTTCATAATATTCTGAAAGAATTCTAAGAAAAATTTATATCAATCTAAAAATAGTATTAAATCTATAAAATTAAAAATAGGATTAGAAAAATGAAGGATTTAAGAAAAAGACTAAGAATTACTGATAAAGCTTTAGACTCCGTAAATAATTTCCTTTCAGATGAAAATAATCCCCTTATTAATAATTTATTTGAAATCATAGAAAAATATGGTGGGGTTGATGAAATTAATAAAAAAGCAAAAGAATCTAGCAATTTAGCTTTAATAATTGATAAATTAAACAATAAAAAGCCTGAATATGTAAAAGATCTGGAATGGTTGATGGAACAGAGAGATAAGAACTCTTTTATTAGTATTCCNNGATGGTTATAACAATATTAAATTTGATGAGAGTTATGCCGTGACCTTAGAACTATCAGCCTGTCAATACTTTCCTTTTCTCATTGATGTTGCTCAAGATGCTATTGAAAACCAAAGACTTCTTCCTGGAAGAATAATACGTGTAAGAAAAATGAAGGAACAAGAGGATGATGGGGATCTTCTCGCTATGACTGCTGCTATGCAAATCCTTGGATCAACTTATGTTGAAACTCTTGATTCAAAGGGAACTGCTCCAGGTCCTGATGGCTTACCAGTTAATGTCCATTTAGGAGGACCGGATACC
>JABAHP010010149.1_pt2 | contig 15272 bp, 15 predicted proteins | sample 7062081 | NCBI WGS metagenome assembly JABAHP01 (sample SAMN14534357, study PRJNA622989) | marine sediment metagenome | biome: marine biome [ENVO:00000428]; feature: marine pelagic biome [ENVO:01000023]; material: deep marine sediment [ENVO:00002113] | place: India: Gulf of Kutch | collected...
TTTGATTTGCTTAACTGACTCGCCAACGAAATTGAACTCAATAGGATGGGAGGATATGATATGATAAGAACCCATGGAACAGTATTAAGAATCTTCCAACCCAATTTGTCAGAATAAGCAAACACCCCATAAGGCAAACCTGTCTTAACCGATATGCCTTCTACTAAAACCGGTGTTAAACTAATTATTATTAAAAGAAAAAAAGAGCTCTTTAATCCCAGCCATTTACTTAACGCGTAGTAACTAGGGAGACAAAAAAAAATCAAAAACAATGCTGATGCTTCTTGAAATAAATTAAATCCTTCGAAAAAGTTCATTGAAATACCAAGAAAGAAAAAAGCTAAGCCTATCAAAATCGACAGTTGCTTCCCTTTCATCCCATTTTAATCATTTCACAATATTATTAAATTTCATTCAGCATCAGTGGCTTCCAGGTTTATGTTAGCTGAATCAGCAACGTACTTTTATTAAAAACTGTTTTTTTATTATGATTTAAATATCATAATTCACGAATCAATCTCGGTGAAATATATGAGCGAATTAGAAATAGGAGATAAAGCTCCAGAGTTCTGTTTAACTGAAACCGAAGGCGAGGAAATATGTCTAAGTGATTTAAAAGATAAATGGGTTGTTCTTTACTTCTATCCCAAGGACAACACTAAAGCCTGTACTATGGAGGCATTAGAGTTCACTTTTGCGGAATCAGATTTTGAAGAAATGGGTGCAAAAGTAATTGGCGTGAGTCCAGACAGCTTAGAAAGTCATGCAAAGTTCAAGGAAAAACACGAGTTAACCATCGAACTGCTCAGTGATACAGAAAAAAAGGTCTTAGAAGATTACGGGGTTTGGCAGCTGAAGAAAATGTATGGAAGAGAATACATGGGAGTTGTAAGAAGCACCTTCTTGATCAACCCTCAAGGAAACATTTCTCATATATGGCGAAAAGTTAGAGTAAAAGGCCATGTCGATAAAGTAAAAGAAAAACTAGCTGAACTCCAAAAACAATAATTATTAATTACCTAAAACGACGTGCAAAAAAAAAGGGTTTTAAGCAACTTTTAGTTGCGCACCACAGATTGAGCACTTACCTTCTGCGGTAATTTTTGGTTGTTCTGGTACCTCAGCACCACATAGTCCACATTTAGGCATTTTAATAACCATAATAGAATATTTTTTTCTATATCATAAACCTTTCTATGAAAATAAGATAAAATTTATTAACAGTGCTTTCTTGTGTGCGCGCTTATAAAGCTCCCATGCCAAACATTGAAATAAGTAAAGAATTGCACGAAAAAAAATAAAAAGTGCAGTCGATGCAGGTAAATGCTGTGGTGTTGAACATTTTATCGAAAGATTTGTTCAAGCTATGTTATATGCATAAAAGTATAAAATAAAAACCACCGGGTCTTCTTCTTTTTTCATGATTTTTTTTATATTTATGTGGACGCGCGCGTGTGCATCTAAATAACCTGTTATGTATCTAACCCATATCCCTACGTACCGCAAATAAATCTTTAAAACTAAGCTATCAAATACACAATTGATTTAATTGAAAAATGAAGTTGACAATACTCTAAATGATTACTTAAGTAATTACAAGGATGATACCTTAATAATTAATTTAGTTGAGTTATGGTCTACAATATCAACAAGACCGCCGCAGGGATCGCAGTCAATAAAGGATGCTATCATTGGCCAAATCTTCGGAGGGCTACTCAAATATTATTCCATACAAAAGGTTAAAAAAGAAAGCGAATTAAGCGAAGCTGAGTTAGAATATTTGAAAAAACTATTTGAATCTAGGTACATTGAAATTCAAAACTACGTTGAAAGCATTATGGGACGTTACCACGCCTACTAATTTTTGCGGGAGTACTTGTTAAACCTAATAACCTAAGATATTTATATACGCGCGATCCATCAAAATATCCTACTTTATTTGCCTTTTAATACGTGTACTAAAGAAGTTTTTCTCTTGTTAGCTTTGTTACTTTTCTGTAGCCGTCTATTTCTTCTTGTGTTTTTCTTTTTAGATTATGAAGCATTACCTTCATCCTGGGTATTTTCTCTATTTTATTCTGGTTTTCTTGTATAAAATTCCAGAAGAGGGAATCCCAAACAGTACTCCATTCTCCCTTATGATAATCACTCATACGTCTGATGTAATTACTTGAACTTATGTAGGGTTTGGTGGTTATTCCGCCTCCATCAGAATATTGACTCATTCCATAAACGTTAGGGATCATAACCCATTCATAAGCGTCAATGAACATTTCCATGAGCCATCTGTAAAACTCTTTTGGGTTAATTCCGATTAATAAACAAAAGTTACCGAGGATCATCAATCTTTCAATATGATGGGCATAGGCATTTTTATTGACCTTCCTTAAAACGTCATCTAAAGGTTTAAGACCAGTTTGGGCTGTGTAGAAGTAGGTGGGTAATTTATAGTTATTCCCCCAGAAATTTTCTCTTGATATCTCCCTTCCTTTTAAAAGGTAAACCGCCCGCATGTATTCTCTCCATCCTATAACTTGACGGATGAATCCTTCCAGGCTATTCAATGGCACTGACCTTTTTCTGTTGGCTTTAAGAATTTCATCTAAAACAAATCTTGGAGTGATTAACCCGATGTTTAAACTAGATGATAAAAGTGAATGAAATAAAGTACTACTTTTTTGTGATATCGAATCCTGATAAGCCCCGAAAAAGTTCAATCTGTTATTTATGAAATCGCTTAAAGATTTCCCTGCTTGTTCATGGTTTATAGGGTAGATAAATGATAAAGGTTCTCCAGGGTTTTTCGGAAATCTATTTAGCACATAATCCATTGCGTCAGAAACATGTTCGTCTAAACGTGGGCTCCAAGGCTCGGGAATATCAATATCATTAGGAAGTCTTTTTCTGTTTTCAGAGTCATAACTCCATTTACCCCCAACGGGCTTGTTGTTTTTGATTAGTAGCCCCAGTCTTTTCCGTTGAGCGATGTAAAAGCTGTTCATATTGAAACTATGAGAGGAAAAAAAAGTTTTAATCCATGAGATTTCAGTTAGAAATCCTGGACTAATGGAAATATTAAGTTGAATAGAGTTGGCTTTAGAATTAACTTCCAGTTCTTTCTGTAACTTGAAGTCTAAAACCTCGATTAGGTTAATCTTATCAATTTTATTATCCCTTAATAAGTTAAACAAATTAATCAAAGTTCGACTTCTATCATTTTCGACATAGATTAAATTGTAAGCACTACTTCGCTCTTCAAAAGCTTTCATCGAAGCCCTGTGTAAAATTAGCTTCTTCTTGTGAAAATTATACCTTGTAAAGAAAGAATCTTCTTCCACTAGGAAGTTAAGTGTTTCCTTATTTAAGTGCGGATGTTCCTGGAATAATTGATTGGGAAAAATTACTGAAGCTTCCACTGTTTTACGCCTTATCTACGACGCATCTCTCTTCTTCTCATTGGCATTGAGTCAATTAAAGTAAAAAGCTCATCAGAACTAACATAGGTTTTCCATGTTTTTTTAACTCCGCCGTCTTTACCAATTAATATTACATTGTCATCTTGACTTAAAGAAAATTCTTCTCTAATGGAATTTAACTCAACTTGAGAGTCTTTAATAAAAGGGGCCTCAAGATTTTCATATCCAAAAATTATTAGATCGCGATCTATTAAACCATCCTTAGATTTAACAAGAATGTCTTTTTGTTTATTAAGCTCTTTTACATCATCAGATAAAACTACCAGTATTCTATTTCGCCACTTATATTTTTCAAACATAGAACCACAACTGCGCGCGCGCGTTTACCTAATGAGGTTTAACCAATTTGTTAAATAATAAGCTTCGGTGTATTCGTGCGCAGAATAATTTTTTTGATTGGTGTCCTATCCAAATATTTATTGGTTTTTATGTATAGGCTTTAATTGATATTTTATGAGCATTAGAGAGATACGTATTAGTGATGGGTTCCGAAAATGTGAGAATTGTGGTTATGATCGTGGGTTCCATTCTTCTTTTCTTGAACACACGAAGGGCTACAAAGTAATACTGATTTGCCCTGAATGATGTGGAGCGATGTATGATATTGGCTGGCAAATCGACCTATGAGGCAGTTAGGTGTTTGACCTATATAGCCGTCTAAAGAACCCAGCCATATTTCAAGGAAACCTACATAAAAAGCACTACTTCGAGGGATGGTACTTCAAGCAGGTGGGTTCAGGGAATACTAAGATCGCAATTATTCCCGGGATTTCGCTATCAGAAAAGAATAGACATTCCTTCATACAAGTCTTTGATGGACGCAAGGGTATTACACACTATTTCTCATACCCTATTGAAGACTTCATTCCGGAGAAAAACCCATTCGCTATTGAGGTGGGAGGAAGTCGCTTCAGTTATAATGGAGTGAAGCTCGAAATAAAAGAGCACGTTAGCATCATTGGCGAATTAAGGTATAACAAAATCACACCTTTTAGATATGCTTGGAACGAAAGAGGGGTAATGGGTTGGTATGGTTTCANNGTTTCATTCCTTTTATGGAGACCTACCATGGAATACTGAGTCTTGACCACTTTGTTAATGGGAAGATAGAGATTAAAGGAGTAGAATATGTGTTTTCGGATGGAAAGGGTTATATCGAAAAAGACTGGGGAACAAGTTTTCCATCAAGCTGGATATGGATGCAATCAAACTCATTTAGTGACCCAGAGATTAGCTTCATGTTGTCAATTGCAGTTATTCCATGGCTTAGAAAAAGTTTCATTGGACATTTAGCTATTATCCGAATAGGTGATAGGATTATTAACCTCTCAACTTACAAGGGCGCCAATATTACTTTGCTGGAAAAGTCGGAGGATGGAGTTTTGATCAGGATAAAGTCAAGAAAATATTTACTGGAGGTAAACGCTTTTCAAGGTAAAAGCGCGGATCTAAAATCTCCTAAAAAAGGTTTGATGACTGGAAGGACAATTGAGAGTTTAGATAGTAGACTGAAAGTCTGTTTACGTGAAAGCGACAATTCTCTATTATTTGACGTTGGTCTTAATGCAGGTCTTGAGATAATGGATTTTGAAGATGAATTGATTAAGGGGTTGAATATTAAAAATTCAGGATCTTAGAATGTTGTTACTAAAGTATCAAAACAGTTGAAGTACGCGCGCGCGTATACGAGGCTGTATATGAGTGTTGATCTATTGTAAGTAATAATACACAGACTTGTGAGCGACATCAACAGTATGTATACATAGTGTTACACTAGTTAGTTGCACAATCTTGTATACAATAATAGTGTTGCTCATACGTGCGTGTTCGGATAGCCAAATTAGCTACGTTGGTGGTCTGATGGGTTATGCGTTGGGTATGGGATGGGTTATGCGTTGGGTTGGGTCATGGGTCGGGTGATAGCTACAACGACAACGCTTCCTCATAGGTCATCAAAACTGAGTAACCCAACGCACCCACCCAACGCACCCACCCAATTTAATATCGACTATTCCACTTTGCACTCAACTACACACACAAAAACTCAACAAGCATGTATACTAACGCGCGTGCGCATTGGATATACACTCGTGTATACCCGTATGCGTATATGTGCGAGCGCTCTACTTTGATTTCTGTTGTGCGCGCAAAAGCAGCATATACAAAACTGTATACAATTATTTCAATATCAAATGCGCGCGTATATCTGGAGCAGAAAAGGATGCTAATAAGTTATATCTTCTAAACTCGTGAATTTAGTAGCATTATATGAGGAGAAAAAAATAATGGTTGAGACCGTTAATTACGAGGTTATCCTTAAAGAAGGAGATTTCGAGATTCGTTTCTACCCTAAAATACTAGTTGCATCTGTGAAGGACTCCACTGATTCAAAGTTTAACATTCTTTTTCAATACATATCCGGGGCAAATAGGTCTAAAGCTAAGATTTCGATGACCTCTCCTGTAATCAGTTCAGAGAAAATTGCCATGACAAGCCCAGTTATCAACACACCAGAATCCATGTCATTTATCATGCCTTCAAAATACGATCTTGATACTTTGCCAGAACCAACGGATAAAAGAATATCTATAGAAGAAATTTCGGAAAAAAAAGTGGCAACAATTAGATTTAGGGGGCTTGCTAGGAAGCAGGATGTTGAAAAAAAGGCTGATAAATTATTGAAGTGGCTTTCAGATAAGAAAATTGATTTTGTGGGAGTGCCCTTCCTTATGAGATACAATCCACCTTATATTCCATGGTTCCTGAGACGAAATGAGTTAGGCGTAGAAGTCAATTATGAACTTTAAACAATCGTATCTGTACTTAAAAGATAAGGGTGAACTTCGTAAATTCTCATTGATCTTGCCTTCAAGTATCTTCTTTTTTATAATTTTACCTTTAATTACCGCCTTCTTCGGGGGAAAATTAGATGAAATTCTGCAACTACCTGCCATAAGGCTTGGATTTATTGAATTTATGTCAGCTTTCGCTTTTTTAGTCCTTGGTGGATACTATGTTTTTGAGTCAATAAGGATTCTTTTGATAGAAGGAGGAGGCATTCCTCTAGGTGATGTAATTCCCTCTGATCAGTCTATACAATTGGTAACCAAAGGAGTTTACAGGAATACAAGGAACCCAATGCTTTTCGGATATATTCTAGTTCTTTGTGCTGTAGGAATTCTGGCTAAATCCTTTTCATTTGCGTTGATCCTCCCTGGTTTTTATTTATTTCTCTGGGTATTTTGGTTAAAGATAAGAGAAGAGCCCTCTCTTGAGACTAGGTTTGGTGAAACCTATATTCTTTACAAAAAGGAAACGCCTTTCCTAATCCCCTACCGAATTTTACTTAAGATTCGTTTAAACTAAATCCAGTAGTCTTTTGCATCACAAGCCTCTAAAACGGCTTCAATTGTCATCAGTTCCTCGGGATATGGATTGAAAAAGGTCTGGTTTCCCAGGTATTCCTCATGGAACCTCGTGATCCAAGAAACCATTATGCTCATTGGTGAGACCAATGGTAGTTTCCCTTGCCGGTATTTTTCCAAGTAGTCTAGGAACATTTTTTTCTCTTCATTCGAAAGCTCTGAGAAATATCCCATGGAATTTGTTAGAACGTTTACTATAGATGGACAGCGGGGGCCTCTTCTTAATGCTAAATAAAGGTGTTCCGCATAATTATCATAGACCTCCTCTATTGAGTGTTTTTCGTGGTTAGCCACAATTCTGCCAAGCATCCGGAGTTCTTTCTGGTTATACGCCTTAAGTAATAGCTTATTTTCAGTATGGAAATTAATTAGTTCACTGAGTTTCATAGTCTCTTTTGCTTCCCTGAAGCGTGTTAACGTATATAGCTTTCTTAGAAAGTGCTCTCTAATTCGCCCGTTCCTAAGACGCCCTTCATCCTCCAATGCAAGGTGAGAGAATCTATCCAGTACTGCTTCCCCAAAAACTCCGGGGCCCTTTCCTATCCTTGGAGCGTTTCTTTCCCCGGCGTATATCTTGGCATCCCTAAATGCACTTGAGGGGGAACGGCTCTTGAGAATAAAACCATCAACTACTTCAAGAGAGCCTAGGAATTCCTCACTGAATCTGGTCATATCCTCTTTAAAGTCTTTACCGGTGGAAGGCTGTGCTAATCTTGTAACATCTTTTACCTTAACAAGTCTCAAAGTCTCCCTTGGTACGCCTAACCCTATCCCGATTTCAGGGCAAACAGTGATGGATTTAATAAAAGGCAACAATTGTTTCACGAATGGACTGCGAATTATCTGCCCATCATACCTGACATGCTCAAACTCAATACAACTGCTAATTACGACAGCTGGTTTAGGATACTCAATCAAACTTCTCTATCCCAACAATAATTTTAGCTAATTTGAAGGTTTTTGTGTGGACAAACGTATTAGCAAGAAGATTTCTGAAAAAACATCATATCGCTGCTAGTATTGCTTATTATTCCATAGCATGCTGATCTATCTGATGGCTTTTCTTAACCGGGTTCAACTCCTCAACAGCGAGAAACTGAGTGATAACGGCTATGTTCTTTACTGGATGCAGTCCAGTGTTAGAACTGATTTTAACCATGCCTTGGAATATGCGATTAGAACTGCTAATAGGTTAAACCGACCACTAATTGCTTTTTTCGGAGTATCCTCAAGCTACCCGGAGGCCAACCTAAGACATTTACACTTTATGATACAAGGACTAAAGGAAGTTAAGAGAAACCTAGATGATAAACGCATTCATCTTATCGTGAAAAAAACTAGTATGACAGAAGGGGTTCTGGAGCTATCAAAGGAGGCTGCATTAGTTGTAACTGACCGAGGTTACTTGGAACACCTAGTGGCTTGGAGGGGGGAGTTATCCCGTAAACTGAAGTGTCCCTTTATACAGGTTGAAAGTGACGTTGTTGTTCCCGTCGAATCAGCATCAGTCAAGGAAGAGTACGCCGCACGAACAATAAGACCTAAACTAAAAAAACAATTAGAAACATACTTGAGACCCTTTGAATCCTCAGAGGTTGAAAGAGAATATAGGAAAGAGGTTATATCCTCTGATATTTCAAATATAGAGAAATTTCTATCAGATCTAAAAATTGACCGAAGTGTAAAACCTGTAATCCATTTTGAGGGTGGACCTAGTATCGCGAAAGCCAGATTGATTAGATTTTTGGAGGAGAAATTGGACGAATACCATGAGAAAAGAAACGAACCCTCAGAAAATTTTCAGTCAAACCTCAGCCCATACCTTCATTTCGGTCAGATAAGCCCTTTGGAAATTGCCTTAGAGGTTAAAAAGAGTGAAAGCCCCGGTGGGGATTCCTTTCTTGAAGAGTTAATCGTAAGGAGAGAATTAGCTATCAACTATGTAACTTTTAACCCCCAATATGGTTCTTTCTCTGGGTTACCTAACTGGGCGAAGAAGACCCTCATTGAACATAGAGATGACCCAAGGGAAGTAAAATACAGCCTAAAGGAGTTGGAGGAGGCGGAAACCCATGACCCTTACTGGAACGCCGCACAACAGGAAATGATGAAAACAGGAAAAATGCACGGATACATGCGAATGTACTGGGGGAAAAAGATACTTGAATGGACACAAAATCCCCAAGAAGGATTTACATTCGCACTGTACCTGAATAACAAATATGAACTGGATGGGAGAGACCCCAACAGTTACGCAGGAGTTGCCTGGTGCTTCGGTAAACACGACAGGCCCTGGAAAGAAAGACAGATATTCGGGAAAACTCGATACATGAACTCGAAAGGCCTTGAAAGAAAATTCAATATGGAAAAGTATGTTAAAAAAATAAACCGTTTATAGGCACTTTTTATAATCTAATTGTTTTCCCAGTTAACTCGAAACATCCCATAAATTAACATGATTTAATAGTCATTGGTAAATTGTTGGATAGAGTTGACAATCTATAACGAATACTGTGAGAGAATTGAGAAACAGATTCCCTTGAAAGGCCATCCCTTGGCCATAAAGATGCTGAAAAGCGTCGATGATATTCCTGCTGACGCAAAGAGACCCATAGAAGATTATGATACGTGTATTTCAACCTGTCAGGCTTTTGCGTTATCCCGGAACTATGGGGAGACAGTCGCCCAGCTGATTGAGGACATGTGGTGCCCGGAGCCTGTGATAGGTTTTGGATTAGCTGAGCCCCCTCAATATTTCCTGGATGGGAACAACCGTTATCCTGACGGGGTAGCATCCATGGAGGCAGGTGCGAACTGGGCTACTGAACTTCCTCGCTTCGAGACGGGGCAGTACGTTGGATTGGTCTCAGCCTCCTTGAGAACTGCCAGCTTTGAGCCGGATGTGGCTGCATTTTACTGTGATTCCGCCCAATTGCTCCGCTTCCTGCTGGGACTTGCCTATGAGGATGGTAGGGATTTACCCGTGGTCTTGGGGGGTCATGCTGCATGTGTCTACACAGTGGTTCCGTCAATGCTGGAGAATCAGTGTTGGGTGTCGGTTCCCTGCAGGGGGGATCGTAGCAGAGCTGGGGCTCAGGATAGTGAACTGATTTTTACAGTTCCAAAGGAGCAGATTGGTAGAGTGGCACACGGTTTAGAGCAGCCTGGAACGGGTTCACTGCCAACGGCGATTTCGATGGTATCCGAGTATAAGCTATCTGAGAGCTACGCAGAAATGGCTAGGTTAATGGGGATGAAAACATCCGATGGCTCGGAGATAAAGGGGTTCAACTCTGAGGAACGGAAACTCTCCCTTCAATATCGCCAAGTAAAATAAACTCAACAGCGTATTCAGTAAAATAGAGTTTTTTAATTAGTGTATTCTTATTCCTTCGGAGCCTCTGCAATGCGAAGTTTTAGGACCTACCAGCTTGCCAACGCTTTAGCGGTTATAGCAACAATAGTCATGAATTCCCTTGTTAACATTCTGCCCGTTAATAATGTCACCACCGGTGAGGTGTCAGATTCTTACCCTAACTTGTTCACTCCACCGGGGTATGTTTTCGCTATCTGGGGGGTCATATACACTTTAGCGATCATTTTCATGGTCTATCAGGTCAGATCCAGCCAAAGGAATGAGGAATATTTGGGGGACATAGGTTTTCTATATGTTACTAGTGCTGCTTTGAATATCGTTTGGCTGTTTGTTTTCCACTACTCTTATGGTGCACCATCCTTGTTCCTAGTCTCTGTTATCATTATCCTAGCACTCCTTGGCAATCTTTTACTGATTTACCATAGGCTTGGGATCGGTTTGCAGAAGGTAAGTTTCTCTCAAAAGTTTGCCGTACACCTGCACTTCAGCGTATACCTTGGCTGGATTTCCTTAGCCAATATAGCTGCCATCGCTTCAGGCTTGAACATAATATTTCCAAACATCCCTATTGGTTTGCAACAGTTTTTCACCGCCTTCGTGGTTGTAGTAGCCCTGTTGCTGGTCCTCTTTATGGTAAATATGAGAAAAGATTTTGCCTATGGCTTGGTTGTTATATGGGCTGCGGTAGGCATCGCGCTTAAAAACTCAGGCACCCCAGTCATCTATTATACTTGCATAATAACAGTTATCATAATAGTTCTAAACCTAATAGCTGCCCCCTTCATCAAAGGAACAAGCCTAAGAGATTTCTACGCCAGCTAACCCCCAAATTAATTGATGTTTTATTAATAACAATCACTCTATTATCTTCAAATGGTCGAAGAACTTTCATTCGAAGCCTGCAGAAATACTTGTGGCGACCTACCCTTCAGGTGCGACTCCACTGACGAGCTGCCACCCTTAAAAGAGATAATTGGACAGGAACGTGCTCTTAAATCCCTGCAATTCGGCTTAAGGATCTTGGATAAAGGCTATAATATTTACATTTCAGGTGTTCCCGGTACTGGTAGAAGAACCGCAGTAACCGATTACATCGCCCAGCTGGCAAAATTAAGGGATACCCCCCCGGACTGGTGCTACGTCTTTAACTTCGATGACGCGAATCAGCCCAACGCCCTTAGACTACCGCCGGGAAGGGGGCGGGAGTTCCAGAGGGACATGGAACGGTTCGTGGGTGAAATCAAAAAAGACCTAACTGAGGCCTTTACAAGCGACGAATATGGGGAACGGAGAACCCAAGTCCTATCAACCATAGAGGAAGAACGTAACCAGCTCCTAAAAAAGATCAATGACAAAACCCTACAAGAAGGCTTCAGCCTACAGAGAACCCCCATCGGGTTAATATTAACCCCAATAATCCAGGGAAGACCGATAAATGACCAAGAATTTTCCCAGCTTCCAGAACGTCTACAAAGAGAGATCAGACAGAAGAGAGAAAAACTCCAGAGGGAGCTAAGGGACTTTTTCAGGGAGTTACGGGACATACAGTCCAAGGCGGATGAGGTTGTACAGGGGCTAAACCGGGATGTAGCAGAATTCGCGCTGGACCCCGTCATAGAGTCTCTTAAAATCAAGTTTCAGGGCTGTGAAGAGGTGGTTAAACACTTGGAGGCGGTTAATAACGATGTTATCAACAACTTGGATGCCTTGTTGGTTGACCCACAGCAACAGCCAAGCCTGCCCTTTGCTCTCCCAACGAGGAGGGAGGACCCTCTTCTAAGGTACAACGTAAATCTGATTGTTGATAATTCGGATTTAAAGGGTGCCCCGGTTGTCTTGGAGCCCAATCCTACGTACTCGAGATTGTTCGGTTCCATGGAAAAGGAGGCGCAGTTTGGAACCCTGATAACAAACTATACCATGATAAGAGCAGGGTCTGCCCACAAAGCTAACGGCGGCTTTCTAGTTGTCCCCATAGAGGGATTATTGACCAACGCCTTGGTCTGGGACAGTCTGAAGAGAACAATAGAGAATGAAAGTATTGAGATAGAGGAACCAGCGTCAAGACTCGGTTTTATGGTAACAAAGACAATGCAACCTGAACCCATTCCCTTTAACACAAAGATAGTCATACTCGGTGACCCCATGATATACAATCTGCTATACACCAGGGACGTCGACTTCAAGGAACTCTTCAAAGTGAAAGCAGACTTTGACACAGTCATGGAGAGAAACGAGGAAAACATCAACCAGTACGGTTCCTTCATATGCACCCTATGCAACAAAGAAGGGTTAAACCACCTCGACCCCTCGGCAGTAGCCTCTGTCATAGATTATAGCTCCCGAATCGCAAACAATCAAAACAAGCTATCAACCCAATTCGCACGTGTAGCAGACTTGATCAGAGAAGCAAACTTCTACTCCAAGGAGGAACAGTCAAACGTTATCACAAAAGACCACATCAACAAGGCAATGGAAGAGAAAATTTACCGCTCAAACATGATCCAGGAAAAAATTCAGGAAATGATCACAAAAGGCACAATAATAATAGACACAGAAGGAGAAAAAGTCGGGCAAGTCAACGGTCTAGCAGTACTATCCTTGGGTGACTATAGCTTCGGAAAGCCCAGCAAGATCACCGCAAGCATCGGAGTAGGGAACGAGGGAATCATCGACATCGAGAGGGAAGCCGAGATGGGAGGACCAACCCACACAAAAGGAGTGCTCATACTAAGCGGCTATCTGAACAACGCCTACGCACAGGACAAACCCCTAAGCCTCACAGCAAGACTAGTGTTCGAGCAAAGCTACTCAGGCGTCGACGGCGACAGCGCCTCAAGCACCGAACTATACACCATGCTCTCAGCACTATCAGAGGTCCCGATCAAGCAGTACATAGCCGTAACAGGGTCAGTCAACCAAATGGGCGCAGTACAAGCAATCGGAGGAGTCAACCAGAAAATTGAGGGCTTCTTCGAAGTCTGCAAGGCAAAGGGACTCAACGGGAAACAGGGATGTCTAATCCCCCACAGCAATGTACAGAACCTGATGCTGAAGGAAGAAGTGGTTGAGGCAGTAAAAGAGGGCAGGTTCCACATCTGGCCAGCCAAAACCATAAACGAAGGAATTGAGGTTCTCACGGGGATGAAGGCCGGAGAAAGAAAAGAAGATGGAACATACGAAGAAGGAACCATCAATTACCTTGTCCAGAAAAAACTAGATGAGATGGCAAAAAGCCTCGCACGCGCTCGCAAAGAAGAATAAACACACTCGCAGGAGCTTTTATTCGCTTCATATTCTTTTAATTGGAAAAATGTTCTCCAAAAAATTTTCAGAAGAAAGAAATTTCTCCACAAATAGAAAAAATTTTCACGAACACATTTAGGGTACCCTAACCATGGGAAATTTTCATTTACTCTCCTTTTTATTTTCCAAATTTTTCCCAGAAAATTTTCTGTTCCCAAAGGCAATCTTTCAAAAATGTACACGCTTCCAAATTAAAAGGAGATTTATATTCAGAAACTTGTTAGATGTGTTATAAATGAAGAGATTTAACGTTGAAGGGAGTTGGCCAGCAATCGTGACCCCCTTCTCAGACCATGACGAGTTAAATTCCGAGGTTTTAAGTCAGCTAGTTGATTTTCACATCGAAAACGATAGCAACGGAATACTAATTCTTGGGTCAACCGCCGAAGCAATCTTGTTGACACAGAAGGAGAGGAAAAACATCATCGACCTTGTCGTAAGTCAAGCCAACGGCAAAATACCTGTTATGTGCGGAGTTGCATCAGTCTCAACCAAGGGCACCCTTGAAAACGCTAGATACGCGAAAGATGTTGGTGTGGACTGCGGCTTAATTGTGCAGCCCCCTTACATTAAACCCACACAGAACGCCCTTTACCACTATTTCAAGGACGTTGCGGATAACGTCGACTTGCCCTTTGTCATTTATAACAACCCTGAACGTTGCGGTGTTAACGTTGAACCTGAGACCATGGCGAGTCTAGCTAGGCACGATAACATTGTGGCGGTGAAGGAGGCGGGCCCCAACCCCTATGGGGTTATGCGTACCTTCGAACTAACCAAGGGCAGGCTAAACATACTTTGCTGTGACTGTGCTTTCTACGCGTTGATCCCTGTTGTTATGGCTTCGGGAGGAAAAGGAACCAGCAATGTTACCGGTAGCCTGTGCCCCAGGGAGTTCTCTCAACTCAGTAAGCCATGGGTGAACTATGATGACGTACTCAACACCCGTCGCCATGTCTATAATCTCCTCCCTCTCATCAGGATGATGTATAGTGAAAGCAACCCTATACCCCTGAAATATGCTCTTAACATGGTTGGTGCTGATGTAGGAAAACCGAGGAAACCTCTACTTGAGCTGAGCGATGCGAACAAGAAAACCATGGACTTGACCATGAAACGGTTAGGGATTCTTAACGAGGATAGTTACCAGAAAGAATTTTTCTCGAGAAAGTAAGCAATTCACCCCTTTTTTTGAAACTACACTGGAAATCCGACGTGAGCTCATTTGGATACAGGGGAGAGGCACAACCTCAAACGCTTTATTCTTATCGCTCTTATGATTTCGACCTTCTCAACTTATCCGTCCAGCATTGTCTCTTCTCTTAGCCTGATTGAACTCGGCGAAGCTTTCAATCAGCCAATCGGTGTGATCGCGCAGATCAGGTCAATTGCGTTCGTGGTTGCCCTTTTCTCCGCGTTAATTATCGGTGCCTTAAGCGTTAGGATTAATCCGAAGACCATTCTGTTGATGGGGCTTTTGTTGCTAAGTATTTCAGCCTTGGGCAGTGGAGTATCGATGAATCTTCTAATGCTGTTTTCCTTCTTTTCTCTGTCCGGAATGGGCACAGCAATGGTTGAACCCATGATAAACACGATCATTGGGGAGCATTTCCACCTCAGGGAGAGAGCGAGAACATTAGGATTAACTGCCGCAGCTGGGGGGCTCTCGTTCATCTTCGGAGGATATAT
>JABAHP010009152.1_pt1 | contig 15264 bp, 10 predicted proteins | sample 7062081 | NCBI WGS metagenome assembly JABAHP01 (sample SAMN14534357, study PRJNA622989) | marine sediment metagenome | biome: marine biome [ENVO:00000428]; feature: marine pelagic biome [ENVO:01000023]; material: deep marine sediment [ENVO:00002113] | place: India: Gulf of Kutch | collected...
GGCTGTCATCCAGCTCCTCATCAACTGTAGTGCTTTGCCTTTGGCGTCAATCGGCTGGATGGATATTGGAGTGTTTGCCGGAACACGGAACATTGCCGAGCCGTCTCTCTCCACGGGTACTGTTCCAAGGATGCGTTTCGGTTCCCATGGACCGTCGGCGCCGACCCGATGATTGATTCCCGCGATTCTATGATAGGCAAAGTGGTACGTGAACAGACGCAGTTTCTTGACCGTTCCGCGCGGGACTCCTTTCAAACCCGGCCCTTCATAAATATCCTCGACATATACGAGCGCGTCCTTGCGTTTAAGGTTAACCCTCTCGGCAATCAAGGGAGGTTTTTTAGTTTTTCTAAGTGGAATGGGTTCAAGCAGGGCGTAATCTTCGATTTCCTTGAGCAAAAGGATATTATCGAAAACGTCCACAAGGTAAATGCCCCAAAGGTCGTAAGATCTTGGTTTGCACGAGACGAGGAAGTATTTATCGCTCAGCGGCCAGGGATGGAGATACTTCGGCCAACTGTACAAGGTTAGTTTGTCCTCGATGAGAGGCTCGACCTTTTTGCCGTATCCCGGGATTCGCTGGACCACGCCATCTATTGCCGTCCGGCCAAGAGCCGGATCAAAGACGACCAGTTCTCCGACACGACCGACGTGGTGTCCCGTGGCGATACCTACAACCTTGGTCGGGTGGTCAGGTATTGGGCGGGCAAAGAAAATGGCGTTCGGCCAGTAGCCGCCGCTCCCATAGTGTTCTCTCTGGCAGGTGCCGTCGGGATTCATAGTGAAAAGGAAACGCGCNNGTCGGGATTCATGGTAAAAAGGAAACGCGCCCAGACGTGCGGGATATCAGTATATTCCCAGCGCAGGTAAAGAATCCGCCCGTCGTTCATAACGGTGGGACAGAAATTGTGGTCCTGCTCGAAACACACCTGGCGAATATTTTTGCCGTTGCCGTCCATCAGGTACATCATCCCGACATTGACCGAAGCATTGCAAGGAACCCCTTGAAAAGGAGCGGTTGATATATATGCGATTTTCCCGTTGGGCAGATAACAGGAATCGAAGTTGTGCACATCGTGCTGGTCGGTGTCGGAGACCTGCCGAAAACCGGTGCCGTTAGTTTTTATCTCGAAGACTTGCCAGTGCTTGCGGCTGTCCGGCATAGAAAACATAAGTTTTTCACCATCGAAATGCAAATCCATCTCGTTAACGAGCCTGCCTTTTTGTGGTCGGTACAGTGTGGTAAGTTTTCCCTGCCGCTTCACCGGTGAAAGGATGGAAATTTCATTTTCCCAGCCGTCGGTGTTGGGCATCGTATGAAGCTGCCAGGAACTTTGCTGTGGCAGACCCAGAAATTTGCCCAATCCCTTGTCGTTTTGCTTATCTCCAGTCACCCGGCGGGGATCATCAAGCGGTTTTCGCTTAATCAACAACAGTCTGTCAAAGTCCAGCAGCGGATTAGACAGCAAAACCTCACGCTGAAACGTTACAATTTCTTCAAACTGCTTCAGGGCCGCTTTGTTCCTTTGCTTCAGGGCCTCCTTTATTTTCGGCAGACGTCCTTCATAGCGCTCCAGGGCCTTAAGATAGTCCTCACTTTTGGTGTACCTGGTGGGAAATGTTTTTGCAAGGTCTTTGATGGCCCGGCGCAGGGCGGCGAAGTTCACCATCTTCAGGTCCGCCGAGGCCCGGCCGAATTGATCGGTGGGTCGAGGCTCGACTCGAGGCATCTTTTTCGTGCTTACCGGATTAGTTGGCCACTCTTGTGCAGATAATAAGGAGTTTGTTACAGCCTGTAATCCACATAAAATAATCAAAAATATACATATCAGTCTTATTTGTTTTCTAACCATCTTAGCTATTACCCTCTCACAAAAATTTGAATTAAAATTTAAACACAAGCCTTGTGATTATCTTACCGCACTCCATTGTTGGTCGGAACATAGCTTAAGATTGTAAAAATACATAGCGACGGCAGTATAGCAGAATTTGGGGGCATTTACCAGTGAAATTTTGTGAGAATGCATCCTGTTGGATCACAAAGATACGAGGAAATCTAAGCTTGTCATTTTTGGTGAATTTTGTTATATCTTGACAATTGCTAATACCGACAAAGATGCGTTCGGTTCTTTCAAATCCCGTTTTGCAGGTTTTTATAATTCTCAATTTTGGAGGCGGAAGATGGTAAATAAGCAAAAATCCGGTTTCCTCACTATTGTTTGTATTTTCTTGCTGGCTAACTTGATATTTTTTGTCGTTTCTGATTTGCGGGGGGCACAAAAATCAGCAATTACCCTGGTGACAGATAGCCAGATGGGTCGTGCCTCACAACATGGAACAAATAAGCTGCGGTTAGCCTTGCAGGAAAAAGGTATAAAAGCCAAACAGACCACATCTCTCGAAAAGGTACAGGCTAATACCTTGATTGTTGTCGGTATTTCCGGAGGTTCGGGAGCTGCGGCAAAACTGCACAAACTCCTGGATATTCAAAGGCCCACTGAAAGAGAATCTTTACTAATCAGGCATACAAAGTGGTCGGGTAAAAAAATACTGCTCGTTAGCGGTGCAGATGACCGGGGCCTGATGTACGCGCTGCTGGATGTGGCGGACCGCATCGGTTGGGCTGATGACCCTGACAATCCGCTAAGTTTTGTCCGGGACGCCATGGAAAAGCCGGCGGTCACCGAGCGTGCACTTTCGATTTACACGTTCCACCAGGCGAATTTCGAGAGTTATTTCTACGACGAGGATTACTGGGCAAAGTACCTCGACATGTTGGCGAAGAACCGCTTCAATACGTTCGCTCTGCTCTTCGGCTATGAAAACTGGGGTTACGTCTCGCCGCCATATCCTTACTTCTTTGATGTTGAAGAATTCCCCAATGTCAAAGTCGTTGGAATCACCAAAGCCAAGCAGCAGAAGAATCTCAAGGCACTTAACAGGGTCATTGAGATGACACACGAGAGGGGTCTTAATTTTACCTTAGGCATCTGGGACCACATTTACCGCGGCGGCGTCCAGGGACCCAGAGATAGAGCCAATAAACCAACCGAGGGAATAGTCTGGGGACTGACGGCGGATAACCTTACGGCCTATACGAAAGTCGCACTGGCGAAACTGCTTCGAGAAGTGCACGGTATCGACGCAATTCAATTCAGGATGCACGGCGAGTCGGGGCTCAAGAGGACTGAGATGGGTGGATTCTGGGAGAATGTCTATAAGGTGATGAAAGAACACGGGCCGAACATTCGTTTTGATGCCCGCGCCAAGAATTTTCCTGATTCGCTTATCGACAAGGCTGTCCAGATGGGAGTCAACATGAGGATAACCACGAAGTACTGGATGGAGCAGATGGGCTTGCCGTTTCATCCTACGCATATTCACCCGGGCAATCAGCACGACAGGCGACATGGATATGCGGATTTGCTGAGGTATCCCCAGAGGTATAAGATGCACTGGCGGCTGTGGAATTGCGGAACCACGCGCGTGTTGCTGTGGGGGGACCCGGAGTATGTTCGCCGTTTTGTTAAGAGCACTTACCTGTACGACGGTGAGGGTTTCGAGGTGGTTGAACCAATGGCGACAAAAATGCAGGACCACCCGCTTGAAATGAAACCATTTGAACTGCTCAGGCCGCAGCATCAGTATTATGACTGGGAATTTGAACGGTACTGGCATTTCTTCCAGCTTTTTGGAAGGTTGGGTTACAATCCCAATACACCGTCGGAAGTTTGGCAAAGCCAGTTCCGAAAGCGCTTTGGCAGTGAAGCGGCTCCTTATATAGAGAAGGCCATCCACCGCGCAGGTAAGATTCTGCCGAGGATTGTCGCCTATAATTATCCCTATAATATGTTTCCCACAACTCGGGGTTGGGTGGAAAAACAGCGAATGAAGGATCTGCCGGAGTACGCCAGGGCTTTACCCAGTGACACACAGCAGTTTTTGAGTATGGACAATGCGGCAAAGTATCAATTGGAGGGAAAAGGCTCAGCCATGATTTGGCCTCAGGAATCGAGCCGGTGGTTCGCGAGGATTTCGAGCGAAGTTCTGAGTTTAGTGGAAGAAGCCCGGCAGCGAATCGGCGAAAATAGAAACAAGGAATTCGATTCGACAATAGTGGATTTGAAAATTCTCGCCAACCTGGCCTTATACCACAGCCACAGAGCTAAAGCAGGTTTCAGTTACGCTTTGTTCAAACACAGCAGGGATCTCAACTCGCTTGATGACGCAATAGGTCACGAATCTGAGGCAATCAAGGCTTGGGAGAAAATAGTGGAAGCGGCCGGGGACGTATACAATAATAATCTGATGATGGGCCGTGAACGCTCCGGCTTGTCAGGCCACTGGAAGGATGAACTGGTAAAATTAAAACAGGGCCTGGACAAGCTCGTCGACCAAAAGAAAAAATCCGCTGCTGCTGTTACCAAAGTTGAACTGTCCATCGCCCATGTACCGATTCGCAGGATTACCGATGATAGTAGTCTCGTCGTACGAGCGACAATTAGGGCAAAGGAGTCCATCTACAGGGTAAGAGTGGTCTATGGGAATGCCGGGGGCAACCAAAAATACATAAGCATGGAGAAGACCGGATCGTTTTTATATAGCGCGATGATTCCTCGCAGGAATGTAAAGGATGGGCTGAACTACTTCATCGAGGCAGTTGATAAAACCGGGCGACGGGAAAGAACCGAGCTAATTGAAGTGACGGTTACAGATGACAACAAGCCACCGGAGCTCATGCATAAGCCTATAGCCAGTGCTTTACCCCTTAAACCTCTGATAGTCACCGCAGAAGTCAGTGATGAATCGTCGGTAAAATGGGTCCGTCTGCGTTATCGAAGTGTGAGCCAGTATGAGGATTATAAAAGTCTTGATATGGTTGAAACGAAAAAGATGGGACAATACAGGGCTGTAGTGCCGGGTGAAGATATTGTTGCTAAGTGGGACTTTATGTACCTGTTTGAAGTTATGGATAGCAAAGGCAATGGGAGAATCTATCCCGACCTGGAAAAGCAGGCACCTTATATAGTAGTGAAACTACAGCGATAAATATTGAAAGCGGAGACAATCCAATGATAAATCGAAGAGAAATGATGATCGCCGGTGGTGTTGCAGCGGCTGCCGGGTTGTTCCGACAATCGTCCGTTCTTAGCGCCTCACTCAGGACAAAATCAAGAACAGGCAAGTTAGTAATAAGTAATGTCAGGACGTTGCAGGTGGTCAGCAGTGAGAATAAGAACAAGCGTGCAATTTACGTGGAAATTACAACAGAGGACGGGCCAACGGGCCTGTATGGCCCAATCAATAAAGAGCAGGCCTTCGTCATCCATAGCAAGTTCCGCTCTCTTCTCATCGGCAGGGATGCGCTCGCAGGCCAGGCCCTGTGGGACAAAATGCGACGCCGCGACCGTCATGCCCGCTCCAGCCTCTTCATGATGGCTATAAGCGCTGTAGATAATGCGCTTTGGGACATTCGCGGTAAGCACTTCGGCGTTCCCGTATATCGCCTGCTCGGCGGGCCCACACGTGACCGCATTCGTGCCTACGCAAGCATGTTAGGCTATTCGGTTGAGCCCGACAAAGCGGGAAAAATCGCCCGCGAATATTTCGACCGGGGCTTCACCGCGCAAAAGTGGTTCTTCAAATATAATCCCACCCACGGAGGCCAGGGGTGCAAAAAAAACCTGCAATTGGTCCGGGCTCTGCGCAAAGCGCTCGGTGATGAGGCGGAATTGATGTTTGACTGCCTCTGGTCTTGGGATGTGCCGTACGCTATTTCCATGGCCCGGGAGATATTACCCTACCGGCCGACCTGGCTGGAGGAACCGCTTCATCCCGAACAGCTCGAAGGCTACAAGCGCATCAAACGCGATACAGGAATCCAGTTGGCCGCGGGTGAGCATTTCTATACGCGCTGGAATGTAAAACAATTCCTCGATGCCGGCGTCCTCGATTTTGTACAGGCTGATCCGGAATGGTGCGGCGGAATAACGGAACTTGTTAAGATTTGCGCACTGGCTGAGGCTTATGAGGTAAAAGTTGTGCCGCATGGCCACCATATTCTGGCGGCCGCACATGTGGTTGCAGCCCAGCCTCCAAGTGTTTGTCCGATGGTCGAATATTTGTTCCACAGCCACCTTGATCGGATGCAGTATTTTCACAGGAAAGTTTTGAGGCCGGAGAAAGGCTGGCTCCAGCTCCCTACCCAGCCGGGATTGGGCCTGGAGCTGGACGAGGACAAAATCGCTGAAAAACGCGAGTTGAAATGGGATTGAGCCGCTGCTTCTTGACATAGTATGATATGAGTATTTCACACGACTTAAAATATAGGAGGTATACTAATGCTGAATAGAAGAAAGTTTTTTGCTGCGGCCGGGGGTATCGCGGCAGCGAGTTTCATGGCTGAGCGGTCCCGTGTTGTGCAGGCGGTGCCGAAGGCGGTTACGGAACTGGGCAAAGTAAAAATCCGTGATGTCAAAACCGCCACGGTTAGAATCAAGTATGATGCGCACCTGGTAAAGGTGACTACCGATTCGGGCCTTTATGGTCTGGGTGAAGCCTACAACCGCGCCGGGATTATCGACCACATCAATAGCATCAAGCGGCTAGTCATCGGACAGGACCCGCTGCAGGTCGATTACCTGTGGCACAGGATGATGGATGCTGGCGTCGGACAGGGCTCGCGCTCCGGCTCGCTTACCGGCGCTATCTCGGGGATTGAAACGGCATTGTGGGACCTGGCGGGAAAGATACTAAACGTCCCCGTTTATACCCTTTTAGGCGGAAAGTTTCGTGACAAAGTACTGATTTATCACGATACCGGTTCGCCCAATACTGCTGACCCCAAACCCTGGATCAGAGAAGCACAGAGTACAAAGGCCTATGGCTTCAGGGCTACAAAGTTCGACCTCAACCGCTTTCGTGGTGAAAGATGGAACCGAACAATCTCCTTACAGGACATGAAAGCGTGGATCAAAATCCTCGAGGCTATTCGCGACGAACTTGGACCTGATTTTCCTCTGGGCGTTGATTTCCACTGGGCACTCAACACGCGCGAAGCGATGCGTTTTGTTCAGATGGTTGAGCATCTGAACCTGTGGTTCTTGGAAGACCCTATGCCGCCGGAGAACGCCGATGCCTTTGCTCGCCTGACCGCCGTCAGCAAGGTCCCCATTGCAACAGGTGAAAACCTGTTCACGCGACAAACGTTCCGTCCTTATATCGAGAAGCAGGCCTGCGATATTATACAGCCGGACACCCAAAAGTGCGGCGGCCTCCTCGAGATGAAAAGAATTGCCGACTGGGCGGACCTCTACTATATCAACATGCTCTGCCACAACATGTGTACGCCGGTTGGAACCATCGCTTCCGGTCATGCCTGCTCGGCTATCCGATCGTTTGTGGCCCTTGAGTCCGACAGCGTGGAGCTGCCCCACTGGCAGGACATTATAAAACGCGACGGTCCAATCTACAAAGATGGATACCTGGAAATCCCCAACAAGCCCGGCTTGGGTATCGAACTGAATGAAAAGGTGTGCCGAAAGCATCTTAGCAGTGGATCAGGATTCTTTGAATAGCCCAAAACGCAAGCATAATGGTTAACTTAACAGGAGGTTCACAATGAAGCTTAATCGTCGTCTTTTTATCAAGTCAGGTCTCGGCGCCGGTGTTTGTGCGATGACGCAGGGCCATCTGTCGGCCGCCGCCCCGCGCAAAACAACTATTGCCCAATTGGACAAGGCCGCTGCGGCTCCGATATTGAAGATTTCATCCATTAAGTCACCTGTTAAAATCGCATCCATTGAGCTGCTGAGAAATCGAAGGGATTTTTTTGTTCGCACAACATCAGCCGATGGGGCCGTCGGCATCGCCGTCACCAATGGTCGCGCTGCGTACCTACACACACTTCTGAAGCAGTTGGTCATACCGTATTTCATAGGTAAGGATGCCCGCAATCTTGAGTCACTTATTGATGGGGTATATGTCTATCGCAGCAATTACAAGCTTTCCGGTGTGGCACTTTGGTGTTGCGTCGCATGGGTGGAGTTCAGCATCCTGGACCTTCTCGGCAGGATAATGAAAAAGCCCGTCGGTGAGCTGCTTGGCGGTGTGATTCGCCGCGAAATACCGATCTACGTAGCCAGTGGCAACCGCCACACCACGCCGAAGCAGGAGGTCGATGTCTTGGCAAAGCACATTGAGCGAACCGGCGCCGGAGCAATCAAGTTCAAGGTCGGTGGTCGCATGAGTAATAATGCCGACTCTATGCCCGGCCGAAGCGAGGGCCTGATTCGCATTGTCCGCAAAGCCCTTGGTGACAAGGTCACTATATACGCTGATGCGAATGGTTCCTACGATTGCCATAAAGCCACCGAGATAGGAAAACTTATGCAGGACCATAAAATTGATATGTTCGAGGAGCCCTGTCCGTTTGACCATCTGGAGGAAACCAAATGCGTAGCCGATGCGCTGTCGATTCCAATCTCCGGTGGGGAGCAGGAAACCAGCCTTCGTCGTTTTCGCTGGATGGTTCACAACAATGGTGTGCAAGTCGTCCAGCCGGACCTGCATTATAACGGGGGATTCATCCGGGCCATCCGCGTAGCTCGTATGGCTGCCAGGGCCGGCATGACCGTCATCCCTCACATGTCCGGGGGCGGTGTTGGCTATGTCGACGTGCTTCACTTTGCCTCCTGCACGCCAAACATCGGGGATTTCCACGAGTATAAGGGCGGCCTCGATAAAACTGGGCCCTGGTACGACCCGCCTCTCCGACTGAAAAATGGCGCCATAAATGTACCCACCGGCCCGGGCCTTGGGATTACGGAGGAGGCCAATATTCTTCGAGATGCCAAACCGGTTTAATTGTATGCGTGACATAAAATGGGGTGAATTATGGAACTGATTATGAGGATTGAACGGCGCGAGGTTGGCCGAAGTCACCTTCGAGTCGGATGCTTATTGGCTGTAATGTTTTTAATCATATTCACTACGTTTCTCTATGCTCAGGAAAGGGCTACTATTACTCTAAGCGAGAACTGGCATATTAAGCAGCTCGAAACGGACAAGCCCGACATACCAGCTCTTACACGCCAGGCCGCCTCACGGGATAATACATGGCTCCCGGCCCGAATGCCGGCACAGGTACACGATATCCTCTTAAAGCATGGGAAAATCTCCGACCCGCACGTTGGCAGGAACGCTGCGGACTCTGCATGGGTGGGGGAAAAAGACTGGGCCTATGCCTGCAAGTTTACAAGTCCCGCCGGGACCAATGGTCCTGTGTTTCTGCGTTTTGAGGGGCTGGATACGCTGGCGACGGTTTATCTAAACGGCAGGAAAATCGGCTGCTTTAATAATATGTACCGTGAATATGAAGTTGACGTAAGAGACCAGCTTGCCCCGGCCGGCCGGGATAATGTTCTTTTGATTGTCTTCTCATCTCCGTTGCGTTTTGTCAATCAGGTACAGCGGCCGCAGCGCCACAAAAGCCTTGGCAAGTATAAGTGGCTCAGAAAATCACACGGTGATTTTAGCTCGTATCTTGGCGCTCGGCCTCATGCCGTGAAGGTCGGTGTCTTTCGCGATGTAGTGATTGATGTACCGGGACAATCCTGGATAGAGGATGTATGGGTACGTCCTAAGCTAAAAAAGGATTTCAAGCACGCTGTGATACATGTAAGTGTCGAACTCGGCGGCGCCGGCGCTGAGCTTAACTGGGTATTAAAAGACCCATCGGGCAAAGAAATCAGGCGTGGGAGAACACGAAAGTCAGGCAAGAAACACAATTTCAAGGTCGATGTTGAAAATCCGAAACTTTGGTGGCCCCGAACGCATGGGGCGCAAAATCTATATCAGTTCGATGTTACTCTCAGGAACAAAAACCAACGGCTGGACAGTCGCAGCGTGAGTTTCGGTATACGTGATGTCCGGCCGATTTTGGAAGATCCCCAAACAGGTGAAAAACGTTTTCGTTTCGATATAAACGGCCGGCCTATCTTTATGCGTGGTGCCTGCTGGGCGCCTCTGGAGGGTATGACCCACTGCTGGGATAATAAGCGGGCTGCAAAGCTGCTTGACCTGCTTGAGCATGGAAGGATGAATGTGCTTCGCATCTGGGGCGAGGGCCACATACCATTCCGCCGGTTTTACGACGAGTGTGATAAGCGGGGTATCTTTATCTGGCAGGACTTTATGTTCGGATACAATATGCACCCCAGCGGCGAACCGGAATTCGACGAGAACTGTCGCGCCGAAATCGAAGGCATGATTCGCATGTTAAGGAACTATCCGTGCATTCTGCTCTGGGCCGGCGGGAATGAAAATCATATGGGCTGGGATTTTTCGCGGGGCACCAAGCCGACAATCGGATTGGAATTGTTCCACGAGATTATGCCAAAGGCCTGTGCAAAGCTGGACCCTGACCGGCTGTTCCATCCCAGTTCACCTTATGGCGGCAAAGTACCCAACTGGCCGCTCGAAGGTGACTGGCACGACTACACGACTCTCAAGTTCGCGCCTCAGGCATCGGTTCCGCTCTATGCCTCGGAGGTTGGCCGGGCAAGTGCACCATCGCTTTCCAGCATGAAGTTGTTTCTAAGCCAAGAAGACCTCTGGCCAAAAGGATACAGCCCTGCAATACACACGCCGGGGCGGGCGGCCTGGCCGCCAATGTGGCAGTATCGCTCAGTGGGAGGTTCCTGGGATAAGGTCGGCCGGGTTGGTGAGTATTGCGATCCGTCGAATGCAGAAGACCTTATCCGTATTCTCGGTATGGCGCACGGCGAGTACCTGCGCGACCGAATCGAGCGGCAGCGCAGGGGTGTGCCCGACGGCAAGCCCGACGGCAACCGGCAATGTTGGGGTAATATGATATGGAGGCTAAATGACTCTTGGCCCATCATATACTGGAGTGCTATCGACTATTACCTCGAACCAAAAATTCCTTTCTACTTCCTCCGTCGTGCATACGCCCCGGTCCTGATTTCCTTTGAACAAACGCGCGACGAGATCGCCGTATGGGTAGTCAATGACTCACCGGAACCGGTATCAGGCAAACTCCAAGTCGAACGCCTGCGCTTTGATGGGAAGTCACGTGGCCAAATAGAAACGCAGGTTGAAATCGAGCCGGGCCGGGCAAAACGATGTCTGATAACAACAGAACTGGGACCAATTTACCTGCGCAATGAGTTCCTTCACGCAACTTTCGCTGAAAGGGACGCCACGTATTTATTGATCGGCGAAAGATACCTGCATTTACCGAAGGCTAGGCTCACTGCGCGTTCCCTCGACGACAACAAGATAGAGATAACCACCAACGTTTTTGCCCGCACGGTTACCCTCGAAGCCGACGGCGTTACCGGCGCCGTGTTTGAGGACAATTTCTTCGACATGGTACCGGGCCGGAATCGAACGATTGAAATAATCAACCCGGCAGGCGCCCGGACAGTAACTGTCAGAGCCCTAAATACCAAACCGGTACAATTGGACATAGAAAGTTCTCGTAAAACTCTCCCAAAGCCGGAAGGAGTAAAACAAGATGAAACAGCAAAATAAAGTAAATCGCAGAAAATTTCTGAAAGTAGCCGGTTCAGCCGTCGCTGGAGCGGGTGCCGTTAGTACTTTGACGCCTTCAGCTTCTGCTCAGAGTATCCTGAAAATCCGCAAACAGGCCGCCATTCCATACAAGCCGGATGTACTGGTTGTCGGCGGCGGCCCGGCAGGAATCGGCGCAGCGCTCGGCGCCGCGGCAAGAGGCGCAAACACCCTTCTAATTGAGCACCATGCCTTTTTCGGTGGTGTTGCTGCCTGGTGCCTGGGAATGCCAATCAACCAGATGCGGCCCGGTGGTAAACCTCGTTCCCAAGTCCATGAGTTGGTTCTGAAAAAGCTCCGGGCCTACGGTGACCAGGCCGTCAGGGTCGGGCAGCACCAGTTGTGGTGCAATGTTGACTACCTGAAAGTTGCGGTGCTCGATGCCCTCGATGAGGTCGGCTGCAAATACCTCGTTCACACGCGGGCGATTGATGCGGTGGTGGCTGGTGACCGCATAACGGGTGTAGTAGTGGCGACCAAGCGAGGACCGGCCGTCATCAGCGCCAAAGCCATAGTCGACTGTACCGGCGATGCGGATGTGGCCTATTACGCAGGCGCAGAAACCATGAAGGAACTGGGTAACCTCTCTCCGATTACGCTNNNNAAGGCAAAAAAGAAATATCCCCTCATTCCAAACGGATGGGGCCTCGGCAAAGTCTCAAACGGCCACAGTTTCTATATCAACCACGCCGGCACAAGAGACCTTGGCCAGTTCGACGCCACTGATCCGGTAGAGCGCACGCAGGCCGAATGTCAGAGTCGCCGCCAGGTCCTCCAGATGGCTCTTGCCATGCGCGAATTCGGGGGCGAAGAACTCAAAGACATTGAGCTCATTGGCACCGGTACCCAGATGGGCGTTCGCGAAACACGACGTGTCAAAGGTCCATACGTTCTGACCGAGCAGGATGCCCTGGTCGGCAGAAAGTTCGACGACGTTATCGCTTGGCGAAGTGGCTTTCTCGATATAGGTTTTGTTAGACTTTCGAAAATGAAAATCTACGATGTACCGTACCGTTCAATCCTGCCCGAAAAGCTGGATGGTCTGCTGATGGCGGGTCGGTGTATTTCCGCAACACATGTTGCAGCTTCCGCGGGCAAGAGCATGGGAAATTGTGTCGCCACCGGACACGCGGCCGGTTTGGCGGCTGCAATGTCGGCCAGGAAGGGATGCATGCCACGCGAGTTGAAGGTTGCCGATTTGCAGGATGCCCTGAGAGCGGACGGCGTAGATTTGGACAGCAGCGGAGACGAACAGAAAGACCTGGTAAATAAAGGCTGAGTATAGCGTGTAAGGTGCGATATTTCGCACCATTTCGACTCCTTGTTTCTCACTTCATCATTCGAAATTCTTTGTTCGATATTCGATATTCTTTTTTCACTTTTTCACTTTTCCCTTCTCACTTCTCCCGCCTGCCCCGTGAGATAGTGAAACGTTATCTCACTGGGGTATTTTTTATATTTGCATTTTGATTTTTAATATACTTCTGTTTATACTTCGGCGCTATGAAAAAGGCGGAGATTAATCAAATAGGTCACGTAGGATGGGCTTTAGCCCATGCTGTTTTTTTGTTAGCCCCCGGCACCGTCGGGGATTGTCATTCCTGCGAAAGCAGCCGCTTAGGGCGGGGCTTGCCCCGCCATTGTTTCTTACGCGGACGGGCGGCAGCCTCAAGCGCAGCTTGGGGATGGCTTACTGTCAGTTATACTGAGCACAACATTTAATTACAAATGATATAAGGGGACAAACACAAATGGCAAAAAATGATGAACAAAAGCCCGGCCAGCAGCCGGAAGGTAAAGTAAAGTGTGATAAGGAGCAACATGAGAGACTACTCCGCTGCTCAGAAAAGAAAGATATAACGGAGTGGAACCAGTGGCGCAAAGAGCATCCGGATGAGGAAATATGGCTGCAGGGAGCCAACCTTAGAAACACCCATCTGGAAAATGCCAACCTTTCGTGTACCCATCTGGAAAATGCCCTCCTTTGGGGCACTCATCTGGAAAGTGCCAACTTATGGCGCACATATATGGAACATGCGGAACTTATGGATGCCAATCTGCGTAGAGCCTGTTTTTGGGATGCCAAACTTCAGAGTGCTGATTTCTCACGAGCGATTGTTGACGGTGAAACACTTTTCACCGAAGAATGTGAAGTTGACTGCGATACAAAGTTTGAAGCCGTCGCCCTGGGGAACCTGCGTATATACCCAAATATAAAACAGCTTCTGGAATACAACATCCGGCGTATGAACTGGAATTTATGGTACAAAGAGCATTTTCTGTTGCAATGGCCGGTTAAGCTCTTTTGGTCTTTCAGCGACTATGGAATCAGCACCTGGCGAATTATAGGCTGGTTCTTTTTGTTGGCTTTAGCATTTGCTGCTATTTATGCCAACTGTGCATGTTGGTTGCCTCCGGGCATAGTGAATAATTTGGAGGTAGAGCCACACCTTCCTCTTTGGCATTATGGTCTTTTGGTTCTATTACGCCCTGTTTACTTCTCGATTGTTACAATGACTACCCTTGGATTTGGTGACATGCATGCCAACGAAGAAAGTATTTTGGGGCACGTACTATTGACATTTCAGGTGATTTTAGGCTATGTCCTGTTGGGAGCGTTGATCACACGCTTTGCGGTTTTATTCACGGCCGGTGGCCCCGCAGGAAAATTCTCACCAATCAAAACAAAAGAAAAAGAAGATGACAAAAAGAAAAAATCATATACTTGAATGTGCCATTTTATGTAAATTGATGCTATTTCAATATAAAAATTAAAATTAAATCACAAGTACAAGTAAGGAGATTATTATGTGTCAAGTGTCAGAAAAGTATGATGTTCTTAAGTGCGTAAAAAACCATGCATGTGAACTGATAGGAGTTTTTGATAACAGGGATGATGCTGAAAAGGCTCGTGCGGAAAAAGAAAATGAAATAACAGATGAAAATATTATTTTTGTTGTTGTTCCTCCAAGACACTTGCTGTAGTACAACTCAATTGTTTAATAGAATGATATTAGCCAAAACAGTTGATGGAGTAGCATAACATATGCTATTTAAAGTCTTATTATGTGTATAAGGAAAATCAACTCCGAACAAGACATTAAACGTATCAAAGATATTTGGCGCAAACACTGCGGTTCTAATAAAGAGCAGATTTGGCAAACAGTGGTTAGAGAAATAAAATGTTCAAAAAATGATACTTATGTAAATATCAAGAATAATAAAATTGTAGCATTCATAATTATAAGGTCAGAAAAGACGGAAAAGACTGACAAGTATCGAAACTATATTTGGGAACTATTTGCTGATCCAATAGGCAAGGGGTATGGCTCTGAACTAATACAAGAAATGCAAAACAGGGAGTTTCTATGTCTCCATGTCAAGAAGACAAATTCAGTTGCTATCAATGCCTATATAAAGAATAAGTTCATAATAGTTAACGAACATCCACGTGGAGATAAATGGTATATGAAATGGCCAGACAAGTAATCTGGTAGTCTTGGTGTCAACTTACACTTAAATTGAGAAAAGCGTTCTCATTTAGACTGTAAAACTACATCCGTTTAAAATGTAAAACAACACCAGATCAAACATTTACTAAAGATTTACTGTTTCTTCGGCACCTTCATGATACTATATATGTTTCCCGTCAGCAGAAGTGGCACAGGA
>JABAHP010003334.1_pt1 | contig 15232 bp, 21 predicted proteins | sample 7062081 | NCBI WGS metagenome assembly JABAHP01 (sample SAMN14534357, study PRJNA622989) | marine sediment metagenome | biome: marine biome [ENVO:00000428]; feature: marine pelagic biome [ENVO:01000023]; material: deep marine sediment [ENVO:00002113] | place: India: Gulf of Kutch | collected...
TACCCCGGGATATCCGGAAATGCGCATTCTACCGCGCTCACCGCGTCCTCGAGGTATTCAAGCGAAGGCCAGGCATACAGACAGGAAGCCGCAATGGCCATTCCCCCGGAATAAGCTGCGTCCACCGCAGCCACCGTATCGGGAGCATGCCTAAGCGGAATGATACGTATTTTCGTCCGGAGGGCCTCCTGGACCTTCCGGGCTGCCTCAATATCCCTGGGCCAAGAAATCTTCATATCCTAATGGTAAATGAATAACAGGGGAAGGCCAAGCGGTAAATCGCAGGCCACAGGGAGCAACAGGCCCGCTACCTGGGGCTCGGCGGTATGGCCGGGGTGGGAAGCGGTACGGCGGGGGGCGCCTCGGATGCCGCGCCTCCCGGCAATGGTCCGGGTTTGCCCGCGGCTCTGAGCCGGGCAATGATCGTGGGCAGCCACAGCTGCTTCTCATCCTGCTCAATAAGCACACGTATCTTGACGGCAAGCGGAAGATAGTGTTTGTCGGCACCATCCCAGTCCCCGGTCCAGAACGCCTCGCCTTCTTCCACCTCTTCCTGCTCGGTGTCGGTCTCTATTCCGGGGTCAAGATAAGAGAACTCAAGTTCCTTCACATGGGTGTCAAGAACATACCGGTTATTCTCGGCATCACCTTCTTCACCCATGAAAAATATCTGTTCGGTCACGGAAAGCCCTTCGTCAACCTCGATCTTGATATATTTCAGGCCGGGGACATCCACCAGGTCCTCCGAAAAGGAATCCGTGCTCGTGGTGACAAAGCCCAGGGAATCGCTGCTCCCGTGGAAATACAGCTCAATGTTCTCGGGGTCCTCGGGATCGATATAGATATATGGATACGCCCCCCGCACAAGCCAGCCAAGGCGGTCATACAGGATACGCACCCGCTGGGTCTGCTCCTGCCGCTGCATTCCCTTTCTCTGGGAGCGTTCCGCAAGGCGTATGGCTCCGAGCACAAGGGTGAAAATGACCACCGATATGGCCAGCCCCAGCACCACCTCCAGAAGGGTGAAGCCCCTCCTGTCATTCAGGCTTTTCATACACTGCCTTCTTCCCCGAAAGCTCCACAAGGCCATTGGGAGGCCATTGCACCACTACCCGTATCTCATACAGGGAAAGTTCCCGCTCGCTTATCTCGAGCTCCTCAGTGGATAAAAGCTCAGTGTACCGGTTGGCATTGAACCCGTCCCCGAGATCAAAGGAACCCTCTATATCCTCGATCTTATCGATTGCATAGGCCTCTTCGAGCAGGGACCGGGCAAGGGCGGACGCACGCGAGTGGTGGTCGGCCTTGTCCACGGTGCGCAGGGAAACCGAGAACAGCTGGAGCACGGCGAGGATACCCACGCCGAGGATGAACATTGCGGCCAGGATCTCAAGAAGACTGAAGCCGTGTGAGCCGTGCCTCGCCGGTAACCTTGTCAACCTCGACAGCATATCCCCTCTTTTTTTTGTCCTTGATCATCATTTGCCCGCCGGTGCTCTGGCCCTTCGGAAAGAACACTATCCTTTCCGAACCCGATATCTCCATTTTCTCCGATATCCTGATACTCCGGCCATAACGCTCCTCCCCCTTTTCTATCCAGTACTCACCACGATCAAGTTCGACAACAAACGTTACGGGGATGCGCTCCACGAGAGAGAGTTCCCGTGCATACCGAAGGGCGCTCCGAAGACGTGCGGCTTCCTCCCGTATCGCCGCCTTGTCAAGCGAACGGCCTATGGACAAACCGACAACGGAGCTGGCGATAGCAAGTATGAACAGTACCGCCATCAGCTCTATAAGGGTTACTCCCCGCTGGTCAGAACGGAATATCATTGATACTGAACACCGCAAGAAGCATCGAGACAACGATGCCCCCGACCAGACAGGCCATAAGAAGGATTATCACCGGTCCGATAAGGTTAACGGTCCGCTTGATAGCGCTGGCACTCTCCGACTCGAACCGGTCCGCAACGCTCATAAAGGCGTCCTCCAGCAGTCCGGCCTCCTCGCCGACCGAGATGATCTGGCTTACGATAGAGGGGAACACGTCCGACTCTCTCAACGGGGCGGCTATTCCCAGGCCTTTCTGGACCCCNNGGACCCCTGTTTCCAGGGACGCCAGCTTCTTTGAGAGTATCTCGTTGCCGATAACAGCACGTGAGAGCCTGATCGCCTCGAGAACCGGGACGCCGCTTTGCAGCAGCGTTCCCAGTGTACGGGAAAACCGGGCGATTACGAGCCTCAGATGAACCCGTTTGACGATGGGAGTGGAAAGCTTCAGACCGTCCAGGAACAGTTTGCCCTCATTCGTCTTCACATATGACCTCAACAGAACTACCGCAGCGATAAGCGCCGCGAGCATCACCCACCAGTAAGAAGCAAAGAAGCCGCTTATGTTCATCAGTACCGCAGTAGCCGTGGGAAGTGGCTGGCCTGAACTCTCGAACATTTCAGCGAATTTCGGAACGACAAAGGCCATGATAAAGGCAACGGAAGCTCCACCGAAGAAGACCAGAAGTGCCGGATAATACATGGCGGTGGTGATATCTGTCTGGAACTGGACTGTGGTCTCCAGAAATTTGGCCAGCCGCTGAATGACCTCTTCGAGCGTTCCGCCAAGCTCTCCGGCGCGTATCATGTTCACATAAAGCTGCGGGAAGACCTTGTGGTGCCCCAGCGCCTGGGAAAGCGCTTGGCCTCGCTGAAGGTCCGCGTACACCTCGGAGAGCACCGTACGCATAGCGTCTTTCTCGGCATGCTCTGACAGGACATAGATGGCGCGGTCCACCGGAAGACCCGACTTCAGAAGGTTCCCCAGCTCCTGGGTAAACAGCAGCAGGTCCTTGCTGGTCAGGCGTTTCGACAAGAATGTCCTTCTGGTCCGGGAGGCCTTGATGCTCAAAGGCACCAGGCCCTGCCCTCTCAGCATGACCTTTACCTGCTCCTCATCCGCCGCCTCAATGGATGCGCTCACCTTTTTCCCCATGCTGTTGGCGGCCTCATACGTATAAATAGGCATAACTTACTGTATCATAGTAATTCTTATGGCAACAAGGGAAAGATTGTCCGGTTGCGTTAAATCCGTTAAAACGTTATCATGGTTGAAACAGGAATTTCCCGGGCATCTATTTCAGATGAAGCTTCTTGACATTGAGGGAGTAAATACGTTTTCATTCATACAGGGAGGAGTTATACATTTGAATTCAAAACTTTTTATTGCGTTCATTCTGTCAGCAGGTTTACTGCTGTTCCCTTCGGGATGCAAAAAGAAAACCCCTACTCTCAAGATAGGAGATCCGGCACCTGAGATAACACTGCAGTATGATGATGGGTCGACTGTCGGCCTGCAGGAAATCATCAAGGGGAAGCTTGCAGTGATCCTGTTCTGGGAAAAAGGGTGTCCTTATTGTGAGCGCGAAATGCCCAAGCTCGAACCGCTTTTCAAGAAATATCAGGATAAAGGAGTGATCCTTGCAGGCATTCATGTCGGGGCGGAGGCCGAAGCAGTACAGGAAGCGGTGAAACAGAACTCCCTTACCTTTCCCATGCTCGTTGATAATAACGCCTCTTCACGGGAGATTTTCTGGTGGCCGTTCCGAGCATTTTTATTATTGATCGCAACGGAACTGTCCGTGAAAAGATACTTGGCGGACTTCCGGCCGAAGACATGGAAGGACTCATAACCGAAAAACTATGAAAAAGTCACCTGGACTCAGGATAATTTCCGTTTTCATCGTACTGCTCTACCTCTTCACTCCTTACGTTGCAATGGACGGACACGCAAAATGCTCATGTGCCCACAACGGCATATCATGCGGGACTGGCGGCTTTGTATGTGCCTGCTGTGTAACGGCTCCTGATTCTTGCGACCAGACATCTTTCAGCCGGTGCCGGATGAAAAAATATTCAACTGCTTTCGTGCAACCCCCCGTGCTGAACGAACGGCCGCTCCAGCTTCACTCGTACGATGCTCCCGTTATCACGACCATAGCCATCTACACAAATTTTTCTCCCGGATACAAACCACCTATCCTGAAACCCCCCATGTCGCTATAACCTCAATCCACAGCAATTCGCGGGCCTCTGGTCCGGACAAAACTGAATGATCCGCAAACTATGCCGGAAGCATACGGCTTTGTATACGGCACAGTTTCGCAAGGAGGTTATGACATGAAAAGAACACTGTATATTATTGCCGTTTTCATACTGTGCACGGCTGCCGTCGCACTTGCCATGAGCCACATGGCCGACGTCAAGGCCCATTCATCCTGCAAATACTGTGGCATGGACCGCCACAAGTTTGCCCACAGCCGGATGCTTATTAAATACGATGACGGAACCGAAGTCGGCACCTGTTCCATCCATTGCGCGGCGCTCGACCTTGCCCTGAACATCGATAAAAGCCCTGCCGATATAATGGTCGGCGATTTTAATGACAAGAGTCTTATAAACGCCGAAGAGGCAACCTGGGTACTTGGCGGCGACAAGAAGGGAGTCATGACCAGCAGGGCAAAATGGGCATTCGCCGATGGAGGAAGCGCAGAGAAGTTCGCAAATGAGCATGGCGGAGAGATCGTGGATTTCGACCTCGTCATGAGCGCTACGTACAGTGACATGTACAAGGATACCAAGATGATCCGTAAAATGCGGGCAATGAGAAAATCAGAAAAGGGACACAGCGGCCACGGCCACTAGTGTCTCTGCCGGGGCGGTGGTACCCCCCCACCAACCACTGCCCCGGCCCTTTTTTATCATCCGCCAGCTTTTTGCAGACAGGCAATTTTATGGTATTATTCACTGGGAGGCATGCATGAGAAAAACAGCTCTGATCGTTCTTTCCCTTTTTCTTTTATTTGGAACTTGCGTAACGGTATCCGCCGCGGAAAAACCCGGGCGGAGCGATAAATGTCCTGTATGTGGGATGTTCGTTTACAAGTATCCCGACTGGGCAACAAAGATCACCCTGAAGAACGGGGCCATCTTGTGGTTCGATGGTGCAAAGGATATGTTCAAATATCTTTTGGATCTGAAAAAATACGCACCCGGAGTCGGGGAAACCGACATTAAGGATATCGCGGTCACAGAATATTACGGACTCAAAAGCATCGACGGACGTTCCGCCTTCTACGTGATCGGCAGCGATGTGCTCGGACCCATGGGTCATGAACTGGTCCCTTTTCAGTCCAGGGACGATGCCACGGAATTCATGCGGGACCATAAGGGGAAGCGCGTGCTCAGTTTCGAGGAGATCACACCTGAAATTGTAAGAGGTCTTGACCACTGAACAGGAGCCCGAAAAAAGCGTCAGTTTTCCTTGTGTTCCTGTCGCTGTGCCTTCTGCTTATAGCGGGGATGTTTGTTCATGCGGCGTATCGTGTGCACGCTCATGCACCGGTCATAACTGAGAACAGCCGTCTGGTATCCAGCCTTGGCCTCACTGACCTGTGCCTTTTTACCGAGGCCCGCTATACCAGACATCCTGCCGTGGCGGATATGAACTCTGCATTTCAGGACTATCCACTGTCCCTTGAACATTTCCCATCGGGAAGCATTATGAGTCCTCCCGAGCACTTGGAGCAGGAGCGCCCCCATGGCCTGGATTGACCGGGAACTGAACATACTGGAGTTCACTCTTTCCTCGTTTCTCAGGAGAAAAGGCAAAACGCTCGGGCTCCTGGTCGTCTATACACTCGTCGTTCTGGTTTTGGCCTCTGTTATGTTCTTTACCGGAGCCATTAAGAAAGAGGCGTCGCTGGTGCTGAGAAACGCGCCAGAAATACTCGTTCAGCGTATGGTGGCAGGACGGCATGACCTTATCCCCCGGGACTACATCGATACCATAGCAGAAGTGCGCGGCGTAAGCTCGGCAGAAGGTCGGCTCTGGGGGTATCACTATGACCCCGCAGTGGGAGCCAACTACACGCTCATAGCGCAGAAGGATTTTGAACACGCTCCAGGAGAAGTGGTCATTGGAAGCGGCATTGAACGCTCTCGCCTTGTAGGAGCTGGGGACGTGTTCCCTTTCCGCACCCGCGGCGGCCAGTCGATGAACCTGAAAGTGGTGGACATCCTGTCTGACGAGAGTGAGCTGGTCGCCGCCGACCTGATGCTTATGGGTGAGGGAGACTTCAGAAAACTTTTCGGTATACCGGAGGGCCTTTTTACCGATATTTCCGTTACTGTTCGGAATCCCAGAGAACTGGAGACCATTGCCCGAAAGATCACCGACACCCTGCCCGACACGCGCCCTATTATCAGGGATGAAATACTGCGCACCTATGATGCCGTCTTCAACTGGCGGGGAGGGATGGTCGTGGTCATCCTCAGCGGGGCGCTGCTTGCTTTCATTATTTTCGCCTGGGACCGGGCATCGGGCCTTAGCGCCGAGGAACGGCGCGAAATTGGCATTCTCAAGGCTGTGGGATGGGAAACCTCGGACATCCTGCGGATGAAGTTCTTTGAAGGTTTTACGGTCTCGCTCACGGCATTTCTTCTNNACGCACACGTTTTCTTTTTCGACACCGCTCTTTTCGCCCCGGCGCTCAAGGGCTGGAGCGTCCTGTATCCCCGGTTCCCGCTCATGCCGGTCATGGACCCGTATGAACTTCTCTCGCTGTTCTTCCTGACCGTGGTTCCCTATACCGTGGCAACAGTCGTTCCTTCTTGGAAAGCGGCGACCACAGACCCTGATGCGGTAATGCGCGAATGATAGAGCTCAAGGACGTCAGGAAGGTATTTCACGCGGGGAGGCCTAACGAGTTTTCGGCCCTCAGGGGCGTCACGCTCTCAATCGAACCGGGCAAGGCAACACTGTTCAAGGGCCCCAGCGGTTCAGGCAAGACAACACTCCTGAGCATAATCGGATGCATGGCCCGCCCAACGGCCGGACGCGTCTGGCTCCACGACCGGGAGATAACCAGCCTCCCCGAGCGTTTTCTTACCGAGATACGCCGCAGCACGTTCGGATTTGTTTTTCAGCAGTTTAACCTGATCAAGGGTATAACGGCCATCGAGAACGCAATGCTTCCGGCCTATCCTTCAGGCAGGAACCANNGACGCGCACGAGCTTTTCGAGATGTTCGGCATGGGCGATAAGGTTGGAGCCAGGGTAGAATGGCTTTCGGGAGGTCAGGCGCAGCGCGTTGCCATAGCCCGCGCGCTTATCAACGACCCGGAAGTCATTATCGCCGACGAACCCACGGCGCATCTCGATACAGCACTGTCTCGGGAGTTCATGGAGATATTGCAAACCCTCAAGGAGCAGGGGAAAACCCTGATCATCTCAAGCCATGACCCTGAGGTCTTTACGTCAGGGCTGATCGACGCCCAGATAGATATTCGTGACGGCAAGGTAGCATGATTCTGAATCCTGCTGTCATAGCCCTGCTTTCGGGGTCTGTCCTGGTCTGTTTCCTGCTATTGTACGCCTCCTTCTTTGCGATACGTATCCTTCGGAAGTGGGACCTCCGGAGCGGCAGCGAACTCCAGCTTGTCCTGGAACGACGCACATACCTCATCGCAACGGTTCTGAGCTACGCTTTCGGGTTCGAGCTGGTCTCGCTGTTTTTATACATTCACAACGCCGAGCAGATGCATACCCTTTTTGTAGGGGCAATGTGCGCGGCCGGAACATTGTACGTAAATGACTATGGGTATCCCGCTCTCCTGGTAAAAGCCGCGCTGTTCATCCTTGCCGGGGTATGGCTCATTATGAATTACGCGGACAACCGGGCATGGAACTACCCTCTTATCAGAAAAAAATACGCGCTGCTTCTCTTTATCGTACCCGTTGCGCTTACCGCGGCAGTGCTTCAGGGACTGTATCTGCTGAACCTCAAGGCCGATGTGATCACCTCATGCTGCGGGTCCCTGTTCAGCCAGGGCAGCGCGGAGGTAAGGACGGAGGTACTTTCGCTCTCCGGATTTCCCTGGCCACAGACCATGTATCCGCTTCTGGGCGCCACACTGGCGGCCGGTACAATACTGAACAGAACGGGGAGAGGGGGGTATGTCTTTGGCCTGATAGGGACGGCTACTTTTACCATTTCACTGGGAGGGGTGATCGCCTATATCTCACCGTACATCTACGAACTGCCCACCCACCGGTGTCCCTTCTGCCTGCTTCAGTCGGACTATCATTACATCGGATATCCGTTATACCTTACTCTTTTCACCGGTGTGGTTACCTCAGTGGGCGCGGCTGTCCTGACCCCCTTCAAAAAAATAGAAAGCCTTCGGGAGGCACTTCCCCGCATACAGAAACGGTTGGCCCTTATATCCGTGCTGTGCTTCGGTATCTTCACGGTAATATCCATAATTGCCATCATGACATCGAATCTGGCAATTAACTGACAACGGCAACATCCGCAAAACGTAATAACAGGTATCAGTCCGCCCTGAGCAGTTTTGCGTTCACCGCCACAATCACCGTGCTCAGGGACATCAGGACCGCTCCAAGCGCCGGGCTCAGCAAAATACCCGCACTGTAGAGCACACCCGCCGCCAGCGGGATGGCGAACAGATTATAACCCGTCGCCCATACGAGGTTCTGCTGCATTTTCCGGTATGTCGCACGTGCAAGCCCCATGATGGAGACCGCATCCAGGGGGTTGCTCTTTACCAGAACAATGTCCGCGGTTTCCACGGCCACGTCCGTTCCCGCTCCTATGGCGATCCCGATATCGGCCTGCGCCAGCGCGGGGGCATCGTTCACTCCATCGCCGGCCATGGCTACTACCATGCCTCGTTTCTGAACCTCCTTAACCTTCTGTGCCTTCTGGTCGGGCAGCACCCCGGCAAAAAAGTCATCGAGTCCGAGCTCCCCGGCCACTCTTTCAGCAACATCCCTGTTATCTCCGGTAAGCATCATGCACTGTATACCCATTTCCTTCAGCTTCGAGACCGCTTCCCGTGATTCCTCACGTACAATGTCGTCAAGGGCAACGGCGCCACGGACCTCATCATCCATCACAACGTATACGACCGTCCGTCCTCCTGAGGCGATGTCCCTTACCTTTTCTTCTTCCACGGACAAACCATTCTCCTCAAGGTATCCGGGGCTTACTACCTTGACGTTTTTTCCTTCCACCTTTGCTGCCGCCCCTTTGCCCGGAATAGAATTGAAATCTGTAGCATTATAGGGTTTATCCACCGAACCGGTTATACCCTTGGCAATTGGATGCTCCGACTGAGATTCCACGGCAGCGGCATACCGGAGCATTTCTTCCTTTTCCATGCCTTCCCCAAAAACCACAGTATCGGCTATCCCGAACTCACCTTTTGTCAGTGTGCCGGTCTTGTCAAAAATAATGGCCTGCACATTCCGGGCCCGCTCGAAGGCGGCCCGATTGCGTATTAGCAGCCCCTTGCCAGCGGCAAGGGCGGTCGAGACCGCGACCACCAGCGGGACCGCGAGCCCGAGAGCATGGGGACAGGTGATCACCATGACGGTCACGCTGCGCTCAAGCGAAAAGGTCAGGTCACGTCCCATGGCCAGCAGCCACGTCAGGAACGTGATCAGTCCCACCGAGAGGGCAATGGCGGTCAGCCATCTTGCCGCCCGGTTGGCCAGGTCCTGGGTGCGCGACTTGCTCTCCTGCGAGGAACGCACCAGCTCGACCACTTGTGAAAGGTATGACTCCTTTCCGGTCTTCTGTATCTCCATGACCAGTGAACCTTCGCCATTGACCGCCCCACCTATCAGTTCTTCACCAGATTTTTTTTCTACTGGCCGGGACTCACCCGTGATCATCGCCTCGTTCACCGAAGATGCCCCTTCCACGACCTCTCCGTCAGCGGGTATCTTTTCTCCGGGTTTTATCCTTACCTTGTCCCCCGTCTTAAGGTCCTCCACCGGAACGTCCTCGGTGCTCCCATCCTCAAGCACTTTGTGGGCAGTAGAGGGCATGANNGCATGAGCCTTGCCAGTTCCTCAAGCGCTCGAGACGCGCCCATGACCGACTTCATCTCAATCCAGTGACCAAGGAGCATGATATCGACCAGAGTGACTAGCTCCCAGAAGAACACCTTCCCCTCGACCCCAAGGACAACAGCCGCGCTATACGCATATGCCGTGGTAATTGCAACAGCAATGAGAGTCATCATTCCCGGGTTCAGGGCTGAGAGCTCATCGTATAAACCCTTCAGGAATGGCCAGCCTCCGTAGAAAAACACAAAACTTGAAATGGCGAGTAGGACATACGTATCCCCCGGAAAGCTTATTACCCGCTCCAGCCCGAAAAGCGACTGGAGCATGGGGGACAACACCAGCACAGGGAATGTGGCCACCATGGATATCCAGAATCTTCTCTTGAAATCAGCGGCCATATGTGCATGGTGTGAGGCATGCCCACCGCTTCCATTGTGACTTTGCTCATGGCCGCCCTGGTGGCCTTTGTGTTCCTGATGTTTCTGAGGCTCATGATGTTTTTTACCCTGTGCGGCGTTGTCATCCTTTGAATGATTTTCCATGAATTCCTTTCAAAAAATTGCCGTAAATTTGCTTTAATTCTATCATCCGTCAGGAAGACGGTCAAAAAAAAAGGCGGCAGGTTATATAACCTGCCGCCTTTTCGCTAGGGTTAGGTCCTAGAAACGATAGCTCAACTGAGTACCAATAGAAGTCTCCTCAAGAGAGATCTCGGCATCGGAATCTTCCCCGAACGGGGTAGCCTGCTGCATTCCTGCTGGCACGTCGCCCTTGCCCTTCACGGTTTCCTTGAAGGCCTTCATGTAGGTCATCCCGAGGCCCCAGTGGGCGCCGAGCTTATAGTCAAAGCCCAGGGCCCAGTGACGCTCCACCACCGCAGGGAAGACCAGGTTGTTGAACACGTCTTCCTCACCGATGGGTGACTTGCTGTAGTTGTAGCCGGTACGGATATCGAGCTTTTCATTGACCGCATAGGCAATGCCAAGGGCATAGACCGTCTGGTCCTCCCATCCGAACTCAAGGTCTGTGGAACTGCTGGCACCCTGGTCAAAGGAACCGCTCGGACCGTCGAGTGTTACCTCATCATGAGTACTCGACCAGTCGATCCATTTGTAATCGAATGCTATCAGCAGGGGCTCAATGGGCCTGACAGCAATTCCAAGTGCCAGCTGCTGGGGGAAGTCCATGTCCATCTTGTACGTGCCGGCCTTACCGGTAGCACCATTGAAATTATAAATGTCGTTCGTTCCCACACGGAACTCCGCGGGCTCGAAGTTCTGTTTGCTGGAATACATGAACCCGAGGGTCAACATATCAACGGGATCATAGAGTGCGCCAATGGTGAAACCATAACCCATCTGGCTTGAGGGACGGCCAAGGTCAAACGTAATATCGTTATATACCCAGTTCAGCGGATTACATGTCGGGTCACCACAAAATGGAATATTACGGAACTGCTGGGTAATCGCCACACTCTGGTAATCCATGTTCAGAGCAAAGCCTAAGCTTGCCTGGTCATTGATATTCCAGGCAACGGTCGGAGCCATCTTCCAGAACTGGATAGCGCTGTGACCATCAAATGTCACATCCATTCCTTTCATGATCTCGACTTCACCATAATCCACGCCCAAGCCAGCAGTGCCGTACATGCCGCCGCCAAAATACATGTCCTCGCGGTTGAACGCGGGCGCGGTCCAGCCGATGGCCGGGATACCGTACAACTCAGTGCCACCGGTTTCATTATCGCCTTTTTGTCCAAACTGCTTTGCCGTTCCGTCAAAATCAACTGACCTGACCGGCATGAACGCTTCCATGCTGAAGTCGGCCCTGCTGCCGATACGCGCCATACCCGCAGGGTTCGTAATAGCGGTCATGGCGTCCATGGGAGCTGCGGTAACAGCCCCGCCCATACTCTTCTGGTTCTGGCCGATCCCGATGATCTGGTAGCCATTGGTCGCCCATGCGGGCGCAACAAGCACCAGAGCAGCCAGAACAGCCACGAATAATACAAAAAGTCTTTTCATCTTCCCCTCCTCCTTATAGATTATTAGTGTAAGTCCATGTTTATAAAGAAAAACCCGGCAACCCCTCCAGAGGGCCGTCCATGGTTTCGCTCAATAGTAAAAAAAAACCTTCAAAATTGTCAATAAGTTTCTAAACTTAATTGCCCACTTACTGTCAATAAGTTTAGAAACTCTGTACAATTGATACGGTTTTCTTTTATACTATATCACTGGACGGTGATAAGTGCTATGATGAAATTAAAAGAAAATAAAACCACACCGGACAATAAACAGGAAAACAAAAAGGAGGTTTCCAGATGGCAAAAACAGAACTGAACTTCAGGGGAATGGCATGTCCCATGCCTATCATGAAGACCGCAATGGCGTTCAAGAAGGCCGCCAGCGGCGACGAGTTCGAGATCGTATGCGATGATCCCGGTTTTGAGCCCGACATCACTGCATGGTGCAATGAGACCGGTAACACCCTCGAAGGGATCAGAAAAGAAGGCAAAGACATTATCGCCAGCATCAAAAAGAAATAAGACCGAATGGCAAACCAACCAAATTAAGGAGTATCTGTTATGAGTGAGCAAACCACAAGCCCTGATGTTTCGCAGCAGGTCCAGGAGCTTCAGGAGCGCCTCGCCAAGCTCGAGGAAAAGGACCAGAACCTCACCATGATCCTCATGAGCGGCGAGTTCGACAAAGCCATGGCCGGATTTATTATCGCCAATGGCGCATTGGCCATGGGCAAAGAGGTCACCCTTTTCGTTACTTTCTGGGGACTCGACGTGATCAAGAAGAGCTCTTTCAGCACATCGGGAAGGGGCTTCCTTGAAAAAATGGTCCTCTGGATGCGTCCCAAAGGAGCGATGAAGCTTCCCACCAGTAAAATGAACTTCGCCGGTATCGGCCCCAAACTTTTCCGTTACATGATGGGAAAGAAGAACGTTGAAGGTCTCGCAAGCCTCATCGAGATGGCACAGGAGTTCGGACTGAAGATCATCGCCTGTCAGATGTCCATGGACGTTATGGGACTGAAACAGGAGGATCTTCTCGATGGAGTGGAGGTAGGCGGCGTTGCCGCAATGCTGAACAGTTCGTACAAATCAAATTCCACATTGTTCATATAAAGGAGTGACATTAACATGGCAAAAGTTGTTTATGTGATTTCCCGCGATCCCATTAAGGAAGTCGAAAATGTCTCGGCGGTCTTCGCTCAGGCGCTGACGGCCCTGAGCTTCGACTACGAGTGCGAGATATTCCTGATGGACGAGGCGGTCAATATCGCCAAGAAAGGCGCGATTTCGGATGAGGTCAAGTTCACCACATTCGAGCCCATCAACGAGATGCTCCAGAACTACATTGACATGGAAGGCGTGCTGTATGTATGCCATCCCTCAAGCGACGCCCGCGGGTTCCATGAGGACCAGGCCATAGAGGGCGCGCAGTTCGTGAACGCTTCGAAGATCCTCGACAGCGGCAAAAATGCCGACGTAGTCTTCACTTACTAGAAACGCCGCTTCTTACAAAAAAGCCCGGTGCCAGAAACACCGGGCTTTTTCAGTTTCTCATAGCGTTTCAGAAGGTATCGAGCACCTCTCCTTCGGACATCATCTGCCTCAGCTCTTCCCCTGAAACCACTTTTACACATTTGTCGAGCCCATCTCGTCCAATGCCCTGCCCCTCAAGGTCGGCGTCGGCAACATACACCGTGCCGCAGAAACCGCCCAAAACTTCCTCCCTCGCCAGAGCAACACCCGCGCCGATCAGGATAAGGTCCGCGCCAAAGCTTCTCGCAAGGCGCTTGCCCTCCATGGCAGGGCCGGAGCCGGGGTGGCTTTTTATAATGACATATGTCCCCGTCATTGCTTACATTATATCTCTGAAAAAAGAAAAGGGAATCCCGGCCAGCAGAGAGGGAGGGTTCCTGAGCGCGGAGGGAGAACCGACCGCGCCGGTTACTGGGACTTCTTCAGAAGTTCAGAATTTTCCAGGACCTGCTCGGTCAGAACCTCACGCATAAGCGTACACGCCTGAACAACCTTGGGGTTGACCAGACTATAAAAGATATTCACTCCTTCACGCCGCGAGTTCAACACGCCCTTGTGGCGCATGACAGCAAGGTGCTGTGAGACGTTCGCCTTGGGAACCCCGAGCATCTCGACCAGCTCCGAAACGGTTTTTTCGCCATCTTTCAGGCAGTTAATGATCTCCAGACGCTTTGCGCTTGCCAGGGTTTTACAGATATCAGCCTGTCGTTCGAACACGTTTTTTAAATTTCCTTTAGTGGTCATTGCTGAATTATTTTATTTATTCAAATGAAAAAGGTCAAGTTTTATATAAAAAATCACAGGACATCCATAATTATAACAAGCCGCCCATGCCAAAGGCATCCCGTATATGCTCTATCCTGTATGTCCGGTCACTTTTGCGCATTACGGAAACGACATCAAAGCGGGCGGGAGGCTGTTCATCGAGGCGGCTGAGATAATGATGCGCTATTCGTATCAGTCTTTCCTGTTTTCGCCTGTCCACAGCTTCACAGGGGAGGCCGAAGCCGGTTCCGCTCCTGGCCTTGACCTCCACAAAAACAACGGTCTCTCCTTCGCGGGCAATGATATCAACCTCTCCGGCAGGACATTTATAATTACGCTTCAGGATATTGAACCCGTTCTCCCTGAGATGCCGGGCCGCCACGACCTCGCCCCTAGCGCCGAAAGACGGCATCGCCTTCGAGCCTCATCAGGAGTTTGGGCATTCCCTCTACGTCGTTTACATCACGCTGGCAGAGGATCTTCAAAAGAGAGCGGAACGAGGCGAACTCTTCCCAGTGCCCCTTGAGCTCTCTGCCAAGCTTCCCCTGAAGACGTTCGCCCTCGGTGTCCCAGTCCATGAGCAGGACCAGCCGGTCATGGTGTACGGCAACATCCTCACAAAACTCGTACATGGGTTTACCCCGGTGAAAGGTGATGATCTCTCCAACCAGGCCAAGCTTCTTCAGGGCGCGCTTATCACGCGGCCCTTCAACAATGACCGGGACAAACCGGTTGGCCTCTTTCAGGTCCTCCAGCACCTCCCGAAGGCGTTCGGCCCGCTCGGTGTCCTTGATATCGGGCGGTAACGGGTCCGAACCTTTTCTGCGTTGTCTGCGGTGTTCCCTGAGGGCCATATGCAACCTCCCGGCAAGAAAAAGACAGGGGCGCCATGGCGCCCCTGCACACTATAGATTCCTGACTGTTAAAGGAGCCCCGTTTCTCTGGAAATTCTTTCTCAAGGTGCCCCCTTGTTGCTGAAGATG
>JABAHP010017550.1_pt1 | contig 15225 bp, 15 predicted proteins | sample 7062081 | NCBI WGS metagenome assembly JABAHP01 (sample SAMN14534357, study PRJNA622989) | marine sediment metagenome | biome: marine biome [ENVO:00000428]; feature: marine pelagic biome [ENVO:01000023]; material: deep marine sediment [ENVO:00002113] | place: India: Gulf of Kutch | collected...
CCTGCTGACGGCATAGGCGCAGTATCCTCCGTATTGTGGAGCGTATTTCTCCGGGGCCTTCGAAAAAAGTTCCTGGTGTTCCTTCGAGGAAAACTGCCACGTTGCACCCATCCACTGAAAATGATGCGACATGCTCCCCCTGACCGGTTTTCCATCTGTAAAATATGCCACTACATCGTAGCCTTTCACGGCGATACCATCCGCAGTAGAGTTTATCTGCGAGACAGGCTTATTGCTGCAGGCGGCGATAAGTACAACAACAAAGACCAATGCCAGAAAATGTTGCGTTACCCTCATACATACCTCCCTTCGTCTCATTATAACAAGGAAGAGGAGAAAAGCAACCTTCTCAGGGTGTCCTTCCGGAACACAGGACACCCTCAGCGAGCAGCCTTTCCCAGAGTCCAAGCCATGTGCCCCATGTATGGCCGCCCTCTGCAGTATACACACTGCCGGGGGGGAGCACCCCTGCAAACAGGGAGTTAGAGGCTGCCAGCCGGTCACCGGTCCCGTATGCAAGGATTATGGGCGCCTTCTCCTGTCCCTCTCGGGCATACTGCTGTATCCAGCTCCAGAGCACACGCTGATAATCGTCCTCATGTACCGGCCCGGGCTCCCATGCAAGCACACCTCCGGCCTGCGCTATCTCATCGATGATCTGGTCTTCTCCCAGGAACGGGGCCATAAGCACCATCCCCGTGATGTGGCCAGGATAGTCTCTCTCATGAAACAGCGCACCCATGCCCCCCATGGATATTCCCACAAGCCATATCTGACCGTACCCGGCCCGCTGCGCGGGTATAATGACGTCCTCATGCAGGCGGAGCATGGCATTGCGCTCGTAGTAGTATCCGATATGCAGGTCCGCAGCCGTGATGTCGGCGTCAAGCCCCGCGTCACGGGCGGCGGAAATAAATCCTACACGTTCGAATACCTCCACACGGTCGCCGCGCCCCGGAAGCAGGACCACCAGGCACTCTTTGTCTCCGTTCAAGCCGGGATATGCAATGGTATCAACAGGGGTCTTCACCCGGGGCATGCACGCGGCAAGGGCCGAAAATGCGATTCCCGCCAGAAGAAGAATTCTGTTGAGTAATACGAGACGGTCCATATTTATCAGAAGTACAGATGATCTATAAGGATCTTCAGGCCAATACCAATAAGCACCAGCCCGCCCAGCACCTCTATCTTCTTCTCGGAAAAGGAACCGAACGTCTTGCCAATACAGACTCCGGAATATGACATGAAGAACGTCACCAGACCGATGACAACGATTGGGGTAACTATAACGATATTAAGGAACGCAAACGTAATGCCCACCGCCAGGGCATCGATGCTCGTTGCTATGGAAAGCCCTACCAGCACGAAAATGCTCAAAGAGCTGGTGTCCTTCTCGGCCTTCTCGATAAGCAGCGCTTCGTAGATCATCTTTCCGCCGATGAAGGCCAGTATCCCGAACGCCACCCAGTGGGCAACGTCCGCTACGAATCCCTTGAGGCTCAGGCCCGCAAGCCAGCCTATCACCGGCATCAGGGCCTGAAAGAACCCGAAGAACACCCCTATCTTCACGGCGTGGCCGATACGCAGGTTCTTTATGGTAAGGCCGCTGGTGATGGATACCGCAAAGGCGTCCATGGCAAGCCCAAGGGCTATCACAAAGGTGTCAAGCAGGCTCATGGGCTATCGGTCTGTCGTTGTCCTATACAAAATCACTGCACCAGAACTCATCTTTTATTCCTCCTGCCAGAAGTTCAGCACATTATACCAGAAGGCACCGCCACGTCCGGAACGGAAAGGCCCCCGGCCTTGCGGGCCGGAGGCCTAGTTTTCATTACATCTGAGTCAGGCAGGGCTAGGCTTTCCAGAGGCCGTGCAGGTTGCAGAATTCCCGTGCGGTCAGCCCTTCGGCCTGTATCTGAAATTCGGCCTCAGGAGCATCGCCGGGCTTGAGATATTTGCGGTAGGCGCGTCCATCGGCGATCACTTCTATCCAGGTAATATAGTGGTCGTCCTGCATGGGATGGGGAACCGAGCCCACTTTCACCTTTACGCCCGTGTCGGTCTTCTCAATGACCGGAACGTGCTTTTCCTTCGCCGCATCCACGGTGTTCTCCACCAAGTGCTCCATGGGCTGTCCGCAGCATACCAGTTCGCCGCCACCAACATTGACAACCTCAACTATGTTGCCGCATACATTGCATTTATAAACCTCGTTGACTTCCTTGACCTGTGCCATGCTTTTGTTTCCTCCTTTTCAGTTCGTTCCCTGCGCTGGATATGTTTTTTCGGATTTCAGAACAGATTATAGCAGAGCATCCGCCTTACCGCTACCCTGCCGATCCGGCTATCCCGACCTCTCTGTAAACCGCTAACACTGTGTTACTTCTTGCTTTTTGGCGTCAATACAGGTAAATTGTCAATGGAATATGGCAAAACCAAAGAAAATACTGGTCGTGGACGACAGCAGAACATTCGTTACCTACATCTCGCTGCTGCTTCGCAAGATGGGCTTTACCAAGATCGTGCTGGCCGAGAACGGCGTCGAGGCGCTGAAGATACTGAAACTCTGGAATCCCGACGCCATTATCCTGGACATCAACATGCCTGAGATGGACGGCATCGCCACACTGAAGTCGCTCAAGCGGAGCCAGGCCACCGCCTCAATACCAGTGGTCATGGTCACCTCGACCTCAACAAAGAAAAAATACAAGCAGTGCGAGGAGCTTGGTTGCGCCGCATACCTTACAAAGCCCATCAAAATATCTACGCTCCATGACGTGCTTCAGGATTGCGTCAACCGCACGGGGGGGGCGCGCCGCTGGCACCTGCGGGCACCGTACCGGAAAAAGGTCCAATTGAAACACAAACGCACGACCACCGAATACGAGGCTTCCACGCTTTCCGAGGGTGGAGTGTTCCTGAAGACCGACGCGCCACTGCCCGTGGGCACAAATGTGCAGCTCACTCTGCCGATAAAGGACGAAACCCCGCTCGCGGTAAAGGGGAAGGTCATCTACCTCAAGCTTCCGGAAAAGAAACGTTCGCCTTACCCTCCAGGGATGGCGATAAAATTCCAGCGGGTCTCCGAGGAAACCACTGAACTCCTGCGTGTATATGTGACCGAACTCATCGTGGGATAGGAGCCGCCTTCACCCTGAGATCAAGGGATTTGAATCATCTGCTTTCGCCTTTTCAGGTAAGGCTTAATTGACTAAAGAGTCGATGGTTCTTCCACTGCCTCAGGTATAGTATGCACTCTATTCGATATAATACAGACAGGAACAACCACCACAGAAATCTCACGTAAGGAGAGGTCATGAGCGAACACATACGACAATCCATACGCCTGACCACTCGGCATTTCTCCCTGATTCTGATTCTGTCCCTGTTGTCATCCATGACGGCACTGGAGCGCACGGGTTATCTGGTTCTTAAACAGTTTTCTTCTCTTGTATCATTACTTGTTATTGTGGCCAATCTCATCATATTCGTGATCATATTTTGCCGTATTGCCGAAGCAGTAACGGAACAACCACCCGGGCCGATCAAAACACTGCTGAAAGAACATTTGTGTAATTTCCTTTTGGTAGGTATACTTCTTGCCCTCCCGCCACTTTTGGTGGCGTTTATAGCATCCCGGATATACCCTTCTCCTGAAGAATGGAAGCCGTTTTTTATGATCTCCTCGCTAGCTGTGTCCATACTCACTCTCTATGTAATGCCGTATGTCTTCGTTCATCGCCAGCGGCTTGGCGCCATAAAAAACGGAATCAGGTTCCTTTTAACTCACCTTCGCCTGAGCACGCCACTGATCATCGTTACTGTATCGGTGACGGGGATTCACAATCTGGGGATTTCACAACAGTTCGAAAGACTGTATCTCATTGGCGGAACAATTTTCATCGTTAATCTTTTTTCCAAATACATCACCTTCGCCCTCTTCGCCTTTGCCGCATTGATATTGCATGAGCACGGTGAGTTAGAACAGGCGCCTGCAGAGATACAACCAGCAACCCAAACGCCATAAAGCACCTACAATCCAGACGCCCATCATTGACAGATGCCCTAAGAGTGCAGTAGGGCATTCACTGAAGGGTCCCCGAGGAAACCACTGAACTCCTGCGTGTATATGTGACCGAACTCATCGTAGGGCAAGTAGGAGCACACTCTCGCGGAATCCTTCCGCCGGAAAGGTTCCGCACCTGCCACAATCATTATTGATCTCTGCGGAGGTTCATTACTACTCTTGACACATCGGTCCGAACGAGATAGATTCTAGATATTATCAAAACTCAGAGGAGGGGATCATATGACCAGGAAGGAACTTGTTGAGAGTGTTTCGAAGGCAACGGGGCAGAGCCTGAAGCAGGCCGGGGAGTCCATCGACGCGGTGTTCGACTCGATCAAGGGGGCCCTGAAGAGGGAGAAAAAGGTGACCATCGCCAGTTTCGGCTCGTTCTCGATCGTAAAGCGGAAGGCCCGGGAAGGAAGGAATCCGCGCACGGGAGAGAAGATCAAGATCGCGGCGTCAAAGGCTGCGAAGTTCTCACCGGGCAAGGCCCTGAAGGACATGTTCAAGAAAAAGTAAGGTACGCAACTATTAAATAACGGCCTGAACACATGAGCCCTGATATGACTGGCGCTCTGCCGTAATCGAAAACGAAGTAGAGTGGGCAGCTACTTCCTTTCAACTGTGACCGATACCAGGTCTTCGTCCTGTAGTATCGATGGGTTTGTCACTTCATCCTGTTTTTCCTGATATACGAGACGGGAGTACAGGATATTAACCATGATCCCTAATGCAACTCCCATAAATGCTGCAAGAACAAGTACTATCATAATTTGAGCCCTCCGGAGATAATAAGATGCAAAAACTTTGCCAGGAAAAGCAGATTATATAACATACTGTATTAAAAGTACTTTTTAAAGGCAGGGAGCGGAAAGACCCTCCATTCTGCGGGAAATCACATACCAGTGTGGGATTTTCATCGGCTTGGGAGGAAGGTGCGTAAGTTGTCTCCCGAATCACCAGTTTACCTAATCACCTTGCACATGGCATAGTAAAGGCAATATGAGATTACCCGTTATAATAATAGCATTAGCCCTCCTGCTCCCTACCGGATGTCTGACCAAAGACATCTGGACAGCGGACGAAATCATCCAGTGGCACGCGGAGTATGCAGTGGACGATCCGAAGGACTTCTACAGTCCGCTGTATTACTGCGGAACGGACGAGAAATACCATCACTTCATTATCCGGGTGATGGACGACTGGGTCATCATGAAGGTGGCTAAAGAAGAGATAGACATAGCGGACCCAAGGCCGCTGGCAACCTCCTCAGGCGGAGCTTCCCCGGGATATTATGCCATTGACCCGCAGAACGGGTTCAGGAGGATCGAAGAATCTGACAGGTAGTTTTATCTCAGCCTGTAGCTCAGCACCTTGTATATCAGCTTTGCAGCAAGAAAATCCGGGGCTTGATTGTCCGTGGGGCACAGTCCACCACATCCATACCAATGATGTTCTTTTCCCCGGCAACCGCACGTAGCAGTCCGGTCACCTGACGCCAGCCTAAACCGCAGAAATCAGGTTATTTCGCTCTCATCGGGCGTTCATTTCCACTACCATTGTTATCGTTCTTCATTTGTTTAAATTACTATAAAGTGCATTTTTCTCTTGACATTATACAATCTTTTTGTTTTATTATTGCTTGTCAAGGCAACCGACTAACGAAATGTAGAAGGGTATTATGAGCGCCCGCTACTGTTGAAATTGAGAAGGGCATCAATCGACATCAATAGCCCTACTTGTAGAACTTCAGCACTACGGTTCCCTGTAATCATTACAGACAGGATTTAGACACCATGCTGGGTTTGGCAGGCAGACAACTTTGACAGCAATACGCAAATGAACGAGGGATGGGGATGACATAGAACTTGTTCTATTCTTATTCACCCTCTGTAAATACCTGTTGCAGATGACCGCTCAGCCACCAGCAGGAATGACTATTAAACAGGAGGAGGAAAATGTCCAGTCTTAACACATCAGGTGACCTTTCAAAGGGGCATCGGTTACACAACAGGCTGTTTTCATATCAGGAGTTGGTCAACGGCAAATGGAAGGATAAGGGCCAGCTTGCAGTTTTCGATAATACCGCATTTCTGAACGGAGAGAAACTGTTTCACGTTTATTATCACGCTCCCAGCAACAGCCTTCACTACAGCTATGATAAAGGAGCTGACCACCGCGCTGGAAGACTGTTCTTCACTGAAGACGGACTGGCCTTCAGCGGCACAGTCCAGGGTAGCGATGGACAGTTGATCCCGGTGAGGGGCGCTGTCCATGAAACCGTTTTCGACACACAGCGTAAACCGAAGAAAGACTCCGATTACACGGCATGGGAGACGTTCACGCTCGGGACAGAGTGGGTGGACGACAATCCCGGGAAACATCTGAAGTCGATCTTCAAGCTCGGGACAAAGGATATCTCGGACAGAACCGCCGTAACCAATGTTCACCAGTGGGAAACTACCATTGACATGCAGCCGGGACTTGGGCCCTTCGGTGAGAAGGACAAATTTACCATTGTCGTTGATTATCAAGGGCTTAACTTCAAAGGAACATATACCGATCCGGACGGCAACGAATACGACTGGAAAGGCACCGCCCAGGCTCCGAGCATTGAGAAGGTAATCGCGAAACCGGTCGCCTACTCCGCGATGGACCAGCCCCCACTGCCCCAGGTACATGCGCCGATGTCGTTTTCGGCAGAGATTCGTACAACGGCCCCCAAAGGGCCGGACCTCAGTGTTCAGGACCTTATGAACGTAAGCTCGATCACTGAAGTGGTGATCGACGACAAGACAAAGATACTGGATACCGCCCAGACCAGGACTGGAGAGTTCTTCCAGAGCATTCTGATTGATTCACTTGATAAAAAATGGATCGACGATTTTTTCGGCGCGGAAAAGACGCTTGAACCGGATGTAAAAGAGATCATGAACAAGTATTCAGACTTTTATAAACAGAAGGCCGTCCTGAATCTCGGGAGCATGATCAAAGCCTGCTTTACGGACAAAACTCATGAAGCGACCGTCAAGAAAATCGACCAGAAAAAGCTTGACGAAGCCTGGAAGGCCATGGGAAAGGACAAGATATATGGGGCCCAGTCCCAGGACCTGTATATAAAGGGCTATAAGTATGGAGTCCCGGGAATCCAGCCTTACCTTGAAGACGATGCGAAGGGTTGGGCCGAAAAGCTTTACAACGTTATCACATCAGAGGAATTCCTGAATATCTGGGCAGTTCAGGTTGCCAGCAGCGCCTTCAAGAACATCAAGCAGCAGATGTATGAGTGGTATGTACAACTCTCCGTGCTTGATCCTGACTCGGACAAAGGGAGCAAGATGCTTCAGACCACATTTGCGGTCATTCTGGGCACTCAGTTCGACAAACTGCGCTGGGACGAGGATATGGCGCCTTATCTGAAAGAGGTCATCGACAATATGCTGAACGGTGACCTGACGATCTTCCAGGACGACATGCTGAAAAAGAACGCCGAGGAGATGCGCAAAGACCTGGAAAAGATGATATCCCTTTATAACAACGCCCAGGAGTTTGCTGACCTGCTTGTAAACCTCCTTACTGTCTGGGCAAATAAACCGGAGAATACCGCAAGACCAGTAGTCGATGGCAATCTTGATATATATGACGGCATTGCCGAAATGTTCGAGCGCGCAGGTAGGACAAAAGCTCAAGAGATATGGGCAGGGTTTAAGGATACCGGGCCAAAGATATTGGGGTCAATTTTCTACGCGGCTGCCGCAGGGTATCTTATCTATCAGATCGCCTCAGGTGATCAGAAAGTGACCGTCGCCAGCGTTATCCAGGATATCGGACTGGGCCTTCTTGCTACCGGTTTTGTCGTTAAAAGTATCGAGAAGCTCATGTCCACAAGGCTTGGCAACTGNNAGGTTTGGAGAAGAGGAAGGCCTGAGCAGGATAACAAAGTTCGCCAAGAATATGGGTAAGTGGTTCACCGAGGGAGGGATAGAGCTTGAAGGAAAACTCGGTGAAACACTGACCAAGATCCTTGGGAAGAGCTCAGCCGAGTTCTTCGCCAAACGGCTTGGCCCCGCACTTGCCATCGTGGGTATTGTTATATCCGCGTATTTCCTTTACAAAGCCATCGAGAGCGGAGACATCGCAAGCATAATTTTCGAATCCATCAACACCTTCTTCATGCTTGCGGACGCTGTGTTCATTGGGCTGGAGTTGATGAGCTTTGCTTGGGCAGGACCCGTTGGATTTGCGGTGGCAATTGTTGGCCTGCTCGTCATGCTGGTCCAGTTCATCTATCAAATTATCAATCCGCCCACTCCGCCACCCGACCCGGTCCAGCAGTTTGTTGACGGTCCATTGACACAGGCAGGATTTGTTACGGCGTGATTAGGCGTCAATTAGACTTTCAATTTTGAGATCAAAGCGTTTTGAAATGATAACTGAGATTCCGTGAAGGCGGCAGGAATGCCGCCTTCACGGAGCAGGCAAGAAATAAAATATCACTAATGTGCCGGGCGTTGAAGAAGCATTACATGTCTCATCTCATTAATGTCTGAGCGCCCGCAAGGGGGAGATATGCCAGTAGATATATCTGTATTATCGGCGGTAACCAATGTTGATGCCAACGTAAAGAAGATGGTGCTCGCGATACCTGATTACAGTGTCGGAGACGAGGTCCATAATCAGTTCGTAAACAAACTGGAAGGAATGACCCCCGGCACGCATGGCTCCGGGACCCTGTTCGTTAAAGGCAAACCATTCAGGCAGGTTTTCTTTCCCGCTTGGTCCGCGTCGCCCTATTCTGCACAGATAGTCCCAAGGACCGGACTAAGCGATTCGTGGTGGAAGGATTTCAGTATCGCAGTCGTATGTCAGTCAATAGATGCGNNAATAGATGCGGTGACAAGTGGGGTCCACAAACAGATGCTTCACAGCAAGATAGACGGCGATGTAAACAGTTACAACGCGACGCTCAGGGGAAAGGCTACTCCCTTTTACAGTTATATTTTTTCACAGACATTCAAGGATTTCAGTGTGCCGTTCAACGCCATGGACCATAACACGGCAAAGACCCAGTACATGCAGGTACTCAAAAGCAGCGTCAATATTCACGCGGTCTGGTATTCCGAGGGAATGTGGAAGAACCCTGACTGGTGCTTGTACCATCATTATATAAAACTTATGGCGCTTGGGGCAGCCGAGGCAGAGATTAATCAGCTCAATGATGAGCTGAAGTCCGCCGGTCTCCCCATACCGCCGGACATTGATAAGGGAGCATGGGTAACATACAGCGATTTTTTGCATGATAACCCCAATGTAACTCATACCGATATTGACGTCGAGGCACGGCCCGGAATAACAAGGACCGAGTATGTGTACAGCGGAGGCCCTATGCCAGCCCAATTAACAGAAGCGGCCGGATATGATTTCACGGCAAACTCCATGCCCGGTAGCAAGTACAGGTCAGCAGGGGGGAGCTGTTTCAGTAAGGGCACAAAAATACTCATGCATGATCTATCAGTAAAAACCATAGAAGAAATTGTTCCCGGAGATATAATTGCATCGAGAGGCGGCCCAAGAGAAGTGGCTTTTGTTGCAGACCTGCCGAATAACTCCAGGCCACGCTATTCGATAAACGAATTGCCCTTTGAATTCACCGATACGCATCCATTCATCAGCGGTGACGGCAAACATAATTTCCTGTGCATTGAACCTGAGGTTCTGACATCCTATGTGCCGATTTTATCAAGATTCGGAGTCGGCGTGCTCAATGAGGGGAAGAGACTTCTTCGATCGGACGGGTCAGACCCCTTAAAGACAAGGCCGGTGCCTGTTGAAAAAATATCGAAACACGAAGTTGAGCCTGGAGATGGAACGCCCATATTCGATGTCATACCTGTGCCCGACAGTACCGGCACGTATGAATATTATGCGGGAACAGAGGGGAACTTTTTCCTTGTTGCCGCAGAGTTGCCGCTTGCCGAGAAATCACCGTATGCGGCTTATACCCTGCTTGAGGCATTTTCTGTTGCTTTGCCGCACCTGGAGGAAACGCTCTACCGTCTGAGCAAGGAAAAATACATTGAAGTTCTCGAACTTCTGAGGCTGATGATACCGGGCGTACTGAACACTTCAATATCAGATATGGCGGGAGGCGACCTGACCTCCGCAGCCGGTTCAGTAAAGCCAATAAGCGACTATGTCGCTGACAAGATGAAAGACTTTGTCACTGATGACAATACATATCACAGTAAATCAGGGACTATTTATGGGATGCTCTGCTCCGCCCTTGGTGACGACCTGGGAAACGCCATCGAACTGGGCTGGCGGGCCTTTCCCGCCAATCCCGGAGAAACACTGGCGCTTTCAGTGTTCGAGCTTCAGCTGAACCATAATGCTCACATTGAACCGGGCATAGATCTTACAATACAGGTCGGTCTGGCTACAAATGGAGGGAAGGCCACTGAAGAGATTCATGTCCCGGCGGGAAGCTCGAGAAACGATGAGGACTTCACACGCTTTTTTGATAGCACGGTTTATTTTCAGACCAGGTGCCCTGACGCTGCTGCAAGGAGGAGACTGTCTTTCGACATTCTTTCCGGGGACGGGGCCAAAAAGATATATACCGCTGAGATGCTCGTCCCGGAAGATGAAAAAGGAGGACTTAGAAGACTGTCTACAAGAGTGTATTCAGACGATGGGTTGCCCCATGGACGTTTGTATTGCGATGTACGTTTCCTGTCGGATGATCACATCAGCAAGGAGAAGCGGATATATTCAACATGGAATGATCAATCGAAACTCAATTTTGCAATACAGCTGGGAAGGAATATGGGGAAAGAATTAATCATATTATTGGACCGGGCACTGAGTACTGTGGACAAATCCAGCTGAGGCATACAAGAAATACCTTTCCGTGCCTCATGGCGCGGCATTCATTGTCCCGAAAGTCACAACTGAAGTCAAAGAACCGGATACCGAGAGGAGGGCCCCTCCCCCCATCTCAACCGGTAGCTCAGCACTTTGTATATAAGCTTTGCCGCAAGGAAGTCCGGCGCCCGGTTTTCCGATGGGCACAGCTCCACCACATCCATACCAACGATGTTCTTTTCACCAGCGACCGCCCTGAGCAGTCCTGTAACCTGACGCCAGTCCAGACCGCCCGGCTCCGGCGTACCCGTGGAGGGCATGATGCCGGGGTCGAACACGTCCAGGTCGATGGTAATATAGACGTCCTTTGCAAGTCGCTTCAGTACGTTTCGCTCCCAGCCCTCCTGTCCGCAGATGGCCGAGGCAAAGAACACATTGTTTTTTGAGAGCTGTGAGCGCTCAGAAGCCGCCATGCTCCTGATACCTACTGAGACGATATGGGGGCAGAACTCGGCCACGCGCGCCATCACACACGCGTGGCTCAGAAGGTTTCCCTCGTACTCGTCCCTCCGGTCTGAGTGGGCGTCCAGATGGAGCACGCTCATCTGAGGCCAGCGCTCGTGATGGGCGCGTATGGGACCCAGCGATACCGTATGCTCTCCACCCAGTGCAACGACGAACTTGTCGTCGCCCAGAAGAGCCGCCGTGTGTTCTCTCGACTTCTCCACCATCTCCTCGGAAGAAGTGGCTTTAACAGCATCTGCCGTGTGGATACCCTTGAGGTAGGGTTCGCTGTCGGTCTCGATGTCATAGAGTTCCATGTTCGCCGAAGCGCTTATGATGGCATCGGGCCCCTTTTCGGAGCCCGACATCCATGAGCTGGTCATATCAAAGGGAATGGGGAGCACCACCGCGCGTGCCCCCTCATATACGGAATGTTCCGCCGGAATGTCCCCGAAGTTCTTTTTCTTTCCCATCGGTATCACTCCATGATAAAAACTGCCGCTGCTATCACGGTGGTCCAGAGCTTTCCAGACTTATGCCCCTCGGCCGACTGGCAGATGTTCTTTGTCTTAAAGATATGGCCGGTTGCCCGATAGACCTGCTTGCGGGTGTCCCAGGCTTCCTCCGGGTCGAACGGCACGCCCAGAGTAGTCGCGAGCATGGTGGCCGCAAGGTCTTCGGCGTACTCGCCCGAGGCCTTTCCGGTCTCTCCGTGGGCATGGTGCTCCGACAGGTAGCCATAGGTCTGCTCGTCCTTGGGAACAGCAACACCGATGGCAGCGGACACCAGCCGATTGGGCTCGTTGGTCTCGTTTCGGGCCATGACACAGAAAGTTATCTGTCCGGGGTTGAGGAGCTTTACTCCCTGGGCCTTCGGAACGGTCCTGCACAGGGGCGGCAGAATGCTCGATACATAGACCAGGTTCTGTTTCTCAATACCAGCCCGGCGGAGTGCGTCCTCGAAAGAGGCAAGCTTGTCTTTGTGAACGCCTACTCCCTTGGTGAAGAATACTTTTTTCGGGGTCAGGTCCATAGAGTCATCGTCCTCCATCAAGCATGGAATTCAGGTCCAGCGGTTTGCGCTTTTTCCATGATTTTCTGTGATACGCATAGCTGGCCAGAAGCGGAAAGGCCACCGTGGCCTCCCCGAAGACCATCTGCTCTGAGCCGGTATCCACCTTTCCCCAGGAATGCGCTTCCTTAAGCGTGGAGCCTGAAAGAGCGCCATCGCGTTCGTCGGCGACGGTTATCTGTACCGCGTACTTATGCATGTGGACGTCCTTGCCGAGGATTTCAGCGGCCACGGTAATGTCCTGGGCAAAGTTCTTGGGGACACCACCGCCTATCATCAACAGCCCTGTTTCACCGGACGAAATCTTTAACTTTGTCAGTTCCAGAAAATCTTTAACCGAGTCAATGGAGACTCGGGGGCTGTCCCCCCGCTCCCACTGGTGAGCGACCAGCCCGAAACCCGCGCTGGAATCGGAAAAGGCTGGAACAAAAATGGGCACGCCTTTGCGGTACGCATTGTATACCACCGAATCCTTCGAGGTCTTTTTCGCTTTTTTCTCCAGATAGCGACCCATCTCCACAATGAACTCACGAGAGGAGTACGGCCGGGGCTCAAGAGAGTCCGCTATCTCCTTGATGGTCATGTCGCAGATGCGAAGCTGGTCCTCATCAATATAGGTGTCGTAGATGCGGTCGATAGCATGCTTCTGCAAGAGCGAGTCGTCGGCGTGCGGGGTACCCTGAAAGTGGCGGAACCCCAGTCCCTCGAAAAAGTCCTGGTCTACCATGATCGCTCCAGTGGAGACAATGGCATCCACCATATTGTTCTCCACCATGTCACATACTACCTTTTTCAGCCCTGCACTGAAGAGCGAACCCGCAAGGCAGAGTATCACGGCACAGTTTTTGTCACCAAGCATGGTGTCATAGATACGGGCCGCCCGGGCCAGGTTCCTGGCCTGGAAAGCCGTCCGCTCGTACTGCTCAAGCAATGGAACGGCATTGAACTTCGTAATGTCGATATGCTCGACCTTGGCCTTAAGAATCTTCTTTTTCATGGCCTCTCCTGAATAGTTAATATTTAATAATTACGCCACTCAAGGTAAGAAGTCAAGCGTTTCGATAAAATTATGAAAAAAGAAAATCTCGACCGAACTTAACAGGCATAACACCTTAATTATATTAATAATATTTAATTTTAATTTTTTCTGGTTTTTAGTGAAAATCTGATGATATTCCGTTACATCCCTGATATAATCAAATTCAGAGGACGTGATACCGGCCGTCGGTCATGGCGGCCCATGGAACATGGAAGGGACATGGGCTTTGGAGACCCGTTTGCAGCTTCAGATGCTGTCGCAGCCCGACGAGATCACCTGCGGGCCTGCTTGCCTGCACGCGGTCTACCGTTATTACGGCGACGAAATATCCCTGGACCAGGTCATCAGCGAGACCAGAAGCCTCAAGAGCGGCGGGACCCTTGAGGTGTTCCTTGCCTGCCACGCGCTCAAACGCGGTTATGCCGCCAGGATATATACCTATAACCTGACCATTTTCGACCCCACCTGGTTCAGCGACGGAGGCACAGGCATCAGGGAACGTCTGCTGGCTCAGATGAAGGCCAAGGACGATCCAAAACTCCATACGGCCAGCGAGGGATACATCGAATTTCTTGACTTGGGCGGAGAGCTCTATCTTGAGGATCTGACAACAGCGCTCATCAGGAAATATCTGAAACGCTCCATTCCCGTACTGACCGGTCTGAGTTCGACATATCTGTACCGCACTCCGAGAGAGCACGGCATTGATGGCGACTTCGACGACATCCAGGGCAGATCCGCCGGGCATTTTGTGGTCCTCTGCGGGTATGACAAGGAGGCCCGCAAGGTGCTGATAGCCGACCCACTGCTGCCCAACCCCCTCTCGGAAAGCCATTATTACGATATCGGCATCGACCGCGTACTGTGTGCCATCCTGCTTGGGGTCCTCTCCTATGACGCGAACCTGCTCATAATAAGCCCGCGCGCACACAGAAAACACTGAACATGAGAACACTCATAGTTGTCACCTCCACAAGAGACTGGCCCATAGGGTTCGAAGGCGTCGAACTGGTCGAGGCCCGCAAATACCTGGCGGATCCGTCCTATACTGGACTACAGGGAGTGAAGGTCTTTAACCTCTGCCGTTCGTACCGCTACCAGAGTATCGGGTACTACGTCTCCCTCATGGCGGAGGCAAGGGGGCAGAAGCCAATGCCCGCAATTACCACCATCCAGGACCTGAAGAACAGGAGCATTATCCGGATGGTATCGGATGAGATAGACGATCTCATTCAGCAAAGTCTCTCTGAGCTCCACTCCACCGAGTTCACGCTGAGCATTTATTTCGGTCGGAACCTCGCCAAGCGGCACGGCCGCCTGAGCAAACTCATATTCAATCATTTCCCTGCGCCCTTCCTCAGGGCGAACTTTATCAAGAACAAAAAGGCGGGAAAATGGGAACTGAAAAAGCTCGGTCCCCTTGATGCCGGAGACATCCCCGAAGAGCACCGGCCCTTTGTGGTAGATGTGGCAAAAGAATTCTTCGCAAAGCGCCGCGCTCCATCGTTCAGGCGAGTGTCGTTCAGATATGATCTGGGCATCCTGTACAATCCAGCCGAGACCGAACCACCATCGAATCCAGAAGCCCTTCAGCAGTTCATAAAGGCCGCGGAGTCCCTTGGCATTGCCTCTGAACTGATACAGAGAGAGGACTTTGGAAGGCTGGCGGAGTTCGAT